>JAABUS010000391.1_pt1 | contig 111967 bp, 85 predicted proteins | sample 5560161 | NCBI WGS metagenome assembly JAABUS01 (sample SAMN10711885, study PRJNA513376) | rock metagenome | isolation source: Antarctica rocks | place: Antarctica: Victoria Land, Trio Nunatak nord | collected 2016-01-04
CCCCGCGTTGGTGAGTTGTTGTTTGTTTAGAGGGAGGTGGTTGTGAGACCTGGGGCATACAGGCAGAAAGGGTTAGGTTTTTGTGAAGCGATGGACAGAATTGGTTGGAATGCATTGGGGTAAGAGTTGTTTTTGGCCGTTTTGAACTTGTACGCTTGATGAATGTGCACATATACATTTGAGCCTTGAGATATACGCAGGTTTCCCGTGACAAGGGGTTTGTTCGTCCAGGGGGTGCCAAAGGAGAGTACCCATGCGACACCTAGGAAACTTGATACCATCATGTTGACGCATTGATCGATCAGTAAATACTAAATGACAGGCAGTGCAAAAGGTTAAAACATATCGCAAATTTAGTAATATAAATGTATAAGGACACGGAAGCGTAAAAGATTGGATAGGCGAGGAGTTTCCAGGGCCATCTTACCTTAGGCAAAGCGCTGAACATAGACTTCGTGCCAGTGCATGCGACACTTGATCGGAAATCAATTGTTACCTTACATACTTATCGTCTTGGAAGACTAAGGGCCACACCACTCTACACGCCAGCCACTGCGTTCAGCATCGCGAATTATCTATTCCAAGGATGTGGTGTAGTGCTGCCAACAAGCTCAGGCCGCGGAACATCCGGTCCAAGCGTCTCGTTGAGTCCCTTGAGTGGCGGAGACCTTGTTTCCTGCGCTGCGTTGTCGCCATGAACCCAAGCGCTCTGAGGTCGGGACCTTGTCAGTCCGCTCGAGTCCAACTCGGCAGTGCCAGGTAGTGGATCAACGCTGTATGTTGAGTAAGGAGGCACGTCATAAGGCTGCTGGTCGCCGATTTTTGGATCATCGGGTCCATATCGCGTCGTTGGGTTGACCTGTGGTTGTGCAGTGTGCTCAAACTTGGTCTCTGAAACGGGAGGCCCTTTACTCTGTCTGTGGAGGTCTCGCCTGAGAAATTCGAGCTCTGTTCTGTGCCGGCCAAGGTAAAAGAGCAAAGCGCCGATCGCGGCAAATGCGGCAAGCCCGCCAAGTACGATGCCTGCTATGGCGCCTGCGGGAAGGGAGCGTCTTGAGCTTGGAGCTTGGGAGGATGCTGTAGAGGCATTTGGGGAAGGTGAACTCGGACCGGGCGTCCCAGACGGCAGCGTCTCTCCACTTGGGAAGGCCTCACCAGGAGCTAGCATAAATGTAGAATTCCGCGCTTTTTGCTTTTGAATGTCCAACGACACGGAAGAATCCTATCATGGTTAGCCAACGCAGGTAGCCCCGATCATGCTGCTCACCGGATTTATGACGCCAACCATTGCATTTCCGATACAAGATCCTGGAGCCGAGCAATAGAAGAATATTGGATCCGTGTCGTTGATCGTCAAGTTCCAGGTCGGTGGCTGGTAGTCTTAGATTAGCAACAGTCCAAGCATACCACTTAGGCATTACTGTACATTGTCGAGGATCGCACCAACTGGTTGAAATCCAGAAGCAAAGCCGGTCTTGTTACCGGTGAGTTCGTATGGGATGCAGGGATGCCCATATTCAGCACGGGCAACCGAATGATTGTATGGGAAGAATTGGAACTCTAAATCAACACAAGTTAGACCCTCCTGCTTGCAAATACTCAACATCGAGCCTCACCGATGACATCGTCGACTGCTGCCTGAATGGAGTCTGGAGAGTACTGGTTACTAGCCTATTGTTCATTCGCCAATTCTATCAGCTTGTCTCGCCCTTACACAGTGCGGAAATGCTGCTCTGGGCTACCTTTCCCACAGTGATCGTGTGCGTTTGTATCTCATTGATTGCTGTAGACGTCAAGTCGCTTGAATTGCTTGGATCGAAGGCGGAAGTGGTCTGCGCGAAGCAGAAATGGGCAACCCAAGGGAAAATCGTGACGAAAAGCAGGGCTTGTTGAAGCATGATGAGAATACTTATCTGCGCATTCATAGACCAGTATCAAGCAAGGCAGTCTTGTAATAGCAATGGAGACGAACAGTAAGAGAAGGAGACAAGGCATTGGAAACGCTTTCATGCTTCCCCCTCTCTCAGCCTTTGGGCCCGTTGCCCGGCCGTGATCAGGACTTTGAGTTGCACCATGATGACGACTTGACTGGTTTCTCCAGCCTATAGACTGTTCCGCCTACAGAATTTCTAGGACAGCCAAAGAAAGCAGGAGGCTAGATGTCGGTCAATGACCCAATCCGTCTTTCCTCCTCGGATGCCGGGACTGTTGCATGTTGACATGCAAGCAAGCGTTCACTCTGAGAAACGGGGGCGGGGCTCCCAGATGGTTGATTATACTGCCTATGGTGGATTGTCTCGGGTGGAGGTGGAGTGATGTGTCGGTCAGTAGTTGAAATCTCGTCCGTAGCTGGCCTTCCGGGTGTTTCGAGAGTCGATATGACTGAGTCAATCAATAGCCCACTCCCATAGCTGGAGAAGCCCCCATGCATTCTCCCGAAGATCAGGAGAATCTGGGCCTGTGATAGACGGAACGCTGCGGACAAACAGGAAAGACTCAGAAGTTGGCTTGTGGGTCAGCAAATGCCAAGACAAGTCTACGGAGGCGACGTCATCTGCGTAAGATTATAACTTCTCTGAAGCTTCAGTTGTCACTAAATCCATACGCTATCAAGTAGTTAGACAGGTACAGACCCACTAACATCATGGCCTCTGCAGCCATTTCATCCAACGTTCATGTCTCACAGCATCCCTGTCTGCGGGCTAAGCTCTCCCAACTCCGATCTAAATCGACGAACGCTCGGGAGACCAAAGCTTTGGTCCACGAAATCGCTCTGATCGTAGGTTGTGAAGCTCTAGCTTCCAGCTTGCAGACCATTTCTAGCGGTACGGTGAGCTTCTCGTTACACGTAGCCAGGGCTCGAGCAGGTGCTTCCCATCTCCAGAAGTCCAGCAAGCCATTGGGGTTTAGAACATCTGTACTGACTTCTGCTATCAGGATGAAACACCAATAGGCTATACATACACTACAGAGGTCATCACGACCCGCGTGGCTCTCGTTCCTATTCTCAGGTCTGGCTTAGGCATGCTGGAAGGTGATCTGATTCCCATCGAGGCTCAGTCTTGGCATGGGGCTTAAGTTTGTCTCAGCACTCCAGACACTGCTTCCGGAGCCTGTACCTGTACACCACCTTGGCCTTTTTCGCGAACCAACAACTCTTCAACCAGTCGAGTATTACAATAACCTCCCACACCATCGACCTGGCGCTCCTTCTTCAGTGCCACAACTTGCCATCCTGGTAGACCCCGTCATTGCTACTGGTGGTACATCGGTAGCAGCTATCCAGACGCTGCTCGAATGGGGTGTCAGAAAAGTCTTGTTGATTGCCGTGCTCGGGAGTCTGCCTGGCGTGCAGAGAGCGGCTGCTGAAGGAAGCGAAGAACAAGAGGTCGAGGTATGGATCGGTGGATTGGACGACAACGTCAACGATCGAGGCATGATCAAGCCTGGAATCGGTGATGTCGGGGACAGACTCTTCCTGACTCTTGGGAAGTGAAGACATCCTAGCTGTCTGAGGCAGACTTGATGTGCTACGAAGGAAATGAAGATACGCAAGACACACCTCGACAACGAAGCGCTGCCGAGAGCCGGCCCACCTGCAATTGTGGAAAGCGTTCTGCAACGACCAGCTATACCTGAAAGAAACTCTATCGTGCGGAACGTTAACCATCACTCTCCAAGTATAACATTCGTCGGAGGGCGCTAGGAGACGGCTACCATTCGGTGATACTTACATTGCAGCGAAGATGCCAGAACACATTCGTCGAGTCGGAGTGTCTCTAGTATGGATAAGTAAAGCTATCAAACTCAAGACTGGCTGAAGGTTTGTAGATTTGTCATCCTGTCATAGCTCCATTACCACTCTGCTGTGCACATTGACCAATCGGGGTTTCTCATTCGGGTTCTACGTTGCATAGTGTGATATGGAGACCTCATCCTGTGAAGCAGAGATCTCCGGAGCTTCTAGACGTGAGCATCGACCTACATCTTTCATGGCGCCATATAGCGGTTGGCCCAGTCATCTGGGTTTGTAGCATACAAGACGTGGACTTCACCTCACCCAGTTAAAGAGATTCTAAAACACGGAAGAAACATACTGTTATAGGAGCCCGTGATACCGCCGGTACACCAGGTGTTGACGTCAGGGCAGGTAAAATCTAGGCCCTACGCACCTGCATATCACGTCTATATCACGCGTCCATGTTATCATCCAACAGGCGTTATTCAAAGATTCACGAGTGAGTCAAGGTTGTGGCCAGGCAACAAGTGCAAAAGGGTAATGGTTCGGTCACAGGTACCGTCAGGCCTCACTCCATTCTCCCACCCACTTTCTTATCCACTCGTTTTTGATTCCCTCCAACATCCTGAGTCTCGGACTACATTTCATAGTCTCCGTCAGGTCAAGCCTACTGCTGCTTTCATCCTCATCACCCAGCATACTCTCATAAAAGTCCAAAAGCTTAACAGCTGGAGTCTCACGGAGCAGAGTCTCAAGCTCGCCATCCTGCATGGAACCACGATTACCAGTCCTGTCCTCGATGCTCTTGCGCACCTTCTGTAACCAGACATTCAAACATACCACTTCTGGAGGGTTCCTGCTTCTGCGTGCCAGTTCATCGATGACAATCGGTCTTACAGACTCCCAGGCAACTGGACGTGGGTTGGTGAGGTGGTAGACCCGCGCCTTCCCATGCTCGTTATCCGGAGCGTCTCTTGGAAGTGCCAGCTCCACTATAATCTCCGCGGCGTGATCGATAGGGATCCAGTCAACAGTGTCGAAAACCTTTCCCAAAGAGTCAGGAATCGCGCCTATGTGCCGCGAACTGATTATCAAGCTAGGGAACCACTCGGCTTTATTCCATACGCTCCTGCGGTAGACGGCTCCGGCTATCTGGCCGACACGAACGAACGACATCTGATTGGTCGATAATCTCTGTGCAGCATAGGCGAGCAGGTTCTCACATACATACTTGCTCTCCGCATAGCCGTTGGGGCCCGGAGCGACGTCTGCCGCTATTACCTTTTCGGGTATCGCAGAGGAAGTACTCCGGTAGGACATGACTGAGCTGATGGAGGAAATGAAGAAAAGACGGGCTGACGAGGTTGCGTTTGTGCTGAAGTGTACTAGGTTGATGAGACCATCGAGCTGTGGACGGAAGGATGGAAGAGAGAGGTTGAAATTGACAGGCCAGGCATTGTGGATCACCGATGTCACCGTGCCTAGCAGTTTTTGAAAGATGTCAGGCGGAAGACCTAATTGATGTTGAGATACATCTGCGCGCAAGAAGGTCACTCGAGATGAGTCTACCTGTGCTGGTAGGCCGTAAGTCTTGTTCCGTTCCGCCTGTAGCGAACAGCCGTCCGAGGCTCGGTTCAGGCAGTACACATGTTTTACGTGTGGGTTCTCGAGGAGGCTGTGCAAGATATGGCAACCCAGAGCGCCTGTGGATCCTGTTAGGATGATAAGTTCGCCCCATACAGCTTCCGCTGCACTTGATCGCATCACCATCCGGTCTATCATCCCTTCGTACTCTTTCAGGATACTCATTCTAGTTTGTAGACGTTGTCGCTCTTTCGAGTCTCGAGAGACCTGCTGCTCATTCGGAAGCCGAAGCAATGCCGAAGCAAAGGCCATGAGGGACGGATTGGTGTACAAGGTGCTCAGAGCCAGGTCAGTGAACCCTAAGCGTTGTCTGATGTTTCGCGTCAAGGTGATGGCCTGCAATGAGTCCATCCCTCGAGTGAAGAAGTTCTGCGACGAGTCCATGTCTTCCCACTTGGTCATGGCCAAGATCTCAGCTCTCACGAATCGGGTCATAGATGAAATATCAAAGGTATCGAGGCCCACTGCCTCTCCATTCTTCCTGATGGGCGAAGACAGCATGTCGGCGTCAGCATACAGCGCATTGATCTTGTCGGCATACTGCAGCAGTGTTCCTGCCCGCTGGACCGTACCTTTTCCGGCACGTAGCATAGGCTTATCAGGGTCCGTGAATAGAATGTGAGTTTTTGCAATACGAGCATGCGACGGTGCTTCTTGGTTGGCCTCTTCAATACTGGGCCAAAAGTTTTCGATTAGAGCCGCTCTCTGAATCGGCAGAAGTTCCATGCCATCACTAGCTGTCTCAAGCAGCAATGCTGCCTGGAATCTTTGAGCGCCGATGACCAAGGCCGCAGTGATGTCAGGGTTCCGCGAGGTTATATGCTGCTCCATAGAGATGGGATTGGTCTTCTCGCCATTAAGGAAGACGATGATGTCATCAGCTCTCGCTCGCCAGCACCAAAGATCACGTTTTTCAGGATCTGGATGGCGGACAAAGAGATCGCGGCTCGCGTATTCTTGAGCCTGTGGGAAGATCGTGAAGGTAGGCTGCTGTTTGGCTATAGCGGAGTCTCTTTTCGCATAGAGTTCGTGGACTCCATCCGTGACGTGCCGCATCTCGATGCCGAGGTCAGGATGGAATTGAACATACTTCCAATCTTGTGGCTCGCGATGTTCAATCGATAAGATGTTGGGGGTTAGACCCAATTCAGATGCACCGAACTGATTGAAGAGCTCAATCTTCAAAGCAACGACATCGCCGATCGCTTGGGGGAGGTCGCCACCGCAGAAAATGATAGCCTCCAGATGCCTCGAACAATATGCCAAAAGCTCTGGATCCTGGCTCAACTCCTGTACAATCGAGGGGACGATGAATGCGATATCTGCCGGAGTCTTCTTCAACCCTTCGACTAGACCTTTGGCAGTGGAAATTGCGCCCGAGATTGGTGCGATCATCACGGTTCCGAATGAAATAGCGTTGAAGAGGTGGCTCACGAGATATGCGCCCTGATGGACTGTCAATTTCAGGATCACTTTCGCTGTTGCTGCACAAGTCTTCAAGTGGATGGTACATACGTGAAAGGGTGGAAAGGTAATGAATACTCTTTTCCCTTGAATCATACGATCTTGGCTTTCAAAGCCTTTGGGTGGTTCTAGATTCATCATTGCAGTGTTGGTAGCCGCAGTAGCGTGAGTGTATACAAGAGGTTTTGGTAACCCCGTCGACCCGGACGTATGTCTGTCACTCTAGTGAGCTTTCCGAGAACGTGTACTTCATTCTGGAGAACTGCCTACACAACAAAGAAGGGTAAAGACAGCGTCTCTGAGAAGTCACTCTCGAATGGAAAGTGCGCGTGACTCGGTTGCAGTAAATCATCGACGGTAGGTACTGGCACCACTTCCAGCTGATGAACAGCAAGCAAAGCAAGCACAGGGGGCGGTTTTGGTTCGGGCACCAGTATCTTCTTGCAGTCTAGCTGCTCGAGAAGGTTGATATGAGCAGCAATGCTGTTTCGAGGTGAGGTAAGAAACATCTGATTTCAATCAATCTCCTATCTTCTCACTTATGGCAGAAGCGTAACACACCACGTAACCGGCTTTTGCAGCTCCAAGAATGAGAGCTGGATATCGAAGGTCATTCGGCCCGATGTAAGCCAGTACCTCGTGGTTCTGTCCGGGCCCCAGAGTCCTGTACAGCCACCACGCAATTCCGTTAACCGCGTTTGCGAGGTCAGCGTAGGTGATCCGGCGATACCCTTGCTCGTACTCGAGACAGGAGACGGGATATTCAGAGTAAAGCGCGTCAGGATGCGTGGAAGCTCGATGATCCACAATATGGGGTACCGGGGCTTCGGTCATGCGTGGAATACCCGCATTGTGTGCTGGGGAAATCTTCATGGCGGATATTTTGGCGAGCGATAGTCTCCTCGCCCGTCCTTCCAAGCCACAGCGCTTCAATTTAGAGATCTAGGGAGTTAGTAATACGAGAGAGTGTGTCTTGTGCACCAGGGCCAGGATAATATCAGAGAAGCCCGTTGCAGCGACTTACATTAGACTACGTATGCAACAACCTACGAGTAAGTGGCGACGACATGCATAATCTTTCATCGTGGAGACACAAGCAAAGAGTAAGCCAGGTGAGGCCAAGCTCCTTGTGGCTCTGGCAATGCAATGTGATTGCCTAGTGGGAAGCCTTGGCACGGTCGGACCGTTGATCACTACCGTTCTAAGTCTTCATTAGCTGCCCTATGTTCCACAAATGTAAATCTGGTGGATATGCGTTCCCCCGATCTAGGGCAAAGGCTTTTCCCGTATGCCGGCAGGCGGCAGGCTACCGTACTTTATGCAGGCAATCCCGCCAGACTCGATACTAGCATGACAGGGTGGGGCCGTTTTGATACAAAACGGCTGTTTCTGACCCAGGAAGGATTCATGTTCATGTTCCTCCTCGCCAGCACGTGTAGCGCGTACGACACATGACCGTATCGCACCACCTGATTGGACAATCTATGCTGACGTCCAGCTTCAGTGCTTCAGTAACGGTCCCCGTCGACAAGCGCGTTGAGAACTTGAGATCGGTGGTTGGTGCTAATGGAGGCTGAGATGCAAGTACAAATCGCCCCGCTCCGCCCCTTACAAATGATAATCAAGGATGAGGCACGGACAACGGTGTGGTGCACCGATATGGACTTTCGCCGTTCTTCCCCATCGGTCGCAGATTCAAGGTCGAATTTTGACCGTTGCGCAGTGCATGTCCATCTAACCAGCTTTAAGGCTGGTCAACCTGTGAAGAACTGCCTCCCACCAACTTTGTTCATCACAAACGTCGGGAAGAACTTCGATTTCAAAAGTCCGAACTACTCATCAACGGGCCATGGCAGCTGAATCCCTATACGCGTCTGCATACTCTGGCAACAGATTGCTGATTTTCACCGCCATCTTTGTACCTGTCCAGATCTTCTGTGTCGCATTGAGATATCTCTCTCGCTACTTGGTCGATGGCTCGTGGGGGATAGACGATATTCTTATCGTTACTTCGCTCGTTCTGCAGATGTGCCAAGCAGGCGTTAGTATTGGTGAGATTCCAAATGCCTCAATACTCGAATTAGGCATGACGTGTCCCTACATCTAGGTGCTGTAAAACACGCCGGAGTCGGTTATCATACGCCCTATCTCGAGAAAACCGACCCAGACAAGGTCGTTGTCTGGGGGAAATATCTTGTCGCAATCTCAACTCTCTATTTTGCCGGAGTCAACATACCGAAGCTTGGTATCTTGGCCCTCTATCGACGATTATTCCCTCCCAAAGCCATTCGGCTCATTGTCCATATTCTGATGGCCGTCCTGGTTGCGCTCACCATATCCACAGTCGTGACCGCCTTTGCCGCTTGCGTTCCGTTTTCTGCAAATTGGAGCCCCAAGCTTGCAAGTAAACACTGCATTGACAAGGAAGCTTTTTTTCGATGGGGGAGCATCCCAAACATCCTGACGGATATTGTCATGCTGGTGCTTCCGATTCGGGTAGTATGGAACCTGCATACCACAACACGCTTGAAGGTCGGTTTGACGCTTACATTTGTTATCGGCAGCTTGTAAGTGATTCATATACTAATTGGAAAGTACAAACTAATCTTGGGGGTTTAGCGGCCTTGTTACATCTATCATTCGTTTTGCCACCTTTTTCCAAAACAATTCCTTCATCGACGGTACCTGGACTGCCGTCGACCTTATAATATGGACTCAGATCGAAGCCGGAATCTATCTGATCTCCGCCTGCGTGATGACGTACCGGCCTCTATTGGAACGCATAGGGCGTGGACGCTGGGTGGCCAAGATAACACACAATGCACAAAGTGGGAACAGCGGTGATATACCACTGAAGACCAGTTCGGGGCTTTCAAACCAAGGTTTTTTAAAGCTTGAGAACGATACCAAGAGTCGTTCGGATATATTGCGCACGACAAGTATCCATATCGGAGTGGAAGGACATGAAGAGTTTGGAGACAACTCTGGCATGATAACCAATGGCCGAGAGCAGAGACAGCCCTGAGGGGTGGTTATATAATACAATGTCAAACGGATAAGAAGCTTTTGCAGGATTCCTCAAGTAAGGAATTGACGACTGCGCTCTGCACGTAGAAGCTTTTGCGCCATAGCAATGATCTGAGCTACAGTCAGCCGGAGCTCGCCTGTCCATTCAAGTAGGAATCGCGATGGTGAACCAGCATATTAGGGCCTTCTCGCTTCCTCGACATGGTTGGAAAGCAGAGAAAAGCCTTGATCCTGTAGCATTCAACGGCCCGGAGTTGTGCTCCCAAGCCCGCGGCCAGATCCAACTGTTGCGCGACACGAATAGCACAGTCGCCCTATGTGGAGCTATGCATTATTCGTGCACTTAGTCGGGCGGTGTAGCTACCGTCGTGCTTTTTCCTACTAAGCCTTATATGCTGCTGAAGTACGCTTCTTAGTCCTTCTTAACATTGATCCATTCCATCGCCGCACTGCAGCAGAATGCAGCACCCGCACTAGCCGTCGACAGTATGAAGGCTCTAGTGAGTGCATAGTTGAAAGCCTGCTCCACGATACCGAGCTGCGAACTGGAGACAAAAGCGCTCAGGTTTGAAGCTCCGATGGTGAGAATTTCCTTCACGTCAATGCTTGACACGGACGATACTTGCTGCACGAAAGAAGTTGTGAATATCGACTGCCCGATGCCAATGGCTAGTGTAGGTCCAAGACTATTGCAGAAGGCAACAAGCGCACTAGCTGTGGCGAGGTCATCCTCATGAAGAACGAGCGGTACCGCGCTGAAAGCAATTTGCCGGCATAGACCGGCTCCAAACGCAGCCAAAATCTGGTAGGAAATCCACTGTCCTTTCGAGCTATGGGGACTTAATGTGAACAAGAGACCAGAGCCAATGGAAATAAGAGTAGATCCCACAAGCATGAAGGGGACATAATAGCCGACAAGAGTGATTAAAATACCGCTTATCATGGGGGTAAGAAGAAGAGCCATTAGGTAGGGTAACGTGCGAATCCCAGACTGTAAAGCAGTATTCCCAAGGACAGCTTGGAAATAGAACGGAAGGTAGTAGACGTGTACGCCTATGGCCATGGATATAAAGATTGTGAAGGCGCACCCGGCGGCAGCGGTGCGCTTAAATACTATGCGACCGGGAATTGTGGCCCTAGAGATCGATTTCATTAGGTGGTCATTGGAAAGGGTGTTGAAAGAAACTTGCCTGTCTCCGAGTTTAACTTGCAGTAACGCAAAAGCCATTGATAGAAGACCGAAGCCCAGAAGACAGCCCCATACTCTTAAGTTGGACCAGGCGTATGTGGTACCTCCCCACTGTAGCGCAAGCAGTAGACATGCTAAAGCTGCGGCGAGGAGCACAGCTCCTGGAATATCCAGTCGAGCAACCTTTTGTGGTAGGGTCAAGGACAGAGCCTGTGGTGGCGGAGGAATGGCTTCAAGAGCGAATGTAATTATAACGAAAGCTACCGATCCAATGGCTTTGTAAACGTTAGCGGTCGATCAGACTCTGTGAATTGCTAGCCACTTACGCAGATTCAACCAAAAACAGAACCTCCACGTCAATTTTCGTGAGTCGGTGAAAACACCTCCAAGTAATGGACCTGCAGCAGAAGCTGCTCCATACATACTAGTCACCACTGACACGTATAGGTGCCTCTTACTCGGAGCAACTGCATGGCCCATCAGGGTCAAAGTCCCGCACCAGAGCCCACCACCAGCGGCACCGGAGATAAGACGTCCGATAATGAAGGCTATCGAGCTTTGTGCTGAAGCGCTGATGATGGATCCAAGCTCGAACCCCACGATGGAAAGAAGGTATACTATCTTGACAGGGAATAGCGTGCATAGTTGTCCGAAAGCAGGGAGGAATGCCATGAGCGTTAGGAAGTAGGAACTACCATACCAGCCCACAAGATTCAGATCTTTGAACTGAGTAGTGATTCTGGGAGTGGCCGTAGCTTTTTCAATTCAGCTTGCGCATCACAGCCACAAGATGCCTATTCCACTCACCTATTATATAATTATCAAGAGCGAGCACCAAGACTACTGCCATCAGCCCGATGGTTAGGAGAGCGAACTTGAAACCACAAGGATACTGTGGGCGATTTCCGACTTCAGCTTGACTCTTCTCAGAATTCTCGACGTCAAGGATTTCATGGTCGCTGTCCGCTGTGGGCAAGGTAGTCATCGTAATCACTCCTATAGCCTCCGGCCCAGCATAAGCTTGTTAAGATAGAAGAACTTTGCAGAATGAATAGCCCTGCAACGAAGTCTTTCAATCGGAGAGAACAAGAAGTATTATTAGCCATCCCACACACAACGGACGTGGATTTCCCTTTTCGATCGAGAATACGGTTAGAGGGCCTTATGCATCTGCTGTCCCCGATCGGCAGTTCAGGGCAACATTCTGCGTAACCCACAGAATTGGCCTACTCTACTGCAATGATGTCAGCATTGAAAAGGACCAATCAACAGCAAGGATACTCGCTGTAGCTTCTCAAAGATCTGCTGGCGCTGCTGCTGTCTGTTTGCTGGTAACCGCGACTTCGAAGAGGCGTCAGAACCAATGATGAGTGCGCGTGACTTGCCCCCCCAAGACGTGGTCTGGTAAATACATTTCAGCTCTCGCTGCCTTTTTGAGTAATTTTCGAATTAGTATGCGAGCTGAGCGAGTGGATCTCTGAAGGATTCGCAGGGATGACATGAAATGCAGTGCAAGTGAGAGATGGTGTTGTGGCACGCTTGCCTGCCGTTAGACTTACTTATCCCATCCAATTAAAATGCGTCAAAATGGCGCTAGACAGCCGCTAGAGTAAATTACGAAATTTTACTTCTAGGCCGAGGATGATAGTATACGATGCTAGGCTGTATGCCAGAGCGGACGACATCCTACGCATAACGCGAGCGGTGCTACCACAACTTCAAAACTTTCCAGTACATCCATTGGAGGGAAATCCCTGTGGATATGAGCGCTTGCTGTACCAACGAGCGTGTAGCTGCTGGCAGAGCTGCGAAGCAACCCCTCCTCGGCTCCTTCGACCACGGGCGACACCGGTGAACGCCGCGACAAACCGAATTACACCTTGCGGGAAAAGCATGGCTGCCTTGAAGCTGACAGCAAAGCCTCCCAATGCTGCTGGGCGGAGTCTGCGACAGGATGATGGGGTGGTCAGTCAACGACAAGGTCAAGTGTGGGCCGCTTCGACACACCACACCTGATTGGATTGGGCAGGTCTTTGCCAGAGCCCCTTTCCACACGCACCCTGTCACCATGAGCTGTCTAGCTGTAAAGCACGAGTCGCCGCTCGGCTCCTGCGTGTCTCCCATTATCAACTGCGATGGGATGGATTAAGATCTGGAGCACGCCCAGCATCGCGAACTGTGGTTCCTTCGACGACAAAGATCGTTGATGATTTGAGTTGTATCTACAGATATACCTATGATTACCTTCTCCACCGCATGACGCCATGACAGAACAACCGCCGACTCCAATTGCTGTTGTCGGTATTGGTTGTCGCCTCCCAGGGTGCGTCAGCAACACCGAAACTCTTTGGGAGTTGCTAGCTGCGGGAAAGAATGCTTGGTCACCTGTGCCGGCCAGAAGATACAATGAGGCCGCTTTTTATCATCCCAACCCGGATCATAATGGCACGAACAACCACCGTGGTGGTCATTTCCTGGAACAAGATGTAGCTGCTTTCGATGCCGCGTTCTTTGGTGTCTCTCCAGCCGAGGCAAAAGCCTTGGACCCCCAACAGCGCTTGCTGCTTGAAGTTACATATGAAGCCTTTGAAAATGCAGGTCTGACACTGGAGCAGATTCGGGGCTCGGACACTGCAGTCTATGCTGCACTGTTCACTCGAGACTACGATCGAAATTTATATAAAGACCCTCTTACCTTGCCCAAATATCAGACTACTGGAACCGGCGAAGCCATTATTTCCAATCGGATATCGTACACTTTCGATCTAAGAGGTCCTTCGATGACCTTAGATACAGGGTGTTCGGGGAGCATGGTTGCACTCCATCAGGCGTGCCAGAGCTTACGCGCCGGAGAAACAAGCATGGCAGTAGCTGCAGGCGTAAATCTTATTCTGAGTCCAGATCAAATGATAGGAATGAGTAATTTGCAGTGAGTGGTCGTTTTTCAGCTTCGTCGACCTATACTGACTCCTGTTGCAGCATGCTCAGTGATACTGGACGATCTTACCCATTTGACTCTCGAGGGGCTGGTTATGGCAGGGGCGAAGGTGTCACTAGCGTCGTACTGAAGCGCCTTCACGACGCTCTACAAGCAGGGGACAACGTAAGAGCTATCATCCGCAACACCGCAGTCAGTCAAGACGGGAAGACAAACGGCATAACTTTGCCAAGCCAGCAAGCCCAACAGCGCTTGCAGACCTCTATCTACCGCCGGGCGGGTCTTGACCCTGGGAAAACATGTTACGTAGAAGCGCATGGTACAGGAACCGCTGCGGGTGATCGTGCTGAGCTGCATAGTATTGCGAATGTCTTTTGTGGCAACAAGAAACGAAGGATCAACGAGCTCTATCTCGGGAGTATCAAATCAAACATTGGACACCTAGAAAGCTCCAGTGGTCTAGCTGGCTTCATCAAGACTATTCTTATCTTAGAAAAGGGTCTTATTCCGCCTATGTCGGACTTTCAAAACCTGAAGGCAGGTCTTGATCTAGAAACATGGAAGATGAAGGTCAGATGATATCCGAGCTCTCAAACACCGACACTCATTAAACGTTTGTAGGTACCAACGGAGACTACACCTTGGCCAGCTGAAGTACGCCAAGCTTCGGTAAACAGCTTCGGCTATGGTGGTACCAATGCACACGTTATCTTGGAGTCAGCATCCGAAAGTACTAGAGACATGGAAACAGGAGAGATCACTCTGCAGGCCACGGCAATTGGCGTCTCGACTTCCAAGAAGCAGTTCGGCAAAGACTGCCTGCCGGGGCTGGCGAGCAAGAATGGCATCACACCGGCCGAGGTCGTACCTTCTCGGCCAGGCGGAGACATCGAAAATCCTCTCCTTTTCGTTCTGTCAGCGTCTTCAGAGCAGTCTTTACTTGAGACAGCAGCAAAGCTCCGACGCTGGGCTTTCTCTCGTATTGATCTTCCCGCTTATGAACATGCTTTGGCGTACACTCTTGCAAGTCGCCGGTCCATGATGCAATGGCGGTACAGCACGGTAACAGCACATCATTCGGAGCTCATGGATGCTCTGGGGCAAAACTCCCCACAACCAATAAAAGTCGCAGAAGAGCTTCAGGTTGCATTCATTTTTACCGGCCAGGGCGCTCAATGGTATGCCATGGGACGGGAGCTGATGTCCTTCGAATCACCCTTCTCAGCCTCCATCCAAAAATCAGATATGATATTACGAGACTTCGGTACTTCTTGGAGTCTTCGGAGTGAATTGCTTGAAAACCGAGCGACTTCGCGGATGGATGAAAGTCAGATCGCACAGCCGGCGAGCACCGCCCTTCAGATTGCACTAGTGGACGTTCTTGCCAGCATCAACATTAGTCCAAGAATGGTGCTTGGCCATTCCAGTGGCGAAATCGGTGCTGCCTACGCTGCTGGCATAGTATCTCATGAACAAGCTCTAAGATTATCATACTGCCGCAGTCAGATTGCCAGTATCTGTAAGAAAAATATTTCAAGCAGGGGTGCTATGCTTGCTGTTGGCCTCGGCGAAAGAAAAGTCTTGCCCTTTCTGACGAATCTAAGTAACGGCCTTGTTGAAGTGGCCTGCGCCAACAGCCCTTCAAGTACGACTCTCTCTGGGGACGAACCTGCGATTGTCGAGATCGAGAAAATTCTTAATGGACGACAGATATTTTGTAGAAGGCTGAATGTGGACATTGCGTATCATTCTCAGCACATGCTGCAGGTGGCAGATCAATATCGTTGCTTATTGGGCAACGTGAAGGTGCAAGTTCCACGGGATGACATTAAGTTTTTGTCAAGTGTTACTGCGAAGCAAAAGGTAGGGAACTTTGATACAGCATACTGGATCGAAAACCTTGTCTCCAAAGTCCGTTTTCGCGATGCCCTGGATGAGTATTGCCGGAATCAAGCTATGCTGGCCCGAACGACAAGTCAACCGACAAATGTTTTTGTCGAAATTGGTCCGCACAGCAGCCTAAGCGGTCCAATACGACAGACCCTCACATACGCCTCTGACGATCTCAAGTATCGCTATCTTCCAACTCTAGAAAGAAACCGTAATGCTCTGCGTAGCATTTTGGTGTTAGGAGGAAAGATGTGGGAAATGGGACATCAAGTCAACATTGGTGCCGCTAATTCGCTGACCGGCATCAACGGCAAACGACATGTTTTACAAGACCTACCTAATTATTCATGGGACCACTCCAAAGCATACTGGTGTGAATCTCGGCTGAGTCGAGAGCACAACCAGCGGCAACATCCCTACCATGAGCTTCTGGGTGTGCGCATGCCGGGCATGAACTCCATCGCGCCGAGCTGGCGATATATTATTGATCTGGATACGTTACCCTGGCTTGCAGACCACGTAGTCGATGGTCAAATTACATTCCCAGGTGCAGGCTACGTCTGCATGGTGGTTGAAGCAATTCACCAACTCACCAGAGAGAAGCAGCCGCCACAAGAGTTCTCCAAAATTATACTACAGGACGTCAATTTCTTGAGGGCGCTAATTGTTCCGCCAGCCCCTGCAAAGATGGAGTTGCAGATTTCTCTCCAGGCTGGTCAATTTGCTGATACCAATTGTTATACATTCCGTATCGTTGCGCTCTCATCAGATGAAGTCTGGCATGAACATTGCCGGGGCCAAACCACACTTGAGCTTGATAATTTAGCCGACAGAAGTGAGAGCGAACTTGCCGAAATTGGTAGCAGTACTGTGTCCATTGGGAAGGGGGCACAAGATGAGATACCTGTCAACTGCTCGCGTGATCTAAGCTCCATGGAAATATACCAAGGTCTACGTGTCGGCGGTAACCTCTATGGTCCCTGTTTTGCGGCCATACAGTCGCTGCGACTTTACGAGACAGAGGCTGTTGGTCGCGTTCGAGTTCCCAACATCGCGGCAGTCATGCCTTGTGACTACCAACAACCCCATGTTATCCACCCAACGACTCTAGATGCTATCATGCACTCTGCATTGCCATTGTACGCACAAACCGGTGGTCAAGGTTCTATCATGCCAGTGTCAATACGTCACATGGCTATATCTCTCGAATTGCCGAAAGATCCAGGGCAAGAGCTAATTGCAACGACCATCTTGGGCACTCACGACTTACGCTCAGCCAGAGCCGGCATTACCGTCATCGGGATAGGCGGGCTGCCAAGGTCTGAAGCACTGCTGACCATTTCGGATTTGCGGATCTGCAAAGTAGGAAATGCAGAGCGTACATCTGCATCGGGACTTTCTCCGTCACGTCATATGAGTTACCGGATGATCTGGGAATCGGATGTTGAGCATAGTTCGCTTTCAATGGCTAAGCCAGCTGTGGTTATGTCGAGAGCATGTTTCTTGAGACAACTACGTTTCAAGTACCCGCCTCTTTCCGTGCTGCATCTTGGAGTTGGAAGCGCAGAAGACATAGCTTCGAATCTTCAAGTACTCGTCGATGGATGTTTGCCTATTCCCGTGTGCTATCATGCTGTTAGTGAGACAGCAGAGTCTTCAGAGCGGTTGAGGAGCTTTTTCAAGACTGGTAACAGCTGGCTGAGCTTCAAAAGTCTGGACGCTACACAAGATCTGACTCAACTACAGCGTAATGGAAACACATATGACGTAATAATTTGCGCTGGTCTGCAGAAGTCATTGGCTTGGTCCGAGGATATGATGAAAACTATGCGGAATTTGCTAAGGCCCGATGGAAGACTGATGGCCAGTTTCGAGAATTCAAGAGCACCAAAGAGGGACGAGTTGCAACAAATTCTGCTGAAACATGAATTTGGCGATCTTGCATGGTTTCGCGAAGCTGACCCTGACGGAGCTCGAAACAAGGATGCTAACACCGGCATTACCCTTGTGTCTAAATCCGTTGACATCCATCCCCAAGTCTTTCCGCAGCCCGTCCAGATTGTCGCCGAAGATGGGCTGAAAGCGTTCGCAGTGACCCTACGCGCCATAATCGACTCTGAAGGTATCGAGGCGCGTTTGTCTACATGGAGCTCGCTCAATGGTCTGAGCAAAGCGGCCTATATTATCATTGATAATGGACAGAGTCCCATGTTAGTAAGTCCAAGTGCGGACCGCTTCAAACGCATTGCCACTATTATGGGGTCCTCGTCTACAGTACTATGGATAAGTATTCAAAGCAGTGTTGAAGCTGCTCGAAATCCCGAGAAAGGTCTGATCAGTGGTTTTGCTCGCAGCGCCTGTGCAGAGAATGAGAAGCTGAGATTTGTTCATCTTGATGTGCAAGAGGCTATTGAGCATTGCATGCCAGACTTGGCGCAGAAGGTCACCAAAATAATATCGATGGCCTTGAGAAGCAACGAAGGAGCTGAGCCTGTTGATGAGCAACAATACATTTACCGGAGTGGTCAAGTACTCATCCCTCGACTTGTACCAATCGAAGCAGCCAGTGACTGGAGACTACTTTCGGAGGTAGACTCAAGCTTGGCACGCCATGGCAAGGCTTTGGAAGACGAGATTGGGCCTACTGAAATTGAAATTGCGGTTAGGGCGCACTCTCTTACAACGGCCGACAATAGCGCAGGGCTCGCTAGTTCATCTCTCAACTCAAGTACAGGGATTCAAGGTTTCGCAGGCTATGTAAGCGCCGTAGGCTCGAGTGCGTCGAAAAGCTTCCAGAAAGGCCAACGTGTTTGTGCATGGACAACAAGAGGCAATCAATACGCAACAACCTCGCGTATCGTCTGCACGCAGGGGGTCTTCCTACCAGACTCGATTCCTATGGCCGTTGCGGCCACTATACCCAGCAATTTCGCGAGTGTATACCATGTTTTAATCGACATTGCAGGGCTAAGAAAAGATCAGAGTGTATTGATCCATGAAGCAGACAGCGATGTTGGACAGATCGCCTGCTCGATTGCGCGCCGTGCTGGAGCGGTCGTACTTGCGACAGTCTTATCAGGATCAGCGATGCTGATGCTCTCGGAGAAGCTCAAGCTCCCAAAAGAAAATATCTTCTTGGTTCGACCAAACAATTTTCAGCGACATCTTTTAGAGAATCGAGTCGACGAAGGTGTAGATGTAGTCTTCAATTCTGCGTGCACCGATTCAGGACCCGGTATCTGGGATTGTGTTGGCGTCATGGGAATTTTCGTCCAGGTTAGGCATTCGAGTAGCCAAGAAGTATGCTCCCATGTCTCGTCACCTTTGAACAAGACCGTCACAATCGTCGCTTTTGACCCTGCGGTGCTGCTTGTACGGAATCTCGAGCGACTGCCCATGTTGATAGAAAGTGTCATAACGATGCTCCAAAATCAGGATCCAGCTACCTATCCGTCCGCGAAGAGCGTCGTGTTTACCGATACTGAAGAGGTTTCCAAAGCAAAGAATACCATAAGCCAAAATCAAGGTGCTGTGTACGATGTGCACAAGCACAGTCGAGCCAAGGTCCTTGGTATTGCGGATCCAGCGCTTCATTCAACGGAATATCAACTTGATAGTAGTGCAACATATGTCATTGCTGGGGGTCTAGGAGACCTTGGGCAGAAATTATGCCGCCTTCTCGCCAAACGAGGTGCCAAAAACATCTTGATTCTATCACGGAGGCCCACCAGTCAAGAGCAAGGACAGTCTCTCCAAGACGAACTTCGGCAGGCATCAAGAGACGTCCAGATTTGCACTACGGCTTGTGATATTTCTAACAGATCCGTTGTCGAGGAAACAGTAACGCGCCTTCGGCAGGATGGTTTGCCGCCAGTAAAGGGTATCATACAGTCTGCCGCGGTTCTGCAGGTAAGTCCACCTAACCTCACCAATAATGTGGTGTGCGTGATCTCATCTCACCCCGTGCGGTTATAGGACTCAGTGCTGGAGCGAATGACACTAGAAGATTTTCTTGTCCCCTTGAAAGCAAAAATGGACGGTACACGGAACCTCAATGAAGCGTTTCAAGACTCACCTCTTGAATTTTTTGTTTTGTTATCCTCCCTCAGTGGTCTTGTTGGTAGCAGGGGACAAGGAAATTACGCAGCGGGAAATACTTATCAGGATACTTTTGCCATGAACCGCAATATATCAGAGACGAATTGCCTATCGATCAACCTTGGTATGATAGAGAGCAGTACTGCTTACGGTGGCCCAGAAGGTCGCGCTCGCTCTCAAAACCTCCTTAGACAAGGCTGGTATCCAGTGAAAGATGCTGAGCTGCTCAATGTTTTAAGTTATGCAATGTCCCCAGAAGCGCGCAAGGAAGCACTTGGACAAGTAGCGATAGGCATAAATGGCGCATCGATCGCCGAGGCTGCGCATCCGACGCCTACAATGAAAAGTGCAATGTTCGTCCACGTGCGCAGCTCCTCTGGCAAGCATGATAAGGATAGCTCCGAGGATAATGGCGTCCGTCTCAAGGATTCCGTTGTGGGTGCTGACAGTGTCGACGAAGCAAGCAAGATCATCGCTGCAGCGACAGGTCGTCATCTAGCTAGTCTGATAGGACTGGAACCTGAAGCGATAAGCCTTCTAAAATCCGTAGTAGACTATGGTGTGGACTCTTTGACGGCCATTGAGCTCAAAAATTGGATCTCCCTTGAGTTTGCTACGACCGTCCACGCTTCCGAGATACTCGATGAACCTAGCCTGAAGACCCTTGGCAAGAAAATGGCATTAAGATCCCAACTAGTCTCCAAATCTTCGAGCGATAACCCAGGGTCACAACTCACCGATCACACCACTTCTAATGGTCATAGCTCAACACAAATGCCAGTCATCTATAGTGGTAATAGAGGTGGCAATGCAGAAACTGCGCTTCCCAAACTTCCTCTGCCAGATTTACCAGACACGTTAACATTTTACTTGGATAGCGCTCGGCCTTTTCTCACCGACGAGAACTTCACACATACCTCGCGCGTTATTAGTGAGGTTCAAGCTTCTCAGTGCCGAAATCTTCAGGAACGACTCGAGCTTCGTCTTCTAGATCCCCAGGTCGACAACTGGCACTTCGACTTACAAATCAACGGCATGTATTTGAGAAGACGTGCTCCTATCCACCCATACGGTACTTTCTACGGCAGTCACCTCCCCAGTATTGAGCCACATAGTCAAGCTGGACGCGCTGCCATCATTGTTGCATCTGCTTGGCAGTTCAAACAAATCCTGGATGCTGGGAATGTTGAAGATCAGTACGTAAATGAAGAGCTATTATGCATGAACTCGTTGAGATGGCTCTTCAACACCAATCGCCAACCAAGCAAAACCCTTGATAAGATTTGTCAATATCCTAGCAACGATTACTTAGTTGCTTTGAGAAAAGGGCATGTCTTCAAGATTATGTTTACAAGCAATGGTTGTCCCACCACTCATGCCACTCTCAAGGCAGTTTTTCAGAGCGTTCTTGAACGATCGAACGCAAGCTTGCCCGCGGTAGCTACACTTACTGCCAGCGAGCGGGATAGCTGGGCAGTGCTTCGAGCAAAAGTCATTTTAGCTAGTACGGAAAATCGTGCACTGATTGACATGATAGAAGCTGCAGCTTTTGTTGTCTGTCTTGACGACGAGTCACCCGAAACGCCATCACAACGTTGCAATCAACTACTTCTCGGCAATCCTGCCAACCGCTGGAGTGACAAAAGCTTACAGTTTGTAGTGTGTCAAAATGGCGTCTCCGGATATGTCTGCGAGCATACAATGCTCGATGCATTGTCAGTCAGGCCGCTAAATGCCTTTATCACAGATGCTATTACAGGTACAAAACCCTCTTCAGAGGTCGCAAAGCCTAGCAATGGGTATGAAGAACTCGTAGAACAATACCGTTTCACCACGGACAACTGCATTGATGCGGAAATTGTGCGAGTCAAGGAACATTTCGACGCAACCTATTCCCCAGCTGAATTCGTCCGCTTCGAGGTCCCCATTCTGAACAATGGTCTTCTTCGCGCTCATAAGATACCGTCCAAGTTCGGCTGCCAGCTTGCAATCCAACTGGCGTCCTACCTCCATTACGGGCAACAGTATCCCTCATGGGAAACAATCACGACGATGACGTTTCGAAAAGGCCGTCTCGACTGGATGCAAGTCGTCTCTCCGTCGATGGCAGCCTTCTGCAAATTAGCCGCTGGATCCAATACTGCCACAACAGACAGTCTTCGCTTGCTTCGCGAAGCAGCGAAAGCCCACACAAGTACAATGACAAGAATTATGCGCGGTCGCGGCTTCGCAGCTCATCTTGAGGCTTTAAGAGAAGCTATTCTTGAAGCCAATGAAGAGGTGCCCAACCTATTTACGGATCCGACGTGGGACATGATGCAAGTGACGAGCACGAGGAAGATAAAGACTGACGCTTCGGAAGGCTTGATGGCACAGGAGGCTGGCTTCTTCATGCCGGACCCGGAGAGCGTGTGGGTGCACTATGAGATTGGGAGCGAGGGGTGTCTCTTCTTCGTGCAGGGCGCTGTGGGTCTTACGGAATCTTACTGCGAGGCTTTGATGGCTGCTGCGGAGAGGATCAAGGATATTTTAGACTCTGAGCATTGAGATCATTGGCGTAGTATAAATTCTCATTCTAGTTAGAAGGGAGTGACCATGAGAAAACTGGCCGATGTGGATCCTCGATCCACTTACCGAACGGGAGCGCATATGCTTGACCCCATCCAACGTGCATGAAGGGTAATCTGGTTAATGGCGCTTCACGGCTGTGGGGCCTGCAGCGGGACCTGTCGTAATGTCGCATTCATGATCCTTGTTACACCATTGGCCCTGCGAACATTCATCCATCGGCCAAGCACACCCAACCTACATCAAAACTATCTCAGATCAATTCTTGCCAGCTCCAAGATCTTGTGTTGACCTGCAATTCGAACACATACTTCTCGAAGATATAGCGACGACATCTGGATCCTGCCGTATTTCCCCTCTCTCGTTCCTTCTCGCTCTCCTCTTCCTGTCAATTTCCTACGCAGTCGTCCCTTTTCCAGGAAGACACCATCCCCTGCTTCATGTGCTGACGCACCATCAGTCTGCGGGTCGATTCGCGTTGTCTATGACGGCACTCTGCAGTTCAAAGCCCTCTGCCATTGCTCCGACTGCCGCAAAATCAGCGGCAGCGCATACATCACGAATCCCTTAGTCCCCGCCTCAGCTTTGAGACTGGAGTCCGGGCAGCCCAGAATGTATACGAAGGAGACTGACGAGGGCAATCGGTTTACTAGTTTCTGAACGGCTAATGATAGTGGTGCTAGGGGCTTAAGTTTTTCAAGGAGGGATGTTTGGAGACGATGAGTCGTGATAAGCCGACGATAGAGTTCTATCATCATAAGAGGGCGAAATGGGTTGAGAAGATTGAAGGGGCTGAAGAGAAGTAGACCTTGTTTTGTAGTCAATGGATTCCATCTCAGATGCCATCAATTCATCCATACCTTAGTACTTTATAGCCAGGGGGTTATATGTTCGCATGCCAGGGTTTAGGGTTTAGGGTTTATCTGTGTGAGAGCTGGGCAATTAAATGTAAAGCATAAACTCTGACACGCTAACATACATAAAGTACATACCTTAGTATGACCCCCCGGATCGGAAGTACCTACCACACATACCTTACATTCATTCATCCCTAACAAATGGTACCTTCAAAATGGCCAATCACCTGTATTCTATGTACAGGTAGTAGGCTTCGGGAAGATCCTGGCCACTTATAAAAAGTCACACCCAACTTCTTTGCAATACTCAGTCACCGTGCTGACATCAATCCCTCGGGGGAGATCTAGCCCGCTAGCATAGAGACCAGCTTTAAAAGCACTCAGTCATCAACAACACCCAGCTACTGCGTAGCACCCTCAGTACTAACACTAGAAGTTCTCCGTAAACACCTCCGCAAACACCTTCTCCAGCACCAAAGGCAGCTTCACAAAAACCTCCTATATTGCCTCCTACACCACTTGCGACCCCACAATCTACCCCTCCACCTTCGTCGGCCAAGAAAGCCTCAAAACCAGCTCCGCAAGAACGACCGTGTATGCCTGTATCTGTGCCTCCTACACCACAACCTACTCCGCCGCGGAAGCTTTTATCTACACCTCTGACCCCTGCGCTTTCACAATTACGAACGCGGATTCTGCATCATCGGAAACGTCCAAAACCCGCCTACATACTACAAATGCTGCTTCACTATAGACGACCTCTTCCGTATTCTTGGCACCAAGGAAAAGCCTCGCCAGAAGAGCATAGAAAGCTCAACCAACCTTAATAACAAGGAAATGCCAACTCGAGTCGATCATTGGGGAGTGAGGTCTTTCAGCTGTATATTGCAGATCAGAAACACTTCGAACAAACGGCAGAAATCCGAGATACACCTCTCAATAAAGTGATGCCAAGAGTTGGCGAGAATGCAATTGGGGATAGTGTTCTGTAATGGTTAGTCATACCCCACAAAGGGGCTGTATCGTGTGTTGTCGAGTCGGAGTATGTTCAGTACGGATAAGTAAAACATCCAGCAAGTCTGTTAATCGCAAGACTGGCTGAAGGATTGTGATGCCTGGATTCTGTCAAAGCTACTTGACCACTTCACTATGCTCATTTTCTACCGGTCTTCGTGTTCGAAGTAATTCCGATAGCCGATATGGTCATAGACGCTATATTCGGTACAAAGTAGCATGATCGCTTTGTTCTCCTACACTCCCCGGCTATTACGTGAACTGTCTTCTGCTAATAAAATCAATTCAACACCAATCCCCCCTGATCTTTGATCAACTCTTTTGCGAGTGTGTTGTGGCTTTGTTTCAATAGTTCACCCATAAATATGGATCATCAGACGTTCCGGGTATATTTGATACTTCTCCTAATCAAAACCAAGCAGGGGGGACTTTTCAAGAGTCGAATCACGCAGGATAATCTATCAACTAAGGCAACAGCTTTCTAAGCTCTTTCAACCTGATTATCAGCGATATCCTTGTTGCCGTCATGAACGATGTCACTACAGCCATCGACTCGACTATCTGTTAGCCATGTGGTACACCATATCCATGTACCATTTCCCGAAAGATTGGCCACAGGCTCCTGGTGAGCTTCAAATGTCGTCGTTGGAACTAGTCGCATGGCTTGTCACATACATTTTGGTGATAGCGATGTAAGAACACGTGTTCAGGAAGTGGATCCTACCTTTGGTAATTCCTCCGGCCAGGTCCTTCTTTGGCTCCTGCTAGCTTGTGGTCCAAAGGGAGGTCATTCCTCCAGCCATGTCCTTCTTGAATCCCTGCTTCCTTGTGATCAAGAGGGAGGTCCGTCTAGTAAGTAGCCTTCAATTCTTGCCGGTGTTAGGTCAGGCATTTTAATCGGCATGGCAGGAAAAGTATCGAAGAGGTTGCATACCTATGAGGATTCCACCAATTACCGCGAGTCCCGTCATCAATTGGATTGTCGCAGGATTTCCTTCGAAACAATCGGTTAAGGTGTGTAACGAACCACGAACGACAGTCAAGTTCAACCACCTATCTTTACCAAGCGAGATTAGGGATATCATTGCTCAGCTGGCCTTGGGTCATGGAAAGATATTTCTACGACCGGTCGGTGAAGCAAAATACCACTCTTTCCAGATATTTCACTGGAACCAAAGGTCTGCATCCAAAATTCCTCGATCCTCGATTCGGTCCCACATGAAGAAGATAATCGAAAAATCTTTGCATTCCTTGTTCGGCATATGTGAAGATACCAGGACCTCGAGCCAACCTTCACTCGGCCTTCGGACTCCGCGGTGGGCTTGTCAACCGCTAGTCGACAGGAATATCAGGAAAGCTACTCTTATTACTGGGCCGGGAACACACTCTATCTTCCTCGGGCCCTCTGAGCCAATCTAAACTTTATTGGCGATCCATCCAGCCTCATCCCAAGGCTTTAGTCACATCGATTGCAATCCAAGTCCCAATCGCCGACTTGACACCAGAAGTCCTCGACCATATAGAGCAGTATGCTCGTAAGAACCCTCACCGTGGGAGACGGGACGGTGCCCTCCTGAAGAATTCCGTAGTGGCTGGGAACATTATGTCAATGCAGCCCTCACGTTCATTTGGGCCAGAAAACTTAATTGGATTCAACGCTGGGAGAGTTTGGAGATGGTGAGGCTCGAGGTTCCTGGCAAATTGCCTCTGGAGCTCAAAGGCGAGGAGGGTAAGGTTACACTACGCCGTATTGGTCGATTCATTCATAGATTACCGAACCCGGGACTACGACCAGGTGATTCATCCCTTCCGGACGTGAGGGTCTGGCTCTTTCTGCGCCAAGCAGCTGCATGCTATCATTACCACTAGGGGATTGCGGCTGTTCAAAGAGTATGTAGCTCAAGCGATGAAAGATGAGTCTAGCGACTGCTGAATGGGGAGCTGTCAGACTAAGATCGATGGGCACCGATGGAGTGTCTCCTAGAGCACACTCAGTCTAAGAAATGAACCTTCTACGGAGCGATTGCAACACACGGGAGCCTGCTCTGCAAATATAATTGCTGTTTATGGATCAGCAGTATTCAGTGACAGATCGAGATTTCTTTCCATCGACCTGAGTTTTTCTTGAGACAGCCAAGGTGAATTTTTCCAGTCAAACACTGTGGAGGCTGACGTTGATTTGATTCCCGCCATTAACCAATTATGCTGGACTGTAACCGGGAGAAACTCATGGCGTAGCCGCAAAGTTTGCACGAACTGTTATAATAAAGCATCGACGTCTCAATTCAACAGCAGAAGCATCACCAATAGTTTCATAAGCTAGCTCCAGTTTTGTCATACTTCATGTAAATATCTACCCTTATCTTTGCCGAGAAAGCGAACGAGCGTTGGTAATTGGATGCAATATCAGACTGGATGATACATTGATGATCCAAACCAGGTGTCGTCATCATGTTGAATCGCTACTTCCAAATTAGGTGTTGTTTCCAATTTGAGCGTGTGCCTGTGTGTCGCTTGTATAAGATCAGGAGTACTCTGACGGAGAAGTCAACAATCATATCAGGTTCTTCTCTTACCAATCCCACTTATAAATCTATATCTCATAAGTTTGGTTTACTTAGATTCATCTCAAGCTTCGTACTAACTCTCACGGTTGTGAACAAACATCATTGATCGGTCTCGATACAGTTTGAGGCGAAGGCACAACGACCATTATAACGGCCATTATATTTATGACGAGGAGATTCAGCTCCCACAACGAGTATATCGGGCAAGTAATAAGATCATTCATCGCCGCCGTCTCTTGAGATTGCCATCCCTCCACTTGAAGAAGTCCAAACGAATAAACCCGGACCATTGGACTGACTCGCATGGTAGACTTAGCCCAAGTTTCAGAGCAGCCTCCAACGCCGGCAACATGCAGATAGAACATCCTACCTTAACCGCTTTCTCCATCATCTCCCACTGGGCGACGTCGATGACCATGTGGATAGATTTCATACAAGATTACCCGCGTATGTGGAAGACTGGGGTTCCGTGGTACTGCAATGTCTTTTTTCACACGGCCTTACTCTTCTCCGTCGTGGGTATGTATGTCATTCTGGGGCTCTTTTATCTTGCCATCAAGTCAAGCCTGAATTGGAGGAGAGCGACAAACCGCCCATCTGCAGCCCCTCACAGCCGGCGCACTAGAGCAGACAGAACGGCAAGCGACTCCCAGGCACGACTTTTTAAAGGCAAAGCCGAATTCATGGCTCTACCAGGAGAATTGCGGAACCGGATCTTGAAACATGTACTCATGCCAGGAAACGTGTACCTTCCACAGATGGGGCCTACAATGTCTGAATACATCATCACACCACCTCCCAAGCCACTAAGCAAGAGCTCCTTTCGTGACAAATTCTGGAAGGCATTCGAGCAGTCGGAACAGTTCTGGGAGAACATTATTGTTCACGGGATCTCGGATATGCATTCTGGAAAGAACTCTCTATATCCTCCTCCCGGTGCACCAGAAGGCAGGCGACGGCTTCTGAACGACGGAGGGTCAGTGCATGGATTCCAGTTGCTAGCAACGAGCAAGGCTGTTATGCGCGAGGGGCAGGCATTCTTTTGGGGCCAGAACACCTTCTACCTGCTACGTGGTGGCTCCGAGGCCGCCGAATATTATTTTGGTAACGTGCGTCATGAACACAAGGCGTTGATCCGCTGCATTGGCATCCAATTCTCGCTCCTGGACTTGACACCTCCAATGCTCAGGGCCTTGGAGGAGTATATCCGTGCCCACCCAACGATGTTGGGACGTAGAATGGAAACTCTTACAAACACAGAATGGGCGAGGTGGTGCGGCTCGGTCGCCGTGAAATTATGGGAAGAGAAAGTCAGATGGATATGCCATTGGGACTATCTTAACCGAGTCGTCCTCGAATTTCCGTCCCTACATCTTAGCTTGCCCTTCGAAGGCGAAAGGCTCCGAGAACGGATGAAGGGTATACTCATCGGCACCGGCGCTTTCTGGAGCACCTATAGCCTAGTTGGAGCTCGTCGGCACGATTACCAAGAATTCGATGATAGTGTCCGAGAACTAGAGGGGAAAGTTGGCGTTGTAGTTGGTAGGATTGGGTGGCTTGGATTTAAGCAGTGGTTGAATGGTGAGGTGGATTACGAGGAGGATTGGAACAACCGCGAGTAGACTTGAACATGGCGAAAGTCGCTCGGATCTGATTTTCTTATTCCAAGAGAGGATGGATGTTTGCAAGCCATTTTTTCCTGGCTCGACGGGTTTCCTGATGCGACGAGATTAATGCCTACAGTGGCAGGAACGGAAATAGCGAAGTGTGATTGTACGCGTTCTATTATTTTGCTGAGAAGGCTTAAGACATAGTGCTTATTGTCTGGAACATTGACGTCCACATCAGAAGATGTCTTTTCACTCCCCTGTTGAGCCGTGAATACTAAGATCAAGCTAGCTTCGTCGAAAGCGCGATGCAGCGGTTGTTTGAACCTGCGTACATCGCTTCCTCGTACCAGGATACCCGACGTGTGTAACTCGGGCACCTACCAATCTATCTGCAGCCCAAGATTACGTTGGTCGACGCTTAAGCCTGGAACAACCGCCAGCACGCAAAGAAGCGAATGGAAGATGGGAAGCCCCTAGCATTCTATGCCCAAAACATATACATCCTTCGGAATCCTACAGGAGCAGAAATGTAAGACCCTAGCTATTTCAATATCAGCCCAAGGTATCGACCTAAAGGAAAGGCAAGCAGCCGTCCAATCACAAAGATAAGCCCGGTGTCAAGATGCTGAATGACCAGTGGGGATCTGAAGAAGTAATGTGCACTGCCTTCAGAAAATCATGCTGTTCAGAGGAGCGTCTTCAACAGAAAAGGGGCTTGGCATCTAGTGTCCGATCGGGCTTAGCTTCGGCGCAGTCGGAGATTAGCAGGTCTGCCTTGCTCTCTGGGCTCTAAAGACGTCTTGATGTTCGACATTAGAATATCCTTCGCACCATCGGCACAATGACTATGTCCATCACACATCTGACCTGCGACATTGGCTATTCACTGTTGAGCCTGTGTCGTTACTCTGGTTGGCTGGGCGGCCATGTCGGGTACTGCCAAGATTGTGCTTTCCACTGGCTGGAAGATTGAACCTTCTTCCCAACTACAACCACGGAATCTCAGGTGTACATAGACGTGACTGAACGTTCCCACTAAGCATTTGCTTGCTTGGACTTCCAGGATGCTGTGCGGGATCAGGACAGGTTGACTAGATAAAGAAAGATGTACCTTCGGTTGAAGAACAACACTCAAAGACTCAACGGCGCGTTATTCTATTTGTTTACTGCCTTAGCGTTGTTCAAAACCTCCCCGTATCTCTTGCAAGATCTGCTCCTCAATCTACTTGCGATCTGATTTTGTCTCGCCGCATCAAGCTAGGCACAAGCAGGATCGATTCACTATGGAGTCTTCACGTTTGGGAGTCTGTCTTCCCAATGGATTACGCCGCTCTGAAAGACTACAATCTCGTGAATCTGAAAGGGTACGATCTCGCAAGGTCCCGGCATCCATTACGATCAAGATCTTGTCACGCAATTGCCATGTTTCCGTTCCACGCCATAGCCATCGCCCAAGTATCCTTAGACTACCTCCTGAGATACGGAATCGGATCTTGCGATTCGCTCTCGCCCCTGGCGATATCTACCTCCCAGCCAAATCGTCCAGCATTATCATGAAAGCTCACCGTAAACTTCGAGCCCGGGATCCGATAGACGCTGTCGTCAAGAGGATAAACTATCCCTATCTCTCTAAAGTACTCAAGACGCACCAAGCTTCGCAAGATACAAGGGTCAAATACGGTTGTCAAGTGCTCGCCACTTGCAAGCAGCTGTATTGCGAAGGACAGGCGGTATTCTACAGCCTTAACATCTTCCACCTCGCTCCTGGACCACTATGCACCTCAATCGAATACTTCGACGGGTTGCAGTCACATCATAAGGCCTTGATCAAACACGTTTCTGTTGATCTTGGAATCGCTGACCTAACGCCCAACTTGCTCTCTGAGTTGAACGCCAAGGTCTCTGGCAGACCACTCATCATGCCTGTCCTATCTGCCACCCCTCCTCAAGATAATGCCGTTGTATCGGTGTACCTGGCTCGTATGACCAAGGAACTTTGGATGTGCAAGCTTATGTATGTACTGACCTGGCGAGGATTGAGCGACATCAGAATCCAGCATCACAACCCTTGCCGACTCAATGGTCAATCGACATATGAGTGGCGACAGGTCGTTACTACAGAGTTAGTCATAGAACACAGTCATCTACGTGCTATGTCACTCCAAGCAAAGGCAAGAGACGTCCAGATAGCGACAACGATGATGAACGCATACAAGGCATTGACGTCTGTATTGATCGCTCAAGTGGCAAATTACGGCTGGAAAGGGTTCTCAGGCTGGCTGGAATTCCTTGAATTTGGTCCTATGGAATGTCTAGAAACACGGATGTGGCAAGAGGTCTGTTTTAGCTCGTCTCAGCTTCGAGGTTTTGCTAACAATAACTAGGATGCTGAGTGAAACCGGTGATGCGGTGAACGCTGGTTCTTCGATTCGCGGCCTCGAAATCGTAATATCCCCGGTTGGGATCGCCTTACATGTCGGACACAGCTTTTCCTTTGTACTCAATCTGCCACCGTGGGTTGTAAATTGCCAAAAAAATTATGTTGACCAACGACTAAGGGCTGGGTATGAACGAGGCTTCTTTGATTCTGTGTGGATAAGATGATACGGGACAATAGGCAGTTGCACCCTGATGGACCATTGGTGATACCAAGGGGCTTCAGGTTGGTTTTCTGCTGGATGCAAATCATCAGCGATCCTGCCCCTTTATCACACTCTGGCAGGAATACCGCCCTAGATGCCCAATACGCTCACGTTTGTTATCCTCAAGATCATCTTCTGTTCCAAGATTATCGGAGATCAGACACCGATTATGAAGTGACTATTCTTTAGAACAAACAGGTTCGACTTACTTGATAACGTGCCATTCATTCGTAATCCCTGAAGTTCCGACAAGTTGGTCACTTTTATTTTGACATTGTGCACAAGCTGATCCTCCTGACTGGATATACTCCTGAGGCGAAAGAAGAATGAGGTGAACCTCGGAGCCTATGTCCACAAGGACTGCAACCGATTGCCTGGTGAAGCCAAGGACCGATGCACGATTTGCAACCTTACCGCAAAGTGACCAGTCCTGATCATGTAATCATAAACCATGATCGATCAATGTGCTTTCAATGTTCCTACTTGTGGGCCCGCTCATCTTCACATCTACTCGACTCTTATCATAAGCATAGGCTGGTCGCTGCAAAACGTCGGGCGGATTTCTTCGCTTACATAGCCTCACAGCTCACTGAGTGGCCATCAGATTGTTTACCCTCCCTGATTCTTTGACCTCTACAAAGTCTAGGCCGGAAGATCCTTCGTGTGAGTGTTCCAAGGTGCTCTTCAGAGCTTTGATTGACATCGTCTAGGACCCACAATCGGATTTTAAAGAACAAAGAAGTCCTTACTTCATATACCTAAGTTGGGTGCGAAATACTAAGTCAGGGACTCTTCTCATCCATACAAGCAACACACTACCACTCTCAACTACACTCACCTCGACCTCCACGTTGTCTTCACGGAGCGATACTTTTACGAGCTTCTTGCTCGATCTATGAGGCGAGACCAGCAAAGCCTAGCGAAACGACTATCACCCTCGAATCAGCAGTCAAGTCTGTGCTCTACCCCTTAAGCCCAGCTTATCCGACCTGGTATCCCAAGCACGAAGTGCAAGATCCTTTCACTTTCGGCCACAAGCCCCTCTCGACGGACTGCAGTCAGGGAACAGCTACAGAGCTACTTAACCGCCCCTTCCCTTCCTCGAGCCTAGAAGCAAGGTCCACGGTGGATTGCCAGCATGCCTCCCTCTACGAAAATAGGATATCTCGATCTTCCGCGCGAGATCCGCGATCAGATCATGGAATTGGCTCTGCACCCTGGGGAGGTGCACATAGACGCAGACCCTGGCTCACTTTGCGACGTCATCGATGGCGATGGATACCTCAACACATCCGCAGAGCCTGCCGAACACGAGGAACAGCATCATTATGGCGTTCAATTGCTGGCGACATGTCGTCAAATCTACGAGGAAGGCCATAACATTTGGTATGCGAATAATACATTCTACTTACCTCCTTGCCCATTTAAAGAGATGAAGCGAATTTTGTGCGCGTATCAGAGAAAGCACCTTCGCATCATAGGCAGACTGGTGGTTGGGTGTACGATTGATGATGTTTCCGAAGAGAAATTCAAAAGCTCAAGGAATCTGCAGCTGCCTGTTGGAGAGATCTAAACGTCAACAAAGTCGGCTATGGCTTCACTGACTCTGAAGACGTCAAAGACGCATTCGAGAAGTACCTTGCAAAGCATCTCTCAAGCAGGCTCGAAACCGCCGTGAACAATGAGCGGTTGCAAAAACTTCTGTGGCTATACAGGAAGGTTCCGAACGGTCACCGGATGCTAATTGGTAATCGGCGATATGACTGGGATATGGAAGAAAGGGTACTATTTGAGGTGTCTGACCCTAATCTGGTAGTTGTCTTAAGCCTTACAAGGACCGAAGTGGAGGTAGGTACAACAATTTCCAAGAGGTTAAAGGAAAGTGATATTTTTGAAGGCTTTGAGGATACGCTGCTTGAGCTCACTACTTTCCGAGCTGAGGAAGTTGGAGATGCGTAGGCATTCCGGCCGACACGCGAGTGCGACGATGACAAGGGACACAATGGTCTATATTTCGGAGCCGTTGTGCCAGAAAGACGTGACTTCATTTAAGGAGCCGTAGTCTTTCCATTTCATCCATCCAGACAAAAGTCGGACTAAGGTCAGCCTTCACTAATAGACAGAGGAGGAAAGTACCAGGGCACAGCATTCTGTGATTACTACAGTAATCCCATAAGGATGTAGGGCATCCTTAGGAAGAAGCTTGTTGATGCAAACCGTCATCCGTCCCGTTCGATCCCTTTGTGACCCTTTGAGACTTTCAGACGCCAGGCAACCTTCGCTGTACCGAGACCATCATTGCTACATCGTCTCGATCGGCTTCTCCGTCCTCTCATACAGCGCTAGGGACCTCACAAGCGCTCGGAAGCGGAATTAATAGCCGCCTCAGTGTTGCACAATAGCCTCGGTTTCGAACACTCGATTATTTTATACATGTACTTGACCAAGTGATGAAAGAATCAGGAATTCACTCCAAAAATAATTATCAGTTACATGACTGTAGCTTAATAAGACACTCGTCCTTGAAGTTTGGTCTCAGAACCCTCCTCTTCACATACAGGCAGTTCCGCGCCTTCCTTCACTATCAAGCGAAGACTGAGCAGTTCAATCCTCCATCGAACCAGTACTTTATTCCGACAGGTTATGTGTACTAGATGACCGAGTCCGCTGTTCCCACACCCTCGCTCCTCAACTTCTGCAATGCTTGTTTGCAAGCGCGGCTCTGAGCTGTTGATCTCGTTGCCGTCCAAGTCAAGGATTCTCACTCCAAGATACCACCTCTTTAACAACCAGTGACCTGTAGACCTTACCAAAGCCACAGGCCAGGGTCTGAAACATCCACTATCATATGTCTCCTTCCAAGGCATTCAACTACCTCTCTCTACCCCGAGAACTTCGTGACCAGATCATGGATTACGCTCTCCATCCCGGCGAAGTGTGCATCCCAACGGAAAACCCCAGCCCACAAGACCGACCACGTTATGGAGTCCAATTGCTTGCGACTTGTCGGCAGGTGTACGAAGAGGGTCACGAGATCTGGTATGGGAAGAACACATTCAGGGTCCAGTCGTGCACGGCTAGCGAAATGCGTCAAGTCCTCGGAGCTTATCAAGCAAAGCATCTGGGTATGATACCGACACTGGTCATTGATTGCACGCTATACGATCTGCCGCAGTCCCGTCGAGACTCCTTACTAGACATGATGATCGCCACAGCAGACCAAGAAATGATCGCCAGTGCTGACTATTGGGAATCTTATGGCTTCGCCAGAAACAACTTCTCGGACCACTTCACCGAGCAACTGGAACATGAGTGGAGAACCAAGATAAAGTGGCTGCGGAGCGAAGTCCCGGGTGGTCATCGAATGCATACCAGCCTCGATCGCTCGACGTTCGATAAAATATGGTTCGACCTTGAGGGAACGGGGATGGAATCTGGCTTTGGTTTCCTATGCGACGCCATAGAAGTGAAGATGGGTACAACGATCACCACGGAGGTAGATTTCCCACTGATGTTCGATGACATTCGTGAGGTATCACCCGAACGGTGGTCAGGCTTGGCTCTGACGCAGGAGTATAAGGAATGTCCACGGAACAGAACGCTGCGGGATTCCGTTCGCATCTGCGGTGTACCATCGATGAGGTGCATGTATTATCACACCGGTACGAAAACTTAACATGATATACGATTGAGCCAGCAAGGAATCAAGAAGGGGATGGAGATGTAAGTCTCTCGGAAAGGGGCTGGCTGGTCAAGTTTGCAATCATTTGCGGGTTGATGCACAACCACTTTCATAGCCTTTGCGCAATTGTTTGCATTTCGCTTGCGGTGACTTCGTCGCTTCGACCGCTGTCATGCATCTGTCAATAGGTGACAGCTCATACTGAGGGAACGACATCTTACATTTCTGGAACGAAGCATCAAAAAGCGTAGTTCATTTGAGATGTCAAGGGCATGACACAAGGAAACAGACAAACATGCTATCTGCTCCTATAGGAGTAGAAGGTCCCCAGCAAAATTCAAGACTGCCATGAGTAGCCAGCATTCTGATCTACAACATTAACGGTCGCGGAGATCGAAGACTTCTCCATGATTTAGGTACCAACTTTTCCTCGCCCATAACCACACCCCTTGTCGATTTACAGAAAAAGTTCAACGACAGCGACCAGCTCCTTTTCGCAACAAGCGCTACGTTCCACAAGAACCTTTCCGCACCAACCCAACATGGCCCTCCTCCCCCCACCCGATCCCCAGACCACCCACAACCCCTACGTCACCGTCTCCCCCCATTCTTCCACCTCTCAAACTCCCTCCACTCCTCATCCGTCAGACCATCCGCATCCTCCTCTCTCCCTCTCTGCTCCTTCTTCCCACTCTGCTCCTTCCCACTCTTCCCCTCCTTCCGTCTCTCCATCTCTCACCCCTGTTTCCTTCTCTATCTCCTCCCGATCTACCAGCGACTATCACAGAACCGGAAGCCACACCCAAGAAAAGCGCAAACCCAATCATCCCAGTAATCCACAGTCCGGGTCCCCCGCCAGGTGAGCTGAGGTTGGTGATGTTGCGTCGAGGGGTTGAGGTTGAGAAGGCTCGTAGCGCGAGGGTTTGGCGTCTGGATGGGCGGGTGAGGGCGGGATGGATGGGGCCCGGGATCTGGGGGTAGAAGGGTCGGGTGCATGACATATTGGCAGAGCGCGAGGTGAGGGAGGGGAGGCTGGGTGGTCGGAGAGAGAGGGAGGCGGCATGTTTGCGTTGGAGGTGGTGAGAACACAAGCGGTGTGGGAGGTGCGAGAGCATGAGGAGGAGGATTTGGGCTTTTCAGCGAGCAGCCAGGAATTCTGTGTCACAATGTCATGCAAGGGGAATAGAAGCTCCACTTGGATCCCTGGTATTCGGGCGAAGCTTATGTAAACGACGCAGTTCCCTCGATTTCGTCCGTATCATAAACCAAAGCAATCGCTCTTCTGCCTAGGCGTACTGGATCGAGCGAAACGACTTGCAGAACGAGCGTCTACGAACGAGAGTGGCCACGGACAGTTAAGGCTGTCTTCCTATAGATGCACCATATTTCTAGATATAGGAACACTGCCTGGAATTTCTCTTGGTACTTGTTTGCAAGAATTCCAATAATTCCACAACATCGGCTTCTATATCGGGCGTCCAATATCAGGCGTAGTTGATATTACGAAACTTGTCAAGAACACTCATGCAACCTGTTTGTAACGTGGCTATTGGGGGAGCAGGGCATATATTTCCCGTTATGGATGAAGCCGGCACGCGAACACGTACAACGTATCTGAAGTCTGCGATGACGGTAGCTTGGCTCCTTGATTACCAGTGCTGGCTGAATGTCCCGGTAGATCTTCATGGTTTTTGTGAAAGGTGAGTGGAACTGGCCACTCACGACTTTTGGAGCTACTCCTAGGCAACAAAAAGAGGGTTCATGCTTACTAGCTGCCTTATTTGTGGCTCGACTGAATTGACCTATCATCTGTTTGGAGTAAGTCGACATACTCGGGTCGAGCCGCGCCATCTTGCGTACCATACTGACTGCGACATCAAGGCTGGTCCCGTTCTCCTTGCCGCTTAGAAGGTTTTTTGGCTCGTACGTCTTGGGTGAGGACGAACACAAGGTTATCATAGATGCAGAAATATTGATATTGAACAGTCAGGAGGGGGGGAAAATGATTTACTTGCGAAAAGAAGGGGTGTCATTCAGTCCAACAATGTAATTGCTTGGGCGACTTGCATCCTATTGACAGTTGACCAGCAACTTCGCATTACCAGCGCTCAGCGGCATATCCTGCGCTCATGCTCCGCGATCTTCTCCGCGAGTTTACTTCTCAAGCCTTCCCAAGTCAGAACCTCGAAGTCCCGTACCTCACGCCAGAATTCGTTAGTAGCCTCGAAAAGCGTCCAATGCAAGTGGCTGTAAGACCTATCCTTAATCCACTCCTTATGACACTTCATGCTGATATTTTGAAGTCCTGCCTTGACCTCCTCTCCCCTGTATACGAGGGTCACTACTCGTTTTGGAGCAGCACCATCGTTCGCGCCCGGAATCGTAGCCTCATTGCCTCTTATAACGTACGGTGGGTGGAGGTTGACATTGATACGTTTGTATTTCGTCTTCAAGTCGTAGTCTAGGTCCGAGAACACGATACGGAACTCCTCTAGATTTCGGAATTTGTTGCGAACGAAAATGATCTTGCTTCTCCAAACTTTCTCTAAGCAGTCGGTGATCTCATCGTACTTCCATGATTTGATTTCACCACAGTTCCTATCGTCGAATTGCTTGTAGCCGTCGGCATAACCGAGATCATGAAGGCCGATGTGGAGAGTGACGCTGCGGATAAGCGCTAAGGTTTGGGGCTGATATTGGCCGAACAAACTTTTGGTATAAGCTGCCGGGCCAGCAGGCAGGTGAAAAATGTTGTCCGAGTAGAATATGCCACGGCCCTCGGTATAGGCTTGACGGTTTGAGGCAAGGAATTGAACGGCTGGGGGAGAGTGAGTGTTCTTTGTGCTGGGTTGTGGGTAATGAATTTCGCCAGGCTTCAGAAGTAAGTCCATGATTTGATTTCGGACCTCTCCGGGAAGAGCGAAGTAATCGAAGAAGCCACTCTGGTGCGCGGATGTTGTAATGATTGGGGTGATTGGGGAAGGGCATCCAGGGCTCTCCGAGGTCAGAGTACTCTTCTGGCCCGATAATTTCTTGGAAGCGCGTTGGTTATGCTTCTTGTTCCAATGTTTTACCATAATGACGACAATCGAAACCGAGATGATCGGAAGTGTTGGTATCCGCCGATGCAGTGCTGTTCAAACTAGGACAAAGATTTTGGTAAAACGCGATAATAGTACAATAAGCCAATGAATTTGAATGTGCGTGGGGATATATACGGAAGGGGATCAAGATGCTACCATTTATTACTGGGGGCTCAAAGAAAGGATTTGTATTGGCAGGACAAAGAAGACCCGAAAGAAAGCTTTCGGACAATCAGCAGCATCAAAGACTGATATAGCCTATTGTTCAAATGTTTAGGAAAGAGTGGTCTCATACGTACTCAACAATGAATACACCGTTTTGCTTTGATGATAGTGCGCGGATAGTCGATTCGCGGCTCCAGAGCGCAGTAGCGTCATCAACGAGGCCCTGATGTGCAAGACTGTCTGGACAACGAAGATTTTGAGCTATTGCGGTGCCAGTGGAATATTGCGCCTGACGAAGGTGCCTAAAAGCTCGCTCTTCAAAGTATTCAATCCGGCCTGAGATGATGTTATGTTGTTTTTTAAAAGGGAGAAAACTCAATCGTCCCTAAACCGAATGCAGCCTTCCGGGGAACCTCAACGCTCCTCATCCAGAGCTCCTAGCTTGCCTTGTCTTAGTGTGATAGAGCTTGCAGCAAGTAAAGGCCCACAGAGTCAATGCATTGATTGCTAGGTTGTGAGAAGGATAGAGTCAAATGCGGGATTCATGAGTCTTTGTGAGAAGAATAGCTTTGGAAAATCTCCCTAAAGCAAGTTTCAGGCAAGTTTCCTCCGGCCACGAGCTCCACACATCTGGCTCGCTCACCCAGCTTCTTTTGAATGTCTTGATACCTGGAGGGGATGGAATGGAGTTGGCACAACCTCATGAATGACTACAACCCAGGAGAGCCCTGCAGGACAGGGGGGCTAGTGCCGGGGATGAGGGAGATTAAGGGGTCAGTGCTTGGCCGTCTGCCATACTATTTAGTATGGCAATTGCCCATTGCACTTCCCTCTTTTCTTCTTTTCTTATTGTATTCGACTCTTTTAATTATTGCGCATATTATTGTCTTTGTAGTTGTTTCTTTTATATTATTGTTTTGCAATTGTTTCTTTCTATTATTGTCTTGCAATTATTTCTTTCTATTATTGTCTTGCAATTATTTTTTTTATCTCTTACTCTATTCTCTTAATCGTCGCATTTTGTCGATATAGTATTTTGTAAAAGCAAGATTGCTAATATTGTTATCTCTAAGAGAACGTCTAATGTTTGTTGCATATCTCGCATTAAAAAGCTTGTTTCTAAGACACAATTAAATGTTTATTTCGAATTAGAATTTGATACTTTATTGCAACAAATATTCAAAAACATCTTTTATTGTTGTTAATTATTGTTTTCTTCTTTACGATCTTTTTGTTTTTTACAATTTTTTTGTTCTTTATTATTATTATTGTCTAAAAATTTAAAAAGACAATTTGAGAACAATATACAAAATATTGCTTTAAACAACAAGATTATTGCTCTTTATCTTAAAGCTAAAACAATAACAAAAAAAATTATTGTACAGAAATAAATAACAACGACAAAAAAAAAATTTATTGCTTAAAAGCTTTAATTGCAAAACATAATAATAAATAATATACGTATATTTGCTTTTATAGCTTCTATTAATTTAAAAACGTTAATAAATATCTTTACAATAAATTTTTTGCCTAAATTTAATAATTTTGTTGTTATATTTTCTAATATTTTGTATTGTTATTTAGACAACATCTTTTATAACAAATTAAATATTAAAAATATTATAAAATTTATTGTCGATTTTTTCTTTATTGTTGCAATAAACGTAATCAACTTTTTTAACGCAAAAAGTTTTTTAAATTTGCTTTGTACTTTTAATATTTATATTTTTATTATTTTTAGTTTTGTTTTGTATTTAATAATAAAATAAAAGCTTTATTAAAATATTATTTTTTATTGTTAACATATAATAAATATAACAAGTTACAAAATTTTTGTTTTTATTAAATTATATTATTAGAAGTTTATTACTCGCATTATTTAAATAAGTTAAAATAATTCTTTATACTAAATATTGTTTTATTTTGAAATAAAGTAAAAATTTACAAACGTTTTTAAAAAATAATTTAAATCTTTATTGTTATTAGTATTTTTGCGAAAACTATATTTTTTTGCTAGCTTTGTAAAGAATATCTTAATATTTATATTTAATAAGTTATTTATTATTATAAACAATATTTGTTGTTAATAAATTAAATATAACAAATACAACAATAACAATAGTTGCAAATATAAGCATATATATATATTTTATCAAGAAATTTACAATTCTAATTGTTGTCTTAATAAAATATAATATTTAACAACTTTGTTGTTGTTTTTGTTTTTTAATATATCTAGTTTATTAATTTTTGAATTGAAGAGTCTTCTATATAATTTAATATTATTAGATAAGTCTAATTTGTTATTAAGTAAATCTCTATTAATAAAGAAGTAATACAAATGTCTAAAAATACATTTTAATAAATATTTTGTTTTTGTTCTCTTAAACATAATTACGCAAAACGCTAAAATCAAATATATTAACTTGTATATTTTTTGCATAAATGCAAATTATATCTTTACAAACAAAGCTTTTAATATATTTATTATCGACGTTAATAAGCAATTATAGACAAATCGTTTAACTATATTATCTACTTTACTATCTAATTTATATATATATTTATTATTAGATCTTGTATCGAAATACAACAATAACTAAAAACGCATTTATTATCTTTTCTTCTTTAAAAATATCTTTATTAATAATAATATATTTTGCGATTAAGAAGCTCTTAAATATGTCGCAATTAACAATATTATTGCAACTCTTATTGCACAAAAACAAAAAACAATACTTTTTAAAAAAAAAATCGTCAATATTTTTAAATATATAGCAATAATAATATTTAATTAATAGTTGTTAGATTTTTAGTAAAATTTCGTTTTTTATATAAAAAATTTCTTGCTTTTTAAGCTACAAATTGTCTCTTTTTTTTTTAATTTATTTGCAAAGATTTTATATTAAATATTAATATATCTTTTTAAATAACGCATTTTTTTGCATTATTTAAACAATTTCTTTGTTATTTTATTACTTTTTATTAACGCTTCTTTTTATTAAAAAGAGTAAAATATATTTTGCGATCTTTTAAGACTTTAAAGTAATAAAAAGAAAAAATAATTAAATTATTAAATAAAGTTTTTAAATATTAAAATAAATAGTAAGATAATAAAGATACAATTATTTTTTATTAAATTGTAACAAATTTGTAATCTTATTGTTGCAACAATAGAAACAAAGATGCTTTCGCATCAAAGTCTAAAGATTCTAGTAAACTTTCTATTCTTTTGTGTTAAAATAATAGTAAAATGCGTCTTTCTAAGCATTTTATACGTCTCTTTGACAAAAAATATACAATATTATAGTATTATTGTCTCTATAACAAGAAATATAGCTTAATAACATTATTTTCTATTGTATTAAAACAATATTGAAGTTTTATAATTTGTTGCATTCTAATCGATCTCTTATATATAAACAAATGCGTTTAATTTTTAAAACATAAACAATTATTAAATATCGCATAAAGATAGTATATTTATTAATATCTTTTTTAAGCTCTATTTTATTTGTATTAAAAGCAAAGCTTTTTATATTAATACTTACAAAATAAAAGCAATTCTTTATATTTTTTGTCTTTAGCTATTTTGTTTTTGCGACAATAAAATTATTATTTATAACAATAACGTTGTTGTTGTTGTTAATCTTAATAAAGAATTTATTCGTAACAACTTTATAAATCTTTTATAAAATATTGTTATAATTCTTGCTTTTAATAATATATTAATAGAATCAATTTAAATTAATTCTAAATTAAATAATTTTGCAAATTTGTTTTTATAAGATAAATACAAAATTATTGTTAACAAATATTTACAATTAGCACATTTTATTATTTAGATTTTTGCAATCTTTTTAATTTCTAATATGCGAAGATATCTTTAAATCGAAATATAACTCTTTTTCTATAATAAGAGCTTACTACTTCTACGAGAGATTTATATTTAACAATCTTTAAAAGTGTTACGCTAGTATTTCTTTTAAAGATATTAAAGTAAATTGTGCTTTTAAAGAGATTTGTAGACGTCTTTAGACAATGCAAGCAATTACTTAGTAACAAGAATTTGCAACTATAGACAATTTTTATGTTTAATAAATCTTGTAAGAGATTCGATAAACTAGAGTAACAATAAGTAAAAATCTATAATAAATTAAATACGATTTATAAGAAAGTTGTATTTAGTTTTCTATATATTAAGAAAATATTAATTATTTGCTTTGTTTGTTTGTCGAATATGTTAAATATTATATTCGAGTTGTTTGTTTATTAAATATGTTGAACATTATATTTAAATTATTTGTTTGTCGAACATATCGAACATAATAGCAAGTTTGCTCAAAGACATAGAATTTTAAATTACTAATATAGCTTTAATAAGCTTGTAATACTATTTCTTTTCTTTAGAGTTTTTGTTTCGAAACTTAATGTCTTCTTATTATGTTTTTAAGAAAAATTAATATTAGAAGTTTTTTCTTTTAAAAAAAAGATTTTTTTGACGCTTTAGATTTGATATCTTTAACAATGCGTTCTTGTCGTAATTGTACAATGTTTAGTAAGACTTATTGTGTAAATAATAATTCTAAGAAGTGTGTAAAGTATATACGATTTAATCGTAATTATAATTTGACAATTTCTTTTATATTAATTAAACAAATTTATAAAAAACAAATGCGTTTAAAGAAAAAAGTGCGCAATACGCATGCGAAACTAAGTTAACTAAAAAAATAATTAAATTTTTTAAAGAATAAGAAGAGAAAAAAAATTATAAAAAAATAAAAAAATATTAATAATTTAAAGATAAATAAAATATATTTTGTTAAATTTGTTACAAAGACTTTTGAGTTATTGTTTAATATATTGTTCGAATAGTTTTAATTTTTAATTAATTAAAATTAAAATGCTATTTTTATATCTTGTTTTAATAAAATTTCTTTAAAAGATTTTAACAACAATTAAAATTCTTCTTTAGTTTTTACGTATTTTTTAAGATAAAATATTTTTTTTATTTAATAAAATACTTTTGATTTTTTTGTTATAAAATTTTTTCAATTTCGAATTAATTCTCTTTTTGCGAATAAAAATAAAATGTATTTTTAAAAAACGTAATTAAGTTTGTTAGCTTTAATAATAAAATATAAAATACTAGAAATATTTTAGCGTTCTTAAGTAAGTCGAGTTTGTAATTAATTAATTTTTTAATTTTTTTAACAAAAAATAATTTAACTTTGATATAATTTAATTTTTTGCTTAACTTTCTTGTTCTAAATTTTTTTATGAAAAAATATATTTTATTTTTCTTTTTTAATTAAAATGTTATTTTTTGTTTTTTATTTTAATATTTGATTAACTTTTTTTGCATTTTTAAGATATTGTTGTATATCTTTTTTAATGTTGTTACTCTTTTAATAACTAATTACATAGACAAATATATACGTTCTTTCTTAAAAAGATTTAATTTCTTATTATAATTAACGAAGAATAAAATTATTTTAATAATATTTAAAATTTTTGCATTAAGTGTCAATTATATTATAAATAAAAGTAATATTTAATTACTTTAAGTATTGTTAATATAATATCTTAAATATTGTTTAAGACTTTAATTTGTTTATTCTATTTAATTGTTTATAATCGAATAATAGATAATAGATATTTAAAGTTTTGTATCTAATATTAAAAGAAGCGTCTTTTAATAGTTAAACGTAAAGAGTTTGTCTTTGTTACTAGTTAATTCTTTAAGTATATTGTAATATTATATAAATCGATTTAATATAATGTATTTTAATTGTTTTGCGATAAACTTCTCTTTGCATGCAATAATATATAAGTACTTGATAAATTTATTAATTATTATTAGTATCGAATTATATCTATTTTTAATTGTTAAATTTGTCGATTTTAACAACTTAATAATAAAGTTTATTGTAACTTTATTTTATAACAATTTTAGTAATTTTTAATATTAAATTTCGTTATAGTTCGCATGCGTATTATGTTTGTTTTGTTAATAGCTAAGATATTATTTAATATATATTTTAATAGTTTGTCTTATTTGTAAAAACTAACAATGTTAACGTAAAAATTAAAGAATTTTTGTTATTTTTAAATGTTTTTGCAATAATTTATTATAATGTTCTCTTATATATTTGTCGATTTTATTAATAGATATTTGAAGTTTTTCTTTCTTTATAGAAAATTCTTTTATATTATTTCGAAGTATTCGTAATATAGCATTTAGCTTGTATTTGTTTGTTAATAATAATTTGTTTTTGTTAATTTTAAGTATGTTGTAATTAAACGATTTTTTTGTTTTTATATAATTTGTTTTTTGTTTAATGCGTTTGCTTTATTATTATTTTTGTTTAAAATATACTATATTTTGAATTTGTATTATTTAAGTCTCTTTAATTAATGCATTTATTTTTTGTTTAATTGCTTCGTAGTAATAAAGTGCACAAAATTCTTATAATCTATAAGAATCGTAAATTTTAATAATTTTTTTATGTATACTTTTTATAATTTTAAGAAGACTACTATAGCAAGTAGTTTTTTATTGTGAACATTATAATTTTATTTAATTGACGAAAGTTTTTTTAAAAGATATATTATTAAATGTTATATATCTTTATATCTTTAATTAAAGTATGCATCAATAACTAGATTTAATGCGTCAATTTTAATTTTGTTTAACAATCGTAAATTATATATCTTTAATATTAGTTTTTTTAAACATTTTAACTTAAGATTTTAAAATAATTTCTTTTTTGCGAATTCTTATAATTATAACGTATTTTGTTTCGTAAAATTCGTTAATAATATTGCGTTTACTAAGTAGTTTCTAATAAATTTCTTATTATAATTTATAAAACTTAAAAAGAATTGCATTTCTTTAACATTTATTAATAATTTTTATTTTTTAATTGTTTATAGCTTTTCGAAATTTATACATACTTTATGTCGTTTAACAACAAATTCGAAAAAATTAACTTTTTTTTAATAAAATTTGTATTTCTTTAACTTAAAATATAAGTTTTTTATGTTTAAACATTCTAATACTTTGAAAACATAATTAATATACTTTTTTAAAATCTTTAAATAAATTATAATGTTGTTCAAATATGCTATAACAAATCGATTCAAATATTGTTGTAATATATTATTAATTATTTCTTAATACGTTGTTAAGACGTTCGTAAATTCGAATAACATTATTGTATATTTGTATAATTTATATTGTATACAAAAAGCTATTTTTTACTCTTCTTTTATTTTTATTTTAATTTGATTATACGCTTCTTGTAAATCTAATTTAATAAAATACTTTGCTTCAAATAATTAATTCTAAAATTTATTAATATTAAATAATAAATATTAATTCTTAATTGTAATATTATTTAGCTTTTGATAATTAATATATAAACAAAAAGTTTTATTTTTCTTTAATACAAAAAGAATTAAGTATCTTGCTTATAATTAAGATTTTTTAATAAATTTTTTTTTGTTTTTTGCTAGATATTTGCGAAGTACTTCGAATTTTTTTTTAAATAAAATATATATAAATTTAAACATAAATTGCTTATTTAATTTAAATTTAATTTCGTAATTTTACAATTAATATTTAGAAAAAATCTTTGTTATTTTTTTTTCTTAAAATAAATACTCTTAATTGTTGTACATTTGTAATATATACTTTAACAATTTCTTTATTATATTAAATAGTTTAAGATTTCTAAAGAATTTGTAATTTTTTTCATTTATTTTGATCTTATAATTCAATTAATCTTTGTTAATATTTGTTGAATCAAACTTTATTAAATTGTTTTTTTGCAAAAATGCAAATTTGTTACTTGCGATTAATTTTTAATTTAATTTTTTATCTATTATTAAACGTTATTAATGCGTAGATTAAATATAAATTACGTAATTACATTGTACAAATCTAAGTATTTGTATATTTTAATTAACTTTTAGATTGTACTACTTCAATCAAAGCATTTCTAGAACAATATTATAAATAATTATTTTTACTATATTAAAGATTAGTTTCTCGTAATATTGCTAAATAACTATTAATAATAATTTTGTCTCTTTATTTACTTTTTTATTTTTATCGAATAATAAGTTTTTATTTACAATTATTAAATTATATGCGTTAAGCTTTTTCTAAGTAGAATATTCTTGTTACGCTAGTACTTCCCACGAAGATATTAGAAAGAGTTATGCTATTGAAGAGATTTGTAGACGTCTTTAGGCAATGCAAGCAATTATTTAATAACAAGAGTTTGCAACTTAAGCAATCGTAACAATAAATTAAAACTTAAAATAAATTAAATACGATTTATTAAAAAGTCGTATTATAAAAATCTATATACTAAAGAGATCTTTTTTGTTCGCCTTGTTTATTGCTTCTTATTTACGATCAAGCAACGATAAGTTGTCGAATAAATATCTTGCTTATTATGTTCGCTAATGCTAAGATCTTGTCGAAAAATTGAGCAAATCACATGTTATCTCGAAACTTGAATAGTTTCGTCAAGCCTTCTTTTAAAGCTCGTAACACTATCTTCTTTCTTCTCGATTTTTGTTTTTAAAGATTTCTTATTTATTATGCATTTATGTCTTCTCGTTTCTTAAGAAGTCGCTAGTTACTTTTTTAATATATAGCTTTTTACGACGTTGTTGCGATAATAACTTGTACTCATTGTGTTCTTCATTAGAAGAAGTGTCGTTTGTTTTCGTTGTTAAAGAATTGTGCGAAGTGCATACAAGTTAAGAAAAAGTGTGAATCTACTATTTTAATGATCAATTTCGATGTTATTGATTGCGCTATGACGAGACTAAAACAAGAGAAATTGAAAACGAAGACTACATAAAAGACAACAATCGAATTGATTCGCATTTAACAAATCAAACTAAAGCGATTGCGAAAACAAAGACGCTTTCTTAGAACGCAAAAACAAAAGATATTTAATAAAGAATTGTTTAATGTGAAGAAGTTCGAACGTCTTAAAAATCTAAAAATTGTTGCGATAATTAAGAGAACTTTGTCTTTTATAACATCTTAGAACGAACTCGTCGATATTAATGATTTATTGTTTAAGATTTTTAATTAATTTAAGTTCGACGAAATTGTCGCAACAAACTCGAACAATTTGTAAGATTTTTCTTTGATTTTTATGTGTTTTTTGACGTAAAATATTCTTTTCACTTTATAAAATATTGTTGATTTTACTATTTTAGTATTCTTTTAACTTCGAATACGTTGTTCTCTTGTAATTAATAATGAAATGTTTTCTATATAGACGTATTGAAATCGACTAGTTTCAACAATAATATATAAAATACTAAGAATATTTTGGCGTTCTTAGGTAAGTCGAGTTCGTAATTGATTGATCTCTTAGTTTTCTTAACGAGAAACGATTCGACTTTAACATGATTTAATTTCTTGCTTAACTTCCTTGTTCTAAGATTTTTTGTAAAAAAATATACTTTATTTCTCTCTTTTAGTTAAGATGTCGTTTTTCGTTTTTTATTTTAATATTTGATCGATCTTTCTTGCATTTTTAAGATATTGTCGTGTATCTTCTTTAGTGTCGCTACTCTTTTAATAACTAATTGCGCAAACAAATGCGTACGCTCTTTCTTAAAGAAATTCGATTTCTTGTTATAGTTGACGAAGAATGAAGTTATTTTAATGATATTTAAAATCTTTGCATTAAATGCTAGTTGTGTCATAAATAAAAATAATACTTAATTGCTATAAGTATTGTTGATGTAGTGTCTCAAATATTGCTTAAGACTCTAGTTCGTTCTTTTTGTTTAATTATTCGTAATTAAGTGATAAACAATAGACATTCGAAGTCTTGTATTTAACATTAAGAGAAATGTCTTTTAATAATTAGACGTGAAGAGCTTGTCTTTGTTACTAGTTAATCTCTTAAATATATCGTGATATCGTATAAGTTAATTTAATATAATGTATTTTAGTTGTTTTGCAATAAACTTGTTTTTGCATGCGATAATATATAAGTACTTGATTAGCTTATTAATCATTATTAGTATCGAATTATATTTATCTTTAATTGTTAAGTTCGTCGACTTCGACAACTTAATAATAAAGTTTATCGTAACTTTATTCTATAACGATTTAAATAATTTCTAATATTAGATTTCGCCATAGCTCGCATGCGTATCATGTTTGTTCTATTAATAGTTAAGATATCGTTTAATGTATATCTTAACAACTTGTCTCATCTATAGAAACTAACAATGCTAACGTAAAAACTAAAGAGTTTTTGTCACTTTTAGATGTTTTTGTAATGATTCGTCATGATGCTCTTTTATACATTTGTCGATCTTGTCAATAAATATCTAGAGTTTTTCTTTCTTTATTAGAAACTCTTTCGTATTATTTCGTAATATTCGTAGTGTAGCATTTAGCTTATGCTTGTTTGCTAATAATGATTCGTTTTTATTAATCTTAAGTATGCTATAATTAAACGATTTCTTCGTTTTTATATAATTATTTCTTCTATTAAGTGCGTTTGCTTTGTCATTATCTTTGCCTAAAATATACTATATCTTGAACTTGTATTGTTCAAGTCTCTTTAATTATTGTATCTATTTTCTATTTAATTGCTTCGTAGTAGTGAAGTGCACAAAATTCTTGTGATCTATAAGAATCGTAAATTTTAATAATTCTTCTATGTATACTTTTCATGACTTCAAGGAGACTACTATAGCGAGTAGTTTTTTATTGTGAACATTATAGTTTTGTTCGATTAATAAGAGTTTTTTCGAAAGATATGTCACTAGATGTTATATGTCTTCATGTCTTTAATTAAAGCATGCATTGATAACTAGATTTAATGCGTCGATTTTAATCTTGCTTAATAATTGCGAATCGTACATCTTTAATACTAGCTTCTTCAAGCATTCTAACTTAAGATTTTAGAATAATTTCTCTTTTGCGAATTCTTATAATTATGACGTATTCTTCTTAGTAAAATTCGTTAATAATATCGCATTTACTAAGTAGTTTTTAATGAACTTCTTATTATAATTTATAAAATCTAAAAAGAATTGTACTTTCTTAACATTTGTTAATGATTTTTATTCTTTAATTGCTTGTAGCTTCTTAAGATTCATGCGTATTTCGTATTGTTTAACGACAAATTTAAGAAAATTAACTTTTTTTTAATAAAATTCGCATTTCTTTAATTTAAAATGTAAGTTTTTTATGTTTAAACATTTTAATATTTTGAAGACATAACTAATATGTTCTTTTAAAATTTTTGAGTAAATTATAATGTTGTTCAAGTATACTATAACAAATTGATTCAAATATTGTCGTAGTATATCATTGATCATTTCTTAATACGTTGTCGAGACGTTCATAAGTTTAAACAACATTATTGTGTATTTGTATAATCTATATTGTATACAAAAAGCTATTTTTTACTCTTTCTCTATCTTTATTTTAATTTAATTGTACGCTTCTTGTAAGTCTAGTTTAATAAAGTACTTTACTTCAAATAATTAATTCTAAAGTTCGCTAATATTAAGTAATAAATATTAATTCTTAATCGTAATATTATTTAGCTTTTAATAATTAACACATAGATAAAAAGTTTTATTCTTCTTTAATACAAAGAGAATTAAGTATCTTGTCTATAATTAGAATTTTTTAATAAATTTTTTTTTGTTTTTTGCTAGATATTTGCGAAGTACTTCGAGCTTCTTCTTAGATAAAACATATATAAGTTTAAACGTAAATTGCTTGTTTAATTCAAATTTAATTTCGTAATTTTACGATTAATATTTAGAAAGAATCTTTGTCGTTTTCTTTTCTTAAAATAGATGCTCTCAATTGTTGTATATTCGTAATACGTACTTTAACGATTTCTTCGTTGTACTAAATAGTTTAAAATTTCTAAAAAATTTATAATTTTTTTCACTTACTTTGATCTTATAATCTAGTTAATCTTTGCTAATGTTTATTAAGTCGAACTTTGTTAAATCGTTTTTTTACAAGAATGCAAGTTCGCTACTTGCGATCGATTTTCAATTTAATCTTTTATCTATTATTGAACGTTATTAATGCGTAGATTAAATGTGAATTACGTGATCACATCACGCGAATTTGAGTACTTATATATTTCAATTAACTTCTAAATTGTGTTGCTTCAATTAAGGCATTTCTAAAACAATATTATAAGTGATCATTTTCACTATATTAAAGATTAGTTTCTCGTAATGTTGCTAAATAGCTATTAATAATAACTTCGTTTCTTTATTTACTCTTTCATTCTTATTAAGTAATAGATTTTTATCTACAATTACTAAATTGTATGTGTTAGACTTCTTTTAAGTAAAATATTCTTCTCTTTTAATAAAAGCTTTAATTATAAAATTATCTATTGTATCAAAATTAATCATTGCAATAAATCGACGATTATTGATCTTAATTAATGTAATAAAACATTGTGCGTATGTTGTTAAGTTTAGTTGCTATTGTTGGACTAATATATTGCATTTCTTTAATATGCTCTTTATTAAAGAATTTGAACTTTTTCTTATTTTTGTGTTGCAATTTCTGCTTCGAACGTTTACTTGCGCTAAGTTTCTTTTCTATGCCAAGTTAATAACTTTAACTTTCTAGAAAATTAATTAACTTCTTCTTTGTCTTCTAGATAAGTTTAGCATAAGTCGTTATAACATTTTGTTCAATTAAGTGTCGCGTATTTCTTTGCTTCCTTTATCGTTTATTTAAATAAACTAACATTGCTTAATTGTTGTTCGATTTTCTTAAAAATATTTCTTTCTATAGTGGCGTCGCTTTCTAGCGCTTTCTCGCATTTATTTACGATTTAATTTATTTATCGTTTCTTTGATAAACTAGTTAAAGTTTCAAGATGTTTCGTGATGTTGTCTAGACATTCGTAAAAGTTTTTTTAATTATATTCGTCGTCTAAGTTTATTGCTAGATAAAAATATGACGTTTTTAATCGTTTCGCTCTTATAGTTTTATTAAGTATTTAATTAACTTCTTGCGTAGATGCGAATGCCTTATCTAATAATGTTTTATCTAAGATTTTCTATAATTGATTTAAGTTTTCTACTAGATAGTAATCGTCGTTCGATTCAATTTTGAGGGTGTTCGTCTTTGTGTCGATTTGCTCTTTAATGTCGTTCTAGCTATTAAGTATCTCTCTTAACATAGCATTAATTTGTCGACGATTTATTAAGTTTCGTAATTGATAATCTCTTGCGAAGTGATTCGATTTGTCACATAAATAGTACGTTTTTTAAGATTTGTTATTTTGCTTTTTTCTAAAATTCTTCTCTTTACGTTGTTGAGTAAAATCTAGTTTTATAAATGTAGATTCACGATAATTTGAATTACTATATTTCTAATTAGAACGAGATTCTTTTTGCTAATATTTAATCGCTAGTTCAAAGAAGATTCTTGTCTTTTCTCGAAATTAATCGTATTTTTTTTATAGTTTTTTCATATAGTTTGTCGTCGAAATCGATAACTACTTTAATGAGATCGAACATGTCGTTAAAAATTTTCTTATCACGCATAATTTCGTTCTTTAGATTGTTCTTAAGATTTCGTCGAAACATTGTTATAAATGCGACATCGTTTCATTCGATTAAATTAGCATACTTTTGAAATCTAGCTACGTAGTCTATTGCAAAAGTTCGTTAAGTTAAATGCTAAATCATTCTTTTTGCGATTTGTTTCTCGTTAAATGTTTCAAAGATTCTTCGAAGCTCTCTTTTAAAGTTATTGAAATTTGTGAACATCGCACGAGAGTTTTTACTATTGTTTTTCAAATATTTTCGTAAGTTTGACTTGAGCTAATGTTGAGCTCTTTCTCTAAGAAATGTTGATACAAAAATCGTCTTTTGATTCGCTAAAACAAGATAGAAGATGAAATAAATATTTATTTGCATAAGTTAGTTCTTCAAGTCGATACGATCTTTATAATAAATATCGAGTTTATTAATTTTAATTTTGTCGTCTTTCATAATCGATAATCGACGTGATGCTAATAAGCTAGTGTTTAAGGTAGAGGCGCGTTGATCTAATACAAACATTCTTAAAGTGTTCAAAGTGTTACGCTAGTACTTTTCACGAAGATATTAGAGAGAGTTATGTTATTAAAGAGATTTATAAACGTCTTCAAGCAATGCAAGTAATCACTTAATAACAAGAATTTGCAACTTAAGCAATCGTAACAATAAGTCAAAACTTAAGATAAATTAAACACGATTTATAAGAAAGTCGTATTATGAAGATCTATATACTAAATAGATTTCTTTTGTTCGTCTTGTTTATTGCTTTTTATTCACGATTAAGCAACGATAAGTTGTCGAATAGATGTCTTGCTCATTATGTTCGCTAGTGTCAAAGCTCTATTAAGAAGTTGAGCAAGTCACATGTTATCTTAAAACTTAAACAGTTTCGCCAAACCTTCTTTCAAGGCTCGTAACAATTCTTCTCTCTTAATAAAAACTTTAATTATAAAATTATTTGTTGCATTAGAATTAATTATTGCGATAAGTCGTTATTTATTAACTTTAATTAATGTAATAAAATATCGTATATATGCTATTAAATTTAATTGCTATTATTGAGCTAATATATTGCATTTCTTTAATATATTCTTTACTAAAAAATTTGAACTTTTCTTTATTTTTGTGTTGTAACTTTTGCTTTAAGCGCTTGTTTATACTAAGCTTCTTTCTTATGTTAATTTAATGTCTTTAACTTTTTAAAGAATTAATTGATTTTTTCTTTGTTTTTTAAATAAATTTAGCATAAGTTATTGTAACAATTTGTTCAATTAAGTGTTGTATATTTCTTACTTTCTTTATTTTTTTTCGAAATAAATCTATACTACTTAGTTGTAGTTTAATTTTATTAAAAATATTTCTTTTTATAGTAGCGTCGCTTTCTAGCGCTTTCTCGTATTTATTTACAATTTAATTTATTTCTCTCTTTCTTAATAAGCTAATTAAAGCGTCAAGATAATTCGTAATATTATTTAAACATTTGTAAAAGTTCTTTTAGTTATACTTATCGTCTAAGTTTGTTACTAAATAAAAATATAAAGTTTTTAATCTTATAGTCTTATTAAGTATTTAATTGACTTTTTGCGTAAATGCGAATGCTTTATTTAATAATATTTTATCTAAAACTTTTTATAATTAATTTAGATTTTTTATTAAATAGTAGTTGTCGTTTAATTTAGTTTTAAGAATGTTCGTCTTTGTATCAATTTGCTCTCTAATATTGTTTTAACTATTAACTATCTCTTTTAACATAACATTGATTTGTTAATAATTTATTAAATTTTGTAATCGATAATCTTTTACAAAGTAACTTAATTTGTTATATAAATAATACGTTTTTTAAAGTCTATTATTTTGCTTTTCTTTAAAGTTTTTCTTTTTATATTGTTAAATAAAATCTAGTTTTATAAATATAATATTATAATAATTTAAATTATTGTATTTTTAATTAAAACAAAATTCTTTTTGCTAATATTTAATTGTTAATTCAAAGAAAGTTTTTGCTTTTTCTCGAGATTAATTGTATTGTAGCTAGATAATTAGATAATATTAAGCTATAAACTTAAGAATGTTTGCCACCAATACTAGCGATCTATCTATAGTATATATGCAATCTCTTTCACTTAGATCTTAGAACCTTAGCTACTTAATATACTATTAAATTGTATAGTGCAATTTATGTATGCATCGCGATAAGTCTCTATTGTAATAATTGTCTATTAACTAGAATTTTATTTTTATCTTGTTATATTGAAGCTCAATGCGAAGATTTAATTATAACAATAAACATTAAAACAACAAATTGTCGACGTATCTTTAAAAACAATCTTAGAAATTTAGAAATTTAAAAACTTAAAAACACACAAAAAAAAATGTGAAAAACAAGTTAATCTTAACAAATTATCAAAATTAAAAATTTCAAAAATTAGAAACACAAGATTAACGATTTAGAAATTAAGATATTATTAAATTAAAAAACAAAAAAAGAAAAAACAAAATCGAAGCATTAAAAATAGCAATAAAAGTTGTAAATTTAAAGATTAAGACGTCTTATTAAAATTGCGACTAATATCTATTGTTAAAACTAAACTAATTGTTTTTGGAACCAAAACCCGAATTCTTGGCGTCAAGAGTTGATTTGGTTCCAAAAGTTGGAACCGAATATACTATATATAGTATACTAGTATACTATATATAGTAATTCGATTCCTTGGCGTTTCGGGTTGGTTCCAAAAGTTGGAACCAAAAACCGAAAAACGATCAATCTAGTTAAAACAATAAATTGTTCGCTAACTATAATAACGTTATTAAAAGAAGCTTTTTAACAACATAATTAATCTATTTGCTCAAAAGCGAAAACGCTATTTGAACTCTCTTTTTAATAAAGACTAAAGCAAGTCTTTAACGCAAAATTATTCGTTAATGTAAATCAACGATTAACTAGAAAAATCAATAAATTAAGAACGTCTATTTATAAACGATTAAAAAGATAAAGAAGCGATAAACAAAAAAACAACGCAAAGTTAAAAAGAAAAAAGAAAATCTCTTCTTAATATTTTTGCAAAGAAAAGAAAAAAAATTGCAAATCAAAAACATTATTCTTTAAATTAATTATTATTATTAGTTTTTTTAATTTAGTAGTTGTTACTTTTATTATTTGTTATTAAGCTATTCTCTTAGAAATAATATCTTAAAACAATAAAAAAATTGCAAAGCTTTCTTTCGACATATTTACGTTAACAACAAATTTACTTAATAATTTTATAAAAATTGTAAAATTTTATTACTACGTAATCTTTATATCTTTCTCGAAAACGCTAAAAGTATCGCACTTTAATAAACTTAATATTATTAATTTTCTAAATTAATTCTTGAATTTTTGTAATAAGTATAAAGTTATCTCTTAATATAAGATTATTAAGTTGTCTTAATATTGCGACAAACTTATAAAGAACTTTATTAAATTTATTGTTGTCTAAACAAATAAAAAGTAATTTAAAATAATAAATAAATTAAAAAAAAAATATAAAGATAAGAATTTAAATTAAAAAATTAACTCTTGTGCTTTTCTAAAGTTTTTAAAAGACGTGTTAAAAATAAAGTCGAATAATATTCGTAAATATAGTCGATAATTTAAAGTTATTTTTTCGAAGTTTATTAAACTTAATTAAGTCGATAAATATATTAGATTTTTGTAATATTTAAAGAATCTTTTTTGCAACGTTTGTACTAAAATAATGCAAAAGCATAAAATTAATTTAAACAATACAATTACTATAATATTTAAATTGTTATACAAGACAATTATAAAATTAATCAAAAATAAGATAATTATGCGAAAAATAAGCATTAATAGCAATTAAGTTGCTTAACAAGTTGCGAACATCAATATAAATAAATTAATAAATATAATGAGCAAAAAGCAAGATTTAGTAAAGAAGAAAATTACGTCGAAAACAATTTTTGCTTCTTTAGTATCGTTAATAGTTGCAATTAAAAACACAAAAATTAACAAAACACTAAATATCTTAATACAAGCTTTTAAAAATCTTAAAATTAATAATGTTCGCAAAATAATAAAGAGCGAAATTTATTAAATAATTTAACAAACAATAACAACGTAACTACAAAAAACTTTGTATATTGTATCTTCTTAAATTTAAATAACAATCTAAAGTTTATCTTAAAAAACGATTTATATTTATTAAGAATTTATATTTGTTTCTAGATACAATTAATCTTAATTAAAATTAAATAAGTATTTGTTTTATTATAATTTGTATAGACAATAAGTTTGTCTAAAGTTAATAATCTTAATAACAAATAAAAAGATTTATATAAATAAAAGCAATAAAATTTGTTATAAGTTTAACAATTTTAAAAATAAAAAAATAAAATTGTCTCTCAATAATACAAAAATCAAAAAAAAGATTATAAGAATTTGTCTTCAATAAAGAACGCAAAATTATATTCGAAATCTTATAATTACAATAGCAACAATAAGATTAAATACTAATTTTTTGTTAAAAGATAAAAAAAATAGTAAATCGAATTAAGCAATAATAAAGATTTGAAAAACTTAATTAAAACAAAATTCTTTCAAGCGACAAACATTCTAAAAGTCTTTAATAAAACAATTGATTAAAATAATTAAAGAAAGAATTAAAAAAAAAAAATTCTAAAGATTAAAAATGTTAAATCTAAAAATTATTTAAAAATAACAAAAGTCTTAGACGAAAAAACATACGTAAAAAAAGAATAATAAAAACAAAAGTAAAGAACGTTATAACAAAGAACGTTTTCGCAAAAACTCTAACTTAAAAGTTATCAAATATTAGAAAAACAAATTTAAAAAAAAGCAAAAGATTTTTATAAACTATGTATAGCGAACAAAACGTTTAAAGAGAATATTGCAAGCTATAAAGAATTAAGTCGATTTTAAAACTTTAACTTGAAATATTTTTATCTTAAAAATAAATTTAAAATTAATAAATCTTTTAGATCTTTGTTTTGATTTAAGTTGCTCTTTCTTTTGTTCTCTTTTTAATAAAAAGTTTAATACTATAATAACAAAAAAAAATCTTAGAAATTTACAAAAAAAGAGAAAGAAACAATTATTATTATAAAATTAATTAGCGTTAAATTTATTAAGATTGTTTATTTTGAAAATATTATTGCAAAAATAAAATCTCTTAAAACTTTATATTTTGTCGCTTATTTAATTATATAAATGCAATTAAAAAATATAAAAATCAAAGCGATATTTAATAATAATGCGAAAATCAATTGTATTAACAAAAGTCTTACAAACAAAGCTAGCCTAATTATTCGATAAAATATTTTTATTTTACTAATAGAAATTACGAAAATACGTGTTTGTTTTAAAGAAATAATAAAAGATGCAAAGATATTAATTAAAAAAGTAATAATTTATATTTATATTTTTATTGTTTTTCGACTTAATTACGAAATTCTATTAAATCGATCTTTTTAGTAAAATGTTTAAATAAGCTTTGTAAATATAAATAACAACTTCTTAAAATTAACAATTTATTCTAAAAACAAAGCAAAGCATATTAATATTTTAAAAATGCTTATTAATTATTTTAATAACAAAAATAAAAACGTTATATTCTTAAAGAAATCTTTAAATCTCTAAATAATTGTTTAATTAATACAATTGCTTAATTTTGCAAATCTAATTGCAAAAAATCTTCGAAAATAAAGATTAAAATTATTAAAATAACAACGTCGCAAAATAAGATTAAAGAAAAAAATTAATTAAATTCTAATTAATTAAAGCAAGCAAATAGCATTAATATCTACTTATCTATTAATATAATTAATTAAAATTGAACAAATATTTAAATTAATATTATGTTTTAAACATCTTTAAGATTATTAATAATTCGAACTTTTTAATTATATATTATAAAAAAGACTTTTACTATTTAATTATCTAAAAAATTTAATATTTTTTGTCAATTTTTTATTGCGTCGCATTTATTTGTTTGAGTAAATACAATATATAAACAAAAAACTTAGAAAACAAATTTAATAAATATAAACAATTTAAATAATTTTATTTTAGACAAATATCTAAATTAAAAAAAAATATTAAAATTATTAATTACAAAAAATTTCTAAAAGAAACTTAACAAAAAATATAATCTCTTTTTAATGTTTAAGTTTTTAAGTATTAAACGCAATTCTTGTTTTATTAAAAAATGTATTTAAAACTTAATTATAAAATTTGAATTCTTTTTGCAAAAACAAGAATTCTTAATTATAATACTTTTTAATTGTAAGATTGTTTTAACATAAAACTTTACTAAAATAAACAAAATTAGATTAAAGATTGTATTTAATTAGGAAATTTGTACTATAAAACACAAAATATAACAAGTTTCGAAATTTCTAATTCTTTAGATATTAAACTTTATTGTAATTAAGATGCTAAAAAAACGTCTTTAAACAAGTTTGCTAAAATATTGTTATAATCTTTATTAAAATTCTTAATTTTTAATAAATAAAAAGAAAAAAAACAAGTATTGTATAATTAATGCAATTATAAAGATAAACAAAATAATTGTTCGAAATACTAATATGTCTTTTAATATCGAAGAGTTTGCAAAAGAGTTTGTCGAAATAATAATTATATTATTAATTAATTTCTTTTTAGAATATAATTAAATAAGTCTTGTATTAAAGAGTCGCAATTTTATTGCTTTTATAATTTCTTTTAAATTATTTAAAATAACTTGTCTATCGCAAGATACAATTAATTTAATTGCTTAATTTGTAAGAATTGTAATACGCATTCTTAAAAATCTTCTTAATAAATATTACTTATTTGTAAACAATATAAATGTAAAAGAATTTAAATTAAATTATAACAACAAAAAAATAATGTTAAAAATTAGACTATTCGTTTTGAAATATATTTAGTAATTAAATACAATATTAATAAATATAAAATTGTCTAAGTATATTATATCTAGCGAAAAATCTCAATTTTGCAAGTTAGAAATTAAAATTGTCGATTTTGTATATAATTTCAATAAACGATCTTCTAATAATATTCAAATTATCAAAATTGTTAAATAATTATTATGCAAATTTTTTTTTAAAACTAGAGTCTTTATAAAAGTATATATTTATTATTAAATTTAAGTATTAAAACTTATAATTGTCGCAAAGTCAATTTATTGTTTGTTTAAAACAAAATATATTTTTGTTTAAAACTTTAAATAGCAAAATGTTATAAATAAACTAAAGATTGCTTTAATAAATACATTAATAATACGCATTTTAAACTACTTTATTTTGATTAACAAAATTATTTTAATTGTAGATTTTAATTTAAAAGATTAAAAAATTATATTAATGCAAATTGATACAATAACAAAAAAAAAATTTTTACAATATCAAAGTAAGCTTTGAAGCGAATAAGAATTTTAATACAACGTTAAAAAGCAAAAATATCAAAAACTTATAAAGATCTTAAAGAAAATACAATTTTAATTGTATAAAATTCGATTTACAATTAAGATTAATGCAAATATTTTAATAACTTAACTTAATTGCTTTGCGACAAATTTATCTAACGCTTTAATAACTTGCTAATTAACTTAAATTTGTTTTTTTAACTTTAATATATAATATATATTTAGTCGAAAGTATATAACAATTAACAAACTTTTAAAAAAGTTAAAAGAGTTGTTCGACAATATTAACAAAATTAATAAGAAAAATTTTAAAAATTTTATCGACAATTAATTAAATTGTATTTGTGTTTATTTTACACAAATAATAATATTAAAAAAAAACAAAAACATTTTCGAAAATAAATATTTTAATAAATTTGAACAAATTGTTTAATATTTGATTTTGTTGCAAAAATCAAATATAAGTTAAAAGAATTTTCGCAAATTCAAGAATTATACTTTTTATTTTCTAATAAAAAAAGAACATTTGTTTCGAAAAATAAATAAAAATATATCTTTACGTAAAGTAGTAAATCGAACGAAAAACAAAAATCGAATTGTAAAAAGCTTGCATAACAAGAATAATTATAAAGAGAAAAAAAGCATTTATCGACGCGTTGCAAATTAATATTGATAACAAAATCTATTAATTTTTGCAAAAAATATATCGCAAATTACAATAAATGCTAGCGAAAAACTTTTAACAAATAAGAGAAAATTATACACTTAACTTATATCTTCAATTTATAAAAAAAAAAAAATTGTAAATTGCATTTATATATTAATTGCAAAAACATCTATTAAAGTAAATCTAATAGTTGTTCGAAATAATTTAATAAAATAAATAAAACCTAAGATAATTTTAAATCTTAAAACATTTGTTATAATAAAGTTTCTATAAAAGAACACTTTTTGTTGACATAAATATGTTAAAAAAATAATTATAAATAATAAATTTAAAAATAAAGTTAATATAACAATTAAACTTTTAAAAAGATATAAAATTAAAAAAGTAACAATGTCGATTTATTACTTACAAGCAAATAAAATAATAAAAAGAGAGCACAAATTTATTGTTAATGCTTTGTTTAAATTAATTAAAAAAGTCTTTACAAATTAATTACAACATTTGTACGCAATATTGTAAATTAATAAAACAACAATTTAGAAATTTATTAAAAAGATATTGTTTTGTTTTAAGTTTAAGTACAAAATTATATTGTTAATCGAAATAAAATATTTAATCTAACATATTATAAATTAAGAAAAAGTTTATTTAATAACAAATCTATTAACGTTGCAAACAAAACAACTAAAAAGAAGAAATAAAAATATTTAAAAAATAGTTTTGCGTCTTTGTCGTTTTAAAGAAGCGAACAAAAAAAAATTCAATAATAATTATTAGTTGTTAACGCGTTTATTTTAAACTAAAGATTTAATTTTATTATATAATATTAAACTTAATAAAAAATACAACGTAAAATTATTTTTTCAATAATTAAACTTCTTTAAAATAAGAGAAAAAAACAAGATTAAAGACTTTTATATTTTGAAAGAAATTAATAACACAAAACTTAAATATATTTATTTAGAAAATTAATTAAAGAGATACGTAACAAAAAATTAAAATCTTTAAGTCTTCGTAAAGTTAAAAGACAAAAATAAAAAAATAAAAAATAATTTTATGCAAAAAACAAAAAATTAGTTTAATTAAAGCAATAAAAAATTGTTTATAATTATTATATTATTGCTATCTTATTACAATTATTTAAATTACATAAAAGTATAAGATTTTTTTAAGAAAAAAAAAAATTGCGATCTTTATATTTGTTTTATTTGCAAAAACTTTAATATAAAGTTTATTAATTTATAAATATTAAAAAGTAATTTAATTATACAAAGTAATTTACAAAGCATTATAATTTCGAACATTCGAAAAGAACAAATAAAAAGATAAGAAAATCAAAAAATCGAAATATTAACAATTTTAATCAATTAGAAATAAACAAATAATATTAGTATCTATTTGTTTATTTTAATTAATTAAAATTAACAACTAAAAAGCGATCTAAAAGCATTAATAGCAAGTCTTAATTTAAAGTTCTAGAATTTTAAGAATTTCTTTAAATTATAAAGAATAAATTTTAATTATCTTTTACGCAACATTTCTTAACAATAAAAATAACAAAATTATACGCTAGTTATATTAGTTTTATATTCGTCTATAAATTAATATATAAATAAATGCTAATATAATTTTTTTACGTAATTAATAATATAAATATTGCAAACAACAATTAAATCTATAAGTAAAAATTCTTTGCATTTGAAACTTTATGTTTGTTAGATATTTAAAACAAATTATTGCTTTATTTATAAAAACACAACAATTTAATAATTTAATTCTTTGTTTGCAAAATTCTTTTTTTCGATTTATTATTTTTGTATAAATTTTTCTTTATTAAACTTGTGTTATAACAAATTTAGAACAACAATTACAAGATACTAAATATAAACAATCTTTTGCGAAAGAAACTTCTTAATCTTTATTAAAAAATTAAAATTAAAAACAAGAATTATTATTTACGTTAATAAAAAGATTTCGTAAAAGACAACAATTTGCATTTGCTAAACAAAACACAAGTTAAAATTTAATAATGTTAATATATTTTTTTTGTAATTAAAAATCGACTCTTTTAATTAAATTATTTTAAGCACAAGATTAGCAAATATTATCGCAACAATTACGAATGTTGTAGCATTAAATTTTTTAAACTTAAACTTAAATTAAATTGCGAAAAACAATTATTTAATTTATAAAAGATAATTTAATTATCAAAAATTGTATCTATACTTAAGTAATTAACATTTTATTTTAATATAATAAAACTATTAACAATAAAAAAAAAACGTTTAAAAAATCTTCGAAACACAATTCTAAATATCTTAAAAATAATCAAAAATTAAACACGAGATTTGCAACAAACAATTGATAAAAACGTCTAAATATTAATAAATAGTTTATTATAGCAAAAATTAAAAAACGCAATACAAGAAATTAATCAAAACAAAAAGCTACAAATTTAAAATAATTAAATTTAATTTCGTAAATTATAATTATCAAAGATTGCAAATATATTATTTAAAAATATAAATCAATTAATTATTGAAACAATATTGCGAATAGCAAAGAAACGTTCAAATCTACAAAAAATTTTAAAAAAATTAAATCGAATTATGTGCAATCGACTTAAATATCGCACTATAGAATCGAAACACATTGCTAATTATATAATTGACAATTACAACAAAATAAATATTAAAAAGTTCAAAAATATAATAGCGTCTATTGAACAAAAGCTTTTGAAAATTAAAATAAAAAATTATTTTTAAAAATATAGTTTAATAAGAATTTTAAACGCAAAATTAAAGAAAACTTGTTAAACAAAAGTTTAAATAATTTTGTTTTTTTTTGCAAAAAATATAGAGAGAACGCAAACTTAAAGTAACAAATAAAAAGAATTTAAATTGTTAATTTCTTAATTAAAATTAAAGTTAAAGTCTAAAAATAACAAAACTTACAAAAAATAAAGCAAAAAAAAAATCAAAATTTAGATTCTTTTAAAGAAGCTTATTCTTTGTTATTACAATTGCGAAATTTAATATTAAGATTGTTTTTATTAAATTTTAAATTATTTAAAGTTATTAACACAACAAAATTACGTATTTTAATTATTAAAATCGCAAAAATCTTTTTAAAAACAATAATTATCTTTATTTTGACAAACAAGAAAAACAATATAAAAAACTATTTATGTGTAAAAGTAAACATAGATTTGCGATATTAAATTAACTATTATTTAGCAATATTAATCAAAGTTTTTTAACTAATTAAACTAGTTATATTAATAAAAAAACAAAAAGAAGATCTAGTTACAATTATATTAAAATTGATTGTTTATATAACTTATTAAAGAAAGCTAGAATTTTTGTTAAAAATAAATCGAGTTTCTAATAATTAAATTAAGAGATAGATAATTTAGTATTATAAGAAATAAAACAATTTTCTAGTATTTGTAAGACAAAATAAATTAAACTTTAAGTTTAATGTTTGTTTGCTTATTTTTAAAGATTTCTTAAAGCAATACGTTTATAAGAGAAAAAAGCTAATCTTTTTATTTAACGATTTTTAATAAATTGATGTTTAACTTCGAATAATAGACAATATTGATTTAACAAAATAAAATTAATATAAAATAATTGTTTGTTAAAATTGATTTGCTTATTTAATTGTTAATTCGAAGTACTAAATATAATCGCAACTTTAAAGCAAATTGCAAATAATATTACATTATTAACAAAAAAACAATAATTAACAAAAAAAGTAATTTCTTAATTGTTTGTTCTCTATGTTGCAAATAATAATACAAATAAATTTAGATTCTTATATAATATATATGCTTTTACAAAACAATTACAAGCATAAATTGTTAACAATATTTTATTTGTTAATTTTTAAAAAGTATAAAAATTAAACGTCGAAACGTTACTTCGATCTTAATATAAACTAAAACGTTTATTAAGAGTTTTAACAATTGCAATCGATTGTTTTTTTTATCGCACAAAATAATTTGTTTTGCGAAAAGTATTTGCTAGATAATTTTTATAATTAGATCCACATATAATTGCAAAAAGCAATAAAAAAAATAACAAAACAAAAAAATATTAAAAATTAAATTAACAAAGAAGAATTTGTTAAAATAAAAATTGTATTAAGCAAATATATTTTATTAATTTAAAGATATGCGAATTGCGCAATTTTAAATTTCTTATTGCAAGCTAGAAATCAAAATTAATACAAAAATTAAAATATTTTTTGTCTATATAACTCTATTAAAAGATAAAGAAACTTTAAAGAATTTTTAAATAAATACGAGAAACGATATTGTTACAATTTATCGAAACTTAATTTCGTTAAATTTATCTTCAATTAATATATTTTATTGTTTTAAAATTGTTATTAATTTTTTTTTACATTTAATATTAAAAATGTTATTATAAAATATACGCTTTAGAATTTGACAAAAGTAATAAAGAAATTAAGAAATTAAGAACATTATTCGAAAATGCAAAGAAATTTAATTGTTTAATAAAACAAACTTAAGAATATACAACACATTATATAAAATTAATATAAAAAAAGATTTAAAAAATAAAAAATAAAGTATTTGAATTTTATTCGTAAATACAATTTATAACGTTTAAGAATTTTAAAACATTTAATGTTTATCAATTTAATATTTAGAACAATTTAGATTCTTATTTAATTAATTATAAAAAAAAAACAAGATTTAAGTTTTTAATTGTTTGTTTTAACAAAAAAGAGAAAATTTTGTTATTTTGATTCGAAATTAAAAAGAAACGTTATAAATCAAAACTAAGTTAACAATTTAAATCAAGTATTTCGAAACTAAAAATAATTTTTAAAATTATATATTTATCTTTTGTTTTAAAAAGTTTAATTTAGATACAACAATAACAATTTACTCTATTATTATTACTTTTTTCTTAGATTGATCTTTCGAATTTACGTTAAAAAAACTTATTATTATTGTTATTGTCTCTAGAGAGTAAGCAAAACTTATAATAATTAACTTTATCAAATACTTAATTTCGATCAAATAAGTTTTTTAATCTTAAGAAAAATTTTATGCGAATTAATTTATTACATTTTTTACGCAATCAATTTAAATAACAAAAAAAACAAGAAATCTAGTTTAACAATCTTAGAAAAATAAAAGCAATTTTTTTATTTTCTTATTACAACTTTTATACAAACAAGAACAAAAGTTTTTTAATTTAGTAATTAAGAGACAATTATTAAAAGAGAGAAAATTGTATATAGTTAAGTAATCAAATAATATTAGACTATAAATTTAAGAATGTTTGTTATTAATATTAGCAATCTATTTGCAATATATATGCGATCTCTTCTATTTAAATCTTAGAATCTTAGCTATTTAATATACTATTAGATTGTATAGTGCGATTTATATATACATCGCGATAAGTCTTTGTTATAATAATTGTCTACTAACTAGAATTCTATCTCTATCTCGTTATAGTATCTTTTTTTTATAACTCTTTTATATAGTTTGTTGTTAAAATCGATAACTACTTCAATAAAATTAAACATATTGTTAAGAGTTTTTTTATTACGCATAATTTTGTTCTTTAGATTGTTTTTAAAATCTTGTCGAAACATTGTTATAAATACGACATTGTTTTATTTAATTAAATTAATATATTTTTAAAATATAATTACGTAGTTTGCTACAAAAATTCGTTAAATTAAATTTAAATTACTCTTTTTGCAATTTGTTTTTTATTAAATGTTTCAAAGATTCTTCGAAGTTTTTTTTTTAAATTATTGAAATTTGTAAATATTGTACGAAAGTTTTCGCTATTATTTTTCAAGTATTTTCGTAAATTTGATTTAAGTTAATGTTAAACTCTTTCTCTAAGAAATGTTAATACAAAAATCGTTTTTTAGTTCGCTAAAACAAAATAAAAAATAAAATAAATATTTATTTGCATAAGTTAGTTCTCTAGATTAATACAATCTTTATAATAGATATTAAATTTATTAATCTTAATCTTGTTGTCTTTTATAATTAATAATTGACGTAATATTAATAAGCTAATATTCGAAATAAAAATGCATTAATTTAATATAGACATTCTTAAAGTATTTAAAATGTTACGCTAGTATTTCTTTTGAAAATATTAAAGTAAATTGTGTTTTTAAAAAGATTTGTAAACATCTTTAAGCAATGTAAGCAATTACTTAATAATAAAAGTTTGCAACTATAAATAGTTTCTATATTTAATAAATTTTGTAAAAGATTTAATAAACTAAAGTAATAATAAATAAAAATCTATAATAAGTTAAACACAATTTATAAAAGAGTCGTATTCGATTTTCTATATACTAAGAAAATATTGATTGTTTGTTTTGTTTGTTTGTCAAACATGTTAAACATTATATTTGAATTGTCCTAGATCTTTCGTGCTCAATTTGGGAATCCAATTGTTTATCGAATATGTTAAACATTATGTTTAAGTTGTTTGTTTGTCGAACATATTAAACATAATAGTAGATTCGCCCAAAGACATAGAATTCTAAACCACTAATATAGCTTTAATAAGCTCGTAACAAAAAGTTATATATAATACTATTGTTTTTATTTTTATTATAATATTTTGTTTGTTATTATTTAAAACTTTATTAATTAAGTTGTTTATTTAGATTTTAATTGCATTAAAACAAAAACTATTAAAAACTATATTTGCAATCTTTGTTTTGCTTATATTAATAAAGACTATTTCAATTATACAATTTTTAGTAGCTTGTTTCTTCTTTGCGTTATACGCGATATTAAATGTTGTTAAAACGATAATATTCTTTGTAAACGCAAAGTTATTACACAAAATATTTTATTAAATATTTTATCTATCTTTAACGTAATTACATAATTAGACGCTACTTTTTATATTATCTTTTGTTTTGCTTTTGCAATTTTTTTATAAATAAACAAATTTATATAAAATATATATAATCTAAACAATGCGAGCTTTGTTAATTAATTTATTACTAAATTATCTATTAAACTTCTTACAAACAAACTTGAACTAAATATTTTTATTTTTAAAATAAATTCTTTTTGCAAAGATATTACTTTTAGAATTGTTATTATTAATAATATTAATTGTGCAATTGTGCAATTGTTTTTTTAAAAAGAATACTTCTTATAGTATTTAATCGCTTTGTCAATTCTTTATTTAATATTAACAAAAATATCTTTAATAAAAAAAGAATTATTAACGTTCTTTATTAAAAGCTTTGCTCTTTAGAATACAATAATTACTATATCAATTATTTTTTTCGTTGTAATACAATTATTAAAATACGCAATTTTAATATGTTAAAAACTATAATTATGCTTTTAGATTATTAGAAATTTAATGTTTATTTACGCTATATTAAAATTAATCTTAACTTAATTCTACAAACTTTGCGTCGTTATTAAGATTGCTAGTTTTTATTATTTTTATTTTAACAATATTGTTTTAAAATTTAGAAAAAAAAATTAGTTAACTTCGAAGCAATTTTAATAACTTTATTAATAATTTTATATTATTAACAATCTTTTTCGCATACTTTTAGAGCAACAATAAAATACTTTTTAAAATAATCGATATCTAAACATTTTATATATAGAAATAATATTTTTGTCGCATCTTTTTTGATTTTTTGCTAAATTTTTTTTGTCTATTTCGAGTTTTAAAAGCAATAGCAAAGTTTTACAAAACAAAAAAGCTAATACTAAGAATAAAAGAGATTAAAAAATTAATATTTGATCGTCTATTATACTATTTAGTATAACAATTGCTTATTATATTTTTTTTTTTTTTTCTTTTTTTCTTATTGCATTTGATTTTTTTGACTTGTTTTTTTACTTCTTTTGCTTTTTTTGTTTAGATAGAAAAGAGTTAGTTGACTTCGAAGCAATCTTAATAACTTTATCGATAATCTTATGTTATCGACGATCTCTTTTGCACGCTTTTAGAGCAACAATAAGATACTTTTCGAGATAGTCGATGTCCAAACATCTTATATATAGAAATGGCATCTTTGTCGCATCTTTTCTGGCCCTTTGCCAGATCTTTTCTGCCTGTTTCGAGTCCCGAAAGCAGTAGCCTAGCCACTTCGAGGTTCTGCACTTCATTTTTCCGGGCACCGATGATGAGGAGACCCTGGTTCATCCTCGCCGCGCGACAGGGGCGTGGAAAACCTCGGAGCCGATAGGTTAGTAGAATATCTGGGTTTGGTTCCTTCCTTGACTCCTTCACGACTACTGACGTACTCAACGCCTGCCAGCTATATTTTGTATGTACTCCTAGCAGAGGTCTGCTGCTGCACATATGTGAATGTTATGAAGATGACATTGTAACCTGATATGCGCGCTCGGGGATGGTCGTTTGCCTACCTAAGACTCGATGATGCACCCATCGCTGAGCCATACACTACATGATGGTGGCTAAGAACAGTCCTTATCAAACGCTGACAGCATAACAATTTCTTAAAAACACCATGCAGTCCTCCTCGGGATTACAATCATCCCAGGCATCCGTCAATGGTTTGTCAGGGATATCGCCAGCTGTTGTGTAACCTGCTATCTTGGTGTAGGCCATCAGGTCTACTTGATTGAATAAAGTTTTGCTAATCATGTCCTATGAAGCGTTGCACAACGCTCTGGATTCGACTGCGTAGTGTAATGATGCCTCTGTATTGGCACGAACTCAACCAATATCGTTTCTGCCGTTCTTTAGCAAACAGGGGCGTTGTATGTGCGGAGGGAATATGACGATCTTGCAGAGGCAAGAGAAGTGGGTGTGACATGCTGGGTACTAGCACAACATTGATAACAGACAACTCCCAGCCAGACACTGCCGAAAGTTTTCATCGAGGTCCCTGAAGACCTTCTGTGAAGTGTATGTACATTTCCATTACTTTGGCCTAGTGATGGGCGGGGTGCACTTGCTATTATAACACTTTGAGTTACATACCTTCCATCACTCCTTCCTTGTTTAAGCTTAAAAGTGACTATCCAAATCCAGGGCACCTCAATATTATACCTTACCGACTGTCATCACTAGAACATGTCTCGCCCTCTGGACTCTTTTCTCGACTGACTCGAGGAAATCACTGATATCACGTCCTATATCTCAGAAAGATGGAAGACGCCCAGGGAGCTCTGTCCGCACAGCTTTCCAAGTTCCATCTGGAATATGGTAGACGAGCGGCTCGCCCATCGGTATTCTCGGTCAACAAGCCTGGCGAGAGCGACCAGACCCGGTGGATCTCAAGACCTGCAAATGACCAGAGATGGAGTTATCTTTCGTTTCCAGGAGAGATACGCAATAGAATCATGGAGTTCGCCCTGTGCCCAGGTGACATATACCTTCCAGCAAAAAAGTACTGTGAAGCAGGCAAGGCCGGCTGGACATCGTTATGCGAGATGGAACTACGTCCAACTCTCTTCAAGTCACCACTCTCGGCCGACATATCCGTTGCTCTCAATTATCTACCCCCTCGTGCGACCCCACTAGTTAGGAAAAATAGAGCCAGGGGCACCATATTGGATCCGCGTTGGCTACCTCAGCACCGATTCATACCACCCAAGCCCATCGAGAGTTCGCAAGTCTCACAAGATACTGAACGTTTGTGGTACCATGGAAAGCTCAAGCCATCATGGCAACTTCTTGCGACGTGCAAGCAAGCTTATTATGAAGGCGACTCGTTCCTCTATGGGCTCAATGTCTTCCACTTGGCCACTGGAGATCTGCGCAACTCTCTTGTGCACCTTCGCAAGTTTCGGGAACCGACTTTTGGGCAGCTCAGGAAATTGTGTCTGGATATCTCACTTGCCGATCTGGACCTGGATGTGAAGAACTACACCAATATGGACTTCGAGATCCGTCGATATTGGTGCCCCTCGATGAGCGTCTCCGGACGCCACACTCTGGCACGCCATGTTCTGTACACACTCCGCAATCTGTGGGCGTCGAAATTGGCATACATCCGCGGCATCAGGAGTCTTGACCAGGTGACCATCAACTTCAATCTGCCCTCGCCCCCGCTCCATCGCAAGATTTGGATTCCCAGAGGCTGTGTCTGCGATACATGGGTCCTCAGGGGTAACGAAATCTCAAAGACCCTGCGAGCTATCCAACCGAAGGAGGAGTCGTTCCCGCTCAGTGCTCAAGGGCGGATCAGGCACAGCCGAGACTCGTTCTACAGCGGCTGGGATCCGGAGACCAAGCACTGGTTCATCCAAACTCTGCGAAGGGCGGAGAAGCTATTACGCGACAATGTTCCTGAGGACGGACTGCGCACCTTCAGCCCCTGGCTTAAGGGGATGGCTGGCGATTCCTATGTCGGACAAGATACTGTAGTGCGGACACGGGGCGCTGACAGCTTTCACCGCTTCTGAAGCAACTGCTTTGCTGCGCTTCGAGGGTGAAAGAAGTGTAATCACGGGCCTACGCTTGTGCCCTCAGCGACTGACGATCCACTTGCAGACAGGGTATGGAAAGCCTGGCACAAGGATCCAGCATGCGAAGAGCGCGTCTTCTCGGGAACAAAAGCACCCGAATACCAAGAATTGCGCTTATTATCTCCTCTTTCGAACTTCCTTGATTCTCCTGTAGCGTTGATCTTGCATTGAAATCATCAATAATTAGGCCCGCATCGTGACGACGGTGCCGTTTGAGGAACCATAGACCTCTCTACCCCTACGCTTTCTGCACCGTAAACCACTTCTCTGTCCTCTATCTGTCATATTTGTGGTGACCATGAAAAGCGTACTTGATGTAGCGACACCCTATAACTTATTCATGGGCAGTCCGAGCCCTAGGTTGCCAACATCAAGGACACTGGCTTGCACATCATTGTAGCGATGCAGCTTCATTACTTCCCGAATTTCCTGAGCTCTGTACCTAATCCACACTGGCTCTGACATACATACCACAATACCCACTCGTGATCTCACATCCAGACCCCAAAGCAGCCAGCACAGTCCCACTCCCAGCCCCCACGAGCCATGGTACCCAAACCCCTACAGCTCAAAAGCATCGACGGTCCCACCACACGCCCTTCCGATGCCTTCTCATCCGTCCAAGAATCCGGAGTCGCGAGCTCATACAATCGTCGTCCCAAACATCCTCCACCTCCTCTCCCATTTTACCCCCTTCTCCGTCTCCACCTCCTCGCTATCCGCATCTCCTTCACTCCGGCTCCTCCGCGGTTGCCGCGAGCGGATGCCATACTCCTGAAGACAGCACTCGAAGCGCGGGGTCTTCAGATCTTGTAGATCCTTGCCGGCGATTTTGCGTTCTTCGAGATCGCCCCAGATGAGGAAAAGCTTTTCGCGGAGGGTGGCTAGGGACTGGTCGTTGGTGCGGAGGCTGGGTGTGTTAGTTATGTCGGGCTACCGGCGGCCTCGAGGATAGGAACTGAGGTAGGGGTAGGGGGTAGGGAGAGGACGAGGATGGGATAGACTTACTCCTCAGCATCAAGTTTAAGCAAAAACTCGGCGTCCTGCTCTGCCACATAGACCTCCATGCTCGCCCTCTCCTCGCTTTGGGGGATTTTTTCCTCCGACGCATCTTCAAGCACGAGGCCGAATCGCCATTCCCATTTCCTTTCGTCCTCGTCTTCTTCGGTCATGCCATTGCCGCCGCGCGGAGAGATTTGACTGCTGGTGTCGGTGTCGTTGTCGCTGGGCTCGTGGTCTGAGAGGGCGTCGAATTCGGAGGGTTTCGGGAGGCGGACGGCGAATTTGGCGAGGTCTGAGGGGAAGAAGTCCACGATGCGGACGATGCTGCGTGATTTGATGTTTTGGAAGGGGAGGGTGTAAGTCATGCCGGATGGGGATGTGTTTTGGTGGGTGTCGAGGGAGAGGATTGAGGAGAGGGGACGCGCGGGGATTGTAAGGTTGGAGCAACGGACTGTGGTAAGGATTAGTCAACGTATAGACAAAAAAGTTTGCAGGATTTCTAGGACAAGCCACGAAGTACTTGAGAAGCTCTAGGCGGATAGGGCATGTTTTCGTAAGAATGCCTCAACTTACTATTCTTAGTCAGACCATCTTTTGGTGTCTTTGGTAAAGCTAAGGGCACTGGCTCATCGTGGTAGCGATACTCCTGATCCTCTAGCTTTCGCTTCTTTGTTGAGTTCTCAAATTCCTGAAGTTTCGCTTTCTCTTTCATAAGCTTTTGTTTCTTCCTCTTCTGGCCCTTTGACAAGGGTTTCCCTTCGCCATCGTGGTTCCTGACTTCAGCAACGAACTGAGCGGACTGCGCCTTGAATTTTTCCGCATATTCCCTCTTCCGACGGAGCACATCTTTGACACGGTCATCGCTGTGGTCGCTCAATACCTTTACCTGTATCTTGCTGGGGTGCAACTTGTCAGTGTTGAGTGCTGCTTCCATTTTGCTATCTCGATCCAGCTTCGCGCGAACATTCTGAAGCAGCACATAATCCCCTTCCTTTACATTCGATTGAGCAAAATGTGAGTGCGGCGGCCATAGCGTCACCATGATTGTCATCTGACCGAGAGGTCCTGGCCACTTGGTTGACCTGTTGTGTTTGGACAAGTAATTGTATTCGTCCCCATACTGCGCATTCTCCTTTTCAGGTTTGTCCCATTCGTATCGATAGAGTAGATTATTCGAAGTGTAGTCCGTAAAATACATCTCTAAGCGACCCATATTCGGATAGATCTTGACCACTTGACCCACGATGTCATAGAATGTCTGGATCTGCAGATCTTTGATCAAGGCAAACTTGTCACGGCCTCCAAAGCTTGTTCGCGAGCTAGTTTGGGATGAGAAGATTCCTGTGCCTGAAGAAGATGCAGTGGACGGCTTGTAAGACGACGCCGAGGGGCTTTGTGGTGGTCCAGGAAGATCGTATTTCTTGTCCGAGTCTCTATCCCTGAGGTTGCAAAGCTCAATTGCGTACAGCGCTTCGGAATGTTTTGGCTGTGAGGCCTGCGGTGACTTTACGCTCTTAATGTTCAGAGCGTTAGCGGGAGTATTTCTTGGTATAGAGTCCGCTTGGAATACTATCCAGGAAGTATTGAACGAAGAGAGTCCTATGGCCATGCCTTGATACTCTTTAATTTTGAGGTTCCGAAGCAACACCACGTCCCCTGAGCTCTGAATTGTGGGCAATTCGCCTTGCGTTGGTCTGAAGAATCGGATTTTGAATCCATCGTCATACTCGCCACACAGCGTACGGTCTGTAATTGAAAAGGTACACATCAAATCGATGCCGCGAGTCTGACATGGGGGCATGAAGTGGGTCACTCTACCCATGATGTTGACCTCGGCGTTGATCCGCGACGACGCTGTGGACAAGTCCACAAATGATTCGGGTAGAGGCTTGGCCATTGCTGCAAAATCATTTGTTGTAATGATGTTGATTCCGCATCAATGTACTGATCATGAAGCTACGTATCTGCCTGGACGCGACTTTCCGAGTTTCCAGACGTGGCATTCCGGTTGACCGTCTTTCTAGTGAGACGGGGACCCTGTATGGTTATTGTTTATGCTACGCAGAATGATGACGTGATACTTGGTATTGAGTACTTGTTCGAGCATGTCAGCACATGTTGAATGGGAGTATCAACGAGACTGACGCGATGATTGTTGCCCAACATGGACTCTTGGATGAAAAAGTGATATACCGAGTTTGACGCGTTCACTGGCGCAAAAGCAATGGATCACGTAGCAGAATTCTTTTGGCATATGGCCAATATGGCCCCAAGATTGACGGGGTGGTAGCGACAATTGATCGTAAGATTAGGAGACCGGACGACATCTGATTTTCAAGGTATGAGTCCAATTGAATGACCTGTTCGTAAATTGTGATCACCGAATCAACGAGCATGAGTCTACAAGGCGATTGCTGCCACTTCTGCATTCGATCACTGCCAGTACCCAAACACTGAACACGCGCCGGGGCCTCTTCACGGACCGCCCAGGCTCGCTTAGAAGGCGCTAACAAGGATGCACGCAGCCCAAAACGGCAGCACCCATTCGTACCTTTACTCTCCGCTGATTTATGAACTCACCTATGTGAAGCATCTGGCCTACGTTATCCAGGCTCTTTGCCAACCCGAATCTCTTCAACTGTTCCTATCTACTGAACTACGCTCGACCATACAACGAATTGTCACCCCGCATCATGGCAGATCGCTACATTCCCGAGCATCGCCGCAATCAGTTCAAGGCCAAGAACACCTTCAAGCCCGATGAGCTACGCCGTCGCCGTGAAGAACAGCAGGTCGAGATCCGTAAGGCAAAGCGGGAGGAGAACTTAGCCAAGCGTCGAGGCATAGCAGGTAGAGATGGCACACAGACAGCGGCACCGGGGGCATCTTTAGGCGCTTCGGTGGATAGCGATGATGAAGGTGGTACGATTGAGAGCCAGGTATGTCCACGATCCCTCTCGCGAACAACACAGGACGCGAAGCTTCAGCGCAAGGAAATGTCTTTGTGTGCAATGACTTTCCTCCATAATATCGCGCCTCGGGAGCTCCGGTCCTTGTTCTGGCGCCGGCCGATTTAAATGTCTCACTACAGAGGTCACCTAATTTCTGTGCTGCCATTGCTTGGCTGAACGGAGTTGGATGCTAATTACGCTGCTATGCCTAGCTTAACACGGAACTTCCTCAGATGGTGGAAGGAGTATTCTCAAATGAGATTGATCAACAAATTCAAGCTACGACGAAGTTCCGAAAACTTCTGTCGAAGGAGCGAAATCCCCCGATCGAAAAAGTCATCGAGACTGGGGTTGTCAGCCGCTTTGTGGAGTTTCTTCGATCGCCCCATACACTCGTCCAATTCGAGGCAGCATGGGCCCTAACCAACATCGCGTCTGGATCTGCCCAGCAAACCCAAGTCGTCATCAACGCTGGCGCCGTACCTATATTCGTCGAACTTCTCAGCAGCCATGAGCCCGATGTCAGAGAGCAAGCCGTGTGGGCTCTGGGGAACATTGCCGGAGACAGCCCTCACTGTAGAGACTACGTCTTGCAGGCCGGTGCTCTACGCCCTCTCCTGGCTCTCCTGGGCGACAGCCGCAAACTCAGCATGCTACGCAACGCCACGTGGACCCTGAGTAACTTCTGCCGCGGCAAGACACCGCAGCCTGATTGGCAAACAGTAAGTCTCACCTCTGCCCTGCCACATTAGTAAAGTTCGTAACATGTTGAGTGATTAGCAGATCTTGCCTGCCCTACCCGTGCTCGCGAAGCTCGTATATTCACTTGACGACGAAGTCCTCATCGATGCCTGTTGGGCAATCTCTTATCTCTCAGACGGCGCCAATGATAAGATTCAAGCAGTCATCGAAGCTGGCATTCCACGTCGTCTCGTGGAGCTACTTCAACACGCGTCGACGTCCGTCCAGACTCCGGCACTTCGCTCCGTCGGCAATATTGTCACTGGAGATGATGTCCAGACCCAGGTCATCATCAACTGTGGCTCTCTTCCAGCCTTGCTACAACTGCTCGGTTCGGGCAAGGACGGCATCCGGAAGGAGGCATGCTGGACCATCTCCAACGTCACCGCCGGAAACTCTACCCAGATCCAAGCAGTCATTGATGCAAACATTATCCCTCCTCTGATCAACCTTCTGTCGAATGGGGACTTCAAGACACGAAAGGAAGCCTGCTGGGCTATATCGAATGCCACTTCCGGAGGGCTTCAAAAGCCTGAACAGATCCGCTACTTGGTTGAACAAGGCTGCATCAAGCCTCTATGCGATCTCTTGGCATGTCCTGATAACAAAATCATCCAAGTGGCCTTGGATGGTCTGGAGAACATTCTCAAAGTTGGCGAGCTGGACAAAGAGGCTGAAGGCGGTGCTGACGGCGCGGTCAACCGCTATGCACTTTTCATCGAAGAGGCGGGCGGCATGGAGAAGATCCACGATTGCCAGAACAACATCAATGAGGAGATCTACATGAAGGCTTTCAACATCATCGGAAAGTACTTTTCGGACGAAGAAGAAGCTGGGGTGGACATGAACCCCCAGCAGGGCTTTGGCTTCAACCAGCAGCAACAACAGGGTCCAGGCTTCAGTTTCGCCAATGGAGGTGATTCCATGGACATGTAATCAGGACTAGTACCATGTCCATTTGAAGAGCATAAACATTCAAGGATCGGAAACACCAGCCCCGATTCTTATCAGGACTCGGTGCAATAAGATCTTAGGTCCCGCGTCTCCACACATTCGAACTGGTCAACAACGAAGCTCCTAGATCATCAGCAAATTGCGTGCTATCGGCATCATCACCCTTCTACCCGCCATCACTCCGACCCCTTAGACGAGCACGAGCAGCACGATAATACACGTTTTCGACCCCATCCTTTACGACCCATCCGACGAGCACGAGATTCACCGTCATGTAACCCCGATTCCCCGGTACAGCCTGTCTCACCCTGGCATTCCACGTACCACAAGCCTAGCTCTTGTCTAGGTTCAGAATTTGGCTTTGTTGATAGCGGAGAGATTTGAGCGAGCAGTGATACTCTGGTATCTCGATTAGCTTATACACGAATGCCATTAAAAAGATTCACGTCTAATATTCCCTGTTAATGCCTTTTCTTTGCCCTCTCTAGCCCCAGTGGCTTCACAAGATCACGTGACCAACCTCCATTTGGATCAACCTGCTGACATGCCTAGCAACTGTGCAGCCTCTCAACGATCAGGATCATCTAATTCTGCACGCAAACGCATCTGCCGAGTCCTTAGAGCTGACATCTAGGCCATCACTCGGAGGAAAGGTTTACCCCGCAAAGCAGGCCCCGCATTGCCCTCTTCGGATCTCCTCCAAGCATCCATCTCTCAACCCCTGACGTAGGCTTTAAGGTGAGAACATGTCGCTCAAGATATTATTCTCCAATCTTAGTTCTTTGGTAATTTCTATCTTCCTTAACAACTCCTCACCACAATGTCTTCCACAACAGCCACCATGATGAAAGCAGTTCACTACGAGAAGCCCTTCGAGGTCAGCGTCCGAGAGGTACCTCAGCCACAGATTGAGCATCCCGACGACGCCATTGTCAAGGTCACGACCGCTGGTATACAAGGCGCCCCTTGTGATCGGCTACCCCGTCACTAACACTGCTGGTTAGCAATCTGCGGCTCAGATCTACACATGTATCAAGGGCGGACAGCCGCGAAAAGCGGCCTCATATTCGGTCCGATCGCCCAATATCCTCCCAAAGATTCCACCGAGGGTCCACCAGCTCAGTCGCTGACCTGGCGAATCCCTAGGTCATGAAAACATGGGCATCGTCGAAAAAGTGGGCCCGGGGGTGACACTCCTCAAGAAGGGCGATCGCGTAGTCATGCCGTTCAACGTCGCCGATGGGCGCTGCCTCAACTGCGAAGAGGGCAAGACTGCCTATTGCACGGGCGTCAACCCCGGTTTCGCCGGCGGAGCGTACGGCTACGTCGCCATGGGGCCTTATGCCGGCGGCCAGGTACCATCCCCCTTCTTATCCATCTTCCCCTTATCAGCCCCCGTCCTCTCCTCCCTTCCTCCACCACCTCCACCACCCGAACTCTAACGCCCCCCAGGCGCAATACCTCCGCGTCCCCTTCGCCGACTTCAACGCCCTCCCCCTCCCCCCCGGCACCGCGCACGAATCCTCCTTCGCCCTCCTCGCGGACATCTTCCCCACCGGCTGGCACGGCCTCACCCTCAGCCACTTCTCGCCCGGCGAATCCGTCGCCGTCTTCGGCGCCGGCCCCGTCGGCCTCATGGCCGCCTACTCCGCCTCCCTGCGCGGCGCCTCCCGGATCTTCATCGTCGACCGCGTGCCCGAGCGCCTCGCCTGTGCCGAGAAAAACATCCCCGGGTGCGAGGGCGTGAATTTCGAGACCGTGAAAGATGCGGTGGAGGAGATTGTGAAGCGCAATGCGGGGAGGGAGGTCGATCGCAGTGTCGATTGCGTGGGGTACCAGGCTACGGGGAAGGAAGGCGGGGAGGTGCCGAATGTGGTTATGGAGTGGTGCATCAGGGCCACGAGGGCGACGGGCGGGATTGGCGTGCCGGGGCTGTAGTGAGTTCCTGTCTCCTCACATGGCATTCGGGGCTTCGGGAACAAACCCACTGACTTCCTCCCCCCCCCCCCCCAAAAGCGTACCCAGCGACCCGGGCGCCCCAGACGCAGAAGCCGGCCGCGGCGAAATGAGACTCAGCTTCGGCAAGCTGTTCGAGAAGGTACCTCCCCCCTCCTCCCCCCATCTCACCACCCCTACTAACCCCCCCGTCCCCACACGGACTCTCCCTCGGCACAGGCCAATGCAACGTCAAGCACTACAACCGCTACCTGCGCGACATGATAATCTCCGGCAAAGCGGACCCCAGCTGGGTGGTTAGCCATGTGGTTGGGATTGAGGAGGCGCCGACTGCGTATCGGAAATTTGATCAGAGGGTTGAGGGGTATACTAAAGTTTTGATTCGGTTTTGAGAGTGGGATGGAGGGGATATGGGGGGGGGAGGAAGAGGAGGAGAGGGCGCGGGGGGGGGAGGGATGCGTTGAGATGTGCAAGGGCACGCAGCGTCAAAAGAAGAATGTATAAAAGTCATTGATTGTGGGAGCCTGAATGTCCACAAGGGCCGTAAAAATTAAGACATCCTCATTGGCTATTATGAAGCAAATTCCTATGGCACAGCGGCCTCCGACTTCAAAATATAGCTCGCCGAAATTGCTTATCCATCCGCAAATACACTGAATTGCTCGTTAATAAAGAAGACCTACGAAGATCCAGTCGCCCAGACTTTGAATCATTTCCCAATCTTGGTGGTCTGAACGATCTTCGTTTCAAGCCCATGCAGCTCATCCGGGAACCAGCACTTGTCGCCATAGAAACAAGACCTCTGGCCATCCTGGCTTACTGGGCACCTTAGGTTGACATTAGCAGAATCCCTAATCAAAGGTCTGAAGACCACCTACCTATGACCATATATACAGATCGGATCATCGCACAACGCCCCGAACTTGCAGGGCGTATTGCGGGTGAGGGCTTTTAAAGTGACATATTCGTTTTTGCTGAGTTTGTACTTGTGTTCATGGGTGCAAGTGTCGCCATACGGGCAGTCGTTCCGCAAGAAATGAACGTTGCAGAGCTTGAGCGCACGCATCCGCTTGTAGGCGTCTTTGTCGTAGCTTGAGTTCGGGTCGACGCGCTGCCCGTATTTGTTGCGGTTGATGGTTGGGGCGGCGGGGGAGATTTGGGGTGTAGGGGGTGGAGAGGCGGGATGGGCGGGGGCGGAGAGTGCGGCAGAGACCCAGCTGTTGGCGTTGGGGTTCATTTTAGGGGTGCCGTTGACGGTTGTTGAAGGCGGTCGTTGGGCGGGCTGCGGAGGAGGGGCGGGTTGGACTTGTGTGGGTTGCGGCGTGGGAGCAGACTGGTAATATGATGGATTGGCAGGCTGAGGGGCCGCGGCGTAGACTGCCTGTGGAGGTTGGTACGGAGATTGATAGGCTGGTGGTGGTGCGCTGGTATGCGTAGGCATAGGTTGCGTATATTGTTGTTGATAGATATTGATTTTCGTGGTACGAAATAAACCTTTAAAGTGTGTGCTCCGGTACTTGGCTTGCAAGGCAGCGAGCTCTCGCTCAAAAGGAACTCCCTCCAAAAGTGTGATCCGATCTACGTTTTTGCGGTCGGCAACATCCTCCAGAAGTCGAGCGTATCCATTGTCGTGGGAGCAGCCAAACATAATATGACGGCAATGGCAGTTGTTAATATGGAGCTTGAGTATCTCTATACTTCCGTCAACGACAAGGGACTCCCAGGAGTCTCTACAGCCTTACCTGATATTTTATCATCGGCACGGTCCTTACCCATACCAACGTCGACAAAGTCGAAAAGATGTTTACTGCCAGTCAATCCGCGAGCAAATTCTTCAAGAATAGATGGCTGATGTAGTATTCCCGCTTTATGGCACACATCGCCCAGGCCCTTCAAGTTGGCATAAATCCGCGTCATAATCTTGTGATCCAGTGGCAGATCCGGTAGTTCAGCCTGGACGTAATCTTTCACTGCATCCCATAACATCGAGGCAGCTTCTTTTCCTCCAATTTCTCCCTTCTTTATTAATTCATCGTTGAAGATCATGCCATCGCCGTCGATCAGTACCAAGATAAAGGCTTCGCGTTCCTATGGACCCGTTAGTGGTATGCTTGCAAGCAATGAACCACCCCTTATAGCCATAGTGTGGTATGAGGCTGCTAATCGCCAGCAACAGTGATCCTTGCCTGCGAAAGTCTTCGCAAGCTAGAATTACCTACCATATCATCTTTGTATCCTCGCAACTCTTTCTGAAGTCGCTGCTCACGGAGTTGCACGTCTCGATTGAATTGGGATTCCCGGGCATGATCGAGTTGTTCTCGCTCATAAGCTTCACTGAGCTGATCATATCTTCGCAAAAGCTCCTGTTCATTGTCAGCTGTGAAATGTCCAAAGAATTGGAAACACTGAGCGATGTTCTACCTCAATAAGTTTATTCTTGCGCTGCTCAACACCCTTGAGCATTTCGTACTCCGCATACATTGCGTGAGAATCTTGGTCTGCCATTCTGGGTACTATCGATTGCCCTGAAAACTGCTGATATACAATAGTAAGAATGATGCCAGATGGTTCGGTAGTCCAAGACAAGGAATGATGGATGAATGTGAATACTGGATCGCGTGTTTCGCGTCTGTTGGCGCTGCCTGCAAGCTCCTAGCTGGGCGGCACGCCGGCAAGAACAACCGGAACACCGGTAAATCATCAATCTGTCTCGCTCTCCTGCAGCCAGCCTTCCCCAGTCCGACATATATTCTATATTGCTTCTCACAGCTACCCGCACTCCTGCTTAGTACCTGCTGTTGGCCGAATACTGGCTCCTACGTCAAGAGCTACAAAGTCACGATGAAGCTCCTGAGCATTAGCGCTCTAGGATTGCTGTCCTTGCAGACCCTCACTGCTTGGGCAGAGGGAGATGTACACTCAATGCGCACTTTAAGAAACCCGCTGACAGTACAATAGGTCGATGAAGAGGTGGAATCACCGTCCACATCGCCCAATCTAGCGGTGAAAGTGTCTACCTCGTTCCCGTCCTCCGAGATTTTCGGCATTAAGCTTGTAAACGGCCACTCCACGCAAGCCGTCCTGTCCGTCTCCAACGAAGAAGCGGAAGCAATCAACGTTGCGTTCATTGGGGGAAGCCTTTGGACAGCCGCATATGGCGGTCAATCACCTCAGATCGTTCGCAATCTGACTACTAGCCGCTATAACATCGAAATACCGGCTGGGCAGAAGGACAGCGTCAGCTACAACTTTGTTACGGACCTACATCCACAGGACCTGAAGTTGAACCTCGCCGCTGTGATAACAGACCACAAAGGCGATGCGTATACTTTGCAAGCCTTCAATGAAACCGTCAGCATTGTTGAACCAGACGCAAGTCTCTTCGACCCCCAGATGTAAGTATTCTTGCCTGATGGTGGCTCTTTTGTATTTGATGGCCACGCTGATGAAACCGCAGTATCTTCCTCTACCTGTTCCTCCTTGCGGCATTCTGCGGCACTTGCTACTTTATCTACAGTACCTGGATCACTACCCTGTTTCCCCAGAAGCGTCGCGGAGGAAAAGGCGGTGAAAGAGCCAAAAGATCATCTGGGCAGTCCAGGAAGGTCGATCCAGCAGATCAAGTTTCTGTCGTCGGTGCCGATGGTCCAGCAGTCACTTCTGGTGCTAAAGCATACGACGAGAGCTGGATCCCGGCGGGACACATCAACAGGCCAGATGCAAGAAGAGCTAAGAGCGGCTCTCGGCCTAAGAGCAGGAGTAAGCCAGAGTAGCATGCTTTTCCGTCGCTCCGCTATCTGATACAGACGAGAGTCTTCGGCCTGAGGAGGGCCGTCAATGGCGATCGTCAAATCATACTGTACTGTAGAGTTGTATCTGGGATGAACGTAGTGGCCATATTCTACCAACCTAAAAGTTTGGACTCGCATAGGATACCTCGGAATCTAAGTGCTTGGTATAATTGTGTCTGCGAAGGTTTCAGAAAATTTACCCTCAATGCCCGTAGTAAGTAGCGGTGGAATGCTGGTACATACTGATGGTCGAAACTGTTGCTTCTTTTCCATGCAATCTCAGGCAGGTTTGTAGAGAATTCGCTACATTCTCAAGTTCCACGTGATTGACCTAACATAATTAGGGTCGAGGCTAAGGGTCAGGCTACTTCAACATCAATATAAGTTATCCTCCCCATCTCGCTACTTCACCGTGCACGCCGCCTTCTTTGGATGCGTCGAGGCTACGTGCTCCTAGCCAAACGCAAGCATCTGAAACAGGGTTTTCGAGCGAGTTCTAACATTATGTCACGGCCCATTGAACACAGTCAAGATGCCATCACTGCGGAGGAAATGGCAGGAGCTACAGCAGTCGCTTCTACCAACACTGAACAGGAGGTTCCCAAGCAGAGCAACGCATGTATAATCCTTCCATTGTTTCTCTTACGATGCAAAGGACCAGTTTTACTGACTCCATTTGTAGTCACGACCCTCATGTCACCTAAGAAAGTCAAGCCGCCTCCAGCTTCTTCACCCGAAGTGGCCCCCAAACATCCAGCCACAACAGCGACTACCTTTCTTGGGCGAAAAGGCCTGGGTGCTTACATTGCGTCTCCAGAATCTTTCCCTGCTTCTCGCGTAATCACACATTCCGAGAAGTTCGTCGTCATAAACGACCTTTACCCCAAATCCTCAATTCACCTCCTACTACTTTCTCGAGATCCGGCAAAGAACCTTCTACATCCTTTCGATGCTCTTGGAGACAAGGACTTCCTAGCAGAGGTACAGTCCGAAGTATCGAAGCTGCGAACGCTGGTTGCCAAGGACTTGCGGCGACGCTACGGCAGGTTCTCCGTACAAGACAAAGCCAGGGAGCAGGCAATGGAAGCGGACTCCCTGCCTTCGGACGAGCAGCTACCGCTTGGCAGGGATTGGAGTAAAGAAGTCGTCTCGGGGGTGCATGCTCATCCATCAATGAGTCACCTTCACATTCATATCCTTTCTGTGGACCGAGAAAGCGATTGTATGCGGCACCGGAAGCACTACAACAGCTTTGCTACGCCTTTCCTCATACCCATAGAAGAATTTCCTTTGCCTCCGAATGATAGAAGAAGACACCCTGGTCGGGAAGGGTACCTTCATTGCGATCTCAAGTGTTGGAGGTGTGGGAAGAATTTCGGCAGCAAATTTGCGAGACTGAAAGATCATTTGGCAGAGGAATTTGAAACATGGAAAAGTAAGTGATGTGGATCATGTATCGGATAGCAGGGGGTTCTTGTCGCCAATGCATCAGGAAGTGTGAGACTAATCTGGTGTGATCGGTTACGCCTTCCTGCTAAACCGGTTACTCTAAGTATGCTTAACAAGGCTATCACCATAGCTACTTCCTCTAAACAAGGGCTTCAACACTTAGCCCCATCGTTTGTTGAAAAAATTTCGCCATCTCGTCCAATGGATCCTCGATCATTGTCGACCGTGGCGACTATTAACTACTGATGCATTTTTACGACATTTTGATCTACTTCACGGGTATCTTTAGCTAGCCGAAAACCAAGGTTTAGAGGGACGTGTGTGACACCTCCAGCATTCGATCAACTCTTGAGCTAGAGCGCTTGCGTGTCGGCTATAAAAGTATCAACGCGAGCTATACGTACATATTTCGGTGCCTTCTCGCTCCTGGTTTTATGTCTCACGCTTCGTCAAGGTGTGGAATCCTCTCTAGAACCCAAGAGCCCCCTCCCAATTATCTACTCACACAATTGCTGCAGGAGATCTGCTCACTCAACCGTCAGCAAACAATCTCCGATGTCCGCGAATCCCCCAATCGGCATGAGGGATCATTCAGTCACTGGCTTCCATGTTGATCGTGGTACGGTAAAGCGTCCGATGGTCCACCTTTCGCTGGATCGAAGTGCGATCGCCGATAAGAAAAAGCCCGACAAGCCGTTTGCCTATCTCAGCCTTCCTGGGGAGGTCCGGAACATGATAATCCGGCTCGTTCTTGTGCCTGGAGCAGTGCGTCCACCAGCATACAGATCTCCGACACGTCGTGAGCCGCCCCTTGATGAGCTGATAGAACTGGCTAGAGAAGCCACGAGCTCGAAAGATATTCTCCCGGGCATCGCTTTCTTGGCACTCAATCACCAAATCTACAACGAAGCATCAACCCTTTTCTATTCTTCCAACATTTTCTTTCTTCCCACCGGTCCGTGCGACGAGGCTACAACTTATTTCTCCTTTCTAGCACCCACCCACAAAGCTCAGATCCGGCATCTTGGGATAAGGTTCTCTGTTGCTGATATAACGCCCTCGGCACTGGCTCAATTCAACATCGGTGCCCTCCCAGATGCTACAAATCGCCCACGAGCCCAGTGGTATGGTCATCAAGTCACAACTTGTTTGTCGCGAATGTGGGTAATGAAGTTGATATGGATCCTTCAATTCCATGCGGCGCAGATCGCAGCTGGGGGCAAGGGTCTGGAGACGCTGACTGTCCAGGGGTATCGCTCGAAGGACTTGTTGCTGAAAGGTGCAGATCTACCGCGCGTCTCGCCCATTGCGAGCCGTTCTCGGGGCGAATTTAAGGCTGTGTTGCGCCTTTTCGATCCAGAGGTGCGACATTGTGGGGAACGGGTTCTGACATTTTCTTTCAATTTCGTCTCCACCATGGTGCTAAATATTGGATGGCCGAGGATGAGACAACTGATGGCAGATGGTCTAAGCGAAAGGATCAAGTAACGAAGCTTGGCGGGTGCGATACGCCCATGTTTTATTGAGGTACGGGAATGCTGTCTCCTAAGGTCATACAGGCGGCTATTAGTCGGGAAAACAGGGCTTGTATGCCTATCTCTTAGATGGCTGTCGATTGAGATATCGATTGTGCATGTTAGCCACCGCACAAATTGTTATGTGGCGCTAGATTTCATATACCTTGTGAGAGAGCGTCGACCGTGGACTCACTGTAGCTACATTGAATGGATGGCGATTGTCACGGAAGCGCTTACTCGAACATGAGTCGATGAGGCACTCCAGACCCGTTCGTCGCCGTCATGTAGCATGCTCCTTGCAGAGTATCCACTTATCATTTCGATCATAAAGTCCTTCATGCTCTTCAAAAGTCTACAGTACTGATGCGTCTTTCCAAAGAGGCGTTGTCGATACCGGCTAAGCGGGTTCTTGGAAGAAAATTGATTGTCTTACGCTGGATCCTTACAAACTACCTTCCTATCACAAGCTTCTGTGAGCTGAGTTGTGCAGATGGGCTCAAAGTACATGCCTACATCAATATTTCGACTCACCGTTCAATGATTTGTGATTGTTAGAACCACATAGCACACCACCTATCGTCTTGCTATTACCAGCTCAAGTGAAGGCATAATGGGCGATGAACGAGGCACAAGTGAGCCGATTCTCGGCCGTGGAACCCTCACCGATGTCAACTCATCCATGGACCTTCGCTCGGGGAAACCAGCGGATCTCCTTGAAAAAGAAGTTTCTCCAGTAACCCAACGCAACATTGAGCGTCAGGAGCCATGTTATCTCCTCACGATGCCAGGCGAGATCCTCAATACGATTGCCCGACTGCTCCTCGTACCTGGGCGAGTCACCGCGTTCACAAGCCATCACCACAATCCCTACGCAACAGAAGATAAACCACCCAACCGCTTTTCGGTTCTGGCGACCTGCAAGCAACTTCATCAGAGTTTCGCGTCGATATTCTACGGCGAGAACGTCTTCTCTCTTCCACCAGGCTCCATCCCGGAGACCGAGCTCTACTTCAGCAAGCTCCTCCCCTCACATCAACTCCTGATTCGCTATGTGTCGATACCCTTCACGACCGTCGATGGCCTCCCTCTCCAGGGATACGAGGCTCCTGAGCAACCATCTCGTTTTGAACAGGCCACGATCTGTGCAGCGAGTTGCCGTCAGGTTTGGCGGCTGAGGTTTCGTCTGATCTGCGCCTTTCATGAACAACAGCTCGTGACCGGAGGCCGGGGACTGGACAAGTTGTCTTTGGAATGGAGTGAAGCCCCAAAATTGCGGCCAATTGTATTGGGAAGGGGCGTCATATCGAAGGGGCTCACAAATCAGGTTCTCCAGGAGTTGCCATTGGGGTTCGAACTCTTGTTCAATGCGGCTGAGCTCCATGTAACGGTCCAGGCTGAGCTCCTTCGAACGATCCAGGTCTTGAAAAGATTTTTGGACGCCGTCCTCGCATGAAGTAAGCGAACTTTGGGAGCAATAACGACAGGAAGTCTTTGTTGGCAGATCCCCTTTTCTAGCTCTCAACTTCTTCGAGGAGGCACAAGTTTCACCGACTCCGATTATGGTTCTATATTACCAATAGAAGCATACGATCTTACAATTCCTGCCCTCATTTTCCTATCGTCCCTTAGGAATTGCCACGATTCTGGCCATAACTTCAATTCGATGCCTCCTCGCTGAACGGCTCCTCCAAATCTCAAAGTACTATTATAGTCGGACTTATGCAAATGCGCGTAACCAGGGCGAAGGATACGGGGCTATCAATGATGCACAGGACCTGATCACTATTATTACCGTCGTGAGCCCCGCATGTGGAGCTGGCTCTGCCCCCGTCCAGACCCTTTTTGAAGCAATCTTGTAGGGAATCTCCTTTCTCGTGCTGTCTCATTACTCATGCAATGCATGCTTACTATCCAAGATTGCCTTCCATCCTGCAGTAGGCTCTGTGATTGAGACAAGGCACTGAAGCAAATGCTTCTCTTTGCATCGACAATTGCATACTATGACTACGAGTATACTGGACTGTTGAACCGCGGCAATATTACTCTACTATGGGAGTATCTAGCCAATGTTGAGTGATGGTATTGACCCTTGTATGCAGTATGATGTCACGTATCCACAAAGAGATCAGGTTGAATTAACTATAGGATCTTCAAGGATGTTGTGTTGTGAATGCGTTAAGACCTAAAACGAGTACGTTCGATCGTACCAAATCCTTAGCATGGCTATTACTGCTTGAACAGCATGAACGCTTTTCGTCGACCATTTGCAACGTCTGGAGGTTGTTGCCGAACAGCGGCGTCTAGATGAATGAATCCGCAATGGTGTGACTGGGTCGAAATCTATTTTTATTACGATCTGACCCTTAAGGTATAATCTGACTCGCGCTACTTTTCCAAAGAAACGAGTCAGAACGACATGTACTCGGAAGCACATTCGATGGCAGTGTTCTTGTGGACCCAACTCGTTGCGCTATACGACTCAGGCTACGACAATGCAGCAATCTTTCTTGTGGAGTTGGAGAGCTGCAATGAATCCTCTCAAAGCTAAGGTTTTGTCGTGATGAGAATCATACCGTCGAGAGCTCTCTACAAATATGTAAGACAAAGTGAGTGATGAGTCTATCCAAACACAATTGCTGGGCAGACTTATCACTGACACGTCAAGCGCTGCACAATACCGATACTTTGTGTTGTGGTAGAACACTAGTAATGTACTCGCTTCCGTACACTTGTGGAGTCACTTTTGAGTGATGGCATGAGACATCTGACGCAATGTATGTGATATGTTCACTTCGGATCACTTATACGTTCTTTGTGCAGTCGACTAATTAAAAAGTCAGCTCTACTCGAGATTTCAAGAACCCGATACCCCTATTCATTCTCTCACTCAAATCTAGGAGTGGCTGGTTTGACATGCCCTTTCTCCACAACGTCACCAGCAACGCAGCACCCACTATCATGCCGAACCGTGCTCCTCCACTACCTTACCAGATCGACTACCCATCATTCCCACCCGAGATTCGCAACAAGATCATGGAATTCGTGCTTGTGCCTGGCGACATCCACCCCCCTTATTCGCGGAACAGCGTCCAGCTCCTGGCAACAAGTCGCCAGAATTACGAAGATGGACATGTCATGTATTACTCGGAAAACGTCTTTCACATCCCTCGTGGCCGCGGCTACTTCCGGCTGTTGGACAAATATCAGCCAAATCACCTGCAGCTTGTTCGACGTGTCACCTTAACATTCGATCTCCTTGATCTCAAAGGAGCGATCAACGACCGATGCCTTCATAAAGGTTCTGCTTATCGCATCCCCAGATCGCTGCTGAAAGATCTCTGGATTCTGAAAATCATCAGTATACAAGCCTTGTTCCCCGGTCTCGAAGAATTACGCGCCGAATTCCCAGACGTCGGCACCTATCCCCAATGTGGACTGTGGGCTCTTTTCAAGGGGCCCGGCTTGTATCTCTTCAGCCTTGAGGTCCAAGCTGCCATTTTTGACATGAAGAGGCGGGGTGTGTCAAGTGTTTGCGTGAGCCGTGAGGAACTAGGCTATGCTGTTAACACTCTCAAGCAACCATGGCCCTGGAGTGAAGAAGTGGTTGATGTTATACCCAATGGACCTCCGGGAGTTCTGATCCTGCTACTGTCGGAGTGCCCATTGGTCAGTATGAACGTCCTGGCCGACATATACAAGGAAATTCATAGCTTGGACGGTCTCAGAAGCTGGTTCACCGAGCAGGTCGAGGAGGAGAGAAGGAAGTGTATCGCTAGCGAGTGAACATTCTTCCCACACGCCATGTCACGTCAGAACGACCGCTTCGAACACTGACAGAGACTACATCATGAGTTAAGTCAAGCTCAGTATCGACTTTTCCAGCTCTTATTCGCTTGCTTCTCTTATCTATCAGTATACATTATAACCCATTCAGGAACTCCTGACGGTAGCTTCTTAGACCTAGATGTTGAAAAGCCTGAATTCTGGTACTCACCAACTCTTCTACTTTCGAATTTTGACCCCATCTTAGCATGTTCTTTGCCTCTGCGTACGCCAAGCCCCTAGCCACGCTGACTTGCTGACTAAAGTAACGTCGGCATTGCTCGGCAGGCTGCTTTGTCAGCCGGAAACTGGGTTAGCCCGCCCACGGGGGCTTAGGGCTTGGCATCAAGCCTTGGAGTCTGATGGAACAGACATAACCAGCTGTTAGAAGCGTCTCAGATCCCCGCACCACTTGTAGCATACATGTTGCAAGCCAATCCTGGAAGACGAACTTGGCTTGGTGGAGAGAGCCAAGCAACAAACGCTCGCCATTATTGCCTGCATGCTTCTTCCGCTTACGGTAATCATTGGTGATGTCAGGAATACGAATAATGAAGGCTTCTTGAGTTATCTACCTCGAGGAGCGCGGCTACGAGCTGGAACTTGAAAATGGAATGTTGGCCGATTTTCGTGGAATGCTCACGCAATGGAAGTTCGATGCTCGGTTTGAGTTAGGAAGGCTCAATGATGCTTTGTCTAGGGGCAAAGTCGGGTGGAATTTCTAATGTTTTACCGGATAAACGTTAATCTAGAAGTCTCTCTGTATGAAAGCGCCGGAAGCATTGCAAAATAATCCACAAGCGTGGAAATACAATGCTGTTAGATGAATCACAGCTACCTTAGGACTACTTACGGAGATACCTCTTGTGCTCAATGCAACTGAGCCTAGATAAATTTCCAGGCACAAGGAACCCATTCAATAGCGGCGCAGATTCCCTGAAAATGCTAATACACTAGGCATCATGGGACTTACAGTGCTATAGTCAAGATATCAAGCTTCATAGATTCTATTCAGCGTCTTGAGCGGCATGGGTGGTTTTCTCATTTCTCTACTGCTTACTCGTACAGGTTTTAACATGGTCGACGGGGATGGTTTCCATCCTCGAGGCCGATTGCCTCCGTGTTGCACCTCCCTAACGTTCACCAACTAAGCAAAAGGCGCAAAAGAAATAGTCTTATCAGTAATGTGGAAAACAACAAACTGCGACAGGAAGAACGGGTCGGCCAGATTCCCACCTCCTTTATTGCTTCGAGATTCTTGCAGGTTACAAACGCATTCTGGGCGGAGCATTAGCAACATGTTCGTCGAATCAAGAGAAGGGGCATGGATGTAGGACTCACGCAAGGCACCAGATCGACTTCGCTGCTGGGATTGCAGCTTGTCTCCTGATATCACAACGCTGCCGCCACCAATGTTGAGTGTTAGCTCCGGGAATTTGGCATCGCAAGGTGCAGTCCAGTAGACGCTTTGAGCGCTGTTCCGGGCGTTATTGCTTTGAGCGCCACTATTCTGTTCACCACTGTTGCGGGTAGATCCGGCGACTTGAGCGTAGTAGGTTTGGGCCACGAACGGGGCGACTGTCATGATTGTATCACCGCCAGTATCTGTTTTCCAGTGTCAGCGGTACCCCGAGCAGTCGATTTGCACAGCAAGCGTTCTGTTCGACCCCATATCGGTAACATTTGATAATGGTGACTCACCGGCAGCCATTCGCTTCTGCGTAAAGCCCATAGGTACGCCATTGACGGAAAAAGTGATATCATCGAGACACCAGCCTGAACTGCATTGCGACGCTTGAACCATGGTCAAACTACCAGAGTATCTGGATCTATCAACAACGCCGAGCGACATGACGGCGTTGGACGGATTCCCAAGATCCACCGTAAAGAGCGGGTGATCCAGGTATGACTGCGCTGCTTCTATAAACGAAGGGTCCTTATTTGGGCTGGCTGACAAAGGCAGTCTGTCAGCTGCAAGCGCGACAGGGACGAGCAATCTAACACATACACGGGCTTCTGAACCCCAAACCGATCATGCCATCAGGATAAATTCCAGGACCTATAGTATCAGCCACTCCAATCGCCACGCCCGGCACAGACACAGCGCCAAAGGTGACAGTATCCTTGACGACATTTCCCGAGGCGCCACTGCCGGTCATGTACTGTGTCGAGAAGGTGTTGCCTTGGACTGGTGTTCCGCTTTTTGTGGGGTCATAGACTCTGTGGGAGCCATCGTTCGGGGCTTTTGGGCCGTAGACCCAGCTGAGCGTTGACAACTTGTTAGTTAAAGAGCAAAGAGATTGGTCTTGGTTGAAGGCTTACAGTTCGGCTGATCCGGTGTCGATCTCCAAGGTCAGAGGCTGGCCTCCGATGGTGAACTCCGTGTACCATCGACCATGAGGCTGATGGAAAGTAACAGGAACAGATGCTGATGATGGACTGCGCCGTAAGGGCAACGAGAACGAGCCTGCGCGCTTGGTTGAGTCGTCTCCTGCAGATGGGAGAGCCAAAGCAGATGTGAGTAAGGCGCATGCAGGTAGTAGAACGACTATGGGCAATGATGAACGCATCCTGACGATCACAGGGTAGAAAAGCGTGTTCGATATCGCCGAAATGAATGTCGCTGACGTTACTCTAGGATCCAGTCTAAGAAATGTTAAGGCAGAACCGTCGATGAGAGGACAAGGAGTGAAGGAGAGCCCCAACGCTTGTAGAACAGCCAGGTGAGAGCCGTTTTATAGTTGTTACTCTATGTTTATTGTGGTCACTTCCAACCTAATAATAGCAGCGAGACCTGCGTCAAGATCTCGTAGCGTTTGAACGGGATGTTCTATGCGCTTGGAAATACCTTCCGTACGGGTCGCCAACTATCAATGCAACAGCCAATCCGTCGGCCTGCTAGACCATTAGCAGAATGTGCCACTTTTCCTGATGATTACTTGATCTGTAACATCTGGGAAACGAGTGACAAAATCGTAGACGAAAATCGAATGGTCCCGCAGGGGGAAGGGGCCCCGAGGATTGGATTCGGTATCAAGAGCGCGCGTATAAGGTAGCCCATCGGAATGGTATGCGGCTCTAACTATGTTTCATGATCGTGCACGAGCCTGGACATGGAGCTGTCGGACGCATTGAACATCTCGAGGGAGCCTTCGCGGACTGAACATAATGTTCGAGGTCCCCTCTTGGTCCTCAGTGTGCTATGAAGAAAAAAAACATCGAATTCAATATTCCCCACAACTGCAGCTTCTTGGCCCGCATGTTATGGGCGTCCATGCCTGCTTCTTCTCACGTCGAAAGCACGATGCTCTGCACTCGTCAGAGACCGCCGCGTTTGTGCTCTCCATCAGAGTGTCTTGAAAGGAAAACCAACTCGACACATACAAATATAGTACGGAGGAGATTCCAGCCAGCAAGAAGGTATAACACAGTACGTGATGATACGTCATGAGTTTCCGGGGCTTAAGGGGAGCGCTATTCTGCGAGCGTTGAAATGGGAAAGGTAGAGCACGTTTTGCTGCCTCGGTTCTCTCTCGCACATTGCCAGCAACCCACCTTAACTGTATGAATGCAAGGCCATCTCCTCCCTACCCAGCCATCTTTACGTAATCACTTACTTTCCCAAAACAACGACTGGATCCCCACCTTCCCCACCTCCACCTCCAACCACCTTGAGAAGCCATTTCCTCGTCCCTTCCTTCCCAAGCTCACTCATCTTCCTGCCTACCACCCACCTTACCCACGCCGTCGACTTTCCAACCGCCACCTGCACCTCCGGCGCAGCGTTCAACCACCTCGGACTAAGTCTCGACCTCCCCAGCACCGCACCCTCACTTCCGGGGATGCACACCATTTCCATTGTCGGCACCGCCGCCGGATCGAATTTCTTTGCTGGTGGCCATTGGCCCATCACGCGCGCCGCCTTCTTCGTCCAGACTTTTACCAGCTGCCGCACCGCATGCGCGCCTGCGCTGTGCTTACGTTGGAAGCAGCGCTCGATGTCTGCGGGAGCGAGGTCGGACAATGAAAGATGCATGCTAAAGCGGCGGCCCAAAGCGCGGAATTTGGGGGGGAGGTTCTTGGCGAGGTAGGAATCTGTATGCTCGATTGGGCCGTGAGGTAGGTAGATAGTGTTTTGGGTGTAGAAGATGGGGAGGCCTTCGATGTAGGCGCGGCGGCAGGTGAGGAGGTAGCCGCATCCAGTATTCCAATCGTAGGCGCCCGTGGCTTCCGAAGCTTTGGCGCTTTCGGGGTTGCTGATATGGAAATCTGGGAGGATGAGAACGAGGCGGGCGATCTGGAGAAGGATCTCGGATGGGAGAGAGAGGAGAGGGGAGAGGTGAGGGGGATCTGGGTTGCTCGTTTCTGCGTTGCTGTTAGTGGGCTCAAGAATGAGATATGAGGATGGGGAGGCTGGAATATACTCTGGGGAGGCTGCGGTAGAGGCAAGCTGACGTTCTCGAGACTCTTCAGCGGTCCCTGCAGTGAAGCCATTGTCTGAAGTAGAGGAGTCACTTTGAGCTGGAAATGCATCGATTAGTAATCTCTAGCGATGTTAGGTGAAAGGTATTATCAACTCGCTTTCAGATGACACTTGAAGACACTGAGTCCGCTGCAGATGCCTTGGTTGGAGGAATGGAAAAGCTACCGACTTCGGAACGATGGCAAGCTGCAGGACCGTCAGGCCATACCAGGAGCCTCGTACGGCGAGTGCAGACGTCGAGTGCGAGACTACCCTAGTGCGTTCCTAGAGGATTGGCTGAAAGTGCTCGCCTGAGCATCAATTTGCCAGCGCAGTGGACGTATGACCACGCCCGATCTGGCAATTGTGGTGTGATAAAACTTGCGACGAAGGGGAACCTATAGTGCGTTCGATGTCCTCGAGGTACGACGGTGGGCTGTTCAGAGACGCAATGGTCATGCTTTAGACAGTCCTGCTGCAAGCTCAGACATTCGCCTCTTTAAAGAAAGGTTCAGGAAAGCAGTACGACTCAGTTCTCGACTGGTTGACCTAGTGTAGGGCATCCGGGCCTGGTCTGGCTTAGGGCAATATATCCTCTGGACGGGCAACTTGGCAAGTTACATGTATGAAAATTACGAATGACGCAATGGCGATAAATTGACAGGTCGGTGAAGACTGCACCGAAAAGATACAGTAAAGCGTTAAAGAGTACAAGATACTTACCATCGAAGCTTGATGCAAATTCATCTATTATTCGACTCTGCCAATAGCTGACATAGCCCTGCTAATATCGGCCATTAGGCGTAAGCTTCTAACGAGAACCTTTCACCAGGGTGTCTATTCATCACCGGCAGCTCCTTGCACACCTCCCATGCCCGACCATGAGTCGTAGAGGAGCGATTAATGTCCCAAACTTCACAAACCCAGAAGAAACCGGAACGATGACAGCTGCCAGTAGCCCCAGAGATCTCTGCCATCATTCCATCTGACTTCCCAACATGCACACATCTACAAAATCAAAAGGGTTTTTGGAGGCTCACATGTCAGGATGAGGAACTTCATCAGGCTGTCGCCACCCAGTACCAACTCTCTTTGCGGAGCGGGCAATCGTTGATTGGCAGTACCCTTCAGCGAAGTACTTTTTGCCATGTCCTTGAATCCTTCCTGATATACGATCCCCGTTGGATCTGGTACGCTTGACCAATTCTAGCATACTGCTCACGAAGCAATTCAAGCTGAACGCAGGGTTCACGACCACGTTCAAAGACATCTTCCCCTTGTGCCCTACAGTATTCGCCTGCTCGTAGACCCTCAAAGAACATGATGGTACTTGCCAACAGCAACGCGATGTATATCGGCTGCAAAGCTTGCTTCCCAAGAACTCTTCATGTCTGTTCGTCAGGCTCAAGAGTCCGGGAGTTCGAAGCCTCTGGGCACGCAATGTTAGTGAGGGCTGGCATGACCGCGACGGTAGACGCTTAATTTCGTATGCTCTATGGACCACCTGTTGGCCTGCTTCTCCGATGAAGCTCGGAAGTGACGTGCCATTGATGTTCCCATGCTTGCAGATATTCAGGAGTGTGGATGGCTGTCCATCTACTGAAGACCTGGGAAAGAAGCGTGAGACCGTCGTTCGAGAAGAATGGCTGACCATGCCACGGCGGTGCAAGCATATCTCCTCCTAAATGGCATGCGAGGTCGATGCTGTCGCCGTTAGCAATAGCTCTAGTATCCGCAAGGAGCCTCGTCATGGGTATTCATCTTCAGCCAAGACGTCGGCTATAGATGCCAGCTTGGCGAAACTTGGCGAGCTAACCGTACTTCATGTTGTCCTTCAACAGGACCACCTCACTCGGTGATACATTCCATCGCTCTCTGCCATGATGTAGTTGGAACTATAACTGCGGCTCTGTCAGTCAATGTACGATGTCGTGTCAGCTGTCTCTTCTACCAGCTTGTGTAGCATCTCTCAGATGCCACAGCATGAGCAGGCATGGCTTCCCCCCGAGAGTGCTGAGCAACTGCTTCTTCTCACAGGCAAAGTACCATGGCTCAATCAAGCATCATCGCCCAGGCTGTTCTGTACCATATGACATCGGGCGCGATTTCAGTGAGCGTTGAACACCAGCGCCTCTGGTCGTTCCCTGGGTATAGGCATCACAAATCTCATAGCAGAATCTTCCAGAGCTGAGATTCCCTGTGCTGTACCTTCGACCTTGCAAAATGGGTGCTAGACCTCCTCAGCTCAGTTGCTAAGGCTTCGGTGGCATCGGCGGAGTCCACACGTACTGACACAGAAGACTTGCCTGTCCGAGAAGTATTAGCAAGGTCTAAGATAAGGAGACCAGGGCGCAATCATGATCATGTCCTTACGACTCAAGTGCTGCGTAGGCATGCATCGCATCTTTGAGATGACTGGATGGAGTCACGGACTGCAGGGCCCAGTGGTCATTCGAAGACATGGTAAGTAGGCCAGTTTAGAGGCAAGTGAAATAATCAGTTGACGGCGTAGGAGAACACCATGCTAAAGGTACTACTCCAGCCTAGTCAGAGTTCAAAGGGCAGAGGACCCTCTACAAAATATATGTCAGGGCTCAAGTTTCTTTGTCAGGCTTACGGCGCGTCGACGCGCTTTGCTGCAGAGTGCTGCCTTGTTGTTCTCTATTTATGGGCCATCACCAGCTGCCTTTTTATTTCTTATTTGTTGGCCATCACCACCACGAATTGAAATTGCACCCAACACCATTTACACGGAGTCATGGACAGCCATCCTGTACTACACTTGCTGGGAGTGAAGGACGGTCCACCTTTCCATCTGTTTCAGACTACTGCAGCTGCTATCGCTAATTGCCCACGTTGCCTGTCAGACTTGATGCAAAGCGACCTTGAAGACGACTTCTTAGGACTGCTTACTCTCAGGGCCAGCTGCCTCATGAAAGTCCTTAAGCTCCTTGGCAAAGAACTCTTTGATCCCAAACAGATGTCCGCCGAGATCTTTTCGTTCGTACAGCAACTTGTAAAAACTGCAAAACCTTATGTAGACAGATCTGAGTACCTCGATCTACTCTGCGCCGCTCTGCCATTATGCTCAACAACCCATTACCAATGGAAGCTGATCGGTGCACTGGCAGCTGATCATCAGACCTTGGAAACACTGACCACATCTGAAGAGGGGCATTCCATTTTGCTAAAGTGGGCCTTGATATCCAACCAAGGTGGTGTTGACACCATTGTCTCGAACGAATGGACACAGAGGCTGGTCACACTCGTCACACTGTGTCCTGATAACCATGAACGATCAACCACACTGGTGCGCTGGCAGAAGATTGATAGTCTTAAGCATGTTTTGCGGACAGTCATTGAAAGCGGCGGGGAGACTGGACCCTCAGAGTCCAGCAATGCTGAGTGCTACAAGTTGGGCTCCAACCAAACCAAAATCGATAGGAACGTCATACAACTTCTTTCCGAACTTGCTCTGCCGGAGCCTCGATCGGATCGTATGTGCAACTGTCATCTGGATGTGCTATGCGGCCGCGAAACATCATTGGTACTGGAAGAGATCTTGAAATCGTTTCCTTGCAAGGTCTGCCAAGATTTCCTCCAACGCGGTGTAGCTTTTCCACAGTTCCGCAATGATATCGCGGACATTGAAGCCGGCTTCAATATGCCCGAAGAGGAGATATTCTCATGCAGCAAAGGAATTGGAGACTGGCAGGTCATTCTTTCCTCGCGGGCCTATCGAAATCTGCAGGACTTCGAGGAAAATCCATGGACCAGGAACACATTGCATTCAAAACTCACTGCACTGGCTGCTGGAGGTGGCAAGTCAGATACCCTCAAATTCCGCGGCGAAGCCCCGAGAATCCCCTTGCGTAACATGAAGTGTAGTTCCAATACGCATCTTCTCTGGCAAATTGACATAGCTCCTGGACCCGGAGTGAATATGGAGCAGCAAGTTATCAAAGTATGGACTGTTGGGTCTGAGAAAGCCTTTGAAACGATGCTCGACGGCATAAAGAAATATCAAAAGGGCTTCTCAGAGACCCGGGTCAGCAGAAGCCTCGAAGTGGGCCCTCTGATCCGCGGAAAACGATGGCCACAGGTTTACGACGAATCTGGAAACATTAAAGACCTGCGGCCCCAGACAGCTCTAGACATTCGGCTCATTGACCAGGAGTTCATCGATACCTTCAACAAGTCTTTCACGCTCACACAAGATATACTTCATTCCATTATCCAGCGAGATCTGACAGCAGAATATCCCTTCGATCTATCACAAAAAGAATTGCGTATCATTCAGCACTTCAAAACGCCAACCCTGATTTTGGGGCGGAGTGGCACCGGAAAAACAACTTGTTTGATTTTCAAGATGATCGCCAAATACGTCGTATCGTGCAAAGCTTCACCCCAGCAACCAGTTCGGCAGGTATGTCTGATCTGCATCGCTCCGCTAGTTGACTGAAACCCTGATTGAGCCGTTTTATTACATACTGATTCAGTCCAGGTTCTCCTTACTTGCTCCGAACATCTCGCGGCAAAGCTTAGGACTTACACGAGAAGACTCGTTACTACTCTTTCAAAGAAGGCAGTCGTTCCAGGTGTATTAGCCATGAGTGGGAGAGTAGACCAACGTACCCTTCGCGATCTTAATCACAATGACTTTCCTCTCGTGTGCACCTGGGAGCTATTTCTCACGCTGCTGGATAGGACCATTAGCCAGCTTGATCGCAAGGACTTTCACAGTAAATCTCCATCCGACTTGGTGGACTTCAAAACTTTCCGACACAAGTATTGGCCTCACTTTCCACCCGACGTAACGAGAGGGATACCACCGCAGCTTGTTTTCAGCGAAATCATGGGCGTGATAAAGGGGTCGAACTATACTTGCGAAAACCTGGGATTTCTCCAAGCTCGCGATTATGAAAATCTCAGTGTCCGCATAGCCCCAAATGTAACATCTCGCGAGGCCCGCGTCAGGGTGTTCCGAATGTTTGAGATGTACGAGAAGCTCAAGCAACAAGCTGGGAACGTCGACACAGTTGACTGGGTCGTCTGTCTACTCCGGAAGCTCCGGACCAACCCAAACTTGAGATCATATCTGGCATCACGTGTTGACGAGTTCTACATTGACGAGGTACAGGATCTTCGATGCGTAGATATAGCCTTATTGCTCACTCTGGGTAACGATCCTCGAGCATTTCACTTCGGTGGGGATACTGCCCAGGGAATATCCCAGGATGCCGTATTCCGTTTCCAAGATGTCAAAGCACTATTTCACCGATGTTTTCGACGCTGGATTGCCTCTACTGGTCAAAAGGATATGGCACAACCGCAGATGTTTACCCTGAACAGAAATTACCGCTCACATCAAGGAATATTGTCCCTGGCTTCTACCGTAATGGACCTCTTGTGGCGAAGCTTCCCTGATACCGTGGATAAGCTGGAGCCAGAAGTGGGCACTCTGATTGGACCTGCACCAATAGTCTTCCAAGCGTGCGATGCCTCCATTTTAAGACAGTGTGGCAGTGAAGGCTCCCCGGACAATGAGCTATTATTTGGTGCTGAACAAGTGATTATCACCCGCGATGAAAATGGGAAAGCTGACCTCATACAAACGATCGGGCACACTGCTTTAATCCTTACCATCTTGCAAGCTAAAGGGATGGAGTTCGACGACGTGATCCTGTGGAACTTCTTGTCTACTACGCCCGATGCGGTGGGGTGGCGAAATCTCCAAAACTCGATGCGCGAAGAATCTTCAAATTTTGACACCGTGAAACATACCGGCTTATGCTCTGAGCTCAAACATCTTTACGTCGCCATCACGCGGGCTAGAGTCCGCTTTCTCATGATCGAGTCTTCTGAGGAGGCTTCGCAGTCCTTCATACGATTGATGAACAAAACTTCCTCGTCGAAGGTCCTAGAAGTCACGTCTCCCGCTCATGATGACTTTAAAAACAAGATCAAGGCACTGGAGACGCGAAGATCTGATGATCCTCACCGATGGTGTGCGAATGGAGAAGACATGATGGCGCGAGCACTTTACAAAGAGGCCTGTCTATGCTTTCGTAGAGCTGGCCAACCTTTGAAAGAGGGCAGGGCCATGGCATTCCTGCAAGAGATCGAAGGCGAAGAGCTTGCGGTCAGTGGCGAAACGTTGGGATCACGCAACAAGTTCGCGGAATCTGCCAAAGCCTTTCAGGACTTGAATGCGATACCGGACGCTGCCAGAGTTCTGATCCGACTAGATCGTCTAGAGGACGCTGCCGAGCTTTGGTTTAAAGAGCGAGAGTTTGAACAGGCAGCGGCGCTGTTTGAGAAAGCGTTGAACTACGAGCGAGCTTCGGAATCTTGGCACTCTCACCGCGACTATAACAAAGCGGTCGTATGTCTGCACAATGGTGCTCTTTTCAATCGGCTGGTGATGTACCTGAATGATCATAAAGCGCTACTGACTGAGCGGGAAATCCTGAGACATCGACCAGTCATAAAGCATCTACTCAACAAGCGGAAAATCCAGGAAGGGTATCGAAGAGCTGCAATTCGGTTACTTGGATCTGAGGCCGACCAAGAAAGATTCTACTTGGACTATGAGATGACGGATAGCCTAGTAGACCTTTATCGGGAACAGCACGAAACGACAAAGCTTCTCAATATGCTCATCAAGCTCGATCGTCTGGAGGAAGCGCTTCGCTTAGGATCTTCCGTAGCAATACAAGATCAATTTCCGGCGAGTCAACTGCCAAAGATCCGGTCCGTGGTTTGGGTTGATCGTATTCGCACGCATTCTCCTGAGGCAGCGAAGCCTGTTTTCGAGGAAGGCGGTCACACGTGGAACAACGCGTTCGACGTCCTACATTCTTGGGATCATTCAGGCTCGCAGGAGCAGATTTTGAGGATGGAGGATGGCTCGGTGGTCAGACAGTTCCTCTGCCTCTATACCACACTGAACATGGAGAAGGTGATATCAGCGACAAGGTACGATCAGCTGCCATTCGATCTCTTAAGTCACACTGTGAAGATTGTTAGAACTCAACAGCCTGGATCACATGGGATCGTGAGTGAAACCGTTTCTTTGCTCTGCGGCGTCCGTCATGGCTTCGATCCATCGCAAAAATTAACGCTGCGAACTTGGTCGCCACTCCAAGAGACTCATCAGACATCACAGGATGAGAATTCCCTCATGAAGGCTGCGATGCAATGGACCACCCATCAAGTCAGTCGAGCAATGATGCGCGTCCACGAACTCGCAATAGAACTATACCGCAAGAAGTGGCCCACGTTGTGCAACTTTTTCCTGGTAACAGGCAGATGTAGTTATCGGTACGACGGCTCTGGATGTTCTAATGCTCATGAGCATATTGAGCCTTCAGCTTATGCAGCATCCCTCGAGGATCTATTGAAGATAACCAGAGTGCTCTGTGAGATGACCCCGCTATATCATCAATGGGCCATGCCAGAGGAAGTCTCAATGAATTTCCTTGGAGCTCGCGCATACTGGGTCAAAAGGCTTTTCATGGCGCTTTCGTACATCTCCGGATTCGAGCAGGACAGCGCGATTCTCAAGCAGGTATCAGAAAATATTCGCACCGACCAATCGATGAGAGTAGTTGCATCGTGCATGGAAGAGCATCTGCTTTTCAAAACTCGCAGTGAGTGGAGTTTGCAATGTAGCCTTGGCTACGTTCTCGAGCAACTTGACTCCGCATCTCACCTTGGGGAAAACGTGAAACGTGGATTGATCAGAAGAACAAGGCGGCCAGTCGAGATTCAGTATCGGTCGGTATATGCAGCCATGGTCCTGCTTGAGCGCGTTCAGATGCACGTCACAAGCGGCGACCCCGTTCAATACCTCCACGCGCTGAGTGCCTATACGAGCGGTCCTCACGGTATTAATACGTTGCAATGGAACGACTTCGAAGCACTCCATTGTCACACATCCGTATTTGAGGGCATTGCATTGTACCTTCTAATGCGGATGTCCCAGAGCTCCATCGCGATTCCACGCTCTTGGCTGGACTTTCAGCTGTCGGATATACTTCGTCGCAACGACCTTACCAAACCCCCGACGTTCAATCAGCGGGCTATATTTCGGGATGCCCTGATCATGCTCCTGCAATTCCTTAACAATCTTGTCTATTGGCTTGAACAGCCAAAGCAAGCTGCACAGAAAATCTCTGCCTGCAATCGGGACTATCCGAAGAGACTACTAAAACCACGCATTGGCCAGCTGTTCGCAATCATTCTGTGTAATCTGTACAGCCTGTACCCTCAAAACATCATTAGTTTGAGGGCCCTGGAGCTGTCACTCCTCAATACCCGATATTTGGACCACACAGCAGGCAATCTCACCGATCTCCGAAACAAACTGGTCGCCTCGTACGCCCGCTATCACGGAAAGGATTCTCTAATCATACTCAATGTCGTGGACGTTCCCGTTCACCCTTTTACAGCGTTCCAGAAATCTAGCAAGCTTGAGACTGAAAAGCTCAGCAAACTCCGAAGTCGACTCGCACCCACCAAGCCATCGAACAATGCTTCAACCTCCGACGACGATCAATTGGCTAAAGAAGGTACAGCAGCCTTGTGCATTCAAAAGCACTGGCGCAGATTCGTCCCTCTGCTCAAGGCCCGCAAACTGTTCGCCAACACCCCCCTCGGTCGCATCATCACAAAACTTGTCACCATGGCTAAAATCGCGGGCCTCATAGTCCGCTCAATCCTCCTGAGCCTTGGGGTCGATTGCCTCGCACAACTCGGGCCTCTAGACTCGTCGATATCCGACTTGAAGACACGTGCGCTGAGAAGTCTCGAGGAAGCGGATGTCAAGGATTCAGAGGCCCTGGATAGCGTGCTCGAAGGTGTAGGGAAGATGGAGGAAGGATTGAAGCTGCATTATGAGCGGTTGACCGATGAGGTGCTGGATTTCTTGACTCGTTTGGGAGACTGGCAGTGGCTCGAGGAACTGCTAAAGGGTCAGCTGGAGCAGATGTCGAGGGAGAGAAGGGAACTGGGTAGGCTGTTGGAAGTTTTCAATGGGATGGCGAAAGGGAGCTAATAGGCTGGTGGACGGGAAGTTAGCGGAGAACTTGGAGGCTGTGCCTACAAGCGAGGGTTGGAATGCGCATTGTTATGTTGACTATGGCCTATCTGTACTACGGCGTCGGCTGAACAACTGTAGCATAGCAGCAGGGACCTCTCCCTCCTTCCTTTCCAAGCGAAAGCAGAATATATTCTCATTCTTAATTCCTCCAGGACTAACCCTTGCACCGACGGATGATGAAGACTACATCCAGTGACATGACGCACTTCTCAGCGCTCCCTCGAATTCGAAATTCCTCAAACAAGTACGCCTTTCCCCCATTCTTCTGTGGGGCTTTGTGATTGGCCATAGGAAACCCTTTGATGGTGAGCCTCCTTGACCGGACGTCCTCAATGGGCATCCAGCCCATTTTGAAGCCGTTGATGTGGTTTTCCAAGGAGTGTAGGTCCCTGCTACTGCTTGCGATAGTGTCTGAAGCCCTTTGCTTCTTTCTAAAGTACATTGGCTTCCTTTGTGTCAGGCGTTGTCAGTGAATCGGTAAACTCCGGAACCTTTTCACTCTTCAGCAGCGACTTCGCACTGGTCGATATGTTCATTGCAATTATAGATACGGTTTCCATTGGGATTAAGAGATCACAAGTCCTGCCGCCATTGATTATCTTCCTATCTGTGTACTACAGTTTTGCCTCAGCCCTCAGACTTGCCTCAGTACTCAGACCCCTGGCACGCTAACAAATATCTGCCAGAGGGTCTGAGGGCAACATGCAACAATACGAGAGGAAATCGACTTTAATTATCGCAAACGTTCAAAACAACTAATTTTAGTAGCAACTATACTTAATATAGACGTCACGTGATTGTAATATACGTAATCAATATTATTGTTCGGGCGCAATACACATTTCTCTTTTGTCAACAACTACACATTGATTGCAACAGCACAATATAGTAAGTACAACGTCTCTTTATCTATGTGCGTGTGTGCGTGTGTGCGTGTGTGCGTATGTGCGTGTGTGCGTATGTGCGTGTGTGCGTGTGTGCGTGTGCATGTGTGTAGCACTCTCTTTGTTCCGATTCAATTGTTTAGTTATTAAAAGTACGTTTAAGTTAACAATACAACAACGCAATGTCTATTTTCTTACAAATATTTGTGTTGTCGCTTTTTCTATATTAAAGCAAGCTTCGAAAGCAATCTATAAAAGCTAGTATATTGTAATTGTTGTTATGCAACTCTTGAAGTTTTGACTTAAATCGAACTATTTTTGCTTAAACGTTAGTTTTGCAATATAGCGCATTATTATAATATACAATTACTACTAGTAGATAGAGCGTATTAATATTAAGCGACAAACGTAGCTTATTTAATATTAAATAGTGTTGTCAAGCTACAAATATATAACAAAATCGATTTTGTAATTTTGTAATTGTAATCGAGCAAAAAAATATGTATACGTATCAAAATTAATAGATTTGCGACAAAATTACAAATACTGCCCTTAGATCTACTACAGAAAAAACCGAAATTCGCGCTAAAAACTAGCGAGAGGTTTTAATTGATAGCAGATCTAAGTACTAAGACAATCTTAGACCTAATGCCAAGATAAATCTAGGGTCTATATTATTTTAGGGTTATATGATTTTTTTGCGCATCAGGTCTAAGGGCGAAACCCTATAATATTGTTAGACGTGCAACTGTTTAGTATAAATGCTATACAAGTTTTTGTAACAAGTTTGTAAAGTTACAACTTGCACATTTGCTATACAACTAAAATTAAACAATTATATTTTGTATTAATTAAGCTATATTTGTCGCTAGATTTTAATACGCTTTATATATAATTAATCAAAATATATAATAGTAGTGTGCTATATAGTTGTATTAGTATTAAATTAAAAATATCTTAATTTTAGTCAAACTTTAATATACAACAACATAACAACAATTTGTTAATTGCTTTTTCTTGTTGCTCTCGAAGCAAGCTATAATATAGAACAAGTAGTAGTATTGACATTGCGTAATATTGTTGTTGTATTGTTATATTATTGTTGTAGAAAAATATATCAATCTGCGCATTGTTTGCTTAAACAATATATAAAACTAGCATATAATACAATACTTTAATACAAAAGAGTATTAAAACTAATAGATACAAACTAACTTTTAATTTAAGTTGTTAAGTTGTTAAGAATATTAAGTTGTATTGCGTCCAAACAAAGTTCTTAATTATACAACGAGTTTTGAACTACTTCTTCTTATCTAGTAATGTAACACATCTAGTAATGCAATATACTAGCAAAGAATCTAGAATTAATTATTTAGAGTATATAGAGAATACTACTATTATTACGAGAATTCTTATTAAATATGTCTTTTTATTATTAAAATAAATCGAGAAAGATTCTGATCTTGTAGACAATCTTTACACTATCTATTTAAGAAATAAACTTAAAAGATATTTTTTCAAATATTTCAAATAAGATATAAATAACACTTTAATTAAACTATATTTGTAGATATATTAATTACTATTTTTTCTCGCAAATATTATGTTAATTATTGTTTATATTGCTTAAATAACTATTCTACTAGTTATCAACAATCTTAAATTAATAAAATTATTAAATTTAAGTTGCATATTAATAATATTAACAAATATTTAGATATTGTATATATAAATAGCTATCTCTTTCTTGTCTAAATTACTTTTACAAATTAGTATTATCTTCTTTATTGTTGTCAAAGTTATAAAATAATACGCAATCGATTTCTATTTTGTTAAGATTTTGTTTGAAACAACAACAATAAAATTTGTATATATAACTTGATAAAGATTTTGCAAATATTATTGTTATAAAAAATTTATTACTTATTTTTTTTAACTAATTTGTAATACAATAGAAGTTGCTATCTTTTTGTGCTCAAAAAACTTCTCTATTGTTTTTTTTATTATTTTTTGCAATAATGTTTTTCTCTATCTCTTTAATTTTAATATAGACAATAATAAAGACAACAATAAAAACAATAGTAAAAACAATAGCAAAAACAATATTGACAATATAATAGAAGCAATATATAACACAATTGAAGAAAATAAATAAAAGATATATAGTATATAGATAATAGATTTTTAAAATCTTTTTCAAAAATTCTTTTTCAAACTAGATCGAAAATTTTAAAATTCGAAAATATTAGTATTAATTATATTTCTAAAAGTTTTGCAAAAATTGTTTTTATTTTTTGTTATTTGTCTCTTTAGTATAGTTAGTTGTTTTGCAATTATTTTTGCTATTTTTTTTGTTACTTGTTTTGTCTTCTTTGCAATTTGCTAATTAACTTATTGTCGAGTATTAAAAAATATTAAGATATATATTGTTTAATATTTTAATTTCTTTTTCTATTAGAGTCTCTATATATTTTTAACTTTGTATTTATTTGTTTAATATTTTTGTTTTGTTGTTTTGTCTTTTTTGTCGACTTTTGTTTTTTTTCTTAAGTTTAACAATTTCAATAAAAGTAATATTTGTTTGCTTATAAATATATATATTTGCTACTACTTATATAGTTATAATTATACAAGTAAATATAATTTCGCAATTAGTTAAATTTTTCTTATAGCAAAAAACGCAATTATTAATTATCTCTATCTTGTTCGACAATATTGTTATAGTTATAGAAACTCTACTAAAAACAATAATAGTAATAGAGTCTTTTTTAAATATTAACAATTTTTTGTTTTTGCAATTTATTTTCTGTAATACTACTTCGAAATAATAATAAAATAGTTTAATAGTTTTTTAGAAACTTAGTATATTGCTTTTTAATATTGTTTTAGCACAAACTTTGCAAAAGATTTGTATAAATTTAAGCTTATTAATAATAGAATTAAATTTGTTGTATAATATAGTCTTTAATTTGCTTTTGTAATAAATTGCTATTAAATTAAAGATATTTATATCTAATAGTTGCAAAAGATACGTAGAATATAATAGTAAATAAATTATTATAATATTGTTATTAATATAGAACTAGATAGTTGCAATTGTTAAATAAGATTTGTATCTATTAAGAAGTAAATAACAATATTAATTTTGTCGACAATAACAAGTCTACAATTTAAATAATTGTTAAAGCTATTTTATATTTATCTTATTATTTGTCTATCTACTTTCTATAACAAATATAGATTTATTTTGTAAATTATATATAACAAAAATATCTAATCAAATATACAAATACTTTTTTTCGACAAAAATTAGATACAATAGTATAACTATTTTGTCGATACAAATATATTTAATTATTAATATCTATTTGCGCAAATCGCAATACTTATATAGAGATTTGTTAATATTTTTAAGATATTTATTATAGATAAATTTAAGAGTTTTAAATAGTTTTTGAACAAAATCTTTTTTATCTATATTGTAGATATTCGGGGAAAAAAAATAGTATTTTACTATTTGTTAAAAAAACAAAAATTAGTTCTAAATATTTTTGTAACAATTAAAGCGAAAACAATTATATTCGATAAATTAAGATTAATTACTATTAAGATACAAATAATACAATAGAAATTTCTATATTTAATTAAGATCTAAAGAATATTTAATAATATTAATATTTCTTTTAATTAAAAACTTTGTTATAATTAATCAAACTTAACAAATATATAGCAGTTATTTTCAAATTTGCATTAATTCGATTTATATAATTAATAACTTTTTCTTCTCTTTAGTAATATGTTGCTTCTAAATATGCGTCAACTTTATAGATTTTGTAATCTCGCGTAGACGTCTTGAAAAAATGCTTAAAAAAATATAATAGAAGACAACAATAATTCTAGTTATTAACAATTCAAGAAGATTGTCGATATATAGACAAATTCTATATTAACTTTAAAGTATTCGAAACATTGCAATAGCTTTATTGATACGCAAGTCTTGATTAGATACATCGGCAATTCCGGAACCCTTGTTAATAGTACTATTAGTGGCTAATAGTCAAATTAGCTGATATGCCGATGTGCCCGCTCCACATAACCAAGCGCAGGGTTGGGCAGCCTTGGGCTGCGATTAGCAGGATTCGCAGGCGCGTAATTGACACGCGCTTTGCCAAGGTGCGGCTGACCCCGCATTGCACGTCGCCAAGTCCCGCGGGCGCAATCCACGGGCGCAATCCACGGGCGCAATCCACAACCACTATAGGGACGTCTCCGCCGACGCATGACCCGCTCAGAGAAATCTCACAAATCGTTCGATTCTGCTATACGAATTACTATAATGTGGACAAGTAACAAATAAAGACGTAAGCAAAGCATTGCGGGAGTCCGTGCGTATCTCGAACATCAAAATTGGATCCCTGCCAAGCAAGCGCCAAGACTTTTGCTGCGAAACGGACCCTGAGCCGGCTAATAGCCAAATTAGCAGAATTCGCAACAGGCACTTTCTGAGCAGAGGTTCCGGAATTGCCGATGTAGATTTGATATAATTGATTTTGTTTTAGATATAAATTCTAGATCTATATAGACAATATAGATAATTCAATAGCTCGATTAATAATACAGAATGCTTGATTTTAAAAATTTCGAAATCTGCTAACTCTAAAATATTGGACCCTAAAACTCCCCTGCTAGCGTGTTGCATTACTAGGTGTGTTGCATTACTAGATAAGAAGGAGTAAACATTATAAACGTTGCTCCCGTGTTAAGCGAAGCAATTTTGACGCTAAATTGAGCTTGTTTGACTTCCTGTTACAATTTCGCCCGTATTATTGGGTTTTGCTCTCAGATTCTATAGAAGATTTTCGTTCCCTCATTATCTAAAAAAACGAAATTTCTTCCCATGGGTCTGAGAACTGAGGCAACTACAATTCGGACTCCATGCTTCTGCATGTAGGCTGCAGTTTCTTGTTAGCCACGCCTAGTAATTTGATTGGATGACTGAGCCTTCAGCTTCGGCAGCTAAAACAGGCAAGGTTGCTAATCCAAATATAGCTCCAAGCCTCGCAACTTTGCGAGGTCGCTGAAGTTGCCCTCTGCAATAATCAACAACATCTTCCAGAGAACGGATCTCATCTTGGTTCACCGAGTAGATATGTCGAAGAAATTGCTCATTTGATTCGATGCTCAACTCCTATACATGACCTCGATAGTCGCCTGTGGCAGGCTGAGCCTTCAGCCTTGTCTCTTACTCGAGTCTTCCATGCGATTTTACGGATGAGCGATGGCAGAGATATCATAAGAAGCTTTCTTCATTGGGAATCCGGTGAGCCATGCTTTAATACCGACTGCGACCGAGGAATTGCTATGACCAATCCAATTTCCGCTTGACTGGATGCCTTGTAAGGCCATTGGCTTTGACTCATAGCTCAAGACCATGGCAGAAGTCGTCGTTGGAGTAATAGCTAGTGGTATCAGCATCGGAACGCTAGCCGCTCAAATCACCAGCAGCATCATCAAGCTGAAATCATACTGGGACCAAGTTCAAGATGCTCCGGAGGACATGCTTGACCTGATCGAAGAGCTAGAGGACCTCAATCAGCTCTTGATCGACATCGAAGAAGATCAGCGTCAGAATTCTATGTCGAATCTCGTTGCAGACCCCAGCTCTTCGTCCCGATGTTTGCAACATTGCAAGCAAGGAGCTACCCGATTGAGGGAGCTGACTGATAGCCTGAGCGAAGACATGAAGGGAAACAGCAGATCGAAACGCAAATGGGCTTCTGTAAAGCTGGTGCTGAAGAAGGATAAGATCGATAGGTATAGAACCAAGCTTCAAAGGGTCGTTAGCCTGCTGAATTTGTCGCATCAAATCTACACAAGGTTAGTACCACGTTCCTGTATATGCTACCATTCCTCTTAGCGTCATCTTCTTCTATTCAATTTCAAATGTAACATAGAACAAGCACGTGAGAGCAAGAGAAAGCTTGAACAGGTGGCATAGGCCTGTCAAAGCAAGCTCCCCATGTCTATACAATGAATTGCGTGGAATTTTTCTTCCCAACATCACTCAGCAGTACGTTGAACACGTCGGAATTGTAAAGACAGAGGCGGTAAGATTATGTTACCAGCATCTGTCTCCGCAGAAATAATGTACTGGACACCCTAGCATCTCAGAAAGAATGTCCGTGGCGTTCAGTTCCCTGTTCTGCTGTTTATCTCTCCTATTCGATTTCCCCTTCTTCAGTGAGAATATTTGATGTCTCTTAGACTCATATCAAACAATCTAGGACACTGATACGGCTTCAACCTGATATAATCATGGCCAAACTATCAACATTTTCAATTGCACTACCAGCTGTCTCGAACGAGCCTTCTCAAGAATCTTCGCTCGTGCGTGCTAAAGAAAGTGTGCCAGATGGACAAACATGGACCACTTCCGGCCTTTTTGGCACCTTTCACTACTCAAAAAGACGCTATTCCGTGTTTAGAAGAAGGAACCTAGACGAGCCAGGTAGAAGAGAAGAGCGAGACGAAATTATCGCCTACTATTGTGCTCCAGCCTGGTTGATTAATCGAGCCTGGCGCATACAAGGACTCCACGCTTCATCTGGTTGGACATTTAGCCCACGGAGCTACAACGTTATTTCTCGATCCTCTATTATCTTCCAACATATTGTCGCCGGTAACGTTGACGGCATTCAAGAGCTTTTTAAACGACGTGAAGCTTCTCCATATGATTGCGATGAGCACGGTTACTCGCTTCTGTACGTATGTACTACTACTACTATACGCTACGAAGCAGGCCTCTATGAGACTGACCGCGGCATAGTATGCTGCAATTCGCCTGGATCTTCCTGCATGTAAGCTATTGATCGAGCAAGGTGCAGATGTAGACTATGTCGGGCCAGAATTGTAGGGAGCCGAGCTCCTCTGACGATGGCTTGCCGACCTCTGACACTAAGTGCAGCATGTGGTCACCGGTAGAATTGGTATTTGAAGGGACCGCGTCATTTGACAAGTGGTTTTTTCAGAAGACTGATGAGCTAGATTTACAGCGACTGCTACTGCAAAACTCCAACAACCCACCTGCGCTCAGATCGTGCGGTCCCTCAGGCGAAAGTTTCTCCTTGCTCCAGCAAAGCACGGACCCACTCTATTATAAACGACCCTTGGTAGAGCGTGTGGAAATAGCATTCTGTGCGGTCGAGGTTGGGTGGGGATCGAAACCTACACTTTTGCATGTTGCGTTGGGTGAAAGCGCAACTTTGGCCCAGGTCGTTTCCTGGGTAGACACTTCTGCAATGACAATCTTACATGTTATTGCCGTCACGCTAGCCAGAAGAACGAGGATGTCCATTGAACATTCTGAGACTCATGGATATTCTGAACTGGCAGCCCAAGAACATAGAAATATAGACGGTAGGGACTTCACAAAGACCTTAGAGAATGAGCTGTTGACCTCGTAGCAGATTGGAGAGTCTACTTAAGGCAACTACTTGCGCTGAAACCAAGCCTGCATTGTATAACACATGGAGGGCGAACGCCGTTCTCAATGCTTATTTTGGGCAGCCTCATCCTCGGAGATTTGAGAAGAGAAGATCTTCGAGTAGCCTTACTCATCTGGCTCGAGGATCTCCACGATAGTGGTATCGATCTGGAGGAGTATGGCGGAAAAGAGCTCGAGCTTTATGAAATGGGTCTTACCGACTCGCCATTCAAATATAGGAGATATGGAGGAGACGAGAATAGCCGGACTTGCTGTATCGCACGCTTTGTCTACGGACCGTTACCAAGCGATTGGGACGTGGTGCTCGAGAAGCAAGAGCCCGTCCCTGAAAACCCTGGAAGCGTTCCGGGCGGTTGGATAGACGACGACGACGACGACGAAGGCGATGACAAAGACGGACGTAAGAAACCGGAAATTGAGGCATCTTAAGATCTCGAGTTTAGAGAGTGAATGCGCGTTCCATTGTCTCTGTTCTCAAAGTTATTGTTGTATCGCAAAGGCCGGACTCTCCATAGACTCACAAGCATTATCAGATCATTTGACTTACATCAACAGTCTGCAAAACCCCTTCTCAAGGCCCATCATCTGCAAGTCATATCGATCAATAAAGCACTAGATTCCTAGTCTCTCACTCATTCAAATTCCCGACCAGTCGCAGACGTTATCGCCTCACAAGTATCCCACAACGTCGCTGATGGACACAGACTATCGTCTTTGACTGATCATAGAAACGGTACGAGTAATAGAAGTTCATAATAGGAACATAACCGTTCACGTGTGCCAGGATCCTCGACCGCCTTATCTACACTCAAGTCCCTGCTCCTCACGTCTTCCAAGCCGCTCCTTGACCAACCTCCCCCCTTAGAAAACACGCCGACATCAGCTTTACTCGTCAAGATACCGCAACCAACCGCGGTTACTGCTCCGATCCTCCCTCCGTGTCTACTCACACCCACTCCACTAGCAGACCAGCTACAAATCCAGCCTCACCATCCCACACACCCTCATATGATACCTTCATGACCGCAGAAACCTCAACCACACCGAATATCCCATGACATCCTACTCTATGCGCAGTTCCTATAGCATAGCCACCGCATCTCAAGAAGCAGCGTCCCGCCCTATCTTTCGCTAGACTCAACGGCACCGGCGATCTAATCACATCCGCCGCTATTGCTGCCATTGTCGACTGTACAGCTAAGTGTCAGCTTGAAGACTGTAAATTGATATCCTCTCGGGGAGCCGCTCCCTAACATATAAATCCCCTCCCAAATCTGCGGGTGCATCTGATCGAACAGTCTCCGAGAGTAGAGCCGATGTAAAATCCAAAACGATTTCCTTCCCATTACGCACCCCTTCCAGTTCTTCTATAAACCAAGCACCCTCCATCCGCCCGCTCCTGTCCCCTAGAGTAAATCCCGCGCCCAACCAGTGAGCGAAGCTAGCCACAAAGGGGG
>JAABUS010000393.1_pt1 | contig 111816 bp, 32 predicted proteins | sample 5560161 | NCBI WGS metagenome assembly JAABUS01 (sample SAMN10711885, study PRJNA513376) | rock metagenome | isolation source: Antarctica rocks | place: Antarctica: Victoria Land, Trio Nunatak nord | collected 2016-01-04
AAATTATCAAAATTAGGATTTTTCGATTCTATAAATAAATTCGCGTCTATAAGCGCCAATCTATTAATAAAATCAAGAAATTCTATTTTCGATAATTTAGATCTTACTTATATTAGCTTAAATCTTGTTTATATTAACTTAAATCTTATCTACATTAATTTAGATTTCGCTTAAAATAGCTCAAATCTTATTTAGATTATCTTAAATTCTTCTTAAATAATTTTAAATAATTTTGTTCTATTTGAACGTTATATATAGACATTTTTGCACGTTGCTATTTTAAAGAGAAAACAAGTTAATAATAGTATAAAGAATTTAAAAAAATATTAAAGCAAAGTTGTTCGCATTATAACAATTTTTATAGCTTAAAATATAATTAATAAAACTATAAACTTAAAGTACGACTTTGCAATTATTAATAAAAAAGACAATAATATTAGCAAGCTTGTTATATTTGTATTAAAGATATAAAACAAGATTGTAAACAATTTTGTCTAAAAGAAGCTATAAAAAAATGCTATATAAAAGAAATTACTTGCTCTTGCTATTAATAATACATAAAAAATTGTTATTTTTTTTCGAAACGTTAATATTGTAACAAGCAAATAAGTGTTTAAAGCAAAGATATATATAGATAAAATACTAAAAAGTTTAAAGCAAAATTGATTGCAAAAAACTTTACACAAATCTTCGAAATTAATTACAAAAATACTTTTGTTTTAATTGTTAAATTTAATATTTTATAAGTATTTTTTGTTATCGTTATGTTAAAAAATCTAAAATGCTATTAAGTAAACGTTAACAACATCTTTATTAAGTCTTTTCTTAAAGAGAAGATCTACATAATATTTTTATTTAAAATAAATATATTTTTAAGATAATACTTGCGCATTTTTCAAAGTTTTTATAATTTAAAATAAATTGTTTACAATTAATATAAACGCTATGTTAAAGAGTTTGCTAAATTAGACTTCAAACAATGCGATACTAATCTTTATCTTTTGTTGTATTTCGAACAACGCATTATGCTTTTGCTTTATATTAACAATATTGTTATTATTATACAATTAATAGATAACGTTAATAAATTTAAACGCAAATTTTAAAAGATATTTAAAATAAAGAATCTAAAAAGAATAAAAAGAATTCTTAACATTAAAATTATTCGCAATTGAAAAATTAAAACTCTATGCATAAATCAATTTTATTATGTCAACAAAATACTTAATAGATTGCAAATGTCTATTAACAAAAACAATTTAACTAAATTGCTTATAAATAAATACAATTCTTTTCAATTTATTAAATCAAAAGATAAACGAATTAATTAAAGAGATTATTAATACGCAATTGAAAATATTATATATATAATTATTTACATTTGTTTAAACATTGCTTTCGCAATAGAACGTCTAAATTAATATTTTATTAATTTAATAAAACATTATAATTAGATCTTAATGATATTGCTTCGATATCTTCGCTTTATTGTCGATAAAAAACTAACGTATAATAGCAATAAAAATTTATATTTAGTAGCATACTTTGACTTAAACTAAGTATTTAATAAATTAAATTAAAAGTTAATTCTTAAATACATATTTATAATAAGCGAAGAATCGATTGCATAAATGTTACGCAAACAAAAGTTAATATCAACATCTATTACTAAGACTAAGTATATAGCTCTATTTATATATCTTAAGAAAAGTCTATAAATTATATAGATTCTAAGAGATACTAATTTTGCGAAATATTTTAAAAATTTATTAAATCGTATAGACATTGTTAAAAACAAAATATATAAATTTGTATTTTTTATGCAATTAATAGACGACAATTAAACAACTTTAGCGTTTATTAAAAACGTTTATATTAATAATAAATTAAAGCATATTAATATAATACTTTATTACGTTAAAGATCTTTGCAAAAATAATTGCATTTGTATCACTTTTATTCGAAACGCAAACATAATAGCAAATAAACTAATAAAGTTATTGCTTAAAAATAAGTTTAAGATCTTTATTAAGCAACTTGAATTAATAGATTAAAAAATTAATAAAAGCTAATAAGTACGTTATTATTAAATAAGAGTATTGCGCAATACGACGACAACATGTCTAAAGCTTGCAAATTATAATAATAGCAAGTAGATAATCTAGAGAGTTGCTCGTCTACTTCTAATTAATTCGCTTAGCGAGCTAGCCCAAATTTGAATTAACTTAACCTAAATAAACTAGACTCAATTGGGACTAGCTTAGAGACTACAATATATCTTGCAATCTCTATTGTTTGTATGTAATTATTATTTATAGTACTAATAATCTACTACGTTGTTCGTTACACCTTTTAATAAATTAATTATTATTTGTTATTTTTTCTTAAATATTTGTTTTTTAACTTAAAGAATGTTCGTAAAAAGTATACTTTTAACTTAGTTTTAAAATATGCTAAGTTTACACTAATTTACTCTTAGCGCTATATTAGTACTTTAACAAAAAAACTTGTTTTTGTATATCTTATTATATTAATTTGTATTTAATATATATTTAATTTATGCGTAAATTAATGTACTTGTTACAAATATTAAATTATTAAATAAATTATTTATTTATACTTTAAGTTTAGTTTATACTAAATATATACTAGCATTTAAAAAACGTAAAAAAAAAAAAAAAAATCGTAATAATAGTGCGTTCAAAATTTCGAAAATCTTCAAAAATTTATATTTTATTTATGTTTAATATATGTGTAGCTAATTAAAAAAAGTTGCTTGTAATAATAAGAAATCAAATATAATAATCGACTTTAATAAAAGAGCTTAAAAGTTGTATATATTATTTTTATATTTATTATATATTTAGAAAAAGATTATAATATTTTTTTTAATTTAAACAAAAGCAAGTTTTGTTTGCTAATTTACTATATTAAAACTATATTAATTTTATACTTAATAAATGCTTGCATTTTGATTAATATCTTTGTAACAAAAATAAGTAAAATATTGTTTACAATTTTATATTATATTTATATTATATCTATACTAAATTTATGCGTAGCTAGTTTTTTTTTAAATAAATTTATTTCTATTAACAATAAGAATTAGTGCAACTCTCTTTCTCTCTATATTAAAATTATGCTAAATTTATATTTAGTTAATACAATTGTTGCGAAAACTATCGTTATATCTACAACTAAAAAAGACAAAGATTAGATTATTTTCTATTATATATATTAGATATATATTAAGTATAAATTAGAACAAATTAGCAACAAGAAGTTTTTAAAATTATTTTATTAAATATTAGACTTAACATATATTGTACTTAATAATCTTATTTGTCTTAATTAGTTGTGTGCTTTCTATTGTGTCTAATATATACAATATAAACAATTAGATATTTGTTTTTTCGACTTCGATCTAACGCAAATAAATTAATATTTATTATATGTTTTGCTTTTGCGTAATTGCTACAACAACTATATTTTAATAAAAAATTTCTTTTACAAATTAATTTAAAATAAAGTACAATCTATATTTAACATAAAATTCTTATATATATTGTTTAATTTTAAATTAAATTTTTTTTTTTACTTACGTTTAAATATATGTTAAATCTATATTTTGTCTATGTTTGCTATATACTTATTTTATTTATTATTTTAATCTTATATTTACTTTTTTTATTTTAAATATTATTCTTTATAAAATAAAGTTAAACAAGCAATTATAATAGTTTGTCGCGTTGTTATATTTGTTAATTTTACAAATAATACAAATATCTTATATATAATTTTGTTTTCGATTGTTTTTTTTTAATTTTAAATCTTTCAACAAAGTAATAAATCTTTTTTCAAACTAATACTTAACATAAACTTAATATATATTAAATTTATATATAATCTTTTAAATTTAAACAAAAGCTCTTAAATTATCAATATTATACAATATTTATAAAACGAAAATATAAACTTATAAACTAGTTTATCTTTGTTGTTGTTTTAATTGCTTAATAAGTATTGTTAATTTGCTTGTAATAAAATTACGTTTAAAATATATTTTGTGTTGCTTATAATATCGAATTTCTTTAATTTAACAATTTTTTTTGTTAGTTTCTTTTCTTTTTTTTGTAAAAGTTTGTTACGTTTTTAACACATATATTGTATGCGTTGTTCTTGCATTTAATTTTTAATTTAATATTTCAATAATATTGTTTTGTATTTTTTGCTTAATTTTGATATATTATTTATAAAGTTTAAGTCTAATTTATATTTATTCGAGTTAAACAACAATATATATTAAGACAATATTCGATATCTATTTTTTCTAAATAATGTCTCTATATATTGTTGTATTAAAAAAAAAATTTTAAAAACTTTATCTAATATATATTAAGTAAATACTTGACATTTGTCTTTTCTAAATAATGTCTCTATATATTGTTATATTAGAAAAGATGTTTCAAAATCTTTATCTAATATATATTGAGCAAATATTTAGCGTTTGTCTTTTCTAAATAATGTCTTTGTATATTGTTATATTAAGAAAGACGTTTCAAGATCTTTATTTAATATATATTGAGTAAATACTTAATGTTTGTTTTTTCTAAATAACATCTTTGCATATTATTGTATTAAAAAAGATATTTTAGAATTTTTATTTAATATATATTGAGTCGATATTTAATATTAATTTTTTATCAAGTAAGTAATTCTTGAATTGCGACTTTAAAATATATAAAAAATCTTGCTATTAAATTTAGATATTATATTTGTGTTAAATTTATACTTAAAATCAAATCTATCAAAAAAGAGTATTATATAAGAATTTTCTAAATTGAAAGAAAAATATAGATATTGTCAACAATGTTTTGTAGCTTTTTAATCTTTTTAATCTATAATTTAATTAATTATTAAGTTGAATTAAATATAAACTAATTGTATATATTTTTTTTAACTAGTTAAGCAACAATACAATTAAATTTATTGCGATTGCGTCAAGTAAATAAAATATCTTTTTCTATATTTAAATTGTTCTTTTCAAATATCTTAATAGCGTGTTTTCTTATTTTATTATATAATTAATATAAATATAGCTTAGAACAAATATAAGTTTTATTTAAATATAGAAGCAAATAGTAATAGTTTTTGTTTCGCGAATTTATTGTCTTAAAAGTAATTGCTTTTTTTTATATTAATATAATTGCAAACTAATGTTTATTAATGCAAAAAAATCTTTAATTTCTTTCTATATAATTTGACAAAAATTTATTTTATCTTTCGATATTTAATTTATGTTTTAAGTTTAAAATATAATGTATTTATATTGTTTATATATTGTAGTAATTTGTTAACAATCTTAATTTTTTAAAATTAATTAATAAGATAAGTTATTAAATAATTAAAATAATATTCTCGAAAATTACGCTTAGAATGTATTTAATAAAAAATTAATATATATTTAAGATATTTAAATTACTCTTAAGAGTTATTAAAATTGTAAAAATATTTCTTAAATTTTAAACAAAATATTAATAATATCTATATAATTTTAATATATATTAAATATATCTTAAGCTTATTTTTTGTTTATTTTTATTATAAAAGTTCGCAACTCTTTGTTTTTATAATTAATATAAAAAATTTAAATAATTTGACAAACAATTTCTTTTAACGCTTTAAATATTTTAATAAATATTGTATAATAATTTTCGATAATCTTTATATTAATTTACGTATAACAATAGATAGTAATTTCTATTGCAATTTAAGCGTATACTTAATATATATTGTGTATATATTAAACTTACAATAATAATTTTTGTTTTAATCTAAAATGCTATACAAGTTTGTTTTATTTTAAATTTGTTTAAATACAAGATTTATTTTAAAATATAATTGATTTATAAAATTTTTAGCTTAAGTATAAATACAATATACAACAATATATTGTTAAAAATTTCTATTAAAATAAATAATACTTTTAACTTATTGCTTTTTTAAAAAATGCAATTAATTAAAAACAAATTCTTATTTGACTTCTATAGATTATAAGCTAGATTTATACAAAAATATACAAAATCGAAACTTGTTAATATTTGTTAAGACTTGTTAGCTTTAGCAATTTGTAAATTGCTAACAAATTGCAATTTGTTTTACAATTTTGTTTTCTTTCTTTTATTTTTCTTTTCTTTGAGATCGATATTTTATTGACAGAATTAAAAAGCTAAAAAAGTTGAAAAAGAAACTAATAATCTGCAAGAATTGTTAGAAACTAGCTATAATAGATTTTGACAAAATAAGCAAGACGCAAATAATACTAAAGTTTGTCTATATTGTTAAAGAGCGTTAATTTGCGTATTCGATTTACTAAATATCGACTATAAGCGACAAGAGTTTTGAGCAAATATATAGAAATATCGCGAGTTAATACTCTGTTTCGCTAAATTCGATCAAGAAGAATCCAAAAAAATTAGTGCAACAATATTTAAACAACAACATAATCGATAAATAATTGCTTGTTATTAATAATATAGATAATCAAGAAGTTCTATTTAAAGTATTGAATAAAGTAGAAAGCGTAACAAGTTATCTATCTAAGAGAAAAAATAAATTGATTTTATTTATTATACACTATAGAGAGATAGCAATGTTTCTGACAGACTAGACTAATCGTTCGGGTCGGTTTTTTTCTAAAATCTATAATTCAACCCGAAAGTTATATCTAATTAGGTCAAGTTTTAATCTAATATAGTTAGTATTTTTATAATTTATGCAATTCGATTTTAACTATTAGAATCAAACGATTAGTCTATAATAGACAATAAGATTATAGAAATTTAGAAAATAAATTATTAAGAAGCAAAATCTTTTCTAATTAGACTAATTGTTCGAGTCGATTTTTTTTCGAAATCTATAACTCGATCCAAAAGTTATATCTAATTAGATCAAGTTTTAATCTAATATAGTTAGTATTTTTATAATTTATGCAATTCGATTCCAACTATTAGAATCGACCGATTAGTCTATTTCTAATTAGATTAGTAACTTAGAAAGATTTGTTTAACAATCGAGCTATTGCTACAAAGTTATTAAATAAGCTAATATTTTTGCTACTAGCAATTGCGCAAGTAGCAATATATTTTAACGCAATACAAATTTCTATTCGAGAATATCTCTCTTTTTTGCGAAGTATAGAACAAGATACAATAAGTTTTTTAAGTCGAGAATTCCGCAACAATACGCAATATAGTAACTCGAGAAATACTATTGCCACAATATAATTAATTTTGTTCGATTAGATTTGTCGATTAAATTCTTTTGCAACAGATTTTTTATTTTTTATATTATATATCAAAAATAAAACAATTTCTTGATCAATATTGTTTATTGTAAAGTTAGAGAAACGTATAATATATATTATTAATATTTTCTATATATATACTTTTGTAACAAAACAAAATAATATCGATATTTACAATATATATCGACTTGTCTACTTAGCAACAAAGATATAATTGAACAAGTAAAATATTTTATTAAAGATAAAAGAAAAAACAACTATATATCTTATAGAGATCTTTTTTTTAGATAACTATATTAATTGCGCTATCTAACAAAAATATTTCTTTTATATTTTTTAGTTTTTTCGAAATATTAAAGCGCTAAATATTAAGATAAGATTCAACTTATCTATAGTTGTTAAAAAATATTTTCAAATTAATAGATATATTAAAAAAATTGTTGTTTAATTGTTCGAGAGTTTCTTAAAAAGAAAAAATTGATTTTCGAAAGATAATTTTTTTTAACTAATATTGTAGTATAAGTTTGCAAGTATATATCGAGCAAACAAACAAATATTAAAAATAGTTAAACTATTCGAATAGATTGTTGCAATAAAAAAAAATACTTAAAGAAAATTATTTCGATTAACTAATATTGTAGTATAAACTTGCAAAAATATATTAAACAAACAAACAAATATTAAAGATAATTAAGCTACTCAAACAAATTATTGCAATAGAAAAAAAATTATATAAAAAAAATTATTTTAATTAATTAATATTGTAGAATATATTTGCAAAAATATATTAAACAAACAAGCAAATATTAAAAATAATTAAATTGCTCGAATAGATTATTGCAATATAAAAAAAAATTCTTAAAAGAAATTATCTCTTTTAATTAATATTGTAGAATATATTTGCAAAAATATATTAAACAAACAAATAAATATTAAAAATAATTAAACTATTTAAATAGATTATTGCAATATAGAAAAAGATTTTTAAAGATTTTTTTTTTAAATTAATATTGCAAAATATGCTTGCAAAAATATATTAAATAAACAAATAAATATTAAAGATAATTAAGTTGCTCGAATAGATTATTGTATACAAAAAAAAATACTTAAAGAAAATTATTTCTATTAATTGACATCGCAATATATACTCGCAAAAATATATTGAATAAATAAATAAATATTAAAGATAATTAAGCTAATTAAATAGATTGTTGCAATACAAAAAAAGAGAATTAAAAAAAATATCTTAACTAATATTGTAGAATATATTTGCAAAAATATATTAAATAGACAAGCAAATATTAAATATAATTAAGTTACTTAAATAGATTGTTGCAATACAAGAAAAAATATTTAAAAAAACTATTTCTTTTAACTAATATTGCAATATAAGTTTGCAAATATATATTAAGCAAATAAGTAAATATTAAAGATAGTTAAATTGCTCGAATAGATTGTTGCAATAGAAAAAAAAAATTAAAAAAAAAATTTCGATTAACTAATATTGCAAAATATATTTGCAAGAGTATATTAAATAAACAAACAAATATTAAAGATAATTAAATTGCTTAAATAGATTGTTGCAATATAAAATTGTTACAATACAAAATTGTTGCAATACAAAAGTATTGCAACAAAATTATTGAAACAAAATTATTGAAACAAAATTATTGAAACAAAATTATTGAAACAAAATTATTGAAACAAAATTATTGAAACAAAAAAAAAACAAAAATTTTTTTTTTAACTAATATTGCAATATATGTTTGCAAAAATATATTAAACAAACAAACAAATATTAAAAACAATTAAATTGCTTAAACAAATTGTTGCAATAGATAAAAAAACACTTAAAAAAATTATTTTAATTAATTAATATCGCAATATATGCTTGCAAAAATATATTAAATAGAAAAACAAATATTAAAAACAATTAAATTGCTCGAACAAATTATTGCAATACAAAAAAAAATACTTAAAAAAAATATTTCGATCGACTAATTTTGCAATATATATTTGCAAAAATATATTAAATAAACAAACAAATATTAAAAATAGTTAAATTGCTTAAATAGATTGTTGCAATACAAAAAAATTATTTAAAAAAAATTATTTCGATCGACTTATGTTGCAAAATATATTTGCAAAAATATATTAAATAGATAAACAAATATTAAAGATAGTTAAGCTACTTAAATAGATTGTTGCAATACAAAAAAAGATACTTAAAAAAAATTATTTCGATTAACTAATATTGTAGAATATGTTTGCAAGAGTATATTAAACAAATAAACAAATATTAAAGATAGTTAAGCTACTTAAATAGATTGTTGCAATACAAAAAAAGATACTAAAAAAAAATCGATTAACTAATATTGTAGAATATGTTTGCAAGAGTATATTAAACAAACAAACAAATATTAAAAACAATTAAATTGCTCGAATAGATTGTTGCAATACAGAAAAAGATATTTAAAGAAAATTATTTCTCTTAACTAATATCGCAACAAACGTTTTTGAATTTGTATATATAGTAGCGCTTTGAAAGAGACTATTAAACTAAAATTAGTATACAATATCAAATTTAATATTCTACAAAGCTACTTATAAGACTTAGAATAACGTCGACAAAACAAAGAAGATTTAATATCTAACAAAAAAAAAAAAAACAGCTTACAGTAATAGTATAATCTTTCTTTAACTATACACAAGAGATATAATAATAATATTTGTCTAAAAAGAGAGACAATACAAATTGTAATATTAATCTATAGATTTGATTCTAATACTAATATAAAGAAATGCGTTCAAAAGATACGAAATACTAATATTTGCTTACTATTAATATTTCTTAACAAGAACACAATATTGCACACGTAGATTAACAAGAAAATCTATCGTAAATTAACCAAGATAACTATCTTAAATAGTGCGAAATTTTAAGTTTATAAAGTAAAAATTTTATTTTTTAAATTATTTATCTTTCGTAAATAAATTAAGTATAGTTAAACATTTTAATTATTATTTAATTTATTAATTTATTAATTTATTTTTAATATTTTATAAAAGTATATTATATAAAATATATAAATAAAAAATTTAAGTTTTATAAATTTAAACTATTGTATTTTAAAAATATATATTTATAATGTTAAAAACACATTTATTTATATATAGTAACACTAAAAACTAAGTCTTTTAATTTAATGTTTTCGTCTTTTAACAATATATTTAAATAAGCACTTCTTAAATAAATTACGCTTTAACTTATTTTAAATTTTTAATTCGAATAAACTAGTATATCTCGAGACTAATTATAGCATATATATAATTATTATTACTTTTTTAAATAATTTATTCTTTACGAAAATTTAGAAAAACTTATAACTAGTTCTAATAAACATAATATTACAATAACGTCTTTAAGTAAATATTAGTCTAGACCTATTATATATCGAGGTTACAATATTGTATCAAAATAATAATCTTATTAAACAATTAGCAAATTAAATTAACGATTAAGTACATTGTTAAGACTAATCGTCTTCGTAAAGATTACTAAGAGAACTATCATAAGCGTCTATTACTCGAACAAGAGAGCAATGTCTTTATAACAATAAGTGTCTCTATTTGCCTTCAACGTATGCAACGCGCAATTGATATTGTGTAAAAAAACACGACCAAGTATTCCATTACAATTTCTCGTAAATTGACCAAGATATATCTATCTCGCAGTTTAGATAATTGTTATCTCTAGACGCGTTCTAGTTTGCCAAAAGCTTATCTAGCTAAACATGTCTCTTCAAAGCATAATTAAAGTTCGCATACTTTTCAACGACATCAATAGCGTACGCCTTATACAAAGAGGCATAACTTCTCGAAAGATGTAAAAGCTTCGAAAACGCATTCCATTTCAAGTTTACGCGTTCAATCTCGCGTTTCTTATAGTTATCTATTTCGATCGTCACGTTCTCAAGTTGATTAACTTGAAGCATAGAGTCGAAAGCGATAGTAAGACGTATCTCTTTCTTTTTACTCAAAATCGTTCAAATCAAAGATGATTCGCCCAAAAAAGACGAGATTTCTTGATATCTCATGTAAAAAGTTGCGTCCTTCAAAATGTGTTCCAATTTAGATAGAGTTTTAATTACGTATATTAGGTCTAGTACATTCGATTCGATTGTGTTAATAAATTTTTTAATAAATAAATTCAAAACTTTTATTTTGGGTCGTTGAAGCTAAAGGCGAGACTAAATATAATGTTTTGTACCTAATCGAAGACTATTATCGAATAAGTTAAATTAATTATCTAGAATTGCTCTTAATTATGGGCTTATTATAATCGAACCTAATGATAACAAAGTTCTCGCTTACTTTTCTCTTATGGAAGTATTTTAACGCACTAGACACTAAGGGACCAGAATTCTAGCGTGCAGCTTAGAATTTGCTACTTAAGACCTTTTCGATTTGTCTACTCGCAATAAGCTCTTTAAGCTTCAATGTCGTAAATATATTGCAACAACTAGAGTCAATAATTGTCTTCTTCAAAAAAAAGTACGAGTCTCGAACGATATTTCGAAAACATAGATTTATACGATTGAGCTAAATAGAAAAAACCCTTTACGTAGAGTAATTTGAGGGAATAAATAATATTAAAAGATTGCTTACTATTACCCCTTGTAACGTTGTTAGCTAACCTTTATACTAAAATAATTTTAACGTGAGAATAACTTACCTATAATTTAACCAAAGTTTTTTTATCTATCTTTTTCGTCGCTTTCGCTAGCTTATTAGTTTTGATCGCATTCTTAATTAGCAATTATTCGACAAAGACATTCTTTTCGATCTTTACACTAGAAAGGCTAGTGTTAAAGTGCTTATCAACTTGTGTAAAACAAATCACTAACTAGACATCGAGATCTACGACGAGGTTCTCAAACAACTTATACGCTCGAGTCTCTAACGAAAGATTAAAGACTTTGATTAATCTCTTTGCAATTGTTACGTTAGAATTCAAAAGCGCAATAATTTGGAATCGAGCCCTTCCTATTGGCGAAAGAAAATATAATAGATAAGCGCAAGAAGCTTAGTCGATAGTAGCATTAACAAACAAGCCAATAATCGCAATACGAATTAGGATTATAATAGCTAATAATTCGACAAAAACAAAACTAAGAAGAAAAAATGCAATTAAAGAAAGTCTATGTCAAAGCGACGTGCTACAACATTTTTCGAGATGCTAGACATTGTCGTTAAATAGACAAACAACTATATTAAATAACGTAATATGCTTAGAAATACAAATGTTGTCTTTACAAAAGATACAAAAAGTCAATTATCAAATAGAACATCATAGGCGACGTAATCCCCCCTAGTTGCTTATAATATTTCATTAAATTTGTTCCCCTAATGCTTTACCAATCTCGTAGTTTGTAATTATCGAATCTAAAACAATCGTATCTTCTCTAACTTATTTTGAAACAACGCTTATTATTTCTAGATTAAACTTAGATCACATTTAATTCAAGCAATAATACAATAATTATGCGATTACCTCTATATGTATATTTGTTTGTTGAGCCTTTTCTATTCGATTTATTTTGTACTTTTATAGTTTGTTAAGTACATAATGCTATTAAGACTACTTATCTTCTACTTAGGCGCAAGTCTCTACTAGTAGCCATTGATATAATCGTTGATATAATTGTTAATATAATCGTTAAGATAATCTTTAAAATAACTATCGCAATAGTCGTTAAAAAGTTGTTTTTTTTGCTTAATAGCGTCTACCAAAATCTACAATATAGTCTCGATATTTTGTCATAAAATGCAAGCATCTATAATGTTAACACTTGACTTAAGACAAAACTTGTCGCCTTCGAAAGATATCTTTTAGTTACTTGTGCTCTTGTTAAAATGCTACACGTTATCAAGGAACGAAAGCGCTTATGTACTTATTCTTATTAATATTGCTCTCAATTATTACATCTATAATATCTTGTTCGCTCATGTTAATCTACTTAGTTAGCGTTGCTACTACTATAAATTGATTTTTGTGATTCTTCTAGAAATTTCCATGCGAGCAATCTATTATAAGCCTTTGTCTCGTGCCAATCTTAGCTAATGTTGCTTTGACCTTGTCAATGAATTTTGCATCGTAATTGGTTTTTTTGCTACAATCGCGCAAGATTACGAAGCAATTATCGTTTCCCAAAATATTGACGACAACGATCACCCCTTATATCTTCGTTAGCTTATACTTATATTAAACTTAGTCTTTGCACTTATTGGGCTTAGTTACTAACAAAAAATGATAAAAATGTCGTATCGCGTCGATCGCATCAATTGCGACATTAAACGTATCATCTATATTGTTTTTGAAATCTATTAAAAAGAACAAACTATTGGCGAGCTCTCTATATAGTTGACTCTTCGTCGTTCTTGCGTCGACAATACTAGCAAACAACAAGTCGACGAAATATTAAAAGAAAATAGTATCTAGCATTTCGAAGACTATAGACATGCCTTAATTAGTTAAATCGTCAAAGAACTGTCTCGACATTTGTAGACCCTTGTTTATCTTAAAAGTGTTGTCAATATTAAGATTGTTAATCAAGTCTTTTTAGTTAACGCTAATTCGAAACTTCTCAAGATAAGCGCGCATAACGATAAGCAAGTTATTTTTATGCTTCTCTTTCTCTTTAAGCAAAAGATCGCAATACTCGAACGCAACTATCGAATTATAGATCAAACAAAATTCAACAACAACGAGAAAACGCTTTCTAGAATCTTTGCCCTAGATTATAGCGACTATCTTCTCGCGTAACTAGACAACAATCTTCTTGCTATTAACGATCTTTAAAATCTTGTGTTAAAGAAGATCTAATATAGTAAGAGAATTGTAATCGCAAACTAGACAAGTAAAAACTTAGCAATTGCAACTAAGTAGAAAGAAGAACACAATCTACTTCTTCAATCTTTAATCTTGATCTTGTTGTCTACGTTCTTATTCTTAATAAAGAAAGTCTATAGAATATTTAATTATAGATACAAGTTCCCCATTAAGCTTAAATGTGTTGTAAGTAATATTGATTATAACAAGACGTAATACAAGTAATATTACTTATAATAATTGTCTAGATTGTCAATAACGCGATATAAAAAAAAAAACTAATTGAAAGCGTAAAGTTTGCAAGCGAACTAATAATATTCGACGAATGTTATAAATTCGAGACGAAGATTTGCATGTCGTAGCTAATCGCTTATCAAAATTGTTAAAAAAGCTATAAGCGTAAGATAGAATCTACGATTGAGCTATGTCTCACGAAGAGAATCGTCGAAATTATAGCGACAATAATCAACAAATAAAGCCTTTACTACTTTATAGCGATAAATATAGATATCTTTTTACGAATTAGTAGATTAGACATTGCGCTTCGATTGCGCATTGCAATAACTACAAATAACATAATATCTTACTATTGTATCTTGCTTTTGCTTGCATGCAATCAAAAGTTATACTTTGTAAATACTAATAAAATCTTGATCAAAATTTCGATCAAACTTTACTTGATGTGTTACAATTGTTATTTGTAGCCAAGTTTGACTCAAGTAAAGTTTGCACACAAAGAGACAACCCTTAACGATTTATACATAGTAGAGGGGTCATATCAAATCCCTCTAATATTTTTGTATTTTTATCGTTTTGATTTCTAGAAATCGAGCAAGACACAACTCTTTTTATTTTCTCTACTATAAATATTTAAGAACTATATTTATTGTTACTCAAAATATATGTCTTGTGCATTAAGTTTCTTTTGCATAGATTAATCAAAGATTTTTGACATACATTCAAAGACTTAATATTTTCAAAGTTCAATTCTTTTCACTTGTGTTCTCTTCAAGAAATTCACAAATTATATTCGCTCTCGCAATCTCTCTTCTTAACTACTTTGTCTCAATAGTAATTAAGATCAAAAATGACGTTAATACATATTTTCTTGTTCGAGATTACGTTGATTTCAACAAGTATAAAATCGCTTAACTCTTAAATTCTCTTTCGTTAAACTATATTAAGTGTAAACGTGAAACTCAATCTTCAACATTATCTCTAGAAAGACATCTTTAAATACAATCTTAATTCTAAGATTTTACGAGACAAAAAGTCCTTAAAGATTGCTAATATTAGTATCGAAACTAGATAAGAATGTCTATTATAAATTTTATTAAATTTAATAACTAACAATTCAAAGAATCTAACTTTTGAATCTGCAATCGCAATTAGATTTATTTACTAAGATAAAGCTTATTAACTTCGATATTAACATTACGCAAATTAAGCATAAAAAGTAACTTTCTAAGAACTTGTTACTTAAAGAATAAAGTATTTTTGTCGAAATATCAAAAGATCTTGTTAAGACATTTAATATTGTTAATGTTCGTCTTATTGTCTTTGTTATCGAAGAAGATTTAGCATCTATATTGCGAAACTTGATGAAGTTGTTAAATAAGTATCGACACTATTATTGTGCTTCCTATATTACAAGATCTATTGTAGCTAATACATTTATCTTTTACATTTAGAATTAAGCGAATATTTGCAATAGTGTGAAATCGATCTTAAATCTTAACATGTTAAAACTATTTTACCTAGCATTCTTACGAACTGCTTGGAGATCGTTCAAAGATTAACAATTGTTAACAATACTCAACTATTGTTATTATAAATAAAGATGCTAGATCAAACTTTCGAAGCAAAAGGTCTCCAAGTTGTTACGACCAACTAGCAGGTCAAAAAACTTTATACGATTATATTAATGCATTGATGCAATCTTACAATTCCCATAAACATTAGTAATAAGATTTGGACATCTAATCTTAAAAAGGCAAGACAAATTGATACTTTAATTTAAGAATCTATTTTAGAGTCGAAGAAGAGCGTAATATAGACACATAATTGAATGATTGTAACAAAAAGAAAGCCTAATATATAGATAATCTAATAAGATCTCAATTAGCTAAGAATAAAATTAATATTCTCCAATCAAGCGTTCGTAAAATTTATGAATAATTCTATCAAGTTTTCGCTGTTATTGTGAGCCTTAGATATCTTCAAACTTAGTATAAGAGATTGTCGCCAAATAACAACGACTATCTTAGCATTAATAAGACTCTACGAGAAGTAACGTCAAAAGTTCTCGAAATATCAAGATTTAGCTACATAGTAAATTACGTGTATTAGTGTCCTAGTGTACGAAGAACGCTTAATATCGATAAGTTTAAATATTAAATTCAAACTTCAAATGCAACATCAAATTGACTATCTAAACTACTACTCTATCTCTTTTATCTCTTTTACCTCTATCTCTTCTATCGAAGCTACAATAATCTTATTATCGTTAAATTTATTATTTGCTTAACGATGTTTATAACGTTGTTTGCGCTCAATACTATTGTACGAACGAATGTTACCCTCTACTTTATTTTTTTTATAATTATTACCTCTCTTTATAGCAATAATTTACTCTATATAACGAGAAATACGTCGAATTCAAACCTAAATTCGCTTCTAAGTAAGTTCTTTCTTTTAGCATTGAATTCAAGTCTTAGTTATCTAAACTCTAGTTCTAGAAGTCCCCTTCCATATAGTTCGACGCTTTATTTATTATTAACACGACTTAATAGCGTTAAGATCAAGCGAATTACCTAATTATAAGAGACGAAGAATGTCGATATCGATAAAGATAACATTCTGATACGCTAAGACGTAAACTAAGATCTTATTCTCTTACATTAGTGTATTAGAACAATTGATCTTACACTTCTAAGCAAAGGAAATTAATTTAAGTAGTAGAATTTCCTTCTAATATTTATATTAGTTAATGTCTCTCTTTTTAGCGTTACGTATAAATTTGTCGTGCTTTTTATCTTACTTCTATGTCGGTTTTCTATCTTCTATATGTTACGAGCTACGTACTTAGTTCTACTAACTACGACGCAAGGCTCTTTATAGCTTGCAGGGGCACAAACTTGCTAAGAAAGTATTATATAACTAAATCAATAAATCAATAGAATTAAAGATATTAATTTACTAAGATTACCAATTTAAGAAATCAAGAAATTATTGGGATTAAGAGCATCGATCTAGCAATTTAATTGATTTATTATATATATAATTCTTGAACGCGACTTTCTTATGGATTGTGTTCAACTTATTATAGATTTTTACTTATTGTTACTCTAGTTTATCGAATCTTTTCTTAAGTTTATTAAATATAGAAATTGTCTATAGTTGCAATTCTTGTTATCAAGTAATTGCTTATATTGCCTAAAGACGCCTACAAATCTCTTCGATAACATAATTTATCCTAATATCTTCAAAGAAAGTACTAGCGTAATACTATATTTCTTAGATCTATTCTTCTTATTGTTGTTTCGAGCTCTTAAGTCTTCTTAGCAACGAGCTCTAAAGCAATATTAATACGCTTTAAGTTAGCTTCGAAAGCTTTCTTTTATACAGTAATTTTAGACTTTCAAATATAATAAGATTTCTTCTTGTTATAATTGAACGCACTTTACCACATAAACTTCAAAAATCCTTCAAAACAACGTCGTATATACGTTTTATTATAAATCTTATCGAAATCTCTTTAAACACGAGTCTTATCTCGTCTACTATTTAAGTAAACGCTTGTCTTGTTAGTTTATATAACGCGCTTTCAATCCTCTAAACTTTAGTTTTTATAACGAAGGCAAAACTAATATCTAATCTCTATTATAGTCTTAATAAGATTTGATTTTATAGTAGGTTTGTAAGCTCGAAGTCTATTGCGTTTCAAAATTCGAAGTATAATAATAAAGAAGAGATCTATTTCGTATTCTAGTATTGCTAAAGATTTCTCTCGATCATTTCTATTTTTTCGCACTCAAATTTGTTAGTAAAACATCGAATAACACAAAGATATCGCTTATCTAAATTGAGAACTTCAATTTTCTTCTTTATAGTTGCTTTTGAAGATCTATTGGAGCAAGATATATCGATAACGTATTTTATCTTTATAACAATAAACTTCTCCTTATTATAGCCTTTATCTTTAGTTTTTCGGATAACCCTATACACAAAAGAAACAATTATTTTAGTCGATACAACTACTATCTTTTTATCAATTCTGGCTTTGGCCAAAGATATTGCTTGAATTCTCTAAGTTGGCGTTGTGTTTTCTTCAATATTAGACATGTTAATAAACGATAACAATAAGAGGAAGTTTGGGAGCTTGGAGAACTAACTGGCACTCAATATCCTTTATATAATAGGAGGTAATTGCAAAAAATCGATATTATACGTCACTATTACATAACTCCTGCTCTTCGTATACTAGAACACTAATATACGTAATTTACTATGTAGCTAAGTCTTGACATTTCGAGAACTTTTGACGTTACTTCTTGTATATATAGGACAAAATTGTTGCGATCTTGCTTTTTGCATTTAGGTCTACTTTGCGCTTTCTCAACACGCAACTACTTAAAGAGGAGAATCAAAGTTACTGCAATCTAATTTTGTAAATATTGAGAAATATAATTGAATTATGTACAGTTTATGTATAGGAATACGCCCCCTTCCCGAATACAAAAAACACTCACTAAACTGCCAATAATTTGTCTAGAAGAAGTAAGAAGTCTTATTATAGAGCAAAAACTCGTGCTAAGGTAGAGTAACTTCTCTAGTTTGAAGATTGTATCTATAGCAATTCAAAGATAAACGCTCCATAACGTAATAGGGGGTCTATCTTCCCGTATAGAGACTATAACAATTGCACACAAATCCCAAGAAGTCGAAAAAAAGATATACATAACATTTATTTATCTATTCTAGTCTATCTATCGCCATTATTCTTTCAAACACGTTACTGAAAGAAATAAGTTAAACAAAACTAAAAGAACCCTCAAGAAGATCTATCGACACGCAAGAGCATTGCACTATAGAGAATTGCGTATCTTGATATTGCTATCTTAAGTCGCTTTAACGCAATCTAATACGACGTTGTGTAGTCTTCCAAAGCAAATTGATTTATAGACAACCGTATTGTATTGGCCAATCGACGAAGAGACTTTGCCTAATGCCTCCTCTATATTTTCTAAGACTAGAGCTTCGATAATAAATAAAACTTTGAGTTTATCTCTAATAAGGTCGTACACCTTCTTTGTAGTTAGACCCAAGAATAAACTAGCGTTTGGACTTTCGTTCGTAAGATCTTGAGATTTGAACCTTACGCACAAGTCGATAACTTGACATAAAGCCACCAAGTAAACTGCTGCTAATTGCGAGAAAGTATCCACTGCTTTCAATGTATATCTTGTCGAAATTAAGGCTAAGAAGTTTATATTTTGATTTCTTATCTTTGTTGTCTGCACGTGTAATCCGACAAAATTGATTAAGAAATTCAATTCGCTAGTAAGTGCAACAACCATAATGTTTGTTCCCTTAAACAAGAAACTAGTCGCTAAATTATTTGTTACAAGATTTGAGAAAAGGTCGCGATTTGTGCTAGAATTAATTAACTCGATGCATTGGGAAAATAGCATTCGTTTAAGAGATTGCAGGCCTAAACGAAGCTTCTCAACAACACTCGTAATTGCTTTGGCTTGGAAGTTGTCTTTGTGCAAAATCTTGTTTGCCTTTCTATCGATAAGTAAATTTTTTGTTATCGAGTTAAGCTTTGTCGAAATTTGAGCATAAGCAAGCTAGAAATCTTTCAAGATAGAATCGATCTATTGGTTTGCAATGCTAATAGAGTATCGATCTTAGCGCAACGTCTCGCGTGCGAGATACTCGTTATCGTTGACGATTTAAGATTTGGACAAGAAGCGAAATATATTCCTTGCGCTATTTATCTGTCCTAAATGGGGTCGCACGTGGGCAATAAAAGGGTCGAAGCTCTCGTCGATCCCGCAAAGCGCTTCGACGCTTATAGTTATAAGAATTTAAGATAGAATCGCCAGATTCGTATATTCGTAAGCAGCCAACGCGACAACTCCAACTAAGATTGCTATGCAGTTGACGATAACGAAACCCTCTTTGGCTTGAACGCTAAGTAGTAGAAGATTTGCTTGCGCAAGTGCAACATTTGCTCTTAAGAGCTTACGTTCTCCTTAAGATTCTTGGGGCCCAACGAACGTCGACACATACTTCTTGCCTTGTAGCGCTCCACCAATGTAGACAAGAGAACCTAAGTCGCCTAAGGCTAAGATACTTTTGGATAAACAGTTCTCGCACACCCAATTTTGATAACTATTATACTTATTTTTGATAAATGTATACCCAATGGGATAGACCAATCTTCTTGGTGTAATACCACCAAGTTTGTTGGGTGTTCCCATCGATATTATAGATTTAATAGATATTTAATTAAATTACCATTTGCGCACCTCTTTGCGCATTATTTACATTGTCTATTGATCTAAGATATCGTCTAAGAAAGCATCAATTTTTGACTCAAATGCATGCAAATTCTTTATATTCTCTAATCTCTATTCGATCTTTAATTATATCTTTATTAAAACTTTAAATAGAGTTTATCTAAACGTCTTATTAAGAGATCAAATCGATCTCTTAAAGCATGCATTTATTTTTGGGATTGCACCTGTTTTAGATAGTAAACAAATAATTTTCTCTCGTTCTTCTTAATTATCTCGATTATACATTCAATTATTATTAGAATTAGCATTATTATTGTCGTTTGCATCAAATTTGTTATTATTATCGATTTATATAATTTCTTTGATAGTTGTCTTAATAATTGTAGAGATTGCAAAGACTACAAAGATTGTTGTTGCTTTTTTCGTCGCTCTTTTTGTAGTCTATCTAATAATTATATTTCTTATGTCTTCGTAAATCTCCTTTATATTCTTATTAAAAATCTATATATTTGTATCTATTGTAGCAACAATATTAATTTCAAGCTTCTTTGACTTTTTTTGTCTAACTTTGTCGCAATTATTATCTCTTCTAATTGCGCGTTTGTTATTGCGTAAGACTTTAATTGTTGCGTTAACGTACTCAAAATTAAAGAGATCTCTTTTAATAAACTTTGTCTTCGCCTTTTTTATTCTAGTTATAGTATCTTTCTTGTTTCTTGTTTCGACAAAACGTTCTTTAGCTTTAGCGACACAAAATTGATTGACATCTAATAGATTAACATCGTCGTCAATAAGCTTCGCGATCGACTCAAGAGCTTTAAAACTAAATTGTTGAATCAAATTGTTAATTTGTAGATCGCGTATAATGTTATTAATATCAAAAAGAGATTAATTTAAATCTAAGTTAATATTAAGATTCTCTATTGACTCTAATAGCTTTGTAATTGCTTTATTAATTGCTAGCAGATCTAATGTAAAGTTTGTTGTTGATAAATTAGAAGACTTTGTAAAATATTAATGCGAATTTACATCGCTTATTAGTATACGTTCTAAATTGTTATTTATTTTTTTTATTCTAATCTTAATTATATAATTGCAAGATAATTTTATTGTTTTAGTAAATATCTTTGTGCATAAAGACAAAGAATCTTTCGTCGTTGTCTTGATTAATTGTTTGTAATAATTAAAAATTATTCAAAGAACATACGAAGTAACTCGATCAATTAGATTTCAAAATACTACGTATAAAAAGATGTACAAAGTGCTTCTCTTTATCTTTGCAAGATTAGTGCGATAAATTTTTAATTAATTTGTTAGCATAATCGCTATGCAATTTATTATTGTTAGTAGATTATTAATAGAAAACTTTAGATTGCTTTTCAAGACTCGATACATATCTTTTACACAAAAGATAGTAGTAATATCGTAGTATCTAAGTTTATTAGTCTACTATTTATCGAGGCAATCTCTTTAAGACTCTAATTAAGTATCGACAAAATAATTAATATTATTGCAATAATCTTTGCAATAGTCGATTATAAACTAAATTTAAGTTGTCTTAAATAAAGTATAAGTATTAGTATAGATAATCGCGTGTCAAACGATTAAAAAGATCTTTTATTTTTTATTAATTGCAAAAAAGACTTTGCAATTCTTAGTTACATTGCAATATAAATATTAAAAACACAATATATAATTTGTTTCTTCGTTATAAAATCTTGATTGCCTAGAAAAACAATTGTTAATAGTTTTTATTAAAGCTAGATCTTGATCGATAGCAATAACGCGAGAAAGAGACAATTCTAGATTGTCGTACAATTGTATCAAGTAATACAACACTTAATTGTAGTAGCTTTTGTTCTCTTTGTTTAGAAAGACAAAGTTAACGATAAACGTTATATCTAAAAAGATAATCTCGCAAATAATAAATAGCAATATTTTGTATTTATTCGTTTTGTATATGCAATCTATAATAAGTATCTTTAGATTTTTGCACAAAATTTCTAGCATTTCTTTATATACAAAGAAAAGCTTTTTAATCTTCTTAGTTTTCTTTCTTAAATTAATCTTTACAAATTAGCAATTGCGATATAGAATTTAAAGAAAAGTCTAAATAAAAATATATACGTCTAGACAATTGCGACGAAGCTTCTTCTTAAAATTGTAAATATTTTAATTGATAAGAAGATACTCAAAATTTTGCAAACGTTGTTCGCTAAGAATTTCGCAAGAAATTGCATCTATTAAAGAATATTTAGCAAAACAACTAGATAAATAGCGACTATTTTACTTGATCTAGTTGTAGCATCAATATACTCTAGTAATATTGTTGTTTTATTTTTTCTTCGAGTTGTTACAAAGACGTCTAGTATCTTGTTCTCCTTATAATTATGTTTCGCATTTCGTATATCTATTGTTTATATCTTTAAATCTTGTTTGTACAAGACGTTTATCTTAAAAAAATAATCGCATTTAATGCTAGCAATCTTCTTTTATTTAACTTTAAGCTTGCGTCGTAATTTGTTGTCGCGTTCGCAAATTATATCGACTTTTGTTACTATATTAGATTTGTACTTTGCTTTCGATTGCGACTTAACAATAACATATTCTTTTGCTATTGCGTATACTTGTATAGCTTTAACAAAAATATCAAATAAAAAATAGTTTGTTACAAGCAATAGTTGCATTACTATATTAACGACAATAAGATAGAAATATAAGATAGTTGAGACAAAACTTTAAAGATTTGGCGCAATTCAAATCTAATTAACTTTTATTCAATAAACTCTAAGAATTAATCCTAGAATTAAGTGTGTATTTATCGAAAATAGATATAATAGTTATCGAAACTAAATGTGCGAGAACTATTTATCTTTTTTCGCGTACAAATATTAAAGACACGATGTCGTAATTCAATATCTTAGAGAGCCAATCTATAATTTGGATACGAATTTCGAACGCTTTAGCTGCCAATAAGTTGAGGCGAACTATTATAGACGCGCGAACTTATGCCTTAGGCATACATGTTAATTTAGATATTGTTTTGACGTTAATGTTTGATCCTTCATTACTAGTTATTTCAACTATTAGAAGTGTAAATAGGCGCTATTGAAGACTATCCACGACATCGAACCTTTGATCAACGCTGCCACTAAATCTAGTATTGACGTTATAGATAACTTCGCCCTAAGCAAGCTTGTCTTTAACGATGTTGCTATACTCGTCAATAGCCTATATAGCTTCTTTAGTTACAACTACGTTGAACAAGTATTGTAAGACGACTACGACATCTATTATCGTAAGAGTCTTGCTATCGACGTGAACTTTGCCCTTTGAGGATGCTAAATGTTTTCGTTGAGTCAAAATAAGCTCGAAGAACGTTGTATATGTCTGAATTATATTAAAAGACTTAAAATCTATATGGATTTTATTCAATAAAATTTAAGAGAATTTCAAATGCTTACTAGTTAAATATAAATATAATCTAGTTAACTATATAGTATACTTTGATAGATATCTAGTTGAGTCTATATACCCATTGTTATTGTCCAGTCGAGCAATCGACTCGAATCTAGATAAGTTCGTTTATCTTTTTGCTTGTAACCTGGGCCCCATAAAGCGACGCCAACTATAATGCTAACAACAATAATGTCGCTACTTGTCGAAAGTCAAAATTCTAAACGTTTGATATCTTGTTAAATTCAAGTTAATAGATAGAAGCTTTAAGAAGCCTTTCAATAACTTTAATCTTAACCAACAAACAAATCGACAAAACGAGAGGATTTGTCGTTATAAGCAATAATAAATGCTAATCCTTAAGTAGGTATTTACAAGTATACTAATTATCTCGAATTTTAACAATTATAGGCCTCTTTGTCAGTCTTAATAGCATGTTGACTTCTGAAGACAAATTGTAATAGATTTGGTACGTCTCCAATAACTATAGAAGAACTAGTCGATCTTGGTATTCTAATTCAAATGCCTCCAAAAAGATATATATATATTAAGATAAACAAGACGTTGTTAAAAATACTACATTCGTCAACTGTTGCAAAAGAGTAAGATCAATAGAAGTGTTTAGAGAAATCTTATAAATTAAGCAAAGAATTCCCTATTTAGCTTAAGCACTCTTTGAAGTAACTCAATACAAAGACACTATAGAACTCCCATTTGTATATTCTAGTTTTGTTCGAAACTATTCCAACATAACAACTATCGCCTAGAAAGAGATTAAGACTTACAACACAAAGACTGATATCTAAATTGTTGTGCACGAAAATAATAATTTCTTATCTATCAAGTTTCAAAAGTTAAACATTGATCTCTCTAAGTCTACAATGTTACCAAGTTTCTAAAAGATTATCTAGAAAAAAAAGAGATTATTCTCGAGATAGCAAACCAAGATGCGACTAATATATTCGAAGAGGCTGCTTATTCTTTAGAGACTCGAGACATTTTACACGAGCTCCTAATTAATCAATTGAAGAAATATTATTAGGCAATTCAATTTTTTGACTTCGTCATTAGCAAAGTAACACAGATTGAGAGAAAGAAGAGCTCATAAACGCAAGCAATCCTTTAGGCGATTCTTTCTTTCGTGGCGATTACATCGTTGACCTATAGCTAAGACAAGATAGTCGATATTTGGTTACTTTCGAGGCAAGACTTCAACAATGTTAATTCTCTATAAATGTCGATTGTGGTTATTTTGTTATTATCTTTGGGAGCGTTTTGTATCTTTGTTAGTTATGTTATATATGTGGACTACGAGCGTCTAGAGTATCTAACAATCTTCCTAATCTTTTATACTCGTACCTAAACTAGGCTAGCGATTTCTCGCTTGTTGTTACAAATCAATTGGGTAATAATAGCCTCTATTTATCGAAATGCTAGCTAATAAAGCATGGGAAGCCAATATGCATAGGTTTTCTTTTATCGAATCGTATACTCGATCTTCTTCATCTTTGTTGTGCTAATTACTAATTCGTTTATTACAAATTGGCTAATTACTAATTCGTCTATTACAAATCGAAGTTATCTATTTCGAATCTCTCTTAAGATTAGCGTGCTAATAAAATCTTTCAAGCTAAATTCAAAGTGTGCTATCTATATTCTAATTTTTACGTTGGGCGACGCAACATCATTATTATAGTATATCCTTACTATAGGTACTTTATTATCGCTATTATTTTTTTTCTTCTTTGTTCTTGTTTCTAGTTTTAGTAAGCCCAACAATTGCAATGTCGAAATCAAATATCACTACTAAGAAGAACGTTCTTAATGGCGAGACTTAAATCAAGCAAGACATTTTGCCTTTCTTTTCGAGACTCGCCAAGAACGATGTTTATATCGATGCAAGTGCGCTTAAAGACAATATACGCAAGATTATAGATATTTTATGAGTTCTTATTTGCGTTAAGCTTTTGATTTTATGCTTAATGTACAATCTTGACACGATTATCGCGACCAATGTTTAAGAAGTTGTAATAGAAACGTTTTAGAACGTATCTTAACTATCTTGAATTAAAGCAAGATTTTCTCTCGACTCAATAATTGTCATTCTTTTATACAACTCTCTATTTGATAAATTCAATATAAAGTAACTATATATCGCCAAAATCGTTCTATTTCAAGCGAGTTTCGCCCTTTGCGAAGCAGCATCAATCATAAATGCGCTTATCGTTGAACGAGTCATTGCTGATGCAGGCAAAATTGAAATCTATCTCGATGGTTTGAATCACTTCTCAACGTTGTGCACACGAGAGAAGAGAGACATCTACATCTTAGCGCTCAGCTTTTGCTAAAATATTGATACTATCCTGGGCCCTATTGTAAATAGTAGCTTTTCACTTAATTCGACGATATAACGATGGAGATTTTACATCAACTTAATAATCGACGTCGTTTCCTTTTCTATCTACCTCTTTTGCCTACCTATTATTCGACCTTCTTAAGACGACTCGATTTGTCAAAGATTACTTCATGTCGACTAAGTCGACAAAGTACTAAGTTGTAAATTTTGAGTTGCTTTCTTCTTGGCGTTCGTCTCAACTAATAACATCTAGACATAAGACAACAATAAAATCATCGCCACTATCGTTATCTTCGTTGTCTTAATTGTGCTTTACGTTGTGCAACAATACTTCTACATCTTCACCACATTCGTCGACAAATCTTTTTTAGATTATTTTCTCAAATCTTGAACTCAAATACTAACATACATTATCACGTCTTATACTATTTTAGTTATGTACGTCACAACATTTTACATTCTTGTGTATTTCTAATTTGTTAACAATAATTTGTCGCTAATAGTCGTTGTGCGATTACTTTTGCTTTTGCTCGTTTCGATTGCATTTAATTTAGGCACTAACTAGACATTGTTAAAGATTAACTATTATGCGCTTGTTTACTTAGCTTCGAGCATTTTTCTTACAATATTTGGTGCCCTATTCTATGTCTATCTAAAATTATTTACGATAATAGCGAACATCTATAGCTTCAACGTTATTATGGGAGTTGATGTCGACTTCATTATGCAAATAGAATATGCGATAGCGTCTTTAAAGTTTAATCTCGCGAACGTTATAAATATTTTTAATCTTCAAAATGTTAGCTAGATTGAAGCTCAAGTGCTTTGTTTAATTATTGCTAAACGCGTATTCTAGTCTATCGCATTTAACAACTTGACGTCAATCTTAATAGATCACAATTTTAGTTCGAGAGATATTTAAAATGCTATTGTAGAAGCTCAAAGTATATTGTTCGAGCAACTTAATAGCAATTTGAAAACAATAGCTTTGAAGATTGTTACAAGCGCAATACAAACAACTTTTATTCTTGTTATTGTCGCCAACGCATTAAAGATAGTGTGCGCTATCGCAATAAGGTGAGAAAAACTATTTTCTAAAGAATCTACTATTGCATAGAAAATTATCTTTGTATAAGAAACCTCTATTGCACAAAAATCAATTATAGCATAGTCTCAAAAGACATTGATAAAAAGCTTAACAAAAATTAGTCACAACATAGTCTTAAGAGATATTAATAAGAAGCTTGATAAGAGTTGAAGTAGACATTGAATAGTCTTTAGCATAATGTTTTAAGAAATTAAGATAAAATAAAATAGACTAGTTATTTGCAAAATAAAAAGTTTTATCAAAGAGCAATTCTAGCTAGTTACATACTCTTCGTATAACTAACTTTCAAGTTAATGTATTTATATATACCAAGAACAAAATTAAAATATATAAGAATCTTTGTTTGATCGCGCAAATAAGAAGTAGCTTTAATCTTAAATACGACTCTAAGCGTTTGTTTCTAATTTGCTTGTACGTTTACACTTAGTCTAAGAGTCCTAAAACGTAACAAACGTAATAATAGAATAATCTAATTTAATCGACAATCTTCGACATAACAATCTAAAATGTTCTATTTGTAATTTCTCTATTGTTCGATAAGCATTTGTACACATTGTTGTTTCTTAATCTAAAAATGAACATGTTGTAATTAATATTCGTGCGTATTATCGTCGCAAAACAAACTCAACTAATAATTTGTAAAAGATAAAAAAGTATTTCCTTGTTTATAAAATTAATACTATATAAACGTCGTATTTTAATAGTATAGCAGTAGATTCAACGCTACACAATTTAATATCTACGTGTATAAAGTAATCGTTAAGCTATTATAAGATTACGTGTGTGTTGCGTTGAGCTTGCTTGCTAGCTATAGACTCATAATCTATTTTTTATTGAGCTAGATCATAACGTGCGTTTTCACGTTCTTATGTACAAGTTCCGAGGCCTTATCGTTTGAAACATTGAATCGTACTCGGTAATCTCGATTTTGTTGTGTCTAATAAACTCGTATCGATAGATTAACTAAGTCAATATAATTTTAATTTCGCAAATAACAAAGTTTATCGCTATACACATTCTTGATTTTATCGCAAATAAAATGTAGACGACGCAATAACAAAACTTGACTTGTTCGATATCTCATCAATTAAAATCGAATCGAATTGAGTTCTTCTATACTTTGTCATTGTAATACAAATAATGTATCTTAAGAATAACAACGACGTCTTTTGGCAATCGCATATCTTTAGAAAGAATAAGATTCGTTTTTGCAATTCTCGTCGATTAAAAAGATATAATATAATATCTCTAAGTTTCCTTGACATACTTATCGAGAAACAATAGACGTTCAATAAACTTACTAGACATCTTCGTCCCTTCAATTATGTCGTAATTAATAAGTTCTTGTAAGATCGCAACTTGACAATCTTCGTAGAACGTTAAGTTGTATAGTAGCTAGAACAAAAGAGTACTAGTAGTCACGAATTGAGCTATTATAGCTACGATCAATGTTTGCTTGCGACTTGCAACAAGTATTTTGTTATCTTCGTGATCGACAACGCGAAGGAAGTAATCTAATGCTAGCGATCAAAACATAAATTATATCGAGAAAATGGGAGTTATCTATTAAATTTGCGATTTTGAGGGCGACTTCTTGCAGGGGTACGTCGCCTTCTTTAATCTCGACTTTGACAATATATTTCTCGACACGTTTATCAATTTTGTGTCACGTATCTCGCAAACGCTTCGAGTTGTCAAAGAAGAGTTAGATATACTGGTCTTCTCAAAATATAACCTTTTTGTTTAGACCAAGCAATTTGAATATAATTCGAATCGTAGTATGCACGAAGAAGTCGATCGCTTCGAAATAATCGAAATCTGCATCAATAAAGAGTTTATTTACTATTTGGGACGAGAGCTTGAGCATGTAGTCGTACACGTTCTACGCTCGTTTGCCATTCTTCAACTTATCAAATATAAGGAAAGTTGATCAAACAATCGCGAGAACGATTAGGGCGTGTTTATTTATCGCTTTGAATTCCATCGAGAAGACCATAAACTTGTAAGTTTCGCGTCAAATTTTCGTGTAAATGCTAGTTAAGAAGACGTTGATATAAGAACTCTTAACTCTATATAGCAAATAAGCTTTATTGATTTCCTTAATAAAGAAGACGAATTCTTTGAACACATATTCTACAATCTTAGGGTCGTTAGTGTAATAAATCGTTTGACCCATAATAATAGTCCAAAAGATATCTTCGTAGATCTAGAAGAGCCTTTCATGATTGTCAAGATAATTTAGATAGACCTCAATATGACTTTCAATAAATGATAGACTCGAAGATCTTAATAAGTCGCTAATGACACGTTTATTAACTAGAACGTAGATTGGTTTTTTGAACTATAGAAGCAAAGCCAAACTCTCGCATAACGTTCTATCGATTGCAAATAACAAAACTACATTTTTCTATTAACAAGTCGCACTTTTAGCTATAACAAATAATAGACTACTTGAATTAATAATCTTAAACTTCTTAGCTATTGCTTGCTTTAAATAAAGCAAACTACAAAAAGTATTAAAGATTCTTGAGAGAATAGAGACTTAATTGTATTGCAAGTCGTTTGCGAGAAAGAAATCACACAACATAATAAGAAGATTTCTATTGTAAATCAACTTCGATTGCAGACAATTATGTAATATAGAATAGACTAGCTAGTAATATATAGGCCTTGCGTGCGTAAAAATGAGCGCAAATTGTCGATACGTATAATTCCTAACCCAACAATAGCATATAGCAATAGACACTCGTTATCTTCAAGTATCTAAGCTCTTTGTCGTACCCTTTAGCTATCTAATTGCGACGATTGGTGAGAATGTGTTGTCAATTCCCTAATAGTTAGCAAACTTCCTTGTTTAGTTGAACGAATATACACAACGCATGCATCCTAATTGTCTTCAACATTCAACAATAATTTTTACGAAGTCTAAAGAAATAGTTGTTCGTCCCTTGTCAACTCGCCAATAATACGTAAGACCATAAGAATAATAAGTCCTAGCGTAATATACGTTGACTACATAGTATAATAGAAGCTAAGATATCTTATTTGCGACAACGATGCAACTAATTAGAATTGCAACAATTATTATCCTTGCCAAATTAAATTGCGTCGACTATCCTTCATGCGTCGAAATAAGTCTCTACATTAAATCATATTTATATATCAAGTTGCGAATTAGTTACGACGAAGAACTACTAACTACTTCCGAAGTCTACTATTCGTCAATGTATTGAACAACTACGTATTTGTTATATTTGTAATTGTGGAGTAAAAACAATGCAAGCAAATCTTGTCGTAATATCGATTTCAAAGAGTCGAAGTATCTCTATTGTAAAAAAACAAAGATGCGACTTTGCGAAAACTTGTAAGGCGATCAACTACAAAAATATTTGATCCTTCGACTTGTTTCGCTAGAGACACGATGCCTTTGCTTTGATAAAACTAAGTTGAAGATAGATTCTCAAGCATTTCTAATCTATTCTTAAAGAATGTTAATATCTTTCCTTAGAGTAAAGCTATATCTCCAAGAATCGAGAAGATTCATTCAATTTTTATTAGTTGTGCGTAATAGTAGTTTGTCAAACATAAAGCCATTATTATTCTAGAGACTTGTATAAATGCAATAGTTAAAATACGAAGCTCTATTTTTATTTCTTTGTAAAAACGTGCTACTTTATTATTTTCAATTGTGTACGCTATTCGTGAAGACACAAGTTAAGATTATCACTTCTTCGATAAAACGTGTTTTTGTTTGAAGTTACGCAATTTTGTTGTTGTTTTATTTGAGTAACGAATTGAAGATATTCTTCTTTACCAAATTATATATATTGCTTTTATAGGTATTGCTTCTTTTGATATAAAAGTGCTCAATAAAGTTTGATAAATCAATACTAACTATTTACAATCTATAGTCTATTCCATTGTTTAAATTGTTTACACGACTTAGTTTTATTCTTTGACACGCTATTCTAAATCGCGACTCGCGACGATTACAAATGTAAACTCTTTGTAGCTTTTTTATTTTGTCTTCGCTTCTAATATTGTGCTAATATCTTGTTCAATAGTTCTAGTATACATAAGCATAAATAGATGGCAATTGACCTATATTGATAAAGAATGCGCATAATAAATATAATAAACATTTCGTCAAACGTCTCGATGTATATGGCAACTAATATCTCTAGAGAACATTGTTCGAATCGCCTTTAATAACTTGTCGTTTGTTATATCTCAAGCATTTCGAGATATCTACGACTATTCTCTAAAAGGACGCAAACTCTTTTCGAAATCGAAAATCTTTTAAAAAACTTTGAATGTATCTAGTATGTTTTAAATAATTAATGTAGAGCAAACTGCAACGACTTGTAGCTTGCTTTTCCCAAGATTCAATCTTAAGACTCTACGAAATCAAAAACGCGTAATTTAGAATTATACGAATTTGTTGATAACAACTCTTAGTCGTCTTAGCGTCGAAGAAAAGAAGACGATAGATATTAGTAACGCATGCAACTAGATAACATTTAATATTCTCAATATATAAAGTCTTTCACGTTTATAATATATAAAGACTAATACGTTTGAGCAAATAAACTTGCATTTGGCGAGTCTTTCGATGCAATCAAAAATGCAAAGACACACTTCTAAACAAATATAAATGTCTCTATAAGTCTTTTCTTTTGTTGACTTAATAGTTATTCTTTCCAAGTAAGCATTACTAATCGCTAATTATCTCTTCTAGGTTATTATAACGACGAACTTCATTCAAATTATTCCCAATCTTCTAATGCGCCTCCCAATCTTAAAACTCGCTAATCCGTAGTTTATAACAAAGGAACAAGTCTTAATCTACAACATGTATCGACGACTTATTGTAAAGAAGATGCGAAAACGAATAAAGCTCGAAGATGTCGCCAAAAACGATTTCTTCTCACATGTCTTAAAAGACAAGTTAATCAAAGATTAGCTTGCTTCGCACGCGAATGCTTTTATAGTCGCAAAAGCAAAGATTATAGCAATTGTTTTGACGACAACAACTACATTTCTAGCACAAAACAAACGTTGCTTCAACAAACTCAAAGACGAAGTCTACTTCGCCTTCAATAACAATGCAGAGATAGACGACAAATTTATCACTCAACTTTCTTACTTGAAAGCTATAATCGAAAAAGATCTTCGCTTGTTTTCATCTATCTTTGATTTGACTCGTAATTTACTCAAAGAAATCGTAGACGAAAATTATATTCTAGAAGACGTCATCGTCATGTTAGAAACACGAACAATAGCTCGAAATCAACGCAACTACATCGATCTTGACACGTTTAAGCTTAAGCGATAGATTGATGAAAGACAATCAATGGATCGACGACTTATCAATATGTTTTTTTCTTTAAGACCACGAGACTACATAGATCTCCAAATGGCGCATATAAAGATGCGTGTTGTCTTGACAAAGCTAATGTTCATCTTTGATTGAAACCTTGTCGATTTAGATATTAATCTTATTCGCCAATATTAATAGCTTATAATAACGCAAAGATTTTCGATTATAGTTCGATTTTATTTGCGACGCGACTAAGTTCCAAGATTGCATCGCAAATATAACAAAGATAAGATTAGATCAAGTCTTGTGTCGCCAATAACTTGCCTAGTAGTATGTAAGGCTAGTTCTCAAATAGAGTAATTCTGTTATTCTCTCTCTCTTTCTTCTTTATTTACATCGCAAATAGTACTAGGTATCTAATATTATTAGATTTTAGGCGTAACTTCTTACACAAGAATTCTAATAATATATCAACTATCTGCCTTTAATTTAAACTATCGACAAGAGAGTTTACTTAAGACTAGAACATGTAATGCTATTTATAATAGATCTTTGTTTACTTTTAAAAGTTTAATTAATACATAACTTAAAATAACAATAAAATCGAGTTATAAATATATAAATTTAAAACATTTTCGTACATTTTAACTTTATTGTAGTTTTATTCACGTGAAAATTACGTAAATTATTGTAATAAAAATTTATTACTTTATATAATATATTTAAAATTAAATAAGATTTTTAAATAATTTTATTAATTTATTTTTTTAAATAATTTTTTATAATAATTTATTAATATAATTATTTTTATAAAAAATTTATATAAATTTAATATTATAATTTAATTTGTATTTAATTTCTTCGCATTTTTTAACATACAATTTTTTTAATATACAATTTCAAAAAAAATTAAAATCGAAAATAAAATAAAGAATTAAAATTCGTGTAATTAAATATAAATATTAAGTAATTTAAATATTTGTAATTAAAATTATTTATTTATAAACTTTTATTTATAAATTTTCGAACACAACTTTTTTATAAATTGTGTTCAATTTATTTTAAGTTTTAATTTATTATTACAACTATTTAAATTGCAAATTCTTGTTATCGAATAATTGCTTGCATTGTCTAAAAACATTTATAAATTTCTTTAATAACATTATTCTCTCTAATATCTTCGAAGAAAGTATTAGCGTAATAGTTATAACAAATACTAAATAAAGAGAAAGCTTGTTTCTCGTTGTTCTTAAACAATTAGTCTTACTACTATTGATCTTATATAGTTAAGACATAATAATACAAGTTTATTATATCTTATATCTTTTATATTTTAGTGCGTCGACAAATAGCAAACGCATTTGTATCTTATAATTCCAATTATTTTATATTTCAAAAAAAAGACTCGAAATATAATAATATTATATCGAATTATAACAATTCAAGTTATAATAACTATTTAATTACTAAATTAGAATTCGATAAATTTAATTTCTTTCGAAGTAACAATCGCTTACAAAATGCTAAAAAAAAATTGTTAATTTAATAACAACAAAAAAAATAGTTTAAATACAATTAGAAATTCGAATTTACAACAATAAATTAAAACATTAATAACAAAAATTTAAGACTTGCGAAATATTTAATAAACTTAAATTATAACAATTAAAGCAATAAATTCTTAAGCTTCTTAATTTGCTATTATATTATTGTTAATTATGTCTAAGCTTTTAAAGTTCGAAAAGCTAAAACTATACAAAAGTTTAAGCGTAAATAAATATATTAATTGATTTCGCAAAATTGATATTAATATAATGCGATTCTTAACATATTTTTTTTTATAAATAATATAGTTAAGATATAGCAAAAGCGCAAAGCAAAGAAAGCTAAAATAGAAATAAGTCGAAATTAACAATATTTAAAGCGCAAACTATTAATATTTGCGCAAGTTTTAAAGAAAGAACACGCAATCAAAAAAGAGAAAAAATTGTAGAACAAATTATAGTATCAAAATTAGATAAATTTTGTTTTGTTTTAAGATTTGAATAGTTTAAGCGTAATGATAAGATTTATATTTTCGATATAGCAAGATTTTTGCTTTGTCGAAATGTCTTGTTGTATAGCAACAAATTACAATTCGCGCAAGTTTTTCTCTATTGTACAATACTTTTATTTTTTATATTCTTTGCTACTATATTTGCGTTACTAGAGCTTTCTATAATTTTAATATAATTCTATTTTTTTCAACTTGTCTTTTGTTTATCTACGCAACTTTAATCTTTAACTTTAGCGTATCTATTTTTTTCAAACTCTTGTGCTTTCGATTACGTTTTTATTTTTTCTCTTTTTTTGTTTTGTCTTGTTTTTTTGTCTCTTTTTTAGCACGTTTCGCGAAAAGATTCTTATAGCTTATAATTTTCGACTTTTCTAGTACTACTAACTCAATCGATTGTCGAACTTTAATCTTTGTTGTTAATTGCAATTAAAAATCGAATCTAATTCTACTAAAGAGTATTTTTAACAAAAAATATTTAAATAGTATTGATAAACTTCTATATATATTTCTATAGACTTTATTTAATTGTTTTATCAAGCATATAAGTATTTTGTTTAATAATCTATTTTTGCAATAAAATTAAAGTTTTTGCGAATACTAATATTACAAACGTTTGCAGTATTTTGTCTAACGCACAAGACTTTACTATTATTTTATTAGTTTTCAAAATAGTTAGTTCGACAAAAAACTTCGATATAACTCTAAGAATTTTGTCTAAATTAAATAGTATCAATTTACTTGTAACAAAATTAGTCTTGATATTCTTAGACATAAATGCTGTTTCTCTTGCAAAACTATATAGAGAGATAAAATGCTTTTTTCTAATTGTATTTATATTTTTTTATTCTAGTTGTTTAATCTGCTTGCGATAGACTAATTTTAGTAAAACAGATATAGCAACGTTATAGAGTTGAAGCTTGTAAGAGATATAAAAAAGTAGTCGATATAGAACAATATTGTGCTCGAAACAATATTTTAGAATTTCGAGAGTTTTGTGCGTTTCGAAACTGTTGCAAATTAGTATTTGTAATTTCTAATTAGCTTGCTTTTTAGTTTAAAAATCAAATATCTATTTTATCTATTTTAAACTAATTTTGGAGTCGATATATTTAGATTCGAAGCACATATATTGCTATTTGAGACTAAAAAATATAATTTAGTTGCTTTAATAAATAATAACTAATTAAATAATTATAGATATTAGATATCTATTGTTAGCGCTAATATATTTAATTGCAGTTACAATTGTTCGCTTAATTTGCGCATCTCGATAATCTCGAATATTGTTTTTATCTACAAAGAGTTTAACAAAGTTTAATATAAACAATATAACTTTAGTCTTATCTATATTGTATATATTTTTTGTTAGAATAACTAAATCTTGTAATATTTTTTCGATTATCTTAAATTAGTATATAATCTTTGTATAGATATTTTTCTTATAATAGTTTTAATCGAGCAATCTTACTTTTTTTGCTTAAAATACTAAATAGTACTTCTTGAAAGTTTTTGCTTAGTTTCTGTCTAAAAACTTAAATAATTTATTTGATAAAAAACTCTAATAGATAATTTTAAAAACTAGTAAAGATATAAAATTTATTTGTTAAAATTGTTCTAAATTAAATATCTACAAAAGAAACTCAACAAAAACGCGTTTTTTTTATCGAATAAGATATTGTTAACTCTCGACTTTCTTTGCTCGCGAGCGTTGTTTATATATACAATAATTTATTATCGAACAAGCAATTTCGCTCTTATTTGCTAGAGTACAATAAAATATATTAAAAAAGAAATTTTTTATTAGTATCTAACTAGCTCTGTTTATATTAGCTTATTGTAATAATAGTAATAAGAGAACAAAAATAAGTAAAAAATAGTATTTTTAATTAATATCTATAATTTATATAACAATAATCAAGAGATTGCGCTAAGTACAAAGAAAAACAAATATATAATTTTTTACAAAAACTTCTAGAATTTCTAGCAATGCGCTACAATTATTCTAGAAACTATATCGAAAAAAAAATAGTTTTAAAGAATATTAAAAATATAGTATCTTTTAAGTAAGCTAATATATGCTAAGATACGCTAAAATATTATTAACACAAAACTATTATATTACTATACTTCTTATAACAAGACTTATAGAATATTTTGTTTTTATAATTTGACTATATTCTTTCTTAATAGAACTTTTATACTATAATTTCAAAAATCGAAAATATATAGTTAATTGTAATTTAGCAAAAAAAAATAGCTAAAGCAACAATTAACAATATCAATAAAACAAGCAATAGTATAATTAATATTGCGATAATTTTTGTTGTAGATAGATGTTCAAAAGAAAAAAATAACTATAGAAAAGTTCTTTAGCAACAATATATCTATAGACTTGCGAAAGAGAGACTTCAAAGATCTCAATTGTTGATTTGTCTTGTTACAAGATACGTTTCGCGACGCAAAGACAAACGTTAGATGCTAAATAACTCAACAATAAGTTTATTTGCTCTTCTTGTTTTATATATAATGCAAAAAACAATCTTTGTTTGTTCTAAGTTCTATTTAGCAACAATAGCTTTATCGAACGTTCTAATAATAAGATAATATTATTGTTCGAATAAATTTGATAAAATCTCAATAAATAGCGTTTTGTTCTTAAGAAAGAAAAAAAAGTACTTTGTATCTTTGTATATAGAAGCTTAATAGAGTCGAAAATTTATAAAAATTTGTTTACAAGCTTCTTGAATCTATTAACGTCTATAGTATATATTTTATTTCGAACTATCTTTTTAAAGTTGTTTGTATATTATTTATTTAATATACTTTCTTTTGATTAATCAATTGTTGATTATGAACTAATTGTTCGATTCTAACAATTGAAATCGAATTGCATAAATTATGAAAATACTAACTATATTAGATTAAAACTTGACCTAATTAGATATAACTTTCGAGTCGAGTTAAAGATTTCGAAAAAAAATCGACTCGAACAATTAGTCTAATTTAGTTGATGTTGCGTTTTGCTATTAGTAAGATTGTTGATACTCTTTGTTGTATATAAAATGTCGCACAAGTCTAAGAGATGCTTGTTCTAAAAACGAGACAATTAATTTTACACGACATTCTTGTCTAGCAAATTGGAAAAATCGATTCAACGCTCGTCTCTATATTGCTTTTTTATTGTATTGTATATAGTCTTGCTTTTGCGATTTTAAGGTTGTCTCTCAAAGTATTTTTTAAAAAAACTATTTATATTACGATAAATGTACTCTTTAATCTTATAGAATATTGTTAACTCGATAATTTTTCGAATTTGTTTGTTGTTTTGAAAGGACGAAAATAATTTTGTAACAAAAATGTCGTTAAAAGAGAGAGAAATGTTTGTAGAAGAGATTGTTCGAAAGACTATAATAATAAGATCGAAGACAACGTTTCAAATGTCAATATTAGAAGCTCTTTTAACGACAAGACGTAATAGCGCACGATAGTATTTGTAATTAATGTTAGCATTTCGAATACGTTTGAAAAGTGTAAATAGCTTGAAAGCTATGTTTTTACTTTTGGTTCTTAAGCAAAAATTAAAAGCAATCTTGTAATTTTGTAAGATATAAAGAAGTCTTAATATTATCTTTTGAGAATTTGAGTCGAAACTATTGACAACGCCATTATAAGAGAGAGAATTTGACTTGTAACTTTGTTCTATTTTTCGAAGTAGCTCTCGTAAATATTTTAGAGTGTTGGTTAAAGAATGCTTTGAGATAATAACGCGTTTATCTGGCGAGAAGTTAACTATGTCTAAGTAGAAGACAACAAGCTTGATCTCTACGAAATCTTGTGCCTTATTTGTCTTAGTAGTTAGATCTATACAAAAAAAAAAAAAAAAAAACCACAAACGAACCCAAGCGAGCTCGCTTATATTAGGGTCGCGCTAAAGCTAGCACTAGAGATTAGTTTCGACGTAGTAAATGCACTAGTATTTAGTATATCTAAGCATATTCGCATCGAGCATAATATTTGTTATAGTATTATTTTCTTTTTTTTTGTATTAAATCTGAGAGCGAAACTTCTATTTTTCGATATTCTAAAATTATTTTAATAATAGTATATCAAAAAAATTCTTATTATATGTTTGAAAATCGCATATTTAGCATTGCTACTTTAATTATATATTTATCAACAAATTAATTACAATACTACTATTTATATTGCGCAATACGACGACGACATGCCTGAAGCCCGCAGATCGTGATAGTAGCAGGTAGGCAGCCCGGAGAGCTGCCCGCCTACTCCTGATTGGTCCGCTTAGCGAGCTGGCCCAGATCTGGGCCAACCTGACCCAGGTAAGCTAGACCCAATTGGGACTAGCTTAGGGGCTGCGATATATCCTGCAGTCTCTGCTGTTTGTATGTAATTATCTTCTATAGTACTAATAATCCACTACGTTGTTCGCCACATCTTTCAATAATTTATACTTTATTTAATAGTAATATTTTAAAAATTAATTAACTTAACTATTGATTATAATACTATTTTAAAAATAGAAATCAATTTTTTTTTAAAATTGCAATCTATATATAGATACAATTACTTTCTGCGTATTTTTGCTATTTTGTTTAATACTTTTTCTAGTTATATTATTTTGTCAATTTAAATTTATAGCTTTTTCGACTTATTGTATCAATTGTAAGTAATATTTATTATTAAATTTTTTTCTTTAATTTTTGCAATATTTTAGAATAGAGAACAATATAGATAATAACAAGATATAAAATAAAAAGACAATCGAGAAAAAAATTATTAATATTGTAAAAAATGTGTTTAAATTTAAAATCAAATAGAAGCAACTAAAAATACTCGATATAATTCTACAAAAAAATATAATTGTAATTGCAAAAACAAAATTCGAAAAAAGTTTGCTATATTAGATATTGTTGTTTATATTGTTATTAATAAAGATTGTATTAATAATTATATTTTTTCTTGTTTTAAAAAACAATTAAAATAAAAAGTTAAAAAAGATTATTAATTGTCGATTACTAATCTTAAAAGACAAAAACAACAATTCAATTATACTAAAAAATATACGCAATAAAGACTATATATATAATTAGTGCTATTGCTGTATTTTCTATATAGTATTTGATAATTAAATTTAATTAAAACAATATTTACAAATTTAAAGATTGTTGTATTTAAGAATTTCTTCGAAAATATTTTGTGTTATAAGTTTTATTAATTGAGATTTTGTATACTTGCTATTAACAAATTGTATCTTGTAAACAAATAAAAGAAGATTCGAACAAATTATATTTATCTCGAAATTCTTTGTACGCAATTGCATTCTAAAATATTAATAATAGATATATTAACTATATTTAATAATAAAACTCTAAAAAATATAAAAAAGCAATACAAATTTATCTTTAATATATAAATTTTTAAGATATCTCTAAATAGATCAAAAATATATATACAATTCAATTTTATAAAGTATATTAAAAAATATATAAAAAATTTGCAATATATATTGTCGATACAAGTTAAAAAACTTTAAATTTTTTTAAAAATAGTTGTCTATATTAATAAAATAATTAATATAAATAAAATATACAAATATATTTAATAACAAATAAAGATCTTAAGCTATTTGTCGAAAACAACAAAATTAATTTAGTTAATAGCAATTTCTATAATTAAGAACAACAAAAAATATATTTAGAAGACTTTTAAGAAAAGATTTAAAAACTGTTTATATTCGAGAATTTTAATTTGTACAAATATATATAGATTGAATATTAACAATTTAGATATTTAAAAAATCTATATTTAAATACTTTTTTTATTTATTGCAAGAATATATTAACAACTCGATAGAACAAATTAATATAGCAAAAAACTAATATATATATTTTTTTTGTTTTCGAAATAGTATAAGAGTATTTGAAACAAAAAAGATACGTTAAGTCGAGTATTAATAGAAAAGTCTATTGTAAAAAAGCAAAATTCTATAAATTACAAAAATAATAACAAACAAAAAGATTTAACAAAAACAAAAAAGTTTAAATTTAAAAAACAAATAACAAAAACAACAAATTAAAAATATAATATATCTTAAGATATATAAAAATTAATTAATTTTATATTAAAAAAAAAGAAGTAATTGCTATTATAAAATCGAATTAAAAATTTTTATTAATTAAGATTTAAACAATACAATACTATTAATATTCGAAAAAAATCGATTAAATTTGTATTGCTTAATTTATTATTTCGAATTTTTTTTTTAACTAATTGATATAAAAGATTGAATTTAAAATAAAAGAAAAACAAATCTAAATATTTCTAATTAAAATATTAGCTAAAGAAATAAAGAAAGCGCAAAATAGCAAATATTTTTAAAAGTTTTTTTTGCAATTTATTTTAACTTTAATAATATCAAATACAATATTAAAGACTTTTAATATTTAAGAACATTTAATTATTAACAACAAAGATCTAAAACGCAAACTCAATAATATTTGAAATATATTATCAAAATATAGTATCGAAATTCTAAATATTCTAAAACAAGATTAAATATTAGATAAAAATAGCAAAAAAATAATATTAGAGATAAAAAGAGATAAGAATATAATTAATACAAAAAATACTAAAATATTTTTATTTATTAATTCGATTTTAATAGAGTATAAAACGCAAAAAGCAAAATAGTTGCTAAACAATATATTTAAAATATTGTTTACAAAAAGAAAACAAAAAAGTATCGAACAAAAATCTACTACAAATAGTAAAAAAATAAAATTAATATATCGAGTAAAAAATCTTAAAGCAAAATTTTTTTCGATATAGAGTTTTTTCGAATATTGCAAATATCTTATCGACTTTGTTAATTATTAAAAAAGATAGCATTAAATGTGTTGCAAAAGATATTTTCTTAAGATATTATATTTTTATTAAATAATAAAAAACAAAAAAAATTTATTTAAATAATTATAATTTAAGTACAATTAAAATTACGCAATATATCTTTAATTATAATTTTAATATACAAAAAGATACTTAAGCGCGCAAACAAGAAAAAGAGCAAAAAAGAAAATAAAAAAATTAGAAAGAAAAAAAAACTACATTGTTATTTATATTTCGAAATTAAAAAAATAGCATAGTACTAAAATTTTGTATTAAGTTTTTATTCTAAGATTTTCAATATTTTAAACTCGAATTTCTATTAATAAATTTTGCAAATAAATCGAAACTCTAAGTTAAAAAAATATTATAATCTATAGTATTAAAAGTATTTTAATCGAATCTATAGAAATAAATAAAAATAAAAAACTTTTTGCAGTATTTAATATATTAATCTTAATATTAATATCGATTTCGACAATATTAAGTTTAATAATATTGTCGAAATTAATTAAAGATATATAATACAAATTGTACTTTATTTTATTTTTGTTAAATATCTTTAATTTGTTTTTTCAAAAATTAACAATAATATTTTCTATATATTTTTCTTTTAAACTTAATATTAGTAATTTGATTAATAGTATTTTAATCAAATTTTATATATTTTTTGTATCTTTTTTCTTCGAATAATAATTAGTATTGTAGTCAAGTAACTAGATAATATTAGACTATGGACTTGGGGATGTTTGCCATCAATATTAGCGACCTATCTACAATATATATGCGATCTCTCCCACTTAGATCTTAGAATCTTAGTTACAAAATAAATTATTAAATTGTATAGTGCGATTTATGTATGCATCGCGATAAGTCTCTATTGTTATAATTGTCTATTAACTAAAATTTTATTTTTATCTCGTTATATTGAAGCTCAACGCGAGAAATTAATTATAACAACAAACATTAAAACAACAAGTTGTCGACGTATCTCTAAAAACAATCTTAGAAATTTAGAAATTCAAAAACTTAAAAACACAAAAAAAAAGTATAAGAAACAAGTTAACTTTAACAAATTATTAGAATCAAAAATTAAAAAAATTAAAAACACGAAATTAACAACTTAGAAATTAAAATATTATTAAATTAAAAAACAAAAAAAGAAGAGACAAAATCGAAGCATTAAAAATAGCAATAAAAGTTGTAAATTTAAAGATTAAGACGTTTTATTAAAATTGCGATTAGTATTTATTGTTAAAACAATAAATTGTTCGCTAACTATAATAACGTTATTAAAAGAAGCTTTTTAACAACATAATTAATTTATCTACTTAGAAGCGAAAACGCTATTTAAACTCTCTTTTTAATAAAGACTAAAACAAATTTTTAACGCAAAGTTATTTGTTAATAGTAAATCGACAATTAATTAAAAGAAACAATAAATTAAGAACGTCTATTTATAAACAATCAAAAAAATAAAGAAATAATAAACAAAAAAACAACGCAAAGTTAAAAAGAAAAAAAAAATCTCTTTTTAATGTTTTTGCAAAGAAAAGAAAGAAATTTGCAAATCAAAAACATTATTCTTTAAATTAATTATTATTATTAGTTTTTTTAATTTAGTAGTTGTTACTTTTACTACTTGTTGTTAAACTATTCTCTTAAAAACGATGTCTCAAAATAATAATAAAATTGCAAAACTTTTTTTCGACGTATCTACGTTAACAATAAGTTTACTTAACAATTTTATAAAAATTATAGAGTTTTATTGTTACGTAATCTTTATGTCTTCTTTAAGAACGTTAAGAGCATCGCACTTTAATAAACTTAATATTATTAATTTTTTAAATTAATTTTTGAATTTTTGTAATAAGCATAAAGTTATCTTTTAGCATAAAATTATTAAATTGCCTCGATATTGCGACAAGCTTATAGAGAACTTTATTAAATTTATTGTTATTTAAGCAAATAAAAAGTAATTTAAAATAATAAATAAGTTAAAAAAGAAATATAAAAATTAAAATTAAAATTAAAAAATTAACTTTTGTACTTTTTTAAAGTTTTTAAAAGATATATCAAAAACAAAGTCGAATAATATTCGTAAATATAGTTGACAATTTAAAATTATTTTTTCAAAATTTATTAGATTTGATCAAGTTAATAAATATATCAAATTTTCGTAATATTTAAAGAATTTTTCTCGTAAAATTTGCACTAAGATAATGCGAAAACATAAAATCAATTTAAACGACACAATTATTATAATATTTAAATCGTTATACGAGACAATTATAAAATTGATCAAAAATAAGACGATTATGCGAAAAATAAACATTAATAACGATTAAATTGCTTAGCGAATTGCGAATATTAATATAAATAAATTAATAAATATAATAAGCAAAAAGCAAGATTTAATAAAAAAAAATTACGTCGAAGATAGTTTTTGCTTCTTTAGTATCGCTAATAATTGCAATCGAAAACATAAAAATTAACAAAACACTAAATATCTTAATACGAACATTGGCAATTCCGGAAAAGATGCTTTATATAAGCTATTCCTGCTATCTGTTCTCTATAGAGACGACATCGGCATTTCTGCTCGTTTCTGCTTGCGCTAACCTAAATAGGAAATTTAAATTATTTATATAAATTAGTATTGTTTTATACTTAGTTCGAATTTTTTTAGCCCAATTAGGCTAGTACTAGGGACGTAATAAATTATCGAAAATAGAATTTCTTGATTTTATTAATAGATTGGCGCTTATAGACGCGAATTTATTTATAGAATCGAAAAATCCTAATTTTGATAATTTATTACGTCCCTAGTACTAGCCTAATTGAGCTAAAAATTTTCGAACTAAGTTTAAAACAATACTAATTTATATAAATAATTTTAATTTCCTATTTAGGTTAGCGCAAGCAGAAACGAGCAGAAATGCCAATGTCGTCTCTATAGAGAACAGATAGCAGAAATAGCTCATATAAAGCATCTTTTCCGGAATTGCCGAAGAACTTTTAAAAATCTTAAAATTAACAATGTTTGCGAAATAATAAAGAGCGAGATTTATTAAATAATTCAATAAACAATAACGACACAATTATAAGAAGTTTCGCATATTGTATTTTCTTAAATTTAAATAATAGTTTAGAGTTTATCTTAAGAAACGATTTATATTTATTAAAGATCTACATTTGTTCTTAAATACAATTAATTAAAATTAAAATTAAATAAGTGTTTGTTTTGTTACGATTTGCATAAATAATAAATTTGTTTAAAGTTAATAACTTTAATAACGAATAAAAAAATTTATATAAACAAAAGCAACAAAATTTGTTATAAGTTTAACGATTTTAAGAATAAAAAAATAAAATTGCCTCTTAATAATGCGAAAATCAAAAAAAAAATTGTAAAAATTTGTCTTCAATAAAGAACGCAAGATTGTGTTCGAAATTTTGTAATTACAATAATAGCAATAAAATTAAATACTAGTTTTTCGTCGAAAAACGAAAAAAATAGTAAATCGAATTAAACGATAATAAAGATTCGAAAAATTTAATTAAAATAAAATTTTTTTAAGCAATAAACGCTCTAAAAGTCTTTAATAAAGCAATTAATTAAAATAATTAAAAAAAGAATTAAGAAAAAAGAAAGATTTTCTAAGATTAAAAACATTAAATTTAAAAATTATTTAAAGATAACGAAAGTCTTAAACGAAAAAACATATATAAAGAAAAAAATAATAAAAACAAAAGTAAAGAATGTTACGATAAAAAACGTTCTCGCAATAATTAACTTTAACTTAAGAATTATTAAGTACTAAAAAAGCAAATCTAAAAAAAAGCAAAAAACTTCTACAAATTATGTATAGCGAACAAAATATTTAAAAAAAATATTACAAACTATAAAGAATTAAGTTGATTTTAAAGCTTTAACTTAAAGTATTTTTATCTTAAAAATAAAAATAAAATTAATAAATCTTTTAAATTTTTGTTTTGATTTAAGTCGCTCTTTTTTTTGTTCTTTTTTCAATAAGAAGTTTAATGCTATAGTAACAAAAAAAAAATTAGAAATTTACAAAAAAAAAGAAAGAAACAATTGTTATTATAAAATCAATTAGTGTTAAATTTAGTAAAATCGTTTATTTTAAAAATATTGTTGCGAAAGTAAGATTTTTTAAAACTTTATATTTTGTTGTTTGTTTAATTGTATAAGTGCAATTAAAAAATATAAAAATCAAAACAATGTTCAATAATAATGCAAAAATTAATTGCATTAGCAAGAGTTTTGCGAATAAAATTAATCTAGTTATTTAATAAAATGTTTCTATTTTATTAATAGAAATTACAAGAGCACGTATTTGTTTCGAAGAAATAATAAAAAATATAAAGATATTAATTAAGAAAGTAATAATTTATATTTTTATCTTTGTTGTTTTTCGATTCGATTACGAAATTCTATTAAATTAATCTTTTTAACAAAGTGCTCAAATAAGCTTTGTAAATATAAACGACAACTTCTTAAAATTAACAATTTATTCTAAAAACAAAGTAAAGCGTGTTAGCATTTTAGAAATGCTTGCTAATTATTTTAGCAATAAAAATAAAAATGTTGTGTTCTTAAAGAAATCTTTAAATCTTTAGATAATTGTTTAGTTAATATAATTGCTTAATTTCGCAAATTTAATTGTAAAAAAATTTTAAAAATTAAAATTAAATTTATTAAAGTAACGACGTTGCAAAATAAGATTAAAGAAAAAAATTAACAAAATTTTAATTAATTAGAGCAAATAAACAACATTAGCGTTTGTTTATTTGCTAATATAATTAATTAAAATCGAATAAATATTTGAATTAATATTATGTTTTAAACATCTTTAAAATTATTAATAATTCAAACTTTTTAATTATGCATTATAAAAGAGACTTTTATTATTTAATTGTTCAAAAAGTTTAATATTCTTTGTTAATTTTTTATTGCGTCGCGTTTATTCGTTTAAGTAAATATAATATATAAGCGAAAAATTTAAAAAACGAATTTAATAAATATAAGCGATTTAGATAATTTTATTCTAAATAAGTATTTAAATTAAAAAGAAATATTAAAGTTATTAATTACCAAAGATTTTCAAAAGAAATTTAACGAAAAATATAATTTCTTTTTAATGTCTAAGTTTTTAAATATTAAATGCGATTCTTATTTTATTAAAAAACGTATTTAGAAGCTAATTATAAAGTTTAAACTTTTTTCGCAAAAACAAGAACTCTTAATTATAATGCTTTTTAATTGTAAAATCGTTTTAGCATAAAGCTTTGCTAAGATAGACAAAATCAAGTCAAAAATTGTATTTAATTAAAAAATTCGCATTATAAAACACAAAGCATAACAAGCTTTAAAATTTTATTATAATTAAGATGTTAAAGAAACGTTTTTAAATAAATTTGCTAAAATATTATTATAATCTCTATTAAAATTCTTGATTTCTAATAAATAAAAAGAAAAAAAACAAGTATCGCATAATTAATGCAATTATAAAGATAAACAAAATAATTGTTTAAAATACTAATACATCTTCTAATGTCGAAGAGTTTGCGAAAGAGTTTGTCGAAATAATAATTGCGTTATTGATTAATTTCTTTTTAAAATACAATTAAATAAATTTCGCATTAAAGAGTTGCAATCTTATTGTTTTTATAACTTCTTTTAAACTATTTAAAATAATTTGTTTATTACAAAGTGCGATTAATTTAATTGCTTAATTTGTAAAAATTATAATACGCATTCTTAAGAATTTTCTCAAAAAATATTGTTTATTTGTGAACGACATAAATATAAAAGAATTTAAATCAAATTATAATAACAAGAAAACAATTTTAAAAATTAAATTGTTTGTTTTAAAACATATTTAATAATTAAATGCAATATTAATAAATATAAAATTATTTAAATGTATTATATTTGACGAAAAATCTTAATTTTGCAAGTTAGAAATCAAAATTGTCGATTTTGTATATAATTTTAATAAATAATTTCTTAATAACATCAAAATTATTAAAATTGTTAAGTAATTATTGTACAAAAACGTTTTTAAAGCTAGAGTTTTTATAAAAATATATGTCTATTATTGAATTTAAGTGTTAAAATTTATGATTGTCGCAAAGTTGATCTATTGTTTGTTCAAAATAAAATATATCTTTGTTTAAGACTTTAAGTAGCAAAACGTTATAAACAAATTAAAGATTGCTTTAACAAATATATTAATAATGCGTATTTTAAATTACTTTATTTTGATTGACAAAATTATTTTAATTGTAGATTTTAGCTTAAAAGATTAAGAAATTATATTTATACAAATTAATGCAATAACAAAGAGAAAATATTTTTTACAATATAAAAGTAAATTTTGAAGCAAATAAGAATTTTAATACGACGTCAAAAAGCGAAAATGTCAAAAACTTATAAAAACTTTAAAGAAAGTGCAATTTTAATTGTATAAAATTCGATTTATAATTAAAATTAATGCAAATATTTTAATAATTTAATTTAATTGCTTTGCGACAAATCTATTCAACGCTTTAATAACTTATTAATTGATTTAAATTTGTTTCTTCGACTTTAATATATAATATATATTTGATTAAAAGCATACAACAACTAACGAACTTTTAAAAAATTAAAAGAATTGTTCGACAATGTTGACAAAATTAATAAGAAAAACATTGATAATTTTATTAATAATTAGTTAAATTATGTTCGCGTTTGCCTCGTACAAGTAACAATATCAAAAAAAAACAAAAACATTTTCGAAGACAAATATTTTAATAAATTTAAACAAATTGTTCGATATTTAATCTCGCTATAAAGATCGAATATAAATTAAAAAAAAATTCGCAAATTCAAGAATTATGCTTTTTGTTTTTTAATAAAAGAAAAGCGTTTGTTTTGAAAAATAAATAAAAATATATCTTTGCGTAAAGTAATAAATTAAACAAAAAACAAAAATCGAATCGTAAAAAGCTTGCATAACAAGAATAATTATAAAGAGAAAAAGAGCATTTATTGACGCGTTGCAAATTAGTATTAATAACAAAATTTATTTAATTTTTGCAAAAAGTATATCGCAAGTTGCGATAAATGCTAGCGAAGAGCTTTTAACAAACAAAAAAAAATTATGTATTCAATTTATATTTTAAATTTGTAAAAAAAGATTGTTGTAAATTATATTTATATATTAATTGCAAAAACGTTTGTTAAAATAAATCTAATAGTTGTTCAAAATAATTTAACGAAATAAATAAAAACTAAGACAATTTTAGATTTTAAAGCATTCGTTATAGTGAAATTCTTATAAAAGAACATTTTTAATTGATATAAATATGTTAAGAAAATAATTATAAACGACAAACTTAAAAATAAAGTTAACATAACAATTAAATTTTTAAAAAGATATAACGTTAAAAAAGTAACAACATCAACTTATTACTTACAAACAAATAAAATAATAATAAAAAAACACAAGTTTATTGTTAATGTTTTGTTCAAACTAATTAAGAAAGTTTTTACAAATTAATTACGACATTTGCATACAATATTGTAAATTAATAAAACAACAATTTAAAAATTTATTAAAAAGATGTTGTTTCGTTTTGAGTTCAAATACAAAGTTGTGTTATTAATCGAAATAAAGTATTTAATCTAATATATTATAAATTTAAAAAAAGTCTGTTTAACAATAAATTTACTAACGTTGCGAACAAAATAACTAAAAAGAAAAAATAAAAATGTTTAAAAAACAATTTTGCGTCTTTGTCGTTTTAAAGAAGCGAACAAAGATTTTTTCAATAATAATTATTAGTTGCTAATGCGTTTATTTTAAACTAAAGATTTAATTTTATTATATAATATCAAATTTAATAAAAAATAAAATGTAAAACTATTTTTTTAATAATTAAACTTCTTTAAAATAAAAAAATAAAACAAAATTAAAAACTTTTATATTTTAAAAAAAGTTAACAACACAAAGCTTAAAAATATTTATTTAGAAAATTAATTAAAAAAATACGTAGTAAGAAATTAAAATTTTTAGATTTTCGCAAAATCAAAAGACAAAAATAAAAAAATAAAAAATAATTTTATGCGAAAAGCAAAAAATTAGTTTAATTAAAGTAATAAGAGATTGTTTGCAATTATTATATTATTGCTATTTTATTACAATTATTTGAATTAAATAAAAGTGTAAGATTTTTTTTTAAAAAAAGAGAAAAGTTTCGATCTTTACATTTGTTTTACTTGTAAAAGCTTTAATATAAAGTTTATTAATTTACAAGTATTAAGAAGTAATTTAATTACATAAAGTAATTTATAAGACATTATAATTTCGAACATTCGAAAAGAATAAATAGAAAAACAAAAAAATTAAAAAGTCAAAATATTAACAATTTTAATTAATTAGAAGTAGACAAACAACACTAACATTTATTCGTCTATTTTAATTGATTAAAATTAATAATTAAAAAGCAATTTAAGAGCATTAATAGCAAGCTTTGATTAAAAATTCTAAAATTTTAAGAATTTCTTTAAATTATAGAGAACGAATTTTAATTATTTTTTACGTAGCATTTCTTAACAATAAAGATAACAAGATTACACGCTAGTTATATTAATTTTATACTTGTTTGCAAATTAATATACGAATAAATGTTAATATAATTTTTTTGCGTAATTAATAATGTAAATATTGCAAACAACAATCAAATTTATAAATAAAGATTCTTTGCATTTGAAATTTTATATTTGTTAAACATTTAAAACAAGTTATTGCTTTATTTATAAAAACATAGCAATTTAATAATTTAATTCTTTGTTTATAAAATTCTTTTTTTCGATTTATTATTTTTGTATAATTTTTTTTTATTAAGCTTATGTTATAGCAAATCTAAAGCAATAATTACGAAATACTAAACATAAACAATCTTTTGCGAAAAAAAATTCTTAATTTTTATCAAAAAATCAAGATTAAAGACAAGAATTATTATTTATGTTAACAAAAAGATTTCGTAAAAAGCGACAACTTGCACTTGTTAAATAAGATACAAATTAAAATTCAATAACGTTAACATATTTTCTTCGTAGTTAAAGATTAACTCTTTTAATTAAATTATTTTAAGCACAAAATTAGCAAATATTATCGCAACAATTACGAACGTTGTAGTGTTAAACTTTTTAAACTTAAACTTAAAAAAAATTGCGAAAAATAATTATTTAACTTGTAAAAGACAATTTGATTATTAAGAATCGCATTTATATTTAAGTAATTAATATTTTACTTTAATGTAATAAAATTATTAGCAATAAGAGAAAAGAATGTTTGAAAAATTTTCGAAATATAGTTTTAAATATTTTAGAAATAGTTGAAAGTTAAATACAAGATTTGTAACAAGTAATTAATAAGAACGTTCAAATATTAATAAATAATTTATTATAACAAAAATTGAAAAACGCAACACAAAAAATTAATTAAAACAAAAAACTACGAATTTAAAATAATTAAGTTCAATTTCGCAAATTATAATTATTAAAAATTGCAAATATGTTATTTAGAAATATAGATTAATTAATTATTGAAACAATATTATAAATAACAAAGAAGTGCTAAAATTTGCAAAAAATTTTGAAAAAATTAAATCGAATTGTATGCAATCGACTTAAATATCGCACTATAGAATCGAAATACATTGCTAACTATATAATCGTCAACTACAATAAAATAAATGTCGAAAAGTTTAAAAATACAATAACGTTTATTAAACAAAAGCTTTTAAAAGTTGAAATAAAAAATTATTTTTAAAATTATAATTTGATAAGAATTCTAGATGCGAAATTGAAGAAAATTCGTCAAACAAAAGTTCAAACAATTTCTCTTTTTTTTATAGAAAATGCAAAAAAAACGCAAACTCAAAACAACAAACAAAAAGAATCTAAATTGTTAACTTTTTAATTAAAATTAAAGTCGAAATTTAAAAATAACAAAACTTACAAAAAATAAAACAAAAAAAAAATCAAAATTTAAATTCTTTTAAAGAAGCTTTTTCTTTGTTACTACAATTGCGAAATTTAATATTAAGATTATCTTTGTTAAATTTTAAATTATTTAAAATTATTAATATAACAAGATTACATACTTTAATTATTAAAATTGCAAAAAAATTTTTAGAAACAATAGCTATCTTTATTTTGACAAACAAGAAAAACAATACAAAAAATTGTTTATATATAAAAGTAAGCATAAATTTGCGATATTAAATCAACTATTATCTAGCAATATTAATTAAAGTTTTTCAATTAATTGAACTAGCTATGTTAACAAAGAAGCAAAAAGAAAATCTAATTATAATTATATTAAAATCGATTGTTTGTATAGCTTATTAAAGAAAGTTAGAATTTTTGTTAAAAACAAATCGAATCTCTAATAATTAAATCAAAAGATAAATAATTTAATATTATAAGAAACAAAACAATTTTTTAGTATTTGTAAGACAAAAAAAATTAAACTTTAAGTTTGAGATTTGTTTATTTGTTTTTAAAGATTTCTTAAAACAATACGTTTATAAGAGAAAAAAACTAATTTTTTTATTTAACGATTTTTAGTAAGTTGATGTTTAATTTCGAATAATAAACAATATTAATTTAGCGAAATAAAATTAGCATAAAATAATTGTTTGTCAAAATTGATTCGCTTATTTAATTGTTAATTTGAAGTACTAAATATAATCGCAACTTTAAAATGAATTACAAATAATATTACATTATTAACGAAAAAATAACAATTAACGAAAAGAATAACTTCTTAATTGTTTGTTCTTTATATTGCAAATAATAATGCAAATAAATTAAAATTTTTACATAACATATATGCTTTTATAAGACAATTATAAATATAGATTGTTAACAATATCTTATTTGTTAATCTTTAAAGAGCATAAAAATTAAACATTAAAACGTTACTTTAATTTCGACGTAAATTAAAACGTTTATTAAGAGTCTTAGCAATTGCAATCGATTATTTTTTTCGTTATATAAAATAATTTGTTTCGCGAAAAGTATTTGCTAAATAATTTTTATAATTAAATCGACATATAATTGCAAAAAACAATAAAATAAGAATAATAAAATAAGAAAATATTAAAAACTAAATTAACAAAGAAGAATTTATTAAAATAAGAATTGTATTAAGCGAATGTGTTTTGTTAATTTAAAGATATGCAAATTGCGCAATTTTAAATCTTTTATTGCAAGCTAGAAATCGAAATTAATATAAAAATTAAAATGTTTTTTGTCTACGTAACTCTATTAAAAAATAAAGAAACTTTAAAGAATTTTTAAATAAATATAAAAAGCAACATTTTTGCAACTTATTAAGACTTAACTTCGTTAAATTTATTTTTAACTAGCATGTTTTATTGTTTTAAAGTTGCTATTAACTTTTCTTTTACATTTAACATTAAAAATATTATTATAAAACGTGCGTTTTAAAACTTAACAAAAGTAATAAAGAAATTAAGAACACTATTTGAAGATGCAAAGAAATTTAATCGTCTAATAAAACAAACTTAAGAACGTACAACACGTTACGTAAAATCAATATAAAGAAAAATTTAAAAAATAAAAAGTAAAGTATTTAAATTTTATTCGTAAATACAATTTATAACGCTTAAAAACTTTAAGATATTTAATACTTATCAACTTAATATTTAAAACGACTTAAATTCTTATTTAATTAATTATAAAAAGAAAACAAGATTTGAGTCTTCAACTATTTGTTTTAACAAAAAAAAGAAGATTTTGTTATTTCGATTCGAAATTAAAAAAAAACGTTATAAATCAAAATTAAGTTAATAATCTAAATCAAATATTTTAAGACTAAAAATAATTTCTAGAATTATACATTTATCTTTTGTTTTAAAAAGTTTAATTTAGATACAACAACGACAACTTACTTTATTATTATTACTTTTTTCTTAAATTAATTTTTTAAGTTTACGTCAAAGAAGCTTATTATTATCGTTATTATTTTTAAGAAGTAAGCAAGACTTACAATAATCAACTTTATCAAATACTTAATTTCGATCAAATAATTTTTTTAATTTTAAAGAAAACTTTATGCGAATTAATTTATCACGTTCTTTACGCAATCGATTCGAATAACAAAAGAAACAAGAGATTTAGTCTAACGATTTTAAAAAAATAAGAGCAATTTTTTTATTTTTTTATTACAACTTTTGTACGAACAAAAACAAAAGTTTTTTGATTTAGTAATCAAGAAACAATTATTAAAAGAGAGAGAATCGTATGTAGTTAAATAATTAAGTAATATTAAGCTATAAATTTGAGAATGTTTGTCACTAGTATTAGCGATTTATTTGCAATATATATGCGATCTCTTTTATTTAAATCTTAGAATCTTAGCTACAAAATACATTATTAGACTATATAGTGCGATTTATGCATGTATCGCGATAAGTCTTTGTTGTCATAGTTGTCTACTAACTAGAATTCTATCTCTATCTCGTTACAATACTAATCGAGTCAAAAATAGATTTAAATATTAATTGAAGACGTATTAAGTATAAAGTATTAAATACTTAATTCTCGAATAATTAATTGCTATTAGAAAAAAAGTAAAATTGTTTTTGTTAAAAAGTCTTTAAATTAATATTTAATAATTTTAATAATTAATTAATTTCAAAATTGCTATTATTTTCTTCTAATAAATTTATTAAATTGTTAGAGAGAATAATATTTTGCAATTCTTTAATAGTTGTAAAGAAATCTATTATATATATTATATGCAACAAAATTTTAATATAATTAAGTATTTCGATTATTTTTGTCTAAAATATAATAATAATTTTGCAAAATATATAACAAAGCAATTCGATATCTATTATTTTTACAATATATTTAAGAGTAAAATATATCTCTATATAAAAGCAGAAATTTTAATAGTTACAAGATTTCTAATTTAGATTTGAAAATCAATTAAATACAAAATTTGCAAAAGATTTTGTATAAAAATCTCGATTAATTTAATACAATATAGCTATTTAGAAATTATTTTAATTATAAAATTGCTTCTTAAATTAAGAAATTGTTTTTTAATTCTATTAAAAAACTTGTTTTGCAATAAATCTAATATATATTTTATTGAAGTATTAACAACGCAAGTAGTATAACTCTAAAAAATTAATCTTTTAATAGTTTAAAAGTTATTAAAACAAACAATATATTATTATTATTATTTATTTGTTATATATTGCAAAAAAATCTAATTTATATATACAATTCTCTTTATATATATTGTATATATAAGCTGAAATATATTAAATTTTAGATATTAGAATTTAATAAATAATATAATTCAATAAAATTTCTTAAATAGAATTCGAGAAATATAATTTTATAATTAAATTGTCTTTTTTATATATTTGTATATCTTAAGATTATTTGTAATAAAATATATATATTAATTGTAAGCAAGATTGTTTAAATTAATTTCTAGTTGCTTAAAATAAAAAAATTCAATTATAAAAATATTGTTAATTGTTGTGCTTTTATCTTTTTAGATTAATATTGTAGAATATAATTTTATTTTATGCAACTTTAGTATATAAAGCTTAAGTATAGATACAATTTAAAAAAAGTTTATATTAATATATTTTAACAATTAAAAAAGTTTTTGAATAACACTTTTAATATAGAAGATTTAAATCTTATTAAATTAAATATATTATATAAAAAATAAATATAAATATATTATATCTTAATATTAAAACTTTTATTAATTAAAATTAGAACAATAGTTATTATCGATAGTAAATACTTTTTCGAATTTTATATATAGCAAAGGAGAAATATAGTATTAAAATCTCGAAATTCGATTATTATAACAAATATAATTAATCGAAATTTTTAAATTTTTTCAATTCTTTTATCTTTTTAATCTTTTGAAAATTTAAAACTATTATAAGTTAAGATTGTTGTAAAGAATCTTTCTATTGCAAGAAAATATATTTTTGAGAAACTAATTAGTTTGTTCAATCGATTCTATATAGTTTTATAGAATATTATTAAATTAAACAAATATAGCAAGTTTATTACTCTTTATTTTGTTTTATTTTGTTACAAATAAAGCGCAAAAATAATTTAAAAATTAGAAAACAATTTCGAACGCAATAGATAAAACAAAATAGAAAATATAACAAGTTGTTAATCGATTGTGTTTTTAGATTTTGTTGCGTTCGAGTTTTAGCAAATAACTACAATAATAATATTTTGTTAATAAGAGATTGCAATTTTTATTATCTTTTCTGCATTTTTAAGTTTAACAAATAAATTTTAATTAAAATTAATAATAGATTTTTAAAATAAAGTAAACAACAAATTTTTAATTAGTGCTCGAAACTCTTTGTAAAAATTATTAATAATTTAATTTTAATTGTATTAACACATAAATTGCTTTTTGCAATTTTCTAGTATTAATAGAAAGTTCTTGTAATTAATTATTTTATTATAGATATAATCGAGAAAGCTTCGATATTTCTTTTTAAAAAAAATTGTTTTTTTAAAACCAAATAAAATTTTAAAAATAATTAAATAGAATTTATTATTATTTGTTTAATAAACTATTTATTTGCATTATTTTGTTTAGATTATTTTCTCTTAATTTTTGACAACAAACAAAGAAAAGAAATTGTTCTTAAATTGTAAATATCGAAAAACAAATTAATAAAACTTAATAGAACAAACTTAAATTGCAACAATAAACAATTAAGAAAAAAAACAACAACAAAAACAAATTTAAATTAAGTAGAGAAAAAGAAAACAAACATATAAAACAACTATTTATAACAAATAACTACTTTAATTGCAATAAATAGTGAAGTAAAATTATTATTTATATTTGAAAAAGAAACTATATATAGATTAATTAGTTGCGCAAACCAAAATAAACTTGTTATTAGAGAAGTTAGATTTTCGAAGTAACAAAAATGCGTTGCGTATTTTTAATTGTTTAATTAGCAACTAAATTTTATCGAATTCTTAACTTATTAATCGATTTTTATTTTTATTTTTTTATCTTTTTGCAAAAGCAATTTTGTCTTTATTATATAATTATTTCGATTTTAGCGCAAAGATAAAGTTTGTAATATTTAATCAAATTTTGTTTGCAAATTCTTATTTTAGTTTTTAAAAAAATTGTTAGAAAAATAAGTATGTCTTTTGTCTATACAACAAATATTTAAATATCTTTAAATATTCGAAAAAAATTAATTTATTAATATTCAATAATTTTTTAAATCGCAATATAATTGTTGCTTAACAAAATATTTGTTTTAATTTTAATTTGCAAATTGTTTTAATTTGTTTTACAAATCAAAATATTACTAATAGAATTTCTCAAAATAAGTTAAGTAAACGCAAGAAATCTATTTTAGACTCGATTGTATTAATTGAACTTTTTAAATACTAATAGAATAAAAACAATTTGCTAAATATAATAAACTATAAATTAATTTATATTTTCTAATTTTATATTGTCGAACAACTTATTATTGAGTTAAATTGCTATATATTAAAGTAAAACTATTTAATAAATAATTTTTCTTTTTCTTGCAATAAAACTATACACAATTTTTAATTTTATTATATAAATATTTTTGCAATCGCAAACAATAAATTTCGAACTTTAGTATTTTGCAAAATCGATTTGTTTCTATATTGCTATATTTTTTTTAATATTAACTAATATATTGTCTCTTTCTATTATATCAAAAATATTTAGTTAACAACAATTTTAATAGCAAATAAACAATTCTAAAGTATTGCTCTTTTGTATATATATTTACTTCTTTTATTGTTAATTTCTCTATATAATTTATTAATATTTAATTGACGTTGCAATATTAATATTGCTTTTTAACAAAATTTGAAGTTTGTATTTAACTTGTAAATTTCTTAACTTATTAAAATTTCTATTTGTTATTTAATGCGTTGTTTGTTGTTTGCTTTAATATCGAATTTATTTCTTAATATAATAATATTTTTTTTCGATATTTTTTTTTGCAAACTTTTGTTTAATTTTTTGATAAAATTGTTGCTATTATTAATATTAAGATATTGCTCTCAATAATTCTAGTTTTTCGATTTTCGAATATATCGAAAATATTTAGTTTAATTTGATTAAACTTATAAGTTTGCAAATCGAAAAAAATTAACGAAAAATTCTTAAGAAATAATATTATTTTGTAATTCGATATATTAACAACTTCTTTTCAATTACTTAAAATAACTAATTTTTTAATTCTTAATCTCTAATATTGCAATACAAATATTAAAGAACAACTTAACTTAAAAACTTATATATTTAATTTATTTTCAAAATTCTTTTAGCAATTTGAGCTATTTGTATAATATTGTTTTTTAAAAATCTATTAAAATCTTAATTAATTATTGTTTTATCTTAGAGTTTTCAAATAGATAGAATTTTTTTTGTAGTTTTTGTATTGTTGTTTTTAATTGCGTTAAAAAAATTTTAGAACAAAAATTTCTAAGTTTACGAGTATTTTGTATTTGTTTTAATAAATTATATTTTATAGTTTTTAATACTTTAGCAATATTTAGATTTCTTCTATTACTTTTATAACAACTTTTATATATTTATCGATATAATCGAAATATTTAACAATTGTCTTGTATTGTTTTTTTTTAATTTTAAATAATAAAATTTAATTATTTGTTTCTTTTACAATATTATATTAACTACAATTAATTATAAATTTTGCTAAATATTAAAAACTAGTATACAAGTTAACAAATATAATAGCAAGTTTTGCACTTATTTTGTTGTTTATAATTGAAAAGAAATTTTGTCTACAAAAAAAAAATAAAAAAATAAATAAAAAAATAAAAAAATAAAAAAAAACAATCGATAAAATATATTAATAATCGAAAATTCAATATAATAATCTTTTATTTAAAAACAACTATTAAAACAAAAATATACAATATTTTTTCGCTATTTATTTATTATTGTTTGCAATTTGTTTCGAGATTGCTAATTAATTAACAAATAAAAAAATATTTGTACTATATTTTCGAAAAATAATATCTATTATTAAGTAACAATATTTTTAATACTTACAAAATCTATTTATTTAAGAAATATTATCTTTACTTATTTATTGCGCAATATTATTAATTTTGCAAATTTTATATATTTGTTGTTATCGCTTAATTTAATACTCGATTATTTATATTTTTTGTTAAAAAAATTTTTTAAAAAATAAATTTTTTTGTCTATTAATTTTTCTTTAAGTAGAGAATAGCTTTTTTAAGTTTTTTTGTACTTTTTTGTATTTAACTATATCTTTTCGATTACAAAAATCGAAATTTTATTTTATATTTGTTTTTTTCTAATATATTCTCTTATTATAGACGAAAACAACTTTTTTTTAGAAATCGAGTCAATTAATATTGTTAAAAAATCGACATCTTTGTATATTGTCGAAAATTTAATATTTTTAATTGCTAATAAAAGTTTTGCGTCTTCTAATATTGCAAAAACTTTAATATTTTTGAATTTTTTTATAATCTTTAATTAATTAATTTTTGTCGAAACAACTTTTACTTCGACAATTTTTTTTTAATCTATCGATTTTGTCTATTAATTAAATATTAACTATTTTTATAAAAACACAATTTAAAACAATTAATCAATAAACAAACAATAATTTATATCTATATATTTGTTTGTAATTGCAATCGACTATCTATTTTTGTAGTATCTTTTTATTTTGTTTGTAAGATGCTTGCGTTGCTAGCAATTCAATAGTAATATATCGAAAATCGTAATCGAATTTTATATATCAATAGTAAAAAATTATCTTTATCGAACTTTCGATATATTAAAATTTGTTTTATTTTAACAAAAAAATAGAGTTTCGCTTTTAGACTCTATAGAAAGATTATATTTAAATATGTGCTTTATCTATTAAAATTAATAGACAAATACTAAATAAAACTCTGTATTTAGCGTTAAACTATTTTATTAAGTATTTGCTTCTAAAAAAAGATTTTAGAGTTTATTTTAAAGTTAAGAATTTATTAATTTTAATCGAAGATTAGAGTTGCGAAGCAATAGATTTAAATACAATCTTTCTTATAGAATCTAACTATTGAGACAATAAAATTATGTTAACTGCTACTATTGTCTAGATCTTCGCGTTGGGATTTTTGCAACAAGTTACGAGTACTATATTTTTCTTAATTTACAACGAAAAGTAAGATTACGCAATTAAGCAAATACCTAATGGTTGTTGTCGATCAACACTAAATTTACGCTTCTTTAATTTTATTAACTAGTTCTATTGTCTTGTTGCTATTTGATGTCGCGCTTAGATTACAGCTAAGATGCGATCTCTATTGGTGTAATCAAGCAAATATGTAAAACGCTCGAGCTATCGTCACAAGAAATAAGGCATTTCTTTTATTGATTGTGAGAAGTCTCAACAAAGAAGTCAAAATTTCGCAAGCTAAAAGTTCTCAATCAATTACGTAATAGAATTGCAAGTCAACTAAGCAATAATAAAACGATAACGAGCAAGAGAAGGGAGAGGGCAAGAGAGTCTAGAACAACAGAGCCGAGCGAAGAAATAATTCAATATGTTCTAAAAAAGGGTTATCTCGAGCTAGTCTACAAAAAAAAGAAGAATACACAAGGCGACGAATTAGATAAGACGTCCATATTACTGACTTCAATTGTAGAAACAAGATAGATAGATTAAGAGAAAGTCAAAGTAAGAGTTGCAACAATGTAATCTCTAAGGAAAAGATTATTGACACAATGCCTTATGCAAAGGTCCAAGCACAAGAATTGACGATAGTCGATAAAAACCAACTAGATAGCAAGATAGAAGCGCAGACTCTTGCAATACAAGAAGAAGCCAAGGTACGACAAAGAGATGTGAAAGAAAGATAGAGAAAAGTAGGAAAACACAGAGCGATGCAGATCTTTATATCTTGAGAAAACGACGAGTGGGACAATGCATAGCGCCTTGCCCGAAGGGGCCGCGCCAAATTCGACGAGGCCACGTCTTGGCTAGAAGCAAGAAAGAGCCACCCTTTTGCCGTCCCCTCCTTTATAAAATTAAGTTTATTAATAGTTCTAAATATAATATAAATCTTTTATAATAAAACTATATATATATAGCAAATTGCGTAAATCTTGTAATAAGTTATTATTACAAATATTCTTATATAACAAAATTTTATTTAATTTTCAAAAATAATAAGAATTAAGAGCTTTTAATTGCGATACTAATAATTATTTTAACAAAATAAAAAGATTTTCAAATTCTAAAATTCTAAATTAAGTTATATTAATTAAGAAGATTAAAGATATTTTATTTATCTAATATATAATCTTTATTATTATAGAAACTAGTAAATAAAGAAGTTGTACTAATTGTTTGCAAAGAGAAGAATTTATATAAGTAGAAAGAAATAGTGTAATTGTTAGATCAAGTCGAATGTGTTTTTCTTAATCTAACTTATTCTTTTAAATCTTGTAAGATTAAGCTAGAGTCAAGTTGCGAACTCGATTCTAGAGTTAGAAACTTAGAATTTTTCGAATTAATGCTAAGAATCTATACTAACTTTGTCGCGTTAACTTTCGCTTATTTAATCTTATCTAATCTAGCGCTAGTCTAGAATAGATTAGTTGTGGATTCAAATAACGTAACGCGCTAACTATATTAGTTTAGCTTATAATTTACGCTAAACTAATATACTTAATACAATTACTTAACGTTATGTAATTGATTAGATTAAATTAAATATTCGACGCGTATTCTTTGTTTGTTCCACTCTATTAAACTAGGAAATCTACTTAACTCTAGAATTAAGATTGAACAAATTAACTCGATTAGATTAAAAAAATAAAAATCTAGACTAATAATTATACTATAAATAAAAGAACTTGCAAATAGATTCTAAGTATTTAAAATTATATTTTAGATATATTTTTAAGCAAACAAAGATTAAAGAAATAGAAGAAACTATATATTTTACTATTTAAAAGATATATCTTCTTTTAGTTTTCGCAAAAGTTTATTAATATTGAAGAAAAAAGTAGTATTATAATTTTCTCTTCTTTACAATATTATTGCTTAATCGAACTTAATATATTAACTCTTAATTCTATAAATTAATTACTTACAAATTGTAATTCTTATATATAAATTCTATTTTGTAGTTAGAAATTTTATTTAATCTTATATTACTATATTGCGCACTTTTAAGTTCTAATAATAATAATATATTATCTTATTATAATTAGACTAATTGTTCGATTTAATTTTTTCCCAAAATTAAAAACTCGACCCAAAAGTTATATCTAATTAGGCCAAACTTTAATCTAATATAGTCAGTAATTTTATAATTTGTAAAATTTGGTTTCAAACAATTAGTCTAATTATAATACAATAAAACTAATAGTTTTAACAATTTAAATCGATTTTTGGAATTAAATTTCAATATTAAATCTAGAAATTAACTTAAATTGTTAATTTCAATTTTAGAAATTAAATTGTCAAACTTTCGAGTTAAATTAATATAAATTGTCAAGATTTAAATTAAATACTTAATTTAAACTTAATATCTTAACTCGACGCAATTAGTTTATATTAATACAAAGATTTGCTATATTAGATTATAATGTTATTATAAGTAGTATATTAATATTACGCTAATACTTCTTACGAAAATATTAGAGATAATTATATTATTGAAGAGATTTGTAGACGTCTTTAAGCAATGCAAGCAATTATTTAATAGCAAGAATTTGCAACTAAGTAATTGTAATAATAGGTCAAAACTTAAGATAAATTAAATATAATTTATAAAAGAGTTGTATTCTAGTTCTTATATTTTAAGAAAATATTAATTGTTTGTCTTGTTTGTTTGTTAAATATAGCGAGCATAATTATTTGCAATATTTGTTTGTTAAACATATTAAACATTATATTTAAGATGTTTGCTTCTTAAATATATTAAATATAATAGTAGATTTGTTTCGAAAACATAGAATTTAAATTATTAGTATAATTTAAATAAGCTTGTAACATCTTTTTTTAAGTTTTTGTTTCGAAATTTAATATCTTCTTATTATGTTTTTAAGAAAAATTAATATTAGAACTTTTTTTTTCGAATTTTTTTTAACGTTTTAGATTTAATATTTTTAGCAATATATTCTTATTATAATTATACAATGTCTAACAAAATCTATTGCGTAAATAATAATTCTAAAAAGTGTATAAAATGTATGCAATCTAATTATAATTATAATTTAACAATTTTTTTAACTTTAATTAAACAAATTTACGAAAAACAAATATGCTTAAAAAAAGAAATGCGCGAAACACGTATTAAATTAAATCGACCAAAAAAATAATTTAGTTTTCTAGAAAATAAAAAGAAAAAAATAATCGTAAGAAAATAAACAAATATTAACAATCTAAAGATAAACAAAGTATATTTTATTAAATTTATTGTAAAAACTTTAAAGTTATTATTTGATATATTATTTAAATAATTTTAACTTTTAATTAATTAAAATTAAAATACTATTTTTATATTTTATTTTAATAAAATTTTCGTAGAATATTTTAATAATAATTAAAATTCTTTTTTAATTTTTATATATTCTTTAATATAAGATATTCTTTTTACTTAATAAGATACTTTTGATTTTCTTATTTTAGAATTTCTTTAATCTTAAATTAATTCTCTTTTTACAAATAGAAATAAAAAATGTTTTATAAAGACGTAATTAAATTTACTAATTTTAACAATAAGATGTAAAATACTAGAAATATTTTAACGTTCTTAAGTAAGTTAAATTTGTAATCGATTAATTTTTAAATTCTTTAACAAGAAACGATTTAACTTTAACATAATTTAATTATTTGCTTAATCTCTTAATTTTAAGATTCTTTATAAAAAAATATATTTTGATTTTTCTCTTTAACTAAGATAGCGTTTTTCGTTTTTATTTTAATATTTAATTTTTTTTATATATATTTTCGAAATATTATTGTATATTTTTTTAATATCTTTTCTCTTTCGATAACTAATTGCGCTAATAGATATATACGTTTTTTCTTAAAAAGATTAAATTTTTTGTTATAATTAACGAAGAATAAAATTATTTTAATAGTATTTAAAAATTTTGGATTAAGTATTAATTATATTATAAATAAAAATAATATTTAATTATTATAAGTATTGTTAATATAGTATTTAAAATATTGCTTAAAACTTTAGTTTCTTTGTTCTATTTAATTATTTGTAATTAAATAATAAATAATAGATATTTAAAATCTTGTATCTAACATTAGAAGAAGCGTCTTCTAATAGTTAGACGTAAAATGTTTGTCTCTATTATTAATTATTTTTTTAAATATATTGTAATATTATATAAGTTAATTTAATATAATATATTGTAGTTGTTCTATAATAAACTTTTTCTTGTATACAATAATATATAAGTACTTAATAAGTTTATTAATTTTTTTTTTTTAGTTATTGAATTCGTTAATTTAAGCAATATAATAATAAAGTTTATCGTAACTTTATCTTATAACAATTAAAACAACTTCTAATATTAAATTTTGTTATAATTTGCATATATATTATATTTGTTTTATTAACAATTAAGATTATTTTTAATATATATTTTAATAGTTTGTTTTATCTATTAAAACTAATAATATTAGTATAAAAACTAAAGAATTTTAGTTACTTTTAAGTGCTTTTGTAGTAATTTGTTATAATACTTTTTTATATATTCAACAATCTTATTAATAAATATCTAAAGTTTTTCTTTCTTTATTAAAAACTCTTTTGTATTATTTTAAAATATTTGTAATATAATATTTTGTTCATATTTGTTTGTTAATAATAACTTGTTTTTGTTAATTTTAAATATATTATAATTAAACAATTTCTTTGTTTCTATATAATTACTTCTTTTATTAAGTACGTTTGCTTTCTTAGTATTTTTGTTTAGAATATACTATATTTTAAACTTGTACTATTTAAATCTTTTAATTATTGTATTTATTTTTTGTTTAACTATTTAATAATAATAAAGTGCACAAGATTTTTATAATTTATAAAAATCGTAAATTTTAATAATTTTTTCGTATATACTTTTTATAACTTTAAGAAAATTACAATCGCAAATAACTTTTTATTATAAACGTTACAATTTTGTTCAATTAACAAGAGTTTTTTCGAAATATATATTATTAAATTTTTAAAATTTTTATACTTTTATACTTTTAATTGTAGTATACATTAATAACTAGATTTAATGCGTTAATTTTAATTCTATCTAATAATTGCAAATTGTATATTTATAACACAAATTTCTTTAAACAATTTAGTTTAAGATTTTGAAATTCGATGATAATATCGCGTTTACTAAGTAGTTTTTAACAAATTTCTTATTATAATTTATAAAATCTAAAAAAAAAAAATCTTAATATTTTTTAATATCTTTTATTTTTTAATTGCTTGTAGCTTCTTAAAATTTATTTTTTTTAATAAAATTCGAATTTTTTTAATTTTTTTAATTTTTTTATATTTAAACATTTTAATACTTTGAAGATATAACTAATATATTTTTTTTAAAAATTTCAAATAAATTATTATGTTGTTCAAATATATTATAACAAATTAATTTAAATATTGTTGTAATATATTATTAATTATTTTTAAATATATTATTAAGATATTTGTAAAATCGAATAATATTATCTTATATTTGTATAATTTATATTATATATAAAAAATTTTTTTTTATTCTAATTTAATTGTATATTTTTTGTAAATTTAGTTTAATAAAGTACTTTGTTTTAAATAATTAATCTTAAAGATTTTTAATTATAATATTATTTAGCTTTTAATAATTAATATATAAACAAAAAAATTTATTCTTTTTTAATACAAAAAGAATTAAGTATTTTGTTTATAATTAAGATTTTTTAATAATTTTTTTATTGTTTTTGTTAAATATTTGCGAAGTACTTTAAACTTTTTTTTAAATAAAATATATATAGATTTAAAGATAAATTGCTTACTTAATTTAAATCTAATTTTGTAACTTTACAATTAATATTTAAATAAGATCTTTATTGTTTTCTTTTTTTTAAATAAATACTCTTAATTGTTGTATATTTTTAATACATACTTTAGTGATTTTTTCGTTATATTAAATATTTTAAGACTTTTAAAAAATTCGCAATTTTTTTTACTTATTTTAATCTTTTTATTTAATTAATTTTTATTAATATTTGTTAAATTAAACTTTTTTGATTTATTTTTATATAAAAATACAAACTTGTTACTTGCGATCAATTTTTAACTTAATTTTTTACTTATTATCGAATATTACTAATGCGTAAATTAGATATAAATTGCGTAATTATATTGCGCAAATCTAAATACTTATATATTTTAATTAATTTTTAGATTGTGTTACTTTAATTAAGATATTCTTAGAACAATATTATAAATAATTATTTTTACTATATTAAAAATTAGTTTTTTGTAATGTTGCTAAATAGCTATTAGTAATAATTTTTTTTATTTACTTTTTTATTTTTGTTAAGCAATAAATTTTTATCTATAATTATTAAGTTGTATGTGTTAAACTTCTTTTAAGTAAAGTACTTTTTTCTTTTAATAAAAGCTTTAATTATAAAATTGTTTATTTTATTAACTTTAATTAATATAATAAAATATTGTATATATATTATTAAGTTTAGTTACTATTATTAAGTTAATATATTGTATTTCTTTAATATGTTATTTATTAAAAAAATTAAAATTTTCTTTGTTTTAATGTTAAAATTTCTACTTTAAATGTCTATTTATGTTAAGCTTCTCTTCTATGCTAAATTAACAACTTTAATTTTCTAAAAAATTAATTAATTTCTTCTTTATTTTTTAAATAAGTTTAGTATAAGTTGTTATAATAAATAATTTAATTAAGTATTATGTATTTCTTAGTTTGCTTTATCTTTTATTTAAATAAACTAACATTATTTAGTTGTTGTTCGATTTTATTAAAAAAAAAAAAATTTATAATATCGCTTTTTAACATTTTCTCGCATTTATTTATAATTTATTTTATTTTTCTTATCTTTAATAAATTAGTTAAAGTATCAAGATGCTTCGTAATATTATTTAAATATTTGTAAAAGTTCTTTTAATTATATTTGTTATTTAAATTTATAATTAAATAAAAATATAACGTTTTTAATTGTTTTGTTCTTATAGTTTTATTAAGTATTTAGTTAACTTTTTTCGTAAATGCAAATATCTTATTTAATAATATTTTATCTAGAACTTTTTATAATTAATTTAGATTCTTTATTAAATAGTAGTTGCTGTTTAATTTAATTTTAAAAATAATTGTCTTTGTATTAATATATTTCTTAATATTGTTTTAACTATTAAATATCTCTCTTAATATAATATTAATTTGTTAACAATTTATTAAGCTTTATAATTAATAATCTTTTGCAAAGTAACTTAATTTATTATATAAATAATACGTTTTTTAAAATTTATTATTTTGCTTTTTTCTAAAAAATTTATCTTTATATTGTTAAATAAAGTTTAATTTTATAGATACAAACTTATAATAATTAAAATTACTATACTTTTAATTAAAAACAAAATTGTTTTTACTAATATTTAATTATTAATTTAAAAAAGATTTTTGTTTTTTTTTTGGAATTAATTGTATTTTTTTTATAATTTTTTTTATACAATTTGTTGTCGAAATTAATAGCTACTTTGATAAAATTAAATATGTTGTTGAAAATTCTTTTATTATATATTTTTTTATTCTTTATTTTGTTTTTAAAGTTTTGTTAAAATATTGTTATAAGTACGATATTATTTTACTTAATTAAATTAATATATTTTTAAAACTTAATTGCGTAATTTGTTACAAAGATTTATTAAATTAAATATTAAATTATTCTTCTTATAATTTGTTTTTTGTTAAATATTTTAAAGATTTTTCGAAGCTCTCTTTTAAAGTTATTAAAATCTATAAATATTGCACAAGAATTTTTGCTATTATTTTTTAAATATTTTGATAAGTTTAATTTAAGTTAATATTAAACTCTTTCTTTAGTAGATATTAATAGAAAAATTGTCTTTTAATTCGCTAAAACAAAAAAATAAAACAAAATATAAAATAAAAATTTACTTATATAAGTTAGTTCTTTAGATTAATATAATTTTTATAATAGATATTGTAGTCGAACAACCAAATAATATTAGACTATAGACTTAGGAATGTTTGCTATCAATACTAGCAATCTATTTGCAATATATATGCAATCTCTTTTACTTAGATTTTAGAATCTTAGCTACTCAATATACTATTAGATTGTATAGTACAATTTATATATATATTGCGATAAGTCTTTATTATTATAGTTGTCTACTAACTAGAATTTTGTTTCTATCTTGTTATATTGAAGTTTAACGCAAGAAAATAGTTATAACAACAAATATTAGAACAACAAATTGTCGACATATCTCTAAAAACAATTTTAGAAATTCAAAAATTCAAAAACTCAAAAACTTAAAAACTCAAAAACTCAAAAAAAAAGTATAAAAGACAAATTAACTCTAACAAATTATTAGAATCAAAAATTTCAAAAATCAAAAACACAAAATTAACAATTTAGAAATCAAAATATTATTAGATTAAAAAGCAAAAAAAGAAAAGACAAAATTAAAGTATTAAAAATAACAATAAGAGTTGTATATTTAAAGATTAAAACATTTTATTAAAATTGCAACTAGTATTTATTGTTAAAACAATAAATTGTTTGCTAATTATAATAGTATTATTGAAAAAAGCTTCTTAGCAATATAATTAATCTATTTGCTTAAAAGCGAAAACGCTATTTGAACTCTTTTTTCGATAGAAATTAAAACAAATTTTTAATACAAAAATATTTGTTAATAGTAAATCGACAACTAACTAGAAAAAACAATAGATCAAGAATATCTATTTATAAACAATTAAAAAAATAGAGAAACAATAAACAAGAAAATAATACAAAATTAAAAAGAGAAAAAAAAAAATCTTTTCATAATTTTTGCAAAAAAAAGAAAGAGATTTGCAAATTAAAACTATTATTTTTTGAATTAGCTATTATTATTAGTTTTTTTGATTTAGTAGTTATTACTTTTATTATTTGTTATTGAACTATTCTCTTAGAAACAATATCTTAAAACAATAGAAAAATTGCAAATTTTTTTTTCGATATATCTATATTAACAACAAGTCTACTTAATAATTTTATAGAAATTGTAGAGTTCTATTACTACGTAATTTCTATATCTTTCTTAGAAACGTTAAAAGTATTGCACTTTAATAGACTTAATATTATCGATTTTCTAAATTAATTCTCGAATTTTTGTAATAAGTATAGAGTTATTTTTTAATATAAGATTATATTAAAAGGTGTAACGAACAACGTAGTGAATTATCAATTCTATAGAAAATAATCACATACAAACAACAAAGATTGCAAAATATATCGCAATTTCTAAGTTAGTCTTAATTGAATCTAATTTATCTAGATTAAATTGATTTAAATCTAGACTAGCTCGCTAAGCAAATCAATTAAAAGTAGATAAACGACTTTTCAAGTTGCTTACTTGCTACTATTACGATTTGTAGATTTCAAATATATCGTCGTCGTATTGCGCAATACTTTCACTCGATAATAACGTGTCTATTAGCTTTTACTAATTTTTTAATCTATTAATTTAAGCTATCTAATAAAGATCTTAAACTTATCTTTAGACAATAACTTTATTAGCTTATTTGCTATTATGTTTGCGCTTCGAACGAAACTAATGCAAATGCAATTACTTTTACAAAGATCTTTAATATAATAAAGTATTACGTTAATGTATTTTGATCTATTATTAATATAAGCGTTTTTAGTAAGTGCTAGAGTTACTTAATTGTCGTTTATCAATTGCATAAAAAATACAAATTTGTATATTTCGTTCTTAACAATATCTATGTAATTTAATAAATCTTTAAAGTATTTCGCATAACTAGTGTCTCTTAGAATTTATATAATTTATAAACTCTCTCTAATATATATAAATAAAGTTATGTGTTTAATCTTAATAATAGATGTTATTATTAACTTTTGTTTGCGTAACATTTATGCGATCAAGTCTTTGCTTATTATAAATACATATTTAAGAATTAACTTTTAATTTAATTTATTAGATGCGTAGTCTAAGTTAAAGTATACTATTAAATGTAAACTTTTACCACTATTTTACGTTAGTTTTTTATTAACAATAAAGCGAAAATATTGAAGCAATATTTTTAAGATCTAATTATAATGCTTTGTTAAATTAACAAAATATTAATTTAGACGTTCTATTACAAAGACAATGTTTAAACAAATATAAATAACTATATACATAATATTTCTAATTGTGTATTAATAATTCTTTTGATTAATTCGCTCGTTTTCTAGTTTAACAAATTAAAAAGAATCGTATTCGTTTATAAGCAATTTAATTAAACTACTTTTATTAACAAGCATTTGCAATCTATTAAGCATCTTGTTAACATAATAAAATTAATTTATATATAAAGTTTTAACTTTTCGATGGCAAATAATTCTAATATTAAGAATTCTGTTCATTTTTTTTAAATTCTTTATCTTAAATATTTTTTAAAACTCGCGTTTAAATTAATCAACGTTATTTATTAATTGTATAACAATAACAATATTGTTAACATAAAGTAAAAGTATAATGCGTTGTTTAAAATGCAATAAAAGACAAAAGTTAATATTGCATTATTTAAAGTCTAATTTAGCAAATTTTTTAACACAACGCTTATATTAATCGCGAACAACTTGTTTTAAATTATAAAAACTTCGAAAAATACATAAGCATTGCTCTAAAAATACATTTATTTTAAATAAAAATACTATGTAGATTTTTTTCTTAAAAAAAGACTTAATAAAGACGTTGTTAATGTTTACTTAATAATATTCTAGATTTTCTAATATGATAATAACAAAAAATATTTGTAAAGTATTAAATTTAACAATTGAAACAAAAGTGTCTTTGTAATTAATTTTAAAAATTTGTGTAAAATCTTTTGCAATTAATTTTGCTTTAAACTTTTTTAATGTTTTATCTATATATATCTTTGCTTTAAACACTTATTTGCTTGTTACGATATTAACGTTTCAAAAAAAAATAACAATTTTTTATATATTATTAGCAACAAAAGCAAGTAATTTTTCTTATATAGCATCTTTTTATAGCTTTTTTTAAACAAAATTGTTTACAATTTTGTTTTATATCTTTGATATAAATATAACAAGCTTGTTAACATTACTATCTTTTTTATTAATAATTACAAAGTTGTACTTTAAGTTTATAATTTTATTAATTACGTTTTAAGCTATAAAAACTATTATAGTGCGAACAATTTTACTTCGATGTTTTTTTAAATTCTCTATACTATTATTAACTTGTTTTCTCTTTAGAATAACAACGTGCAAAAATATCTATATATAACGTTTAAGTTAAACGAAATTATTTGAAGTTATCTAAAGAGAATCTAAGATAATCTAAGCGAAATCTAAATTATTTTAGACGAAATTTAAATTAATATAAGCAAGATCTAAGCTAGTATAAACGAAATCTAAATTAATGTAAACAAGATTTAAATTAAATTTATTTTTAATTGCATCTTTGCGAAGTCTATCTACTAGTTATCTTTTTAACAAAATATTAATAATCTTAATACGCATCTTAAGATTAATGTATTCTTTCTTTTTGTTTTCGACATATTTAACAACATTATGTTTAATAATTTTACTTAAATCTAATATTTATATTTTGACGAATACATTTATCTCGTCAACATATTTAAGAAACACTTTTATTTGTTTTTTATTTATAAGTTTATTTTTTTTATTTTCGACGAAAAAAAATTTGAAGTTTACATAAAAATAGCATTTGCAATTTTATATACATAAATAATTAATAAATAATTTAACGTTAATAAATGTCTCTATAGATATAATAAGCTTATTATTAATAAACAATTTAATTGCTATGCGATTTTGTAAATATGCGTTTATTTATGTAGTTTTTAGTTAAAACTTAATAAGAAGTTTTATCTTTTTAATTATAACTCTTATAAAGTTTTCGATAATTTGTATATTTTGTTTAACGATACTATTTTAAAAAGAATTATATAACAAAATATAATTAAGTACGACGTTAAAAAATAAATATTACTTATTAAGTGCTAATTTAAGCTTTGTGTTGTTATTGCTACAAATTGCGAATACTTTAACTTTACTTTAAAGCTTTATTTGTATTTGTTATTAATAAAAAATATTTACAATTTGTTTTTGTTTAATTATTGTTAATATTTATGTTTTACAAAAGTAATTGTCGACAATTTTAAAAAAATACTTGTGTTTAAGTTTTAAAATTAGTAGTAATTCGCAAATATTAATTAAAATAAGAGTTAAAATAATTGTTTTACGCTTATTAACGTAATAATTTCTCTTATTGCAAAACTTAATTAATGCGTATATTTTACAAAAATTTCTTATATCTTCGATAATAAAAACAAGCTTTAAGAGTGTAGTAATTTTATGTAGCTTTTGTAGCTTAATTGCGCCTAAATAAGCAAATTAACAATATTAAAAACTATATAGTTTTGTTTTGAAATTGTTAATAATTGCTTTGTTAACATTAACTTGCATTAAATTCTTCTAATTAGATGTGTTATCAATTGTTAAAAACGCTACAAAAGATTTTTGTTATATAACGATAATAAAAGCAAACTTGCTTAAGTCTAACGCTATTTTGCTTATTATATATATATTTTCTTGCTAATTTGCAATAAAAATACGTCTTTTTTATTTATTTTGCATTTATATATTGTGTTTGTTAAAGTTTTTATGTAGACTTTTTTAACATATGCGTTTGTTAAACAAAAAATTAACTTTAAAGTTTAAAACGAAAAAAACATTTGTTAAATATATTTTATTTTTATTTTTTGCACGTATTGTCGCTATTTTACATTAATTTAAAAACAATTTTTTTTCTTTAATCTTAACAATGCGTTTAGAAATAACAATAAAAGAATTTCTAAAATGTCGAAACTAATTAGTTATATATAAGAAAGCGTCAATATTAACAACTTATTTATTGTCGAGAATTTTATTAATATTCTTTTTGAACAACGTCGCAAATTCTTTATTAATACTTTTTTTAATATTGAAGTCGCTATTATTAAATAAAATTTTTTTCGACAAGTTATTGTTTTTAACATTGTAAATACAATACTTTTTGTAAAACTTTCGCTTATTATTTTTAATAATTTTTGTTTTTTTTATTTTTTTTTAAATGTATTTGCGAATATTAATATAAAAAAGATATTTTTTAACAAAATACTTAAGACTTTAACAAAAATAGCAACAATATATATCTTTATTAGTTTTTCGATCAAAAAAGCTAAATTTTTAATAAGAATTAAAGTTTAATTTTAAAAAAAAACTTCGATACTAATGTTAAAATCTCGAACAATTAATTTTGCGTTTAATTTATATAATAATTTTATTAACTTTAAGCAATGTCTTCTTTTCTTATAATTTTTAAAAAATTATATTAACATTAAAAGAATTTTAAGTATTAAGAGTGTCTCAAGTTGCGATATATTTTAAAAACAAAAAAATTAATAATGTCTAAATTAGTTTATCGTTGAGATACAATTTCTTTATGTTAAATTAAATTTCGACAATTTTTTGTTTTAGTTTTTTGAAATGCATTTATGCTTTATTAATGCTCTAATTAGCAAGCTTTTTGTAATTTATATAATTTGTCAAATGCTATCTTTTAATAATTTAAAGCTTCTTTTTGTACTTATATATCAAAAATCTTTATATTTTATATGCGATAATTATAACAATTACGTTCTTTTCGTCGTTCTTGTCTAAATAAAGTTAAATATAAAGAGTAGTCTTAATATTTGTTTTTACGTCTTTAAATTAAAAAATTATTAATAATATTAAATTAATTTCGCTTGCAAAAATAAAAAGTACAATAGAATCTAAAGATTAAATTACATTTCAAAGATTTTTTACTATAAAATAATTTCTTATTTGACGAAATTATTGCTCGTTCGTAATTCGACTAAGTACGTCAATTGTTTTATATATATTGTTCCTTATAATGTGTAAAAGTAAATAAAGTAAAATTGACAAAAAAATAAAAGAATAAATAAAGTAATGTTTATCAAATAACAATAAAGAAATTTGATACACTAATTTTTTATTAATTTAGTGCGAAAATCGTAATTACGTTGTCGCCTTAACAATATTTTTTAATGTTATGTTTCCTTTCTTTAAAGCAATTTAATCTATTTTCTTTAAAACGTTAACTAGCTCTCTTTTAAACAATATAATTTACTCTCTTTAAAGCATTAACTAGCTTTTTTTTAAACGTATAAATTAATCTTTCTTATTGTCGTTCGTTCTTTGTAGAACTTGTAATCGAACAAAATCAATTTGTTTGCGCAAAAATCTCTCGCGTAACTTGAAGATGTGTATCGATTTTCATTTATTAATAATAATGTCTTTTGTTTTTTATAAAACGCGATCAAGATTGTTGCGATAATAGCATTAAGAGTTGTCGAATTAAAAGTCTTTCGCAAACTTAAGCTTATAATCTATTGAAAAATGTAACAAACAACGTAGTAAATTATTAATTCTATAAAAGATAATTACATACAAACAACAAAGATTGCAAAATATATCGCAATCTTTAAGCTAATCTCAATTGAGTCTAATTTACTTAAGTCAAATTAATTTAAATCTAGACTAATTCGCTAAGCAAATTAATCAAAAGTAGACGAACAACTCTTTAAGTTGCTTATCTACTACTATTACGATTTGTAGACTTTAGGCATGTTGTCGTCGTATTACGCAATAGATTATTAAGTTATTTTAATATTGCAACAAATTTATAGAGAACTTTATTAAATTTATTGTTGTCTAAACAAATAAAAAGTAATTTGAAATAATAAATAAATTAAAAAAGAAATTTAAAGATAGAAATTTAAATTAAAAAATTAACTCTTGTATTTTTCTAAAGTTTTTGAAAAATATATTAAAAGCAAAGTCGAATAATATTTGTAAATATAATCGACAATTTAGAGTTATTTTCTTAAAGCTTATTAAACTTAATTAAGTCGATAAATATATCAAATTTTTGTAGTATTTAAAGAATCTTTTTTGCAATATTTGTACTAAAATAATGCAAAAATATAGAATTAATTCAAACAATACAACTACTATAATATTTGAACTATTATACAAGACAATTATAAAATTAATCGAAAACAAGACAACTATACAAGAAATAAATATTAATAGCAATTAGACTACTTAGCGTATTACAAATATTAATATAAATAAATTAATAAATATAGTAAGCAAAAAGCAAAATTTTATAAAGAAAAAAGTTACGTTAAAAACAATTTTTGTTTTCTTAGTATTGTTAGTAGTTGCAATTAAAAATACAAAAACTAACAAAATACTAAATATCTTTATTAGAAATTAGTAAATCTAATGTAGATGTAATAGATAAAGTAATTCTAATTCCAACTATCTAAGGTGCTTGAGACAAATATCTAGATAGATCGATCGAGATTAAGGGCATAAGGTTGACGCTAAGTCTAATTAGGCAATAATGTCGCAAACCTTTATAAAATTCGTAACAATTGTTTATCTTTTTAAAAAAAAATTACGTCTTCGTAATTATATTATAAGATAACAATTGTAAAACTTAATTCTATATACAAACAAACAATTTATTGTAATATCGAATACTAATAATGTTGAAGCAAAGGCGTCAAAGCTATATAAGCATATAAAACAAAGAAAAAGTTTATAACTTATATACTTATCTTTTTCGAAATACTTGCGAAGACGACGATAAAAACAATCGAAAAACATTGTTAAAATTGATGCGAATAATAATAAGATAAGATCGTCGATTTGATGCAATTTAAGTAACGAGAATAACTTGTAAAAAGAGCAACACAACAACGTTATTTAAATGTCTTCGAAATCTTCTTTGAGTCGATTTTAGAAATAAACTTAAAACTTATTTTTTTAATATTCGAAACAATAAAGCGAAGCATTTAATAATTCTTTAATTTATTTGCAATAAATGCGACAAATGCAATAGAAAAATATTGCGAAAACGCATCGATTTCGATAATATTAACACGTTCTTTTTGATTTTTTTCTATAGCAAATTTTATTGTTTTTGTTGCTTTTTTGTCTATAGATTTGAGACATAATTTTAGAGTAATAGAGACGATAATAAAAATAATATAAAAGCTTATTAACAATACTATTAATAATGTAAATTTAATAGATATTTAAATGCGATCAATTTGTATCTATTTGTTATATAAATGTAGATTAATTTTATTTTGAGACACTTCTAAAACGTTATTGTTTAATATTATTTTTACCTTAATGCTCTTAGTAACGTACAAACGTGTTTCGAAAATAATCTCGTTTACGTCTATTACATAGATAGATAGATATATACACTTATTAACTATTTTTTCGTTGATAATGTCTTGTACTATAATAGGCGAAACGATGTTTAGACGTATATATAGATTGACGTCTTTAAGCAATAGTAATTCGTTTATAAAGCTAATATTAAAATTGTTGTTCGCGTAAACAATTATCGATTTTTGATTGTTGTTTTAAAAGAGTTTTATCTTAAAGATTGCGTATCTAGTAGACGACAACTTAATTTCGTAGACGTTTAAGATCGCATATTTTATTTAATTAACGTATTGTTTGCGTTTCTTGCTTCAATTAGAACGAATATCTATTTAATAATAATCAAACATATAATTATCAAGTTCTTGATAGTTTTTCAAATAATTAACTTGACAAATGTTGCATAAGTAGAGTAATATATTGTAACAAATAGTGTAACTATTATTAAAGTCTTTCTCTAAAGATATCTAATTATAAAATGCGATTATTGTTTCGCCAAATTAAGTATTTGTAATAGCGTATTTAATATTTGCAAATACAAAATAATATGTTTTGTTATTATCTAGATAGACGTTCTTTACATATGCGACAAAGTAAATATAAAAACGCGTTTTCGTTTAATTAATTAGAAGCTTTTAATTAGAAGATAAAGCTAAATATTGCGAATATTGACGCAACGACAATAGATTTCTTGATTGATAATTTCGATTGTCTTGATATTCTTTAGTTTGCGACAATAATAAAGATGCTTGCTAATATTGTTGCGATAATTAATTAAGTAAGCGACGTTTTATCGATTTAACATCGCGCTAAAAAATTGTCTTTTTTTTGTTAAATTGATTGCTAGTGCTTGCATTAATAAATGTATTAACAAATAATTTAATGTTGTGTTTAATAATGCTTTTATAGTATTCGATTACGTTCTTTAACGCTTCGACAAACTTATTTGAACTTATATATTTAGTAGATTATCTAATGTTATAACGTAGTTTGTTATTAAGATTCTTTTATACATAAGTAAAAGCTACAAAGTTAACAATATTGTATAATTGTTTGTAACAAATAATAGTTTAAATGTAGTTGTTTGTCGAACATTCTTTTTGTATATTTTGTATAATATAGTGCTTTGCTTGCAACTTGTCGAAGATTTTAGAGATAAATATTTTATACTTGTTAATTAAAGTTACGTAGAATTTCTTTGATTAACTAAGTCTTTTTTGCAAATATCTTAATTAATTAGTAAATCAAATTATAACAAATTCGCGTAAGCAAAGATATAATTGTTTATTTATCTTTTTTGTTGTTGCTATACGTCTAACTTGCTACATAAACATATAAACATTATAATAAAAAACGTCTTTTTTAAATATTATATAGTTGCTTGTTAAATAAGATTTCTTTAATAGTCTTAAATAAAAGTATTCTATGTTAGATAATTTAAATTGCTTCGATTTTATTGTTATAATAACAATAGAAACGTCTTGTAAATACATAGATTTAAGATTAGATATTAAAAACTTCTTAATAAAATAAAAGACAATACTTTGTAAACAATTTTTGTTTTTGTCTCTATTATAATTGTAATTATTGTTCTTTTTTGTATAGTTTCGTAACATACGTGTTTGTTAACGTTGTGCATTTTGCGATAATAAGACGTTATAATAATAAGAAAAGATTTGTTTTTTATAAGAATTTTGTAAATTTTGCAATATAAAATTATCTTAAAGAGATGCTTTCTTCGACGTTATCTTCGACGTCTTTAATATTGCTCTAAATAATATTTATTTTATCAAATTAGAAGCTTTAGATTGCATAAATGCTTTCTTTGTATCGATTTTATTATGCAATTCTTGCAACATTTCTTTAATTTTAATAGATTAATTGTTTATTAATTGAATAAGAGCATTAATGTTTAATTTCGAAATTATATTTTAAAAGTCTTGTTCGACAAAATTGTTTAAACGATCGCCTTATACTTCTAATACATTATAACAAACATATATAGTTTTCAACTATTGCTTTGTTAATCTTGTTATCTTTATTTTTATTATAACGTCAAGTAATTGTTTTACGTCTTTCTTAATAAATAATAAGAACATCTTTAATAAAGTAAAAAAAAAAAAGAAGAAAAACAAGATAGATTCTTTGCTATTGTTTAATTTAACAACAACAATAAAATTTATAGAAAAATTGTCGTCGATTATAAGTCTTGCCAAATTAGAGTCTATCGAAGAGAATCTTTTTTTTTTGAATAATTTTCTTATTAATTTTTAGACAATGTAGTAGACGAAATGTTCTTTGCAAACGATATATTACTTTGTTGTTAATATTGCTTTATTGCAACAAATCTATTAATAAAAAATAGATAATCGTAAATTGTTAAAGCTATTATTTGTTAAAGATTAGTAAATCTAATGTAGATATAATAAATAAAGTAATTCTAATTCCAATTATCTAAGATGCTTAGAGCAGATATCTAGATAGATCGATCAGGATTAAGAATATAAGGTCGACGCTAAACCTAATCAAGCAATAATGTCGCAGACCTCCATGGAATTCGTAACAATCTTAATACGAGTTTTTAAAAATTTTAAAATTAACAATGTTCGCAAAATAACAAAGAATAAAATTTGTTAAATAATTTAACAAGCAATAACAATACAATTACAAGAGACTTCGTATATTGTATTTTCTTAAATTCAAATAATAGTTTAGAATCTATTTTAAGAAACAATTTATATCTATTAAGAATTTGCTTTTATTTCTAAATACAATCGATCTTAATTAAAATTAAATAAGTATTTGTTCTATTATAGTTTATATAGATAATAAATTTGTTTAGAGTTAACAATCTTAATAGAAAATAAAAAAATTTATATAAATAAAAACAATAAAATTTGCTATAGATTTAACAATTTTAAAAACAAGAAAATGAAATTGTCTTTTAATAGTGCAAAAATTAAAAAAGAGACTATAAGAATTTGTTATTAATAAAAAGTGCAAAATTGTGTTCGAAATTCTATAATTATTGTAGCAACAATAAAATTAAATATTAATTTTTTGTTAAAAGATAAAAAGAATAGTAAATCGAATTAAACAATAGTAAAAATTCAAGAAACTTAATTAAAACAAAATTTTTCTAAGCAACAAATATTTTAAAAAAATTTGATAAAATAATTGATCAAAATAATTAAAGAAAAAATTAAAAAAAAAATATTCTTAAAGATTAAAAATATTAAATTTAGAAATTATTTAAAAATAATAAAAATCTTAAAAAAATAAATATATATAAAAAAAAGAGTAATAGAAACAAAAGTAAAGAATATTATAATAGAGAATATTCTTGCAATAATTAATTTTAATTTAAGAGTTATTAAGTATTAAAAAAATTAATTTAAAAAGAAGCAAAAGATTTCTACAAACTATATATAGCAAATAAAATATTCAAAAAAATAATTATAAACTACAAAAAATTAAGTTAATTTTAAAACTTTAACTTAAAGTATTTTTATCTTAAAAATAAAATTAAAATTAATAAATTTTCTAGATTTTTGTTCTAATTTAAGTTTTTTTTTTTTTTTTTTCTTTTTAATAAGAAGTTTAATATTATAGTAACAAAAAGAAAATTTTAGAAACTTACTAGAAAAAAGAAAAAAAACAATTATTATTATAAAATTAATTAGCGCTAAATCTATTAAGATTGTTTATTTTGAAAATATTGTTACAAGAGTAAAATCTTTTAGAACTCTATATTTTGTTGTTTGTTTAATTGTGTAAATATAGTTAAAAAATATAAAAATTAAAACAATATTTAATAGTAGTGCAAAAATTAACTACATTAGCAAAAGTTTTGCAAACAAAGCTAGTCTGGCTATTTAACAAAATATTTTTATTTTATTAATAGAAGTTACAAAAATATATATTTGCTTCGAAAAAATAGTAAAAGATACAAAATATTAATTAAGAAAGTCATATATTCGACTTATATCTTTAATTTATAAGAAAAGATTGCTATAAATTGTATCTATATATTAACTAGAAAAATATTTGTTAAAATTAATTTAGTAGTTGTTCGAAATAATTTGACAAAATAAATAAAAGTTAAAACAATTCTAGATTTTAAAATATTTACTATAGTAAAATTTCTATAAAAAAAACATTTTCTATCAATATAAATATGTCAAAAAAATAATTATAAACAACAAATTCGAAAATAAAGTCAAAATAACAATTGAACTTCTAAAAAAATATAGTGTTAAAAAAATAACAATCTCGACTTATTATTTACAAGCAAATAAAATAATAAAAAGAGAGTATAAATTTATTGTTAATATTTTGTTTAAATTAATAAAGAAAGTTTTTACAAATTAATTACAATATTTATATACAATCTTGTAAACAAATAAAACAACAATTTAAGAATTTATTAAGAAAACGTCATTTTGTTTTAAGTTTAAATACAAAGCTATATTGTCGATTGAAATAGAATATTTAATCTAATATATTATTACTCTGCGGAACGATCCGGGTTTGGTCCGGGTTTTTGACCAAAAATTTGGACTCAACCCGGACCGAACCCGAAATACCTAACCCGAACTAGGGTTATTTCGATAAAATACGCGAGCTAGCGTATTGAAAAAAAATTGTAATAAACTAGTCTATTTTAAGTAATAGTATTGAAAAATTAGATCAAAATCTTCAAAACTCGATTTTTAAAATTAAAAACAAGAAAAATTAAACGTAGAAAACTATGGCGAGGGAGAGAGCAAGTCGTGCACTACCCAGCCCGTTCCGCGGAGTATATATTATAGACTAAGAAAAAGTTTGCTTAATAATAAATTTACTAATAGTGCAAACAAAACAATTAAAAAGAAGAAATAAAAATATTTAGAAAGCAATTTTGTGTTTTTGTTGTTTTAAAAAAAAGAACAAGAATCTTTTTAATAATAATTATTAACTACAAACGCGTTTATTTCAAACTAAAAACTTAGTTTTATAATATAATATTAAACTCGATAAAAGATACAACGTAAAATTATTTTTTTAATAGTTAGATTTCTTCAAAATAAGAAAACAAAACAAAACAAAAAACTTTTATATTTTAAAAAAAGTTAATAGTACAAAACTCAAAAATATTTATTTAGAAAATCGATTAGAAAAATATATAGAGAAAAATTAAAATCTTTAGATTTTTGCAAAATTAAAAAACAAAAATAAGAAAATAAAAAATAATTTTATACAAAAGATAGAAAATTAATTTAATTAAAACAATAGAAAATTGTTTGCAATTATTATACTATTGTTATCTTATTACAATTATTTGAATTATATAGAAGTGTAAGATTTCTTTGAAGAAAGAAAAGTTGCAATCTTTATATTTGTTTTATTTGCAAGAATTTTAATATAGAGTTTATTAATTTGTAAGTATTAGAAAGAAATCTAATTACGCAAAGTAATTTACAAGATATTATAGTTTCGAGCACTTAAAGAAAACAAATAAAAGACAAAAAAATCGAAAAGTTAAAATACTAACAATTTCGATTAATTAGAAGCAAATAGATAGTATTAGTATTTGTTTGTCTATTTTAATTAATTGAAATTAACAATTAAAAATCAATCTAAAAATATTAATAGCAAATCTTGACTCGAAGTTCTAGAATTTTAAGAATTTGTTTAGATTATAGAAAACAAGTTTCAATTATCTTTTACAAAATATTTTTTAACAATAAAGATAGCAAAATTATATATTAGTTATATTAGCTTTATATTTGTCTACAAATTAATATATAAATAAATATTAATAAAGTTTTTTTGCGTAATTAATAGTATAAATATTGCAAACAACAATTAAGTCTATAAGTAAAGATTCTCTATATTTAAAATTTTATGTTTGTTAGATATTTAGAACAAGTTGTTGCTTTATTTATTAAAATATAGTAACTTAATAATTTAGTTTTTTGTTTGCAAAATTCTCTTTTTCGATCTATTATTTTTGTATAAATTTTTTTTTATCGAGTTTGTATTATAGCAAATTTAGAACAACAATTACAAAATACTAAATATAAACAATTTTTTGCAAAAAAAACTTCTTAATCTCTGTTAAAAAATTTAAATTAAAAACAAGAGTTATTATTTATATTAACAAAAAAATCTTGTAAAAAGCAATAGCTTATATTTGTTAAACAAAATATAAATTAAATTTTGATAATATTAATATATATTTTTTGTAATTAGAAATTAATTTTTTCGATTAAATTATTTTAAGCGCAAGATTAGCAAGTATTATTGTAGCAATTACAAATATTGTAGCGTTAAATTTCTTAAACTTAAACTAAAATTAAATTGCAAAAAACAATTATTAAATCTATAAAAAACAATTTAATTATTAAAAATTGCGTCTATACTTAAGTAGTCGATATTCTTTTTTAATATAATAAAACTATTAACAACAAAAGAAAAAAAACCTTTGAAAAATCTTTAAAATATAGTTCTAGATATTTTGAAAATAATCAAGAATTAAACACAAAATCTATAATAGACAATTAATAAAAACGCTTAAGTACTAATAGATAATCTATTGTAACAAAAATTGAAGAACGCAATACAAGAAATTAATTAAAACAAAAAGCTACAAATTTAAAATAATTAAGTTTAATTTTGCAAACTATAGTTATTAAAGATTGCAAATATATTGTTTAAAAATATAGATTAATTAACTATTAAAACAATATTGCAAATAGTAAAGAAGCGCAAGAATCTAAAAAGAGTTTTGAAAAAATTTAATTAGGTTGTATGCAATTAACTTAAATTTTGCACTATAAGATTGAAATACGTTGTTAACTATACAATTAACAATTACAACAAAATAAATATCGAAATATTCAAAAATACAATAGTATCTATCGAACAAGAGTTTTTAAAAATTGAAATAAAAAATTATTTTTAAGAGTTTAATTTAATAAGAATTTTAAATGCGAAGTTAAAAAAAAATTTGTCAAACAAAAGTTTAAATAATTTTGTTTTCTTTTGTAAAAGATATAGAGAAAGTGCAAATTTAAAATAACAAACAAAAAGAATCTAAATTGTTAATTTTTTAGTTAAAATTAAAATTAAAGTCTAAAAATAATAAGACTTACAAAAGATAAAACAAAAAAAATTAGAAATTAGAAATTTTTAAAGAAATTTTTTTTTTGCTATTACAATTGCAAGATTTGATATTAAGATTGTTTTTGTTAGATTTTAAATTATTTAAAATTGTTAATACAACAAAATTATATATTTTAATTACTAAAATTGCAAAAATCTTTTTAGAAACAATAGCTATCTTTATTTTAACAAACAAAAAAAACAATATAAAAAATTATTTATATATGAAAGTAAATATAGATTTGCAATATCGAATTAACTATTGTTTAATAATATTAATCAAAATCTTTTAACTAATCGAATTAGCTATATCGACAAAAAAGCAAGAAGAAAATCTAGTTACAATTATATTAAAATCGATTGTTTATATAGCTTATTAAAGAAAGCTAGAATTTCTATTAAAGATAAATCAAGTTTTTGATAATTAAATTAAGAGACAAGTAATTTAGTATTACAAAAAACAAAACAACTTTTTAGTATTTATAAAATAGAATAAATTAAATTTTAAACTTAGCGTTTGTCTATTTGTTTTTAAAGATTTCTTAAAATAGTATATTTATAAAAAAAAAAGCTAATCTTTCTATTTAACAATTTTTAGTAAATTAATATTTAACTTCAAGTAATAAACAATATTAATCTAGCGAAATAAAATTAGCATAAAATAATTGTCTATTAAAATTTATTTATTTATTTGATTGTAAACTTAAAGTATTAGATATAATTGCAATTTTAAAGCAAATTGCAAATAATATTATATTATTAGCGAAGAAACAATAATCGACAAAAAAAGTAGTTTCTTAATTATTTATTTTGTATATTGCAAATAATAATATAGATAAATCTAGATTCTTATATAATACATATATTTTTATAAAACAATTACAAATATAAATTGTTAACAATATTATATTTGTTAGTTTTTAAAAAGTATAAAAATTAAATATCGAAATATTCCTTTAATCTTAATATAAATTAGAATATTTATTAAAAGTTTTAGTAATTGCAATTAAATATTTTTTTTGTTGCACAAAATAATTTGTTTTGTAAGAAATATTTAATAGACAATTTTTATATTTAGATCGATATATAGTTGCAAAAAGCAATAAAAAGAGAATAGCAAAACAAAAAAATACTAAAAATTAAATTAATAAAAAAGAATTTGCTAGAATAGAAATTGTATTAAACAAATATATAAATTGCGCAATTTTAAATCTTTTATTACAAACTAGAAATTAAAATTAATACAAAAATTAAAATATTTTTTATCTATATAACTTTGTTAAAAAATAGAGAAACTTTAAAGAATTCTTAAATAAATACAAAAAACAATATTATTGCAATTTATTAAAATTTAACTTTGTTAAATTTATTTTAAACTAATATATTTTATTGTTTTAAAGTTGCTATTAACTTCTCTTTTATATTTAATATTAAGAATATTATTATAGAATATATGTTTTAGAACTCGACAAAAGTAATAAAAAAGTTAAAAATATTGTTCGAAAATGCAAAAAAATTTAATTGTTTAGTAGAACAAATTTAAGAATATGCAATACGTTATATAAAATTAATATAAAAAAAAATTTAAAAAGTAAAAAGTAAAATATTTAAATTATATTTGTAAATATAGTTTATAAAGTTTAAAAACTTTGAAATACTTAATATATATTAATTTAATATTAAAAACAATTTAGATTCTTATTTAATTAACTATAGAGAAATAATAAAATTTAAGTTTTCGATTGTTTATTTTAACAAAAAAAAGAAAATTCTACTATCTTAATTTAAAATCGAAAAAAAATATTATAAATTAAAACTAAGTTAGCAATTTAGATCGAGTATTTCGAAACTAAAAATAATTTCTGAAACTATATATTTATTTTTGTTTTAAAAAGTTTAATACAAATATAACAACAATAATTTACTCTATTATTATTACTTGTTTCTTAAACTAATCTTTGAAATTTAACTTAAAAAAATTTATTACTATTGTTATTATCTTTAGAAAATAGACAAGATTTACAACAATTAACTTTATTAAATACTTAATTTCGATTAAATAATTTTTTCGATTTTGAAAAAAGCTTTATATAAACTAATTTATTTTGTTCTTTACGCAATCTATTTAAGTAACAAAAAAAACAAGAAATCTAGTTTAACAATCTAGAAAAGATAAGAGCAATTTACTAATTTTTTTACTACAATTTTTGTACAAGTAGAAACAAAAGTTTTTTGATTTAATAATTAAAAAACAACTATTAAAAGAAAGAAGATTGTATATAGTTAAGCAATCAAATAATATTAAACTATAGATTTAAGAATATTTGCTATTAGTATTAGCAATCTATTTGCAATATATATGCAATCTCTTTTACTTAGATTTTAGAATCTTAGTTACTTAATATACTATTAGACTATATAGTGCGATCTATATATATATCGCGATAAGTCTTTGTTGTTATAGTTGTCTACTAACTAGAATCTCGTTTCTATCTTGTTACAATATTAGACTTGTTAATTTTAATTTTGTTGTCTTTTATAATTAATAATTGATATAATATTAATAAGCTTATATTTAAAATAAAGATATATTAATTTAATACAAATAATTTTAAAATATTTAAAGTATTATGCTAATACTTTTTACAAAAATATTAAAAATAATTATATTATTAAAGAGATTTGTAAATATCTTTAAGCAATATAAGCAATTATTTAATAACAAAGATTTGCAACTAAGTAGTTGTAACAATAAGTTAAAATTCAAGATAAATTAAATACAATTTATAAAAAAGTCGTATTTTAGTTTTTATATATTAAGAAAATACTAGCTATTTGTCTTGTTTGTTTGTCGAATATAACAAATATAGTTGTTCGCAATATTTGTTCGTCGATTATGTTAAACATTATATTTAGAATGTTTGCTTCTCGAGCATATCGAATATAATAGCAAGTTCGTCTCGAAGGCGTAGAACCTAAACCACTAGTACAGCTTAGGTAAGCTCGTAACACTAACAGTTAAGTTTCTAAGTAAAGAGATAGATCCAATATAAGATTAGCGTAAGACTTTGCTATGCTAAGACAAAAGATAACGCAAATCGTTCAATCTTGTTCGTTTACAGTTCAGGGGCAAAGCATCGAAGTATGTCAGCGTAAGAGGTGTGTTCTTAATTCTGTGCCGCATTGTGAAATTGATAACACAACTTTCCTTTCGAGGTTCAGATATGTAGTCGCTGAAATTGCCTGCCTGTAATGCTGAAGAAGTTCGACCGATTTTCGGATTATGTAGCGGAGAATATGCTGTCTATTCCCATGGTGTTCTACGACTTCGCGCTCAAGAACGTTCCCCGTTAGTCCTCCGGCCACCACGCCAAAATGTCTTAGCAAAATAACATGGATCTTCTTACTGGAGTAGTGGACCTATCAATCTGGCCGACATTATACATGCGCTTCGCAAGTCGGCTATCTGGGTTGCGCAATACAAGCGAAAGTTGATGAGAATGTATGGAAGTTTGGCCCGTGATTGTTATAATCTTCTTCCTGGTTTTTGCCGGTGTACAATTTGATTCCGGTTCTTTCTTGTTCAGTATGTGTTACTCTCATGTATGGCCGCTTCTGGCTCTCCTCTTTCACACTGTTGGTCTAGGTTTTGCTGCTTCGGTCACTCTCAGGCCTGTTTTGCCTGCGGAAACCGCAGCGTCAGTACTGCTTGAACCAGCTCTCCAGATCAACTATTCGATCCCGATCAATCTTATCCGTAGGTACGTAGCAACCTCGTTGAGTCCTCTATGCTATAGCCAGTCTCTGTGCTGACAGGCACCAGCAGTCTTACTGCTCGTCCAGAGACCTATGCCGTTCCTGAGACTTCTACCATACTCCGCATTGCGTGGCATTACGGCAAGCTTCCTCAACCTGAATTTGACGATGTTATCCTCCGTGCCTTGAATACGGTGGTTGGGATAGTCATTGATAAGCCCAGCGGCGACTCTCCTGTCGATGGAGACAAAATTACCTTCCGGTCCCCGAGTTGTCATCTCAGAGTGACTTCAGAAACCCGCTATTCGTTGACTTATGGTACTCTAGCGACTTCGCTAAGAGGAATTGGTGTTGTTATGGGAAAATGGGGACCCACGCCGGCGGATATTCTCATCTATGAAAACCAGACACTCGTGGCGAGGGTTTCTATCGAGTTCAGCAGGGGATGACGGTAGTCCGTATAGAAACTTCCGGTATGGTTAAACTAGATTGTAGAACTAGATATGTCGCAATCTCACTAGGCTGGCCTCAATTTGATTGATTCATCTCTGGCGCGTGCTGGCCTGCTATATGCATCCTGCAATAGTGTGGAATCGTGTCTGTAAAGTAGTGTTCGCAGGAGGTCTACCATGCGAGTCACGTTGGAAGATCTTTCACCCTCAACAGTGGTAATCTCTAGCTCGGTCGAGCTCACTGCCTTTCAAGCGCTTCCAGAAGCTACGCCATTGGCCATCCGTTCGAACTTGGCTGCGTTTTACTTCTTGTCAATCGGGTGCGGCCCGTGGATATGAGACTTTACATAGTCCCTGTTGAGGTTTAGATTTCGTTAGATCCAGCACAGATCACGAGTAACGGAGCTTCACCTTCTGACATTCGCTTTGGTAAATAGGAACTAGCTTTAAGCTAATCATTTGTGAGATATATAATCTTCTACTTCCTTGGGTCTTTTCAATAGTTTGTAAGCTTTTGAGAGACTCTTCCGCGGCTATTGGTCATTGGAATTTGGTTCAGCACCCAATTCATATCTCAGGCCTCATCCTACATTTGGGACACACCAACTCGCGAAATTGTGAGCATTGGAAGCGACTGTGGGGAGACAAAGTTGCTCAATTCGAGCTTAAGGTACCCTTCGAAGAATCTTAAACACACAGCAGACGAGGGATTGGGCTCTTGCGGTTTTGGGCGTCTCAGTCTAGGTTCAAATGCTGTATAGGTACCGTACCGACGAGAGTAAAGGGAGGGGTGAAATCCTAAAAGAGAACCCTACTCAACCGAGAACAGAGAGATGGTTATGAGAATTCCGAGAACAGGGAGAGCGGCTCGACCGGTGTAAAAGAGCAAACTCTTCAAGAAAGATAGAAGCCTAGAAGATAAGTTAAGGGCCTGGTCCGCCTGTTTCAGCCTTGGTGATTGATAGACCCCAACAGAGTGGGCTGGTTGTTTTAACCTTCCCTGCCGCTTCGGCCTCGATCTACATGTCTGACAGGATTTGTACTGATTTGGTTTTATGCCATTCTGGAGCCTGGGATTTCATGAGTCCTCGTCAGAGTATTTCGGAAATGCTGCTGATTCGCAGCTTGGTCTAGTGACCAATTGGTGATCCGTGACGTGTCCACACAGTGCTCATCCTTAGGAATACTTGTTTGGACCGTTCTTTGATCGTGGTTTTCCATTACTGTCGGCACTCTTCGGTCCTCACCCAACCTCCACGGCTTACCGTTCCACAACAGAACGGTCTCACTCTCCATCCCCTCTTTCTCCCCAGCCATATGCTCCAGCCCCGCCGCCATGCCTTGGGCGCCTAGCTCACTAACCCTCTGGTTCCACAGCAACTGCCTCACCCTCCCACCCTTGTGGCCCACGTCCTCAACCATGATCCACACGACCGGCATTCCACTTCTTCCCACCGCCTTCCTCACCCCTTTGGTAGCTGGTCTCTTCGCGCACAAGATCCCTATAGTTCCACTGCCGCGCCACCCCTCAGGCGCCCCGGCAGCGGCGCCTTCGAGCTCTCTAACTGTCATAGGCGACACTTTAGCTGCGAGAGCTTTGCATTGGACAAGGACTCGGAGAGGATAGGGTAGCGTGGGAAGCTTCCACATGCCAAGGAGGTCGATGCCGGCGTCGGAAGGGCCGCCAACGCGTGTTAGAGAAAAAGAAAGGCGGATGAGGGTTGAAGCGCAGAGGTACTCATAGTGAGTCCCAATATACATTGCACTCTTCGGTGAGAGGCCTGTCGTACCAGCGTAAGCCAGGAATGATGGGAGATCATGGTGGGCAGGAGCTTGAGAGCTGATGGGAGCGCGGTGCCGAATTTGTCTCTGCCGCCCGTGGTGCGGCCGAAGGAATTTTTGGATCCAGGTACGAGGTATCATGAGTGGGAGCGTTGGAGCCGCATTTTGGGATGAATCCTGAGCCCGACCTCTTGGATCATATCGTGACGCTAGCGCACCCTAGGAACAACAGCATTTCGAATTATGGCGACGTGACTTTAGGTTGGTTTAGATCATGTTGTAGCCCTAGCCTAAACCTGGCTTCCATGGTGAAGACAATGCGTGCAATATATAAGCGAAATCACACATGGCCTCTTGACCATACGGTAAAACAGTTGAAAGACGTCCGAGACAACACTCTTAGCAAAACCTGTATATTCATGGTACGCATGGGATGCCCATAGTAGAATATCATGATCGTACGCAACGATAGCTTCATGGCTACAGGCCATCCGAGACCGTGGGTAAGGAAGAACCAGTGCAATCTAACTTAACGCCACCGATGCTAGATGTTTGAAAGCCACCGATGCACATGTACCATCTTCTCAAGCCTCCCTGCTTCCATCTCGAAGTGCCCTCCTCGCTTTTTGTTTCTTTACATAGTCATATCTCACGCTCCACAAACTGAGACCGATCCCTATCAAAGCAGCTCCGAAAGTCATCCAGTACGCGGTGTTATAGCAGAATCGCCCATCAGGACATTCTCTCTGTCCATCAGGGAGAATGAGTGAATGAGAATCATAGATCCGGCCTTTTGAAGTTCAATCAGTTTCGAGGAACAGCACTCTTGTGGACCAGTTCCAAACATACCATAGAGCAGATTGAAGATGTTACCGAATACAATCGGCGCCAGCGTCATGCAACCCCAATTCTGACTGAGCCCATTAACGCCAAAACACTCCGCTACTAGCGAGGGATACACTCCGAACAGAAAGCCATACGCCACTGAAGCTACGAATCAGTAGTGGTCAAGGATCAGTTGTGAGTCTTGTGCCTTACGTCCTGTCAAGCCAGAGAGAAAGCCAAGTACATGCGGATTCTCGATCCGCACTCCACAGATCTGCGCAACAGTAAACAAGCAGCTGGAGAAGACTAAACACCAGAAACGGCTCGCATGGAATCTCTTCACGATAACGTCAGAGCCGATACCTTTGACGGCCATTAGAATTGACCGTTGCTTCCGTGAGAACCCAGGACCTACCACTTAGAAGTCGACCACAAAAGCTCATGAACGACAGTATCGACACATGCATCAACTGTCTTTCCTGGATGAATTTTGAGGATGCACTATCGTCGTAATGGTTCCATAGTGCTCTCGCCTACTCTAATAGTCAACCTTGGGCGAGCTAATACCGCGTATGGAAGCCCATTACATCATTCCCAATATTACTGGCCGCTTGTTAGCGATTGCAATCGCGTCACACAATAGAGCAAGCAATACTCACTTGATTGTCATGAGGCCAATCCCTGTTAGCAGACCGAGCAGTAACCACAATTGCCAGAACTGGACGTGTGGAAGCATAGCTATATTTCGAATATCTACTTGAGGTGAGTCATGACCAGTTGCAGTTTTAACATTTTGACTGGGTATGTCTCCAGGAGAAGACGAAGAAGCCTTGGATATCAACGACGACGTCTCATCAAGATCCTTTAGATCCGAATTTGAGCCGCTGTTGTGCGATGAAGAGCTTCCGGCGTTATCTGGCAGCGTACCTGGCTCCTCAGAGTGATGTCCAGCGCTGTAATGACTGTCTTTTGACTTGGTGCGATTGAGCGGATTGGACTGCCTTCTCTCATCCGCAGGCACAGCAGAGTACGAGGACTTATGGGGAACCACCCGTAGGAAGGATATAGAGCAATAGCAAAGACCGAACGTGCCTGCAGAACACAGAATGAGGTAATCAGAGGTATTATCTGGGAACGCAATGAATGAGACCGTCGTAAAGAAGAAAGCGCCAAGCCCGAACGCAGATAAGGGAAAGGCCGTCGCGGTTCCTCGATGGTTTGGCCAATTCAGCGCCGCTGAAGTAGTGAGTACAGATACATGCAAAGAAGTGCCGGCGACCTTACAAGTCTTAATTGAACCAGAGAAAGCAGCAGCCCCTCCAATGCCGGTCAGAAAGGTAGCAAAGCATAACCACGGTAGGGCAATGGAGCCAGGACCGCCGTCGTAAGCTGGGATCAAGGTCACCATTTATAAGGAACCTCAAACTTTCATGGTGTACCTCTTTGCAGGATTAGATATCCCGATCCAAGAGACAGGCCACCCAGTAGTACTCCTGGCCGTGGCCCCTTCGAATCAACCAAAAGCCCAACTGGTATACCGGCAATATACATGCCTTGAGAGTATAATAAGTATTGGCCCATGAATAGAGCACCTGCTAAATACCGAGGTTTCCAGACGTCCCCTGGCATTTCTTAGTTGCGTTGCGTGAAGGAAGGTAAGTTTGGACAAAGCCGACGTACGATGAGGTTGCTTTTAGTAGAGGAGAGCTTCATTTTCGAAGCAAAATCGGGTGCCCACGCGCTGTATGCATACTAAGCAGGATAAGCCCAGGGCGCAGGGAATCGTTGCTAGGCATGACCGACATTTGTACCGCAAGCCAATGCGATAACTGTTGCAGCGATGACTGACACCACCCGCGTCCTCCTCATGGTTCTTTCGGACATCCTGCCCCCTAGACGCCCCCACAGCGGAACTGTTGTGCAGCTTATATAGACAGCATTGGGTCCATCAATTGCCAGTGGCCTTAGTCCGAATTGTGCCAATCCTCAGCTCTTGAAGGTCGTCCCTGAGCTGAATACGCAGGTGCCCCAAAGTCTAATCACTTTTTGTCTTTCTGGTGCTCGATGCCATTAACATGCCAAATGACATGTGTGACACTTATGGCTGTTTGCGCTTGCTTCTCGAAGGGACCAGATGTGAAGGAGCCCGGGCCCACCGCGCCACCAGGCTGGAATTTCTAAAACGCTCACGCAAGACGATTTGACGGAAAGGCTCGTGATGCTTTGTCTATGGGCCCGGAATGTTTGGATTGTCCAAGGTATTGTTATGTAGATGTTGGTTTGTGACGGGGCTGTTGGTGACAGATAATTACTTAAGTGCTTTACATTACTTCTTAATTCTCTAGCTAGCGAAAGGGAAGCGGCAACATGGCTTGGCACAGCGGCAACTTTATCCACCTCTCCGCATTGCTGTCGACCATCATCCAGCATCATCTCTAAAGTAGGAGCAGTAGTTACTGGACTGCTTTACCACTTATAACGACGCTGGTTGCATCATGGGTGCATTGCTATCACTGCCACTATTGGCTCTGCCTAGTGTGGGCACTGTACGTAGACCTCACCGTCTTGCCCAGCTTTGACTGACAGGTCCATAGCTGGCGACCATGGGCGCAAGTTGCTGTGGAGCGGCTACGTGCTCAGCAGTGTGCTCTGCCTGTGGAGTATTCCAGTCCAGGTAAGTCGAGATGAGGAATTTCCTGCAGTAGCTCAAAAGGCGCTGACTGGTGCTCAGCATGGCTACACGCATTGCCTACGCCGTCATCCTGCTTCTCAACTCGATAATATCCTGGCTAATGCTCACGCCATGGGCCATGAAGAAACTCGAAGGCCTGACTCTGGATTACATGAATATTACCTGCCAAGGAAAGCAGTGCTATGGCTATGTGGCCGTCCAAAGGGTTAACTTCGCGCTTGGGCTTTTCCACTTCTGTCTCGCCTTCCTACTGCTTGGTGTCAAATCATCTCGAGATGGCCGTGCTGCGCTACAAAATGGATATTGGGGACCTAAGGTTTTGATCTGGTTGGTCTTCGTGGTTATCACGTTCCTCATCCCAGAGACATTCTTTCAGGTCTGGGGCCAATACTTTGCGCTGATCGGTGCCATGCTTTTCGTTTTGCTCGGGCTTATACTCCTGGTCGACCTCGCACACACGTGGGCCGAGTATTGTCTGGAGAAAATAGAGAACTACGACTCCCGAGTATGGCGAACTCTCCTTATCGGGTCTACGTTGAGCATGTACACGGCCTCATTCGCCATGATCATCATCATGTACATCTTCTTCGCCAACAGCGGCTGCGCTATGAACCAAGCCGCCATCACAGTATGTTGGTTTGTATAGAGTCGTGAAAGTCTCTGTATACTAACATCAGACAGGTGAATCTGATAATCCTCCTCGTCATCTCCTTCGTCTCGGTCCATCCCGTTGTCCAAGAGTATAATCCTCAAGCCGGCCTCGCTCAATCAGCCATGGTCGCCATCTACTGCACCTACCTCACGATGTCCGCTGTCAGCATGGAACCCGATGACAAGCACTGTAACCCCTTGATTCGCGCTCGCGGCACACGCACCGCCTCGATCGTCATCGGCGCCATCGTTACTATGCTCACCATCGCTTATACCACCACTCGCGCTGCAACCCAGGGCATCGCTCTCAACTCATCCAGCACCCACAACTACTCCAAGCTCGGCGACGAGGAACCTGAACACGGCCTTGTCGATCAACAGCCTGACACATCCCGCCGACAAATGCGCGCCGAAGCCCTACGCGCAGCTGTAGAAGCAGGTTCGCTTCCGGCGAATGCGCTCGACGACGATGACGACAGCGAAGACGACGATGATGGCAAGGGAGGTAAAGACGACGAAAGGGGTGGTACGCAGTACAATTATTCGCTATTTCATATGATTTTCCTGCTGGCGACGTGTTGGGTGGCGACACTGTTGACACAGAACATTGACTACGACTCCGATGTGAATTTTGCGCCGGTGGGCCGGACGTACTGGGCTAGCTGGGTAAAGATTGTGAGTGCGTGGGTCTGTTACGCGATTTATACATGGAGCCTGGTGGCTCCGGTGGTGATGCCGGGCAGATTTGGTCATTAGTGCTCAGAGAAGGGGCATGGGCGGTGATGGTTGGATAGCCCTATATGGGTGCCAAAGGGTTGGCGTTCACGGATGCCTAGGTATTTGTGTGATAGCCATTAGCTATTGATTGTCATTGTTCGCTACGTCTTCTACCCCTATTGTGATACCCCTCAATCGGTGATCCCAAGCTTTCTCGCGCCTGCTCGGTGGAAAACGCCGAGACATGCTATCAAGCTAGACCTGTTCGACTTGTAATAGTAATCGTACATTAGCCGCCAGAAGACGGGCTTATTAGGTTTTACAATTAATTTTTGATGGTACATGAACCGTAAGATGAACGCAAGGAGAATCGTGACTGCTAGATTTACAGAAAGCAAAGCTAATCTGGGCAATGCAAAAGTAATAGAATGAAAATCGTCTGTGGCGGAGAAGCAGAAGCGGAGGAGGAGGTCCACCTAAGTCATGAATGGTTGTGGGGGATCCGGATACTCTGACGCTTCAGAGAGCCGCGACCCCTTTGTGCGTGGGCCCGGTCCACCTCGTAACTCATCGACCTCATGTTCGAGCTCTTCCACATGGCGCTTGAGTTCAATCTCCGTTTGCTGCCATTGATGCTGCTTCATCCTCTGCTGCTCAAGCTCGTTGCTGTAAAGGCCATTGATCACCTCTAATTCGCTCACACGAGTCTTGAGTGTATTGTAAGCCTGGTGGAGCTCCTCGTATGTCTTTGGCGGTTCGAGATGGCGGTCGTTCAGGGATGACACCGAGCTTGGTGACGGCTGTCGTAAATTGAGTGATGGTAATGAGGGCGATCCGTGGAAATCGTGGTTCGACAGGGATACACCATCGAACATATGCTGGGGAGCGATGTTCGAGGGTTGCTGAATTGCCGGCGTGACTGTGCGGGAGACGGGCGAGTTGGAATGATTCGAATCGACAGATGAGGTTTTTTGTGATGTTCGACGGTTGCTGTTCGTCTGATTTGGAGGCGTGTTGGCGTCCGTGTTGTTGGGCGCATATCCGTTACCCTCGAAAAGGGACTGTTCGGCGCCATCAGCAAAGAGTCCAACACTGGAACCTTGCGACTTTATATACCTTTCTCTTCTGGCCCTGCGCAGAACTTTTGACACGATTGCGACTTTTGATCACGTCAGTCTTGAGACTGATCGGTCGAGGGCTGCCGTGCAGCTTGAGGAAGAGGCCGCAGGCGTTGCAGAGAACAGAGCCGATCTCATCCCTCCGCCACAGCGGTGTTGTCGAAGTCTGGCAGTTCTGGCATACGGGCTGTAGGTTGACATTATTATGATCAGTAAAGGTAGCCATGCTCTTTGGTCGAGAATATGTGCGTGGATTTGCGGAGCGATAAGGATGGAGAGCGGAGGGGCGCGATAAGGGAAAAGTCATGTGTCGCCGAGGCTGGAGCTGGGAGACAACACCAACGGGACGGCCGTGTCCAACTCACCGGAATATTGCCCTGACCTCCACTTGTCGCTGCTGGAGAAGCAGACGCGTATGTCATGCCCTGTCCTGCCATACTATATGCTCTAAACATTCGGCACCGGCACATCAGCTTCACAATTCCCTGCATACGCGTACTCATAGCGGGTCGCGTGTCAGCCGCCATGTGGGACCAACATACCTGAGCTGAGATGTCGGAGCAGATGCCACCGACGCCAAAGTGCTCAGTGCAGGCAGTGAGGCATTGGACAAGGTACTCTGCTGCTGCTGGTACGTGGAAGCGGTCGGGGCTCGGGAAGTATCTGGGCCTGGCGGAAGCAAGGGCGAAAGCGCCCTCTCGTCTGCCGCTACAGGAGCCTTGTTGGGAGGCGAGAAAGTCCGGACTGGATGCGTAGACGGTGGCCGCAGGGTGGGGTCAATGGGCGAAGCCCGGTATATCAAGGGCGCCGAAGCTGAAGCCATGTTTGTGGTTAAAAGTGGGTGGAAGTGCGAGTAGGGTGCGGCTGACGGTCAGAACGTGGTGTAGGTTCTCGTCAGTCGAACAATCTTAGGCCAGAGATTGATGTCGTGCCAGTAGTGGGGGGTTCAGTAGTGAAAGTTTTGCTCAACGAGAAGTAGAGGGCTCGGTGTTGGGGCGTGAAGCTTTTGGCGTGAGTGTATTATGATAAAGGAGTAGCAAATCTATCCAACGATGCAACGAGCGGCGATTGAGTAGTATTACAGCAAGTAAGTACAGCAGTAGCAAGTATCAAGAATTATCGTGATCGATTGCAGATTATTATCTGGGCCTGATAAGGGGTAGGTATGGGCAGGGGTTCAACCACTTGGGGCTGAAATCATCACAGGGATCCAATTTCCTTTCACCATCCGCATGGCTATTTATATCTGCCCCTTCGTGTTGTGCATATCGATGTCGATCGTCATTGCCGTTGCCGTTGCTTAGGCTTTGAATGCGTCGAAGAGGTCAAGGCCTCTGCTGAAGTTCTCCAGGTTGGGTGGACATCGCACATCGATCCCCGGTGGGGGTGTTGTTACATCACAGCTACTCATGGTAGTAGAAGTGTAGAATCAACTACGCACCTGTTTCGGTTCCACAATTGTCCATCAACGTTCACGACATCTTATTACTCCCATTAATTCCTGGCTTCCGCTGTCATGGTGTGACATGACCACCATCAAAGCTCTTGAGGGCCGAACCGTATGATACACTTCGCGACTGGAATTCGTATATTCAATCTCGAGTATGGCTGAGTGTGCATGAATCCAGGTTCATCAAATCCAATCTGGGCAAGTAATCGTCGATCTATGCTCGGTAGTCAAAGAGCTTGTTGAGAACAGCTTGGACGCTGGTGCTACGGCTATAGGTGAATCGAATACTGCAGTGATATGAAGCCGGATATCTGATTGATACCGTAGACATCCGCTTCAAAGGCAACGGGCTTGAGTCTATTGAGGTGCAAGATAATGGCGTCGGCATTTCGAGTGACAATTATGAGACAGTCGGTAAGTCTTTATATTGCTGTGGGGCAAGGTTCTCTTCGCTGAATTTAGTGTCCAGCATTGAAGCACTATACCTCGAAACTTGCAAGCTACGACGACCTTACGGCCTTGCAGACGTTTGGCTTCCGTGGCGAGGCATTGTCTTCTCTCTGTGCGCTCTCCAATTTCCATATAGTAACGGCACGTGTCGAAGATGCCCCAAGAGGCACAAAGCTTGATTTCGAAACTTCGGGGAAACTCAAGGCCACGCAAGTCGTCGCGAGTCAGAAGGGGACAACAGTTACCGTCGAGAGCCTTTTTGTGAACCTCCCGGTGCGGAGACGAGAGCTAGAGAAAAATATCAAACGAGAGTATGGCAAGGTTCTTGCTGTCCTCCAGGCGTATGCTTGCATCAGTACAGAAGCAAAACTTTCCGTGAGCAATGTCATGGCGAAGGGAAAGAAGGTCACAGTCTTTGCAACCAAGTCCAACAACAGAACCAGGGAGAACATAGCAAATGTATTCGGCGCGAAAGTGCTGCCTGGACTGGTGACTTTGAATCTTTGCTTCGAGATGCAGCAGTCTGCTAGAACCTCGTTGCAGGAATGGACAACTCACCCGGAGCCAGAGTAGGTACTGCTCTCCTCAATTCAAATAAAGGCACTGTAGCTGAGGGGAACTCGAAGAGGTAAACAAGTACGAATAGTCGGCCATGTCTCTCGACCTGTATTTGGTGATGGTCGACAAACCCCAGATCGGCAGATGTTCTTCGTCAATTCCAGGCCTTGTGGATTGCCTCAAGTTGCCAAGATATTCAATGAGGTCTACAAGGGTTTCAACGTATCACAATCGCCTTTCGTATTCGCGAATATCATTTTGGATACGAGTATGGTCTCCAGTCGGGAGCTGTCAATCTGCTAAGAAGTTCCAGATGCTTACGATGTGAACGTTTCTCCGGATAAAAGGAGTATCTTGCTGCACGACCAGAACATACTTCTCGACAATTTGAAAGTAAGTCAGGGTAGAATTACACAGATAATCCAATTGCTAACCTACTTAGAGCTCCTTGACGGAATTATTCGAGAAGCAGGACCAAACGGTGCCTCAGACTCAACCGCCGCTACAGAGATTGCCATCATACAAGAAGCTGACTGTTCGCCGAGAGACCTCTACCGCTGCTTCAATGGCCAGTATGAGTGACCAACAAACAAATCCAGGACAGATTGAAGCAAGTAAAGCAGGTGACACCGAGGTCCAAGAAAGTTCCGCAGCTACGGGGAATGGGCGGTCGACACCAAATCTCATTGCTGCATTCGCAGGAAGGGATACTACGGAGCGTGTACATAGATCTGCGCCTGTGATTGCAAATCCACAGCATGGCCATAATGAGCTGTCCAAAGACAAGCAAGCGCTTCTCAGGAAGCTGGGGAAGAGGCCTACTACTGAAGGAGAGCTCGACAACTACGGCTCTGATAAAGATGTAGCCGAGCCTGGTGTCTTGATGGAAGGGCACCCCAACCCGGTCTCGGATTTCAACAAGCGAATAGCGGAACAGCAGGTACTCTCTGATGTTGAGGAGGCTGGGTCGCAAGCTTCAGCTGGCGGTCTACCAGAGGATGATATTCCTGCGACGACGGGTACACCAGCCAAGCCCTCCCCAGGGGTTGTTCAGAATGCATTTGACCGCATGCGTCCAAGGCGCAGTGCCATTGAAGTCGCCGAAGTTACTATTGGAGACACAACCACCACAATGGCTTTGGGCCCTACCAGGTCGAAGCGACAGAAAATTGTACGAAGTCCCAGAGCGTCTGGAGCTGTAAAAACACCGACAATGCAGAGATTTAGTAGCAGCATGCAAAGCTTTGCTGCTCCCGGTGCACAGCCCGATGATGTTCAGACCTTTGATCCGTCAGAGCAGGGCAGTGATAGTGAGGACGATCAGAATCGTGGGACTCCAATATCTGAAGATGACGATGGGAACCAGGGCTCGAGTCAGAACGCCGAGTCGGCTGTGCTCGAGGCCAATAACGACGAGGAGAGCAGCGAGTCAGAAGACCCAGCGAATAGCACTGAATCTGATAAAGAGTACGTGGATGAACAGGACGAGAAAGCCAGAGAAAGTGCTCGAGTTGCCGCACTCATACAGCAGGCCGAAGAAGCTGCAGCGTTGCCCTCGCAGGATAAAATCAAGCGTGCTTACAACATATTGAAGGGCAGAGGTCAAAAAGACTCGACGATCCATCTGATACAGCTTATGGACCAATCCATAGATCGCATCAGTGTGCAAGTGCATGAACTAGAAGCAAGCCTGAAGGCTTCGAGCGATCTGATTTCCCAAACTCAGCCAACTGCTTTACCGGACGACCCATCCCCAGAAGAGGGTCTATCATTAATTGTCTTGAAGGAGGACTTTGCCCGCATGAACATCGTCGGCCAATTTAATCTCGGTTTCATCCTCGCCATACGTCCATTGCGCTGCTCCACCACAACTGACGAACTCTTCATTATCGACCAGCACGCCTCAGACGAAAAGTCAAACTTCGAGCGGCTTCAATCCACGACCATTGTACAAAACCAGCGCCTAGTCCATCCTTACCCGCTCGACCTCACCGCGATTGAAGAAGAAATCATCCTTGAAAATGACTCTGCCTTGCTCAAGAACGGCTTTCTCGTCGATATCGATACCTCAGGCGACATGCCCGTTGGACAACGCTGCAAACTCATTTCCCTTCCCATGAGCCGCGAAGTGACGTTTGATCTTAGCGACCTCGAAGAACTCATTACCTTACTAGGGGACTCGACCCCTTCAGCTCACGCTGCGATGGAGAACAGACCACGGCCGAGCAAAGTAAGGAAAATGTTCGCGATGAGAGCCTGTAGGAGTAGTGTCATGATTGGAAAGAGCTTAAGTCTCACGCAGATGGGGAAGTTGGTGAGGAGAATGGGCGAGATCGATAAGCCATGGAATTGTCCGCATGGCAGACCGACCATGAGGCATGTTTTGGGCTTGAGAGAATGGGAAGGTTGGAGGGAAGGCAGCAGAGACATGCGCTTCAACGCTCCTGAGGAAGCTGTCGACGTTGATTGGGCTGGTTGGGTGCAGAAAATGCAGGGAGACGGTAGCCATGGAACGCAGATGGGGAACAGTCATGAAACAGCGGAAGAGCTGGAAGGCACGAACGATGCAAATGGGGATAGAGAAGAAGAAGACAAATACGAAGAGGACGGAGAAGAAGGCTATAATGAGGAAACAGAAGAAGAGAATGAAGAGGAAGCAGAAAGTGAGGAAGCGGACGAGGACGATGGGGAAGACCACGAGAAGGAGGACGAGCTTGGGAGTGATCTAAGATCTACCCTCCACAGCCGTTTTGCTCATGGCAGTTGACGCAATTGCTTGAGAAATTTTGCTGTAAGAGTATTCGACTGGAGGAGCAGGGTTTTGTCACAATTTACCGTGATGTTGAGTTGGAGGACGATCAGAAAAATGCAGATGCTTGAAGAAGAATCTGCTGTGCATGAAGGAAGAGGAACGTTCTACTGCTCTTCTCGATCCAGTGGATGGAAAGAGATAGTAAAAAGAGGTGGCAAGAAGCGGATTCGACGGGGGGACCTCCTGAGAATCCTAAAAGGGATTGACCATACACATTAGTGCCAGATCACTCAAATCGACCGGATGTCGGAATAGACAGATCGAGCAGCCCTCTGCGTCAGTCAACTCCTTCCTCGAATCTTCTTGCTTTTAAGTTTGGATATCAACAATGATGCAGTGTCTGGAGACAATCACTCGCACGTCAAACCGCCTTGCTGCTCACCGCCTAGTCGTCGAGTTGTCGGCAGGTCAGGCCGTCAAAGGTGCTTGCACGGACTCGGATTCTCTTGTCACACATAAGCTTCAGGTGCCTCTGTCCGCTAAGGTAGACGATTTCTGTTATATATTGAGATTCCATTCTTTTGTTCGGTCAAAGACAAGACATAAACATGTGCTCAGTTGCTATCTACAACGCCAAATCCTCAATGTACCTTCAAACACCATCTTCAATCCGTTTGTCCAGCTCACCGCTCACTCCTGGCGAACCACTCTCCACCACTCCCGGTTTCATGCACCTTGCCACTGACGCCTCTCATCCTTACACCAACAAGTGATTTTCCGTCCTCATCACGCCCTGAACTCACGACTCTCTGTCCTACATATCCCCTTTTCAAACCTTCGTAGTCCCTCAACTTACCCACTCCAAATCCAAGCGAATTCCCTGTTCCTTGCGTCAAGGGCCGCCCCTGCGCAGTCGGTCGACGCTCGGCGTTGGGTGGGGTTGGTGGGTTCAATTCCAGAGGATTGAAGTTCTCGACATTCCAAGCTGGCGCGGACTGAGGGAGGGGCGCATAATCCTTTCTATTCAGCGTGCGAAGATGTTGGAACTCGGCCGCTGGAGAATTAGGTGGGGAAGGATGCGTGATCCAGTTATCATTTGACTTCATCGTTGGCGCCACTGGACGGGGCTGTGTAGACGCTGGACGGGTAGAAGGTGGTCGGGTGGAGGTTGGCCGGGAGAAGTCGGTGTAGACAGACGGAGACATGGTGGGAGCTCGTGGGATGTCAGGGCGAGAGGAACGCGCCGAAGTTGGCTGCTCATAGAAGGACCGTGGTCGGGTTGGGGACTGACGGATGTTAGTCCGTGTGGAGCGGTTTGAGAACGGTTGCTCATAGACGGAGCGTGGTCTGTTGGCCGATTGAGTCGCATTGACGCGCGAAGAACGCTCAGAGGCAGGTTGGCTGTAAAAAGGTGCTGAGATATCGGTACGAGACTCTCGGGGGCTGAAATACGGACGAGGCGCATTGTTTAGGTCAGGAGTCGACTCCGTCCTAGTATGCATGAATGGGACATTGCGTGTCGTCGACATCAGCGGGTCTTCCGCTCCAGGATCTCGCATACTGTTCGTGGTTGTCGCCTGACTGCTACGATTATCGACAATAGAAGACTTGTTACGTTTGTGAGCCCTCGAAGTGAGATTATCTTCGAGGGGATTCGCATCTGGTGGCAAGTTGCTTATCTTTCTGAAGATGATCGTAAGGTAGATGGAGATTACTAGCGAGATGAGGTGCAGGCTTCCTTCGACCACACTCAAGAGGAATGTTGCATAAAAGATCTTGTAATTTGTGATATCTGAACCGAACAGAGTTTGCCAACGTCCTATGGTATTGCTGGGCTCGATATATTCTGTCCTTGCCGTGATTGCCATGACTACGAAGAAGGGCACCAGTCCGGCATCGACAATAGCTGCGAAGATCATGTAGCTGGCCGAGGATGCTGGGGTACGTGCTTTAGACGATCGACATAGATGGTAGACAGCGTATATGGTATGCAGAATGGCAACACCCGGCTAACGATAAGTCAGTCAAATCGAAGGTTGCCTCCTTGGGGATGGAACGTACTGCGACTCGAAGTACCCAGCCCACTGTGGTCTCGGTTTTGTTGATGCAGATAACGCAGAACAACATGCCCATCGCTCCAAGGAGCGCGCATACGCGTAGAAAAAGCTGTACCAATCGAACATATTTGACTTTCTGCTTCGTCCGAGGACTCATGGGTTTCCAATTGAGGTTTCCATATGGGCTAGGTTGGCCGTTAGCCAGGTGCCTTTAGCTAAGCTGTCACCCAATGATCACGTACACAACGAAATACGAATCTGGATGCCTATTGAGCTCCTTTGAATGGATCAAGGGGCTTTCATGCTTCGGTCTCTGCAGTGCCGGAGCCCAGCTCGCTTCTGATGCTGCTCTTGGATTGAAGCTTTTGTCGATTGGACTAGTAAAGGCATATTTAGATGGACGGTCGTACACGAAGGGGGGCTCAATCCCCATAGCTCGATTGATCCGGCGCTGAAAAACACCAAGAGAAATCAAGTATATTCTGATTGATTACAAGCTGCGAAAAGTATGGTGTTTGATGCCAAAGGTACGTTCGAAATCCATAGATCCATCGTTGAGGCGAAGGTCCAGATCGAATCAGCCTTTGGCCGGGCAACTATCGATAAGGCTTAAGGCTTGCTGATAACCGAGGCCATCCTCGCCACCTTGCCTCTTCATACTTGGGTCTCTTTTTGAACGTCGCTCATGCCTGCGCATTTCACCACATGAAAGGTCCTTGCCTCAATGTAAGGATCTTGAACACATGGTCGCATGCGTTTCAAAAACGATACAGCTACGCGCCTAGGCTATTTGCGTCTGCGAGCGATGTTCAACGGCGGCATAATCATCATGTCGTCCGAAATGGCCGGCCTTTCCGCATGGCCGTACTTGGCTCAGGGCCAGCCGGCTTTTACACAGCCTATAAGGTGATGTCTACTATCGAGAATGCGGTGGTAGATATGTATGAACAGCTTCCCGTACCATTCGGGCTTGTTCGGTATGGCGTTGCCCCTGACCATCCTGAAGTGAAGGTATGTCTTCCTCGTTCGTTCGCCTAAATACTATTTTGAAATGTGACAATCAATGCAAATTGTGTACGTTACGGCGCTGACACACCTTCGGCGCCCCTAGAATTGTCAAGACAAGTTCTCAGAAGTCGCTGCCTCTCCGAATTTCAATTTCATCGGAAACATCGACGTCGGCAAAGACCTGCCCCTGGCCTCTTTCCCAGACCACTACAATGGCATAGTCTTCGCATATGGAGCCTCCAGAGATCGAAAGCTTGGCATACCTGGTGAAGAAAGTCTGAAGGGTATTTACTCAGCTCGCGCATTTGTGGGCTGGTACAATGGGCTACCAGAGTACGCGGATCTGAACCCCAACCTGGAAGCTGGCGAAGAGGCTGTGGTCATAGGGCAGGGAAACGTTGCCCTGGATATTGCACGTACCCTACTGTGCGATATCGACCGCTTGCGGACGACGGATATGACTGAGCAAGCCGTGGCCACCTTTGCCAAAAGCAGAGTGAAGAGAGTACGGGTTGTGGGCCGAAGGGGGCCGATGCAGGTCAGTCCGCTCACCGTAGTATTCAGCGATGGATCTGGGCTAAACCCACGCGTAGGTATCGTTCACCATCAAAGAAGTTCGCGAATTAATGAAGCTGCCCTCTGTCAGCTTTCAGCAAATCAGCCCTAACCTGCTCCCTCCTGATCCCAGAGCACTGCCTCGAACCGCCAGACGTCTCACAGAGCTCTTGATCAAAGGCTCTATCACGCCTCACGCGGAAGCGCTAAGGACATGGTCCCTTGATTTCTTTCTTTCTCCTAAGTCATTCAACCCTTCTGAAATTGCACCGGACCGCGTTGCGTCCATGACTTTTGTAAAAAACCAGTTTAGGGGAACCAACCCTCTTGATCCCTTAGCACGTGTCTCCGCGACCGAAGAGCAAGTGCCCCTCCCTACCAGTCTTGCTTTTCGCAGTATAGGCTATAGAGCCGAGGCCATACCGGGCATGCACGACGTCGGCATCAGCTTTGATGCCCAAAAAGGCATAATCCCGAATGACGGCAGAGGGCGCATAATTGCCGAGTCCGACGACGGCATAGCGACAGTGCCTGGCCTCTATTGCTCGGGATGGGTAAAGCAAGGGCCGACAGGTGTGATTGCGAACACGATGGAGGATGCTTTTGCCACCGCCGAAGCCATTGCTGAGGATTGGGAGACCAAGGCGCCTTTTCTCAGGGGTGGCGACGGCTGGGAAACTCTGAAGAGCGAGGTCAGTTCTACGAAAGTGCGCACTGTGGATTGGCGGGACTGGCAGAGGATAGATGCTGCGGAGAAGAAAGAGGGCGCCCGGCGAAGAAAGGAGCGTGAGAAGTTGACGAGTGTAGAGACAATGCTCGGAGTACTTGACTAGTCTAGATGGCACTGATGCAAGGCAGAGTAGAGATTGCAACGGCTGCTATCCGTATCTTGGATTTCAAAATACTCTTTCTCGCTTATCCTCCAGAGTCCAAAGTCAAGGTTTCTCATGAAGATTTATGTCAAGCCATCGCTGGCGATATTTGCACAAATACCAATATCTACACGTTTACGCCACTTGATTCATGCTACGCGTCCGCACAAACAGCCTCCAGTTACTCCAGCTCCGTCGTATAGCTTATACATTCCAAAGCCCATTTCTCGCTCCTTTCGGCAAGCTTGCGCCGCCTAATGCATATCCGTACGTCTCCATCAACAGCGACCGTACACTCCGGCCCCTTCGTATACTCCGTAAATGCAAAATCCCTTGTTACGCGTTTTGAAGTACCGTTCGTTGCGTAAAGTCGTCCAATCGTGGGAGATTGTATACCGCATTCACAGTCCTTGGTGCCACCTTAACAACTCGATCAACCCCCGTGCGTCCCCAACGGTCTTTTGACTCAGATTGGGCACTGACGAAGGCGGCGGCAAGATGGACCATGGTATCGTACTGGGGATGGCGACGGTGTGGCTGAAGGTGTTTGGACTGTTTTCTCTGCGAATTCCTCTTCATTGTACTGCTGTAGATAGGACCAAGACGTGCCCAGCCCTCCCAGCCCGGCATCAATTCCTGTTCGCAAATTTCGAACGCTTTCACCCTTTGCTCGCCTTGAAGGAGTACGATGATGTACTGGTTCCAGGAGCGCGAATCGAGGACATAGCCACAACGATGGAGATGGTCGATGGTCTCATCAACCTCAGCGAAGCGATGCTGCGCTACAAGAGAATTGACATATAGCCGAAGATGGGTATTCAGGATATAGCGACGGGAGGGAAGCACCCATCCGGATTCAGAGATAATCGCCTTCTGGCGACGAGCTAGGATCTGAGCCTTTTCGAGTGACAGATGCCAGCATTTACTGACCGTATCATGATCCTGAGCATTCTGACTCGCAACCATTAGGGCGCTGAGCATGTTGATTGGAGGACTCGTATCGTCATCCATGTCGACCTGCCGACGCTTCTCAATGTATCGATCATACATCTCCGTAGCTTTATCCAATGAACGTTCCCGGCCATAGATGTTGACCATATAGGCCATGTAAGAAGATTGGAAGGCATCGTCTAGTCGTAGGTTACCTACAAACATTACCGGCTCACGGGTAGCAAGGTCCATCGGATCCATGTCGGCCAGCGCCTGATCAATGGTCTGTTGCGCACGTTCATGATTTACTTGGTCGTTGTTGTCGGCTGCCTCTGCGCGTTCTTCGACGTCCTTCAATGCAGCGGCTCTGACAATATAATTCTGCGTGCCCATCGTAGGCTTGACCTCGTTCATTAACATCTCGGAATACAGATTGAAAATCCTGCGATACCGCTTTCTGCGAAGCCATGAGCTCATGATAAGGCCGTAGTGTATTGCGGTAGGACGAACGCCGGCCTGAGGCATAATCTGCCTCAATATCTGGAAGGCTCCTCGGGTTCTATCGGTGAAGATCAAACTGTGCATTAGTGCTGCGAACGTGATGCCGTCAGATGGGATTTTGTTCTCACGCATGCGCCTATGGAGCATGGTCACTTTCTCCAGGTCGCCACGTAGCGCATGAGCATTGAGCAGGTAATTCCACATCCGCGTTCGAGATCTCTGCGGGACATCCTCCACGGTGTTCAGAGCTTCCTCGACCAGTTTTCCTGCATTTTGAAGGTCGCCATTGTGGATCTGGGCCAATACCAGACAATCAATCATGCCAATCGCGGTGGAGACACCGAGATCTGCTGATTGCCGTAGGAGCCGTTGAACAGCGTCGAGATCACCTCGCTTAGCAAACATGGACATCATGTAGATGAAGATCCGCGAATCGGGTTTGATGTTTGAATCAAGAAATTCATTGAACCATTTAGTGGCCTCGTCAACGTCGCCCACACGTGCGTAGGTTGCAACGACAGTCTTCCAGGATTTAAGGTCAGGTTCAAACTTGTAATCCCGGTGCAAGCTTTGAAAAATATCCGGCAGATTCTTAGTCTCGCCACGTCGGTTGCAGACATACAAGATCGCGTTCGCTACGTGAGAATCCTCAATGACTGGCACTTTCCGATGATATTCTCGGAGCAAGTTGGCGACGGCAGTTCGATTGCCTTGATGAGCAAATTCAGGTATGATGAGTTCAAGGAGATTCGAGGGTATGTCGCCAAAATAAAAACGAAAATCATTGAGTACCATGAAGACTCCCGCGCTGCTGTGAATGGAACAAAGCCGGCGGAGCATAGCGACTACGGTAGCCATAGAGGGAGTGTAATCAACTAACTCTCGAAGTGCTCGGTAATACTTCAGCGCCAGTGCATCGAATCTTCGAGTCTTGAATGTGAGCACCTGGGAGATAGCAGCCGTATATAGCTGCTTTGAAGGGCCTTGCAATCCAATCGCTTTGTTCATCATTTCTTCGTGTATATCAACATTCGGATGCAGACGAGCAATGAATCCCGGTTGGTAAGGGCTTGTGGGCCTGTTGATATCTTTTCCGTCCTCGGTGTAGGGTCTAAAAACGGTCTCGACTTCATCCACGTAGGCTGTCTTCGCATTACCAAGCGACAGAGATTGTGCAGCCAGTTGCAGTGCGAAGCTGCGAGCTGGAGCGACAGCAAGATCTCCTGCTAACTCTTGTATCCGTGATGCAAAATCGAGGGCAGATGATGCCTTCTCCCAAAGGTCAGGCAAGGAAAAGGCATCGACGCTGTCCCATATGTCCAGATTCTCCGAGGACCATGAGGCCCTTCCCCGCTTATCTAAATATCCTTGCCACGTCTCGATAGCCACCTGCCAAATGTTCTTTTGAATAGTGTAACGCAACAAGGCTGAAGTCCCAACAGACCCTTGTATCCTGTCCAGAGCTACCTTGTGTAAGCGAACAGCTAGCTCTAGCCTATCAAGTCGCAAAGCTGCAAATACAACGTAGCTGTAGTGTATAGATCTTCTATCGGAAACGGGTATGGAGTCAAAGACGTCGATAAGCCGCTCTTGGTCAATACTTGCAGTCGATCGGGACAAGCATCGCATCATCCTTACCAGCTGCCGGGGTAGAAGCGAGACGGATAAATCTCCTAGCTCCAGGTAAGTCCGCCACAAAAGTAGATGTTTGGCATTAGGATCGTCGTGCAGCAGGAGTTCGTCAAGCTGCGAGAGTAGAGCCTCTCTTCGGACAACGTCCGCCGAAGAAATTTCTCTGGCAAATCTTTTAATCTGCTTTTCATGCTTTGTAATTTCTGCCTCGAGCGCCGCACTGCCTTGGAACTGGCCGACATCATCGGCGGCGATCGATGCGTACTCACGAGCACGCTGGTGAACCTTTCGAATCCGCTGATGCCTTCTTAAGACCGCTGGATCGGTGATGGCGTATTTTCGGATGAAGGCTAAGGTTTGTGAAGGATAAAGAAAATCAAGGAACCTAGGACCGGCGTTTCCCCTTCCAACATCTTCTTCATGCTTTACCTGGGGAAGTTGCAACAGCGAGAGCCACCAGGACGGAAGGTCGATGTCACCAGCTCCATGGGCCCAGAACGCGGAGTGGAGGAGACGATGACTTCGATATGGCTGGTTTGAGACGGCGCGATGTAGAAGTTGTCCTCCTATTCCAAGGCATCCTGCCAACCGCTCTCTCATGCCCCAGCGTATCTCCCTCTAATGGATCCGAGTCGGGCACTGTTCTAGAAAGCATAGGTCATAGATGTGCGCCGGGGAGGTAAATGGTTGATGTCGGGTAAAGTAGCGTTGTGGTTCAACTCCCGCCTGTCAAACCACTACCGGTACTGGGTGGCGCGACTGTGCGAGTTGTCTTACAACAGATTATATGGGGCGTCGGGAGTGCAAAGTGAGATGCAGACCGTCATCATCGGTATGAACCTGCATTAGCGGGAAATTTACAAGGGTACATTACGATCAGTCAGCCAGGGTTCGACAAGGGCTCCCCACTTTGATCTTGCCATTGGAAGTCTTTAGCACTAAGTCTGCTATGGACATTACATATTTCGTCGTTACTCAGCGGGATAAGGCTTTACCTGTTGGGGACTATGGATCCTATCGCACCCAGCTCTCCAGGCGTCTTCTTACGGTGCGACGCAAGCTCGACTTCCAATCGGTCAAGGCCCAGAAATATGCCGCCATAGCTCCTGTGTCGGTGGAGGACATTAGGAACAATCATGAGTAGGCGGCTCAACAAGGATTCTAGCACAAACGAAAGCTCATATCTCATAGCTTCGTTCATCTGATACTCCTGACGGCCGAGCGGGCTTGGGCTCAAGCCATGCACATGAAGTCCACTCACTCTGCAGAATCCGGAGGCAAGCCCATAGGTGGGTCTACTAGGCGGCATATCAATTCCCGATTGCATAAAGCTGCTGTGTATGCCCAGCACCTCGTTGAACTCCTCGAAGATCAGGGTTCAGGAGCTCAAGCCGACGATGTCCTCGAAGCAAGGGCCTACTATGTCTCGCTAATTGGCGCTGTCGATTTTGAGAAGAGGAATTGGGACGATTGCCTGCATGCATATTCCGAGGCGAGGTTCATATACGTGACACTGGTGAAATCAGGGAATACAAAGCGTGGGGATACGGTGCGGGATCTACTGTCAGCCAACATTGACCCAAGCATACGGTACGCAGCTTACCAGCTGAAGCTCCCGCGGACGACGTCGATCGATGCTATTGTAGCCCGTTATGTGCCGCGCACTGGTAACAAATACTCAAAGCAATTACTAGAATCAAATCCCGATACTTTAAATGAAGCTCGTGGGGAGCAGAAAGAGGGGACCAGTGTAGGATCCGTGGAGGTGCCAAAGACAATACGCTGGAGATCGCGAGAAGTGAACCTTGAAGATGCTGCCACTGCGCAAGCACTTGCAGCGGTCTCCGCTGCGGAGGTCAAGCTGTCTTCCTTTCTCACCTCGAATCGAGACTCGGATGCAAGAGCGAAAGCTTCTGCCTACGATGAGGTTCTGATACCGAGCCAAGATGCAGTGGATGCCACCAAGACCGCCATCGACGAGCTTGCTTCTGAAGGTGTTTCCCAAGGCGATCCTCGAATGCAGGCTTTACAGATCACAAGAACGGCGGTGAACTACACCCTGGTAGGGTGGAGAGTTGGCCGTAATCGGGTCCTTTGTGGGGATCAAGACGGCGCACTATTCCCTACAAGAGCCGTGAAGAAGCCTAGCAGATCGAGCCCAGATGGCAAGCTAAGAGAAGCTCAGGAGCAGAGCATAGGGCGCAAGCTAAACAGGCTAAGGGAGCGTGTAGTCCTCTACGATGCCACGCTCCAAAGCCTCGACTCGATCAAGGGGCTTCCTGGAGTCGCGGCCGATCAGCAACTCCTCCAAGAGCTCGGCACGAAGAGGGCGTATTTCGCGACTTTGAGATGCCTCTCAATTGCTCGTTCATATAGTCTCTCGGCCAAACCGAAGGAAGCGCTTGCTCTGTTTGCACGGGCGCTAGAAATCTGTCCACAAAATCCCTCGATTACATCGGACAACGCAGGTACTCAGAAGCCTCCGGGTATCGACGTGAGTCCCGAGCAAGCGAATTCGCTTCAGACACTCCTTCACGGGCTTATTCTCCAGCATCGCGGATTGGTGGAATTGCAGAATCTTCATGCTCAGGCCGCCGAAGAAGACGAGACCAAATCGAAGCATGCACTTCCGCTAATCGAACGTCTCGACGAGTATCCAGCTAACGGGGCCGACCTCACGAACCTCGTCACATATCCGCCCAAGCTACAGCCAATACAAGTGAAGCCACTCTTCTTTGACATAGCATGGAACTACCTTGAGTATCCAGGGCGATCAAAGATGTTTAAGGACGCTGTCAATGGTCCAGTAGACGGCGTAGCAAGCAAGCTAGAGCAGAAGAAGGATGCAAAGAAGGGATGGTTCAGCTTTGCAAGATCCAACTAGAGTCTATAGCACTAGATTCAAGAGGTGATTACTTTCACTTAGCGACTATGCATGTTATCGATCCTTTCATGATGTTGTGTCGTGATTCCCCAAATCCAATATCGAGCTTATATCCGATAATTCCGCGCTTCAAACAAACCATACCACAGACCACCTAGCCCCACTTCATCCACAACCCTTCAAATGGCAACCAAGCGCATACCCACTATTCTCCTCCCCATTCTCCTCCGCCCCTCCGTCCACCCCACTCCCACCCGCCTCTTCCACCGCATCCCACTCACCCCTCCCCCCCCTGTGCGCCTCACCCCCATCCTCCCCCTCCACCGCTCCCAAAGCACCTCCACCCCCCCACCCA
>JAABUS010000394.1_pt1 | contig 111663 bp, 120 predicted proteins | sample 5560161 | NCBI WGS metagenome assembly JAABUS01 (sample SAMN10711885, study PRJNA513376) | rock metagenome | isolation source: Antarctica rocks | place: Antarctica: Victoria Land, Trio Nunatak nord | collected 2016-01-04
CGCTCTTCGAGGCCACGGGGGAGGCGCTGCGCTCGGTCACCGAGGAGGACGCTCGCGGTTTCTTCTCGCACTGCGGGTACTTCGAGCCGCAGGTCCACTCTTTATGAGAACTGCTCTAGACAGTTGCGGCCTTCGATATTCGCCGGAGCTTTTGTGTAGAATTCGTACTTTGAAACACTGATCGGGGAGGGTCTTCTGTTGGCGTTTTTCAGTGAACTTGGGGATAGGATCGTTGGAGCGCCCTCCATCCTCGCGGCGGATTTCGCAAATCTGGCGGAGGACGTTCGCCGGGCGAAGGCCGGCGGCGCTGAGTTGGTCCACTTCGACGCGATGGACAACCACTATGTCCCCAACCTGACGGTCGGACCCGTGGTCGCCGCCTCGCTCATCGAAGCCGTGGACTTACCTGTAGATGCTCACCTGATGGTGGACAATCCCGACAATCTGATTAAGCCGTTTATAGAAGCCGGAGTCGTCAGTATCTCCGTACAGCCCGAGGCCGTGACGCACCTCCACAGGGTTTTGAATTTGATCCGTGAAGGCGGCTGTGACGCTGGAGTCGCCCTGAACCCCACGACATCACCGGATTTCATCGAGTGGGCGCTTCCGTATCTGGATTACATACTCGTCATGAGCGTGAACCCCGGGTTTGGTGGCCAGAGTTTCATCCCGGAGATGGTGGATAAGGTGCGTAGGATCAAGGAGATGACGGACCTTCCCGTACAGGTCGACGGCGGCATCACCACTGAGACGGCGCCGCTGATGGTGGAGGCCGGGGCGCAGGTGCTGGTGGCTGGCTCCGCCGTCTATAAGGGCGACCCGGAGACGGAGATGCGCCGCATCATCGAGGCCGGACGAAGCGCCGCCAGAAACGGCTAGAGGATGCGTATCCTCCTACCAATAACTTCCTTGTTAGCGCGCTAGGTGTGTGATACTTTTCTTCGTGTAACTTTCGGGGGCGGGTGAAATTCCCGCACCGGCGGTGAGCCCGAGTAGAAACGTTTCTCTCGGGGAGCCCGCGAACCTCGGGTAATACCCGCAGGTTGAGCCGGTGAAGGCTTCTTATGAAGCTGTAGTCCGGCGCCGACGGTGAGAGTCCGGATGGGAGAAAGGAAGAGTTGGCAGGCGAGTCCTTCATGGATCGTGCCCGCGACCTCGCGGAGCGTGGACGTTACACAGCAGCACCGAACCCTTTAGTCGGGGTCGTCTTGACGCGCGATGGTGAGGTTATAGGTGAGGGTTGGCATGAGCGGGCGGGCCAGGACCACGCTGAGATCGTCGCCCTGAAGCAGTGTGGTCCCGCTGCTCGTGGAGCTACGATGTTCACCACGCTCGAACCCTGCAACCATCATGGGCGCACCCCTCCCTGCACGGATGCTATTTTAGAAGCGGGAATTGCGAAGGTCGTGATCGGGGACCTCGATCCCAACCCCAAAATGCGGGGCCGGAGCGCGGAGATCCTTCGCGATGCTGGGGTAGAGGTCGAGGTGCGGAACGACCACGTCTTCGAGCATCAGAACGAACAGTTCGACCACCTGATGAAGACGGGGCGACCGTTCGTGCATCTCAAACTCGCCGCCACCCTGGACGGAAGGATCGCTACTTCAACCGGCGACAGCAAGTGGATAACAGGCGAGGCCGCGCGTCAGCGGGCGCATCTCCTGCGCGCCGAGGCCGGGGCCGTATTAGTTGGTGCGGGGACCGTCCGCGCGGACGACCCTGCGATCACCGCCCGGAACCTGCCGCAAGATCCACCACCGATCACCCGCGTCGTACTGGACCCTAGCCTGACCACCACTTCCGAGAGCCAACTCGTCCGCACCGCTAGCGAGACACCCGTGATAATTTTCTCCGCCAAAGATTCCCTGGACGGCAGTGAAAATAAGCTCGAACCTGCCGGCGTCGAAGTGATCGGAGCGCCACCTGATGAGGATGGTCTCGACCTCCTCTTCGTTCTGGAGGAGCTTGGCCGGCGCGGCATACGGGGCCTCCTGGTCGAAGGCGGCGGAGAGACGGCGGGCTGGTTCATCCGTAAGGAACTCGTTGACAAGATGACCGTCTTCTACGCCCCGAAGCTGGCAGGCGCGGACGGTGTGCCAATGATCGGAGCGCTGGGCCTGCAACGTATGAAAGACGCGCCACTATTGTCCATCGCAAACGTGGAAGTCCTGGGAGACGATGTGGCTATGACGCTGTATCCATACGAAACTGAGGAGGAAGATGTTCACCGGGCTGGTTGAAGCGACGGGCTGGGTACACGGGATCGAGGCGGGTGGGATGACCCGTATCTCCATCTCCGCCGCTGAGATGTTCGAGGACGTAGCTATCGGCGATAGCATCTCCGTGAACGGCGTATGCCTGACGGTGAATGAGCTGGAAGATGGCCTGCTTGTCTTCAACGCCATGCGCGAGACTCTGCGCCGCACGGCGCTCGGAGAGCTTGGCGAGGGCAGCCTCGTAAACCTGGAGCGCGCCATGAGCCCGCGCAGCCGCTTCGGAGGACACATCGTGCAGGGGCATGTCGATGGCGTGGGCGAGGTTGTTAGCGTCGAGCCCGAAGGTGGCGCGGAGATCTGGTCGTTCAAAGCGCCGGAGTCCGTCCTTCGCTACACCGTCGAGAAGGGAAGCATCTGCGTGGACGGCATCAGCCTGACAGTCGTGACGATTACGGATGCTTCGTTCACCGTCTCCATCCTGCCCCAGACTAGGGCAGCCACGAACCTGTCGGCACTCGGTGTTGGGGACGGCGTGAACCTGGAGGCGGACGTCATAGGCAAGTACGTAGAGCGGCTGTTGGAGCCGCGAATTAATGACAGAATTGGAAACTTCGAGAGGAGCGTTGAAGATGCCGTTTAGTCCAATAGAGGACATTATCGAGGACATCAAGCAAGGCAAGATGGTCATCGTCTGCGACGACGAGGACCGCGAGAACGAGGGCGACCTGACGATGGCCGCTGAGCTGGTTACGGCCGACGACATTAACTTCATGGCGACTCACGCCAGAGGGCTGATATGTCTCCCAATGGCCGGCGAGCTGGTTGACCGGCTGGAGATACCGAACATGGTCCAGCATAACTCCTCCCGGATGGGTACGGGCTTCACGGCCACCATCGAGGCGAAGGAAGGCATTACGACCGGCATCTCCGCCGCGGACCGGGCCCATACCTGCCGCGTCGCCGTGGATGAGGCTACCGGTCCCGAAGACCTCGCTATGCCCGGACACGTCTTCCCGCTGCGAGCCCGTCCCGGTGGCGTGTTGCAGCGCGCCGGACAGACGGAGGCGGCGGTGGACCTTAGCCGCCTGGCCGGACTCAAGCCGGCGGGCGTTATCTGCGAGATCATGAAAGAAGACGGCACCATGGCCCGCGTCCCGGACCTCGCGGAGTTCTCGAAGAAGCACGGGATCAAGATGGTAACGACGGCCCAGATCATCGAACACCGCCGCGCCTACGAGAAGCACGTCAGCTTCGCCGTGGAGACGAAACTTCCCACGAAGTTCGGCGAGTTCCGCCTCCGTGCCTACGAGAATGACATGGACGAGCTTACCCACCTCGCGATAGTCATGGGTGAGCCGGAAGGCAAGGAAGACGTACTGGTGCGCGTGCATTCGGCGTGCCTCACGGGAGACGCGCTCCACTCCCTGCGTTGCGACTGCGGCCAGCAGCTAGAGGCGGCGATGTCCCAGATAGCCGACGAAGGCGAGGGATTGATCGTCTACATGCAGCAGGAGGGACGCGGCATAGGTCTCCTCAACAAGATGAAGGCCTACCATCTCCAGGACGAAGGATTGGATACCGTGGAGGCGAACCAGGTGCTCGGCTTCGCCCCGGACCTCAGGGACTATGGCATCGGGGCCCAGATTCTCAAGGATCTGGGCCTCTGCAGTATCCGCTTGCTAACCAACAACCTCACCAAGGTCGTGGGTCTGCAGGGCTTCGGGTTGGAGATCTCCGAGCGCGTACCGCTTGAGGTAGAGCCGAACGGTTACAACAAACGCTATCTCGCCACCAAGCGCGAGAAGCTCAACCACATCTTCGAGAGTCACTAGGAGACGGCTATGGAGAGAGAGAACGGAGCCAACTACATCGAGGGCAACCTCTCGGCGGCGGGCAAGTCCTTCGGGATCGTCGCCGCGAGGTTCAACGACTTCATCGTCCGGCCGCTGCTGGATGGTGCGCTTGACGCGATAAAGCGTCACGGCGGAGAGATGGACCTCGTGGACGTCGCATGGGTCCCCGGCGCCCACGAGGTGGCGCTGGCCGCGAAGCAGATGGCCTTATCAGGACGCTACGACGCCATAATCTGTCTTGGTGCCGTGATCCGGGGTGCGACCGCTCACTTCGACTACGTTGCGGGAGGCGCGGCGGGCGGCATTTCCTCGGTGATGCTGGAGACCAACGTGCCGGTAATATTCGGGGTCATCACCACGGAGAACATCGAACAGGCGATAGAACGGGCAGGCACCAAGGCCGGAAACAAAGGCTTCGAGGCAGCGGTCTCGGCGATCGAGATGGCGGACCTCATGCAAAAGTTGCGGGAGCGCTCGCCCGAGGGCGATGCTCCCGCTCGTTCACGCTCCGGATTGCGGTAGAGGTTCTAGGCGCTCTCGGCGACGGGCGGACGGCTCGTCGTCTGCGCCTTCTGGACCTTGAACGCCTTCAGGCACGAGGTGCAGACCCACACACGCTTCGTCGACACGCCTTCCTGGATGCGGACCTTCTGGAGGTTCGGGTTCCAGCGGCGGCGGGTCGCGCGCAGGGAGTGGCTGCGGGCATTACCGAAGCTCGGGTGCTTACCGCACGAGTAGCAAATTTTCGCCATGATAATTCTCCTATGCTAGGATATCGGTCGAGTTTGGGGGCCTAGTAGTCGAGTCGGCTGCTTGCGCGTTACGAATTCCGGGCACCGGGCGGAAATTGTATCAGATTCTTAGTAATGTAAACACGGTCCGGTAGCCTCTAAGGCTCCGGCGGGAGAGGGTGCCGGGAGATACGGTTTGGAGCGTAATGTGAAAGGGTTGGATCCGTGACTATTAGAATGGCCTTCGTCGTGGCCGCGGCTCACGCGGCGCTGAAGGCTCAGGTCGCGCGGATCAACGCGCTCAACGTCTACCCGGTCCCGGACGGTGACACTGGCACCAACATGCTTCTCACCCTCGAATCCATCCTCAAGGAGACCAGAGATAACGCCTACGATACGCCCGAGGCGGCGAGCAAGGCGGGGGCGCGGGCGGCACTGATGGGTGCGCGCGGGAATTCGGGAGTCATTCTGTCACAGATGATCCGGGGCGCCTGCGACGTGCTTGCCCAGCGCGCCTCTCTTACAGCCGAGACCTTCGCAGCCGCTCTGGAAGGGGCGAGAGAGCGAGCATACGCCTCCATCCGGGAGCCGGTCGAGGGGACGATGCTCACCGTCATAAAGGACGCAGCCCACGCGGCCCGCGAGGCGTTGGCGGATAAGAGCGCCGACTTGCCGTCGGTGGTCCGCACGGCCGCGCGGGCCGCGCACGCGTCGGTGAAGCGCACGCCGGAGCTTCTAGGCGTCCTGCGCGAGGCGGGGGTCGTTGATGCGGGAGGTCTCGGTGTCGCGGTTATCCTGGACGGCATCCATGCCTGCCTGACGGGCCAGAAGGTCGAAGTCCCGGACGACGAAGAGAGCGGCGCGCCGGACCTGGAGGCGATCCACGCCGGGGAGGAAGCCTGGGGCTACTGCACGGAGTTCCTCGTAACCGGCATCGAAGGCGACGCGGAGGAACTCGAAGACTACATCTACGCCAACGGGAAGAGCGTGCTCGTCATCCCGGACGACGACGTGATAAAGGTGCATCTTCACACCCAGGACCCCGGAAGCGCCCTGTCCTATGCGGGGAGGTTCGGAAGACTCTCCGGCGTCAAGGTGGATGATATGGAGGCTCAGGTTCATTTGCGCTCTGGCGGGGACGCTTCGGGTCAGGGGACAGAGCATATCTTGGCGGAAATCGGTGTGGTGGTGGCGAGCCGGGGATCTGGGAACCGGGAGCTATTTGAGTCCATGGGGGCGGTGGTGATCGAGGGCGGACAAGGGGCGAACCCGAGCGCGTCCGAGTTCGCCGAGGCCGTCGAGAAGACGGGAGCTTCAGCCGTAATCATCCTGCCGAACAATAAGAATATCGTGCCGACGGCGGAGCAGGTAAGTGAGTTGGTCGAGGCGGATGTCTACGTCGTCCCAACCACGACTATCGCGGGAGGACTGGCTGTGATGGTCGGATTCGACGTCGAAGCCGAGGCCCACAACGTCGCCGGTGAGATGCGTGAAATCTCTGACTCCCTTCACAACGCGGAGATCACCCGTGCCGCCCGTGACGCCAAAATCGGCGAACGGGACATCTCCGAGGGCTCGTACATCGGAATTCTCGATGGCGAGCTTCGGATCTCCGGGCAGAGCGTCGGGGAAGTGGCGCTGAAGCTGGCCGAGGAGATCCTGTCCGCCGGGGCCGACGTTATAACGCTTCTGAAAGGCGAGGATCTGTCCGATGCGGATCTCGAAGAGCTAGCCGGGAAGATCCAAAACCTCGACGAGGACGCCTTAGTCGAGACCAGAGACGGCGGCCAACCGATGTACCCGCTCCAGATGGTGGCCGAATGACGACAGCGATAGTTACGGACTCGACGACCAGCCTGGCTCCGGGAGTGCGCGAACGTCCGGACGTGCGGGCCGTGCCACTCACCTTCCACTTCGGGGCGGACGAGACGTATAAGGATAAAGTCGATATGTCGAACGAGGAGTTTTACGAACGACTGGCGGACTCCGATGAGTTCCCCACTACCTCTCAACCTCCGGCTGGAGCCTTCGTGGAGGCGTATGAATCGCTTTCCGCATACGATGACGTGCTGGTACTGACGCTCTCGAAGGGGGTCAGCGGAACTTATGACTCCGCCGCTGCCGCCGCCGGGATGGTGGAGAGGCCGGTCGAGATTCTGGACACCAGGAGCGCGGAGATGGGGTCTGGTTTGATCCTCCTGGAAGCTCTCAAGGTCATAGATCAAGGCGGGGAGTTCAAGGAGGTCCGCCAGGCCGCCGAGGCGGCGATCCGGCGTTGCAACATCCTGTTCGCCGTGGGGACTCTGGAATACCTGGCGAGGAGTGGACGTATTGGACGGGCGCAGCGCCTGGTTGGCACAGCTCTCGACATTCGTCCGGTGCTCTCGGTGGAAGACGGCGTAGTTGCTCCCTACAAGCGGGTCCGCGGACGACGCCGTCAGATGGCGGCGCTCATGGAAAAGGTCAAGCCTGCGGCCAAGGCGGGACGCCCGCTGTATTTTGGTCACATCAACGCCCCGGAGCTACTTTCGGAGCTGGCGGACGGTCTCGGCGTGGAGGCGGAGTTGGTCGCTGAGATCGGCGGGGTCGTCGGATGTCACGTCGGACCGGGGGCATATGGCGTGGCCTACCTATAAAGGGAGGCCAGAAGTCTCCTCCGAGCCGGAACCCCTGGTCTCCGGGCGGACGACCCTCACGGATCTGCGTTCGCGTCCCGCAACCGAGTTACCGGGCGTGGGGCCGCGGATCGAGGCGGCGCTCACAGACCTCGGTATCGCATCGTTGGCGGATTTGATCTCTCATTACCCATCACGTCACGAGGACCTCTCGAACGTAAAAAAGATCGCCGACCTCCGGGTCGGAGAGAAGGTAACGGTGACCGGAAGGGTCGTCAGCACCCGCCCCATAGGCAAGCCAATCCGCGGACGCTCGCCGGGCTTCTCGGTGCAACTCTACGACGGTACCAGCTACATCCCCGCCACCGTTTGGGGACGCGCCTGGCTCCAGAGCCAACTCATCCCGGATAACTGGGTCCTCGTCTCAGGCGAAGTCCAACGGCGGAACGGCCTCCAGCTCGCCGCGAAGAACCTGGAGGTAATTGACGACCCCGCGACGCTCTCCGAGGGTGAGAGCGGCCCGCACTCCGGCAGGTTCGTGCCCGTCTACCCGGTAAACAAGGGCATCCCGGCACGCAGGATGCGTACTCTAATCCACCGCGCCCTTGACGAAGTCGGACACGTCCTCGACCCACTGCCCGCCGAGATACTGGCGCGTCACCGGCTGGCGAACCTCCAGGACGCGGTCCACGAAGTACACTTTCCGACCGACCGGAAGCGGCTCAAGCAGGCCATGCGCCGGCTCATCTTCCACGAGCTTTTCCTGATCCAGACCGGACTCGCCGCCCGCAAGGCGCGTATCGAGCGTACCGAGACCGGCCGCCGCCACGCCGGAGACGGTAGCCTACTCAACCCGTTCCTGAAGGGTCTGCCGTTCGGACTCACTTCGGCCCAGGAGCGGGTCATTGCCGAGACGCTGGCCGATATGCGCTCCGAGAAACCGATGCGCCGACTAGTGCAGGGCGACGTCGGCAGCGGAAAGACGGTCGTGGCGGTCGCAGCGCTCCTGTCGGCGGTCGAGTCCGGCGGCCAGGGCGCACTCATGGCCCCGACCGAGGTCCTGGCTGAGCAGCACTACATGTCAGTATCCGGGGCTTTCGCGGAACTTTCTGTGAACGTTGCCTTGCTCACGGGCTCTCAGACGGCGGCCGAACGCCGGGAGACACTTGAGTCCATAAAGAGTGGCGAGGCGCACGTCGTTATCGGGACGCATGCTCTCATACAGAAGGGTGTGGAGTTTGAAGATCTCTCGCTCGTCGTCGTGGACGAGCAGCATCGTTTCGGGGTTGGGCAGCGGACGGTCTTCAGAGAAAAGGGTACGACGCCCGATACGATGGTGATGACCGCCACACCTATCCCGCGCACGCTCTCACTCACCCTCTACGGAGACCTCGAAGTATCCGTCATCGACGAGCTGCCGCCGGGACGCAAGCCGGTCGAGACCAGGATGGTGGACCTCGCGGAGCGGGAGGAGGCTTACGAGTCGGTGCGCCGGGAGCTGGACGAGGGACGGCAGGCTTACGTTATCTGCCCGCTGGTCGAGGAGTCCGAGGCGCTGGAAGATGTGCGCGCGGCTGAGGAGCTTTACGACGAGTTGGTTGAGGAGATCTTCCCGGAGCGCGCCGTTGGATTGCTGCACGGCCGGATGAAAGCCGCCGAGAAGCGTCAGGTAATGGCGGACTTCCGCTCCGGAAAGATCGAGATCCTCGTCGCCACGGTCGTCGTGGAGGTAGGTGTGGACGTACCGAACGCGAGCGCCATCATCATCGAGGGCGCGGAGCGGTTCGGGCTCTCGCAGCTTCACCAGCTTCGCGGTAGGGTGTGCCGGGGCCTGCATCCGCCGAGTTGCTTCCTTATAGGCGACCCGAAAACCGACGACTCGCGCAGCCGCCTGGAAGCCTTATGTGAGTATCAGGACGGGTTCAAGCTCTCGGAGGTGGACCTCGCTATCCGGGGTGAGGGGACACTATTCGGGAGCCGCCAGAGCGGGATGCCGGACTTGAAGGTGGCGAAGCTTTTGCGCGACATAGATATCCTGGTCGAGGCGAGGCGCGAGGCGTTCGAGTTGGTGGCGAAAGACCCGACCCTAAAAAAGCCGGACCATCGTCCCTTGAGGCGGGAGATCCGGGAGCTTCTCGGCGCGGACGTCGAGTGGCTCTTCAGGGAGTAGCGGAGTGCGGATCATCGCCGGAGAAGCTCGCGGGGTGCGCCTCACCAACGTGCCGCCGGGGGTGCGTCCGACCTCGGACCGGATCAGGGAGAGCCTGTTTAACGTCCTCGGACAGTTCTTCGACGGCGGCAGGGTCCTGGACCTCTACGCCGGTACGGGCGCTCTGGGGATAGAGGCTCTCAGCCGCGGGTTGGATAGGGCGCTCTTCGTGGAGCGTTATGGGCAGGCCGTTGCGGCCATCCAGGAGAACCTCGTAAAGACGGGACTCAGCGGCCAGGCGGAGGTCTTGCGAGGGGATGTAGGGCGAGCGCTCGCGAGGCTCACGGCTGATGGTGAGCTATTCAATTTGATATTCCTGGACCCGCCATATAGAATCGCGGCGGCGGAGGTTGGCGATGTTTTGGCGCGCCTGCATTCTCTTTTGGCTCCCGGTGGACGGGTTGTTGTTGAGAGTGACGGCCTTCCGCGAGATGTTGTAAGAGGCGCGAAAGGGGACAGCCGGCGCTACGGCGGCACGGTCATAACCATCTTTGAACGGTCGGAACTCGCAATGAACGTGGCGGTATGTCCTGGGAGCTTTGATCCCATCACGAACGGACATCTGGATATCATCCGGCGGGCGTCGGGCATATTCGATCACGTGGTCGTGGCCGTGGGCGGTAACCTTCGGAAAGCTCCCAGGCTGCCCGCTGAAGAACGCGCGCGCCTCATAGAGAAGGTGACCGGCGACCTCGATAACATATCGATCGAAGTGATGACTGGTCTTCTGGTCGAATTTGCGCGGGAGCAGGGAGCGCGGGCTGTAGTCAAGGGACTGAGGGCCGTTTCGGACTTCGAGTCGGAGTTCGAGCAGGCGCAGCTAAACCGGACGCTCTGCCCGGAGATCGAGACGGTCTTCATAATGTCGGCGGCGGAGTACAGCTTCCTCTCGTCGAGCGCGGTACGCGAGATAGCGGGCCTCGGCGGCGAGGTGCGCGGGCTTGTGCCGGATGGGATACTTGAGATAGTGCGCGAGATTTATTCGGGCAGCGAAGAGAAGACAGAGACAATACGACAAAAGATAGGGTAGGTTAAGAGGATGGACGTACTGGTGCTAATAGACAGGCTTGAGGAGTTGGTGGAAGAAGCCCGAAGCTTCCCCGGCTTCGGAAATACGGCGATGGTGGACCGCGACGCGGCTTTCGACGTCATAGATCAGATGCGCCAGACCATCCCGGAGGAGTTGAAGCAGGCGCGTTGGATCGTCAAGGAGCGGCAGGCGATGCTGGATGAGGCGCGCAGCGAGAGCGACCGCATCATCCGCGGCGCGCAGGAAGAGGGCGAGAAGATCACCTCCGACGAAGAGGTCCTGAAGCGCGCCGAGAAGCGCAGCCAGGAGATCATGGAAGACGCCCGCCGCCGAGAGCGCGAGATCCGTCTTGGAGCCGAAGATTACGCCGACGAGGTTCTCGCCAACCTGGAAGACAACCTCGCCAAGCTCCTGGAAGCCGTCCAGCGGGGCCGCTCGAAGTTGCAAGGCGCCGAAGAAGAGTAAAATAACCGGCATGAGCAAATTGATCCCCCTCAGGCGTCCCGGCGCCGAGGTCGCGGACAGACACGAGCTTGAAGAGAGCTTCGAGGTCGCGCCCTTCGACCTCTACGGACGTCACCACGAGATAAAGAACGCGGAGGCCAGCATAGGCGTAACCCGCCTCTCGGAAGGTCTGCACCTGGATCTGGATGTCCGGGTCACTATCGAAACGACGTGCGACCGCACGCTCGAACCGGTGGAGTTGGAGCTCACCTTTGGGGACTCGGAATTCCTTTTGGGACCTGACAACAAAGAGCTCTGCATTGAGGACTGGGAGTTGAACCTGACGGGTTACACGGAGCACGCTTTGCCGAGCGAGACGCCGATACAGGTGTTCAAACTCGGTACGGAGCCGGTACGGTCTGGTCCGGACGAACAAGAGAAAGATCCGCGCTGGCAGGGGCTCGACGACCTGTTCGCCTCGGGTTTCTAGTTTTAGAATCAATCAACTAACCAATTAGCAGGAGGTAACATCATGGCCGTACCAAAGAAGAAGACTTCGCAGGCCCGTAGGGATCAGCGCCGGGCGCATCATGCGATGAAGAGCCTGAACCTGATGCCGTGTCCGAACTGTGGTTCGCCGCGCGTTCCGCACAGGGTTTGTCCCACTTGTGGCAGCTACAAGGGCCGAACCGTGGTCGCCGTCGAGGCGAACGGCTAGCCAACCCGAAGTAGACCAATACAACCGGTCTCATGCGTATAGCCGTCGACGCTCTCGGTGGGGACAATGCTCCGAGAGCGGTGGTTGTCGGCGCCGTTGACGCGGCTCGTAAATTGGCACAGGATGAGATCATCCTGGTAGGAGACCGTTTGCTCATGGACCCCTATCTCGGCCCCGACTCTCCCCCGAATATTTCCATAAGAGAAGCCAAGGGCGCAATTCGCATGGACGAGGAGCCCGCCGCCGCGCTGCGCGCTCGGCCGGAGTCCAGTATCGCGATCATGGCTCGGATGGTGCGCGAGGGCGACACTGATGCTCTATTCTCCGCCGGTAACACCGGGGCCACGGTAGTCGCCGCCCTGCTGACAATCGGCAGGCTCAGGAGCTGCCGGCGACCCGCAATCGCCACCGTTTTGCCGTTCCCGACACCTGTACTATTGCTCGATGCGGGAGCGACGATCTCTTGCCAGGCGCAAGACCTCATGAATTTCGCTATTCTTGGCAGCGTGTTCGCGTGGAGGTACTTCGGAACCGAGAATCCGCGTGTTGGTTTGATCAACGTGGGCGAGGAACCGGCGAAAGGGAATGACCTGGCGAAGGAAGCGTACAGTTTGATGAGCGGGTCCGGCTCGATCGACTTCATCGGCAACGTCGAGGGGCGGGATATCGGTAGCGGCGTGGCGGACGTGCTCGTGACGGACGGGTTCACGGGCAACATCGTCCTCAAGACGGCGGAGGGCGTGGCGCGGGAGATCCTTCAGATGGTCCGCTCCGCGATGACCGGAGGCACAATAAGCAAGCTGGCCGCGGGAGTCCTGCGACCGCGATTGATGGAGGTCAGGGATCAAGTCGACCCCGAGAACTACGGCGGGTCTTTCCTGCTGGGTGTTCGGGGATCGGTGGTGATCGGTCACGGCAACTCGGAGGCGCGCGGCGTCGAGAACGCCCTGCTCGGCATATCCCGCGCTGGCGCTGGTCTCTCCGAAACGCTGGAAGAGGCGCTCTCGCAGGCGCACGCGACCGCTGCCGGAGGCTCGTCGTGAGCGGTTCGCCGGTCGGCAAGATCATCGGTGTTGGCCGCGCTCTGGGCGGCCGGGTCGTCACCAACCACGACCTGGAACGCGTCCTGGACACCAGCGACGAGTGGGTAACGACGCGCACGGGGATAAAAGAGCGTCACTTCATCGCGGAGGGCGAGGACTGCGCGACGCTCGCCATCGACGCCTCGAAGGCCGCGCTGGAACATGCCGGAGTCGGCGGCGATTCCGTGGATCTGATCCTCTGTGCTACCTCCACGGGACCCGAGTCGATGCCTTCCGTGGCCTGTCTGGTCGGCGAAGCTATCGGCGCTCCGGCCGTCGGGGCGATGGACCTCGCGGCGGCCTGCGCGGGCTATGCCTACGCGGCCTCCGTTGCCGGTTCGATGCTCCAGAGTGGTGCCGTCGAGCGGGTACTCCTGATCGGGGCGGACGCCATGACCACGATTGTTGATGAGAACGACCGCTCCACTGCTGTCCTCTTCGCCGACGGCGCGGGCGCCGTCGTCCTGGAGCGCGGCGACGGTGAATCAGGCTTCGTGGACCACATACTGGGGGCCGACGGATGCATGGCACCCTACGGCCGCGCCGGACATCCCGGCGACGACAACAAGCTCTACCAGAACGGCCGCGAGGTCTTCAAGTTCGCCGTCCGCGTCCTGCCGGAGATGGTCGAGAAACTCGTCGCACGCAACGGCATAACACTCGAAGACGTACAGTACATCATCCCGCATCAGGCAAATGCACGCATAATACAAGCGGCAGCTAGAAAGCTCGACATACCACTAGAGCGGATCGTGATTAACGTGGATCATTTCGGGAATACGTCGGCGGCGAGCATCCCGATCTCCTACCCGGACATCTACGACAGCTTCGAGCCGGGCAAGTACGTCATAACGGTCGGCTTCGGGTTCGGCCTCACGTGGGCGGCGAACCTGTACAGGATCTGAGGATGGAAAGGGGAGGGGTGGAGATAAGGCGAGCGATAGTATTTCCCGGCCAGGGTACGGCCGGCGGCGAAATCTCAGGCGAAGTCCAGGAAGCGGTACGTGAACGCGTCGGAGACGGCGAGGTCCCGTACCAGCTATCCGTATTCGCGAGTTCCGTGGACCTGCTGTACAAGCTGCGGGACAACAGCATCGAGCCGGATGTTGTAGCCGGTCACTCGCTCGGCGAGTACGCGGCGGCCTACGCCGCCGGCAGCCTGAGCCTCGAAGATGGGGTGCGCCTGGTGGCCGAGAGAGACCGCCTGATGAACGAGGCCGGTGAGCAGAACCCCGGCGAGATGGTAGCCCTGATCGGCGCCGACCCGATGGAGGTAGCGCGCGCCGCCGACGAAGCCGAAGGTGTCGTAGTAGCGGCCAACTTCAACACACCGCGCCAGACCGTCATCTCCGGCGAGAAGTCTGCTCTGGAGGCGGTCGCCGATGCTGTAGGAGGCCGCAAGGTAAGCCTGGACGTAGCGGGGGCCTTCCATTCGCCGTTGATGCTGGAGGCGTCGCGGGCGATGTCGCGGCTGCTGTCGGAAGTAGAGATCGGAGACCCGCGAGTGCCGATGGTCAGCGCGACCGATGGAGCCGTGTTGGCGACAGCGGACGACGTGCAGCTTGCGTTGAGCAACCAGATGCTCCCGCCGGTCCGGTGGGTTGCGGTGATCGAACGCTTCGTGGATCTGGGAGTGGAGGAGATCGTCGAGGCGGGCGAGGGAGGCATTTTGACGCGGATGCTGCGAGACTTCCGGAGCGTGGAGATCAAGGGACGCGCGGCGAAGGAGGCGCTCTCTTGAACGCGCCTCTGGGACCGGCAGAGATCCGGGCGCTCATCCCGCATCGCTACCCGTTCCTGCTGGTCGACCGGATCGAGGAGATAGAGCCGGGCGTGAGGGCTGTCGGTATAAAGAACGTCACCCAGAACGAGCCCTTCTTTCAGGGTCACTTCCCGGATTACCCGGTGATGCCGGGCGTTCTGATCGTCGAGGCGATGGCGCAGGTCGGGGCGGTGGGCGTGATGGCTATCGAGGAGTATCGTCAGAAGCTCGCGCTGTTCGCCGGGATAGACGGCGTCCGTTTCCGGCGGCAGGTCGTGCCGGGGGACGTGTTGCGGATGGAGGTCGAGATCTCACGGCTGAAAGGCACGGTGGGACGCGGCAAGGGCCGGGCAACTGTGGACGGCGAGCGGGTCTGCGAGGCAGACCTGATGTTCGCCTTCGCGGATAGGGGGGAGGTCCAGTGATTGAGGCCGGAAGGGTCGCCGTAGTTACCGGAAGTGGGCGTGGTATCGGACGGGCCATAGCCGTGCGCCTCGCCGGGGAGGGTGCGAACGTGGCGATCTCTTACCGCTCCAACGACGAAGCCGCCGAGGAGAGCGCTGAACTGGTACGCAAGGCTGGGGTCGAGTGCGAGATATTCAAGGGCGACGTCGCCTCGCCGGAGGATGTGGAGGCGTTGTTCAAGGGCGTTCAGGAAGCGTTTGGGCGGGTTGACATACTGGTCAACAACGCTGGCACTACGCGGGACAACATCATGTTGCGGATGAAGGTAGAAGAGTTCGACGAGGTGATACGGACGAACCTCAAGGGGACCTACCTGTGTACGCGGGCGGTGCTCAGAAGCATGGTGCGGGCGCGGTGGGGCAGGATCGTGAACGTAAGCTCCGTAGTCGGGCTCGTCGGGAATGCGGGACAAGCCAACTACGCGGCCTCGAAGGCGGGAATCATTGGCTTTACGAAGAGTGTGGCACGGGAGGTCGCGCAGAGGGGTATCACGGTTAATGCTGTTGCTCCGGGCTACGTGGAGACCGAGCTTACCGGTGGGCTGCCTGACAATGTCAAAGACCAGATCAGAGATCAAGTCCCAACGGGCCGGTTTGGGGAGCCGGAAGAGGTAGCGGAGGTCGTGGCGTTCCTGGTTGGAGAGGGCGCCGGATACGTGACGGGCCAGACGATAGCCGTGGACGGTGGGATGACTATGCAATAATGCGATTTGCGCTACACTACGCGCTATCTCCACTAGGAGTTGGGGTGTTGCTAAAACATGGAAAACTTTACAGGAGGATGTTGTGGGACGAGAAGAAATACTGACGAAGATTCAGGAGATAACCGCCGACAGGCTGGGTGTTGACGAGGGCGACGTAGCCCCGGAGTCCTCGTTCCGCGAGGATCTGGAGGCTGACTCGCTGGACCTCGTCGAACTCATCATGGAGCTCGAAGAGCAGTTCGGGATGGAGATCCCGGACGAGGACGCCGAGAAGATCACGACGGTCGAAGAGGCTGTGGAATACGTGGATAAGCACCAGTCGGCGTGACGGAGACCGCTTCAAACGGTAGGGGCAGCGCCCTGATAACCGGCGCCGGCGCCGTAACGCCTCTAGGCACCGGGGTCGAGAACTTCTGGGATGCGGCTCTCCACGGCAAGAGCGGCGCTGGTGAGATAACGCTCTTCGATGCGTCGCCGTATCCTTCGCATATCGCTGGCGAATGCTCGGACTTCGACCCGACGGACTATATGAGCAAGAAAGAGGCCCGGCGGATGGACCGCTTCGCCCAGCTAGGTATAGCGGCCGGTATCCAGGCGGCCGAGAGCGCCGGTATCGTGGACATCATCCGCGATAAACCGGAACGGGTAGCCATAGTCATAGGTAGTGGTATTGGCGGACTCTCGACTTGGGAGCGCGAGTACAAGGTTCTGAACGAGCGCGGGCCGGGCCGGGTGAGCCCGTTCCTTATCCCTATGATGGTCCCGAATATGGCCGCCGGACAGCTTGCCATCATGCTAGGCGCCACCGGGCCGAGCCAGTGTCCTGTCCTGGCGTGCGCCACGGGCGGCGAGGCCATAGCGGAGGGGTTGGAGTTGATCCGGCGCGGTGACGCCGACGTGGTTATAGCGGGCTCCGCCGAGGCTCCAATAACACCTCTGAGCATGGCCGGTTTCTGCGCCATCCGCGCTATCTCCACCCGCAACGACGATCCTAAACGCGCCAGCCGCCCGTTCGACTCGGGACGCGACGGCTTCCTGATGAGCGAGGGCGCAGGTGCCGTGGTGTTGGAGAGCGCGGAGCACGCCGAAAGGCGTGGCGCCGAGCCGATAGCCGCCGTGGCGGGCTACGGACGCTCCACCGACGCCTACCACGTAACCGCTCCGGACCAGGAGGGCCGCGGCGTCGAGCGTGCGATGCTCCTCGCTCTAGAAGACTCGAGCCTGAGTGCTGAGGAAGTAGGACACGTAAACGCCCACGCCACCTCGACCCCGACGGGCGACGGACCGGAGACGAAGGCTATATCTCGGGTCATGCCGCACGCGGCGGTTTCGGGGACGAAGTCAATGACGGGACACTCTTTCGGGGCGGTCGGGGCGACGGAAGGTATCATGTGCGCCCTGGCGATCAAGAACAAGATCTTACCCCCAACGATCAACCTGGAGGACCTCGCCGAAGACTGCGAGCCTCTCGACTACGTGAAGGACGAGGCGCGGGAGGTGCCGGACCTCAGGGCCGCTATCTCCAACTCGATGGGCTTCGGCGGACACAATATCGTGGTAGCGTTCACAGGTGTAGAATAGTTCGATACGAGATGTCTATAAAGGATCTCATAGCGATACTTCCAGAGCCGCTACGGCAGCGTTCGCTCACTCACCCGAGCATCGCCGATCCGTACGAGTCCAACGGCCGCCTGGAGTTCCTGGGAGATTCCATTCTTAACACCCGTGTCGCGGAGCTGGTCTTTCACAGCTACCCGGAGCTACTCGAGGGCGACCTGACGCGCATCCGGGCGCACCTGGTCAGGAAGACCTTCCTCGCCACCGTCGGGCAGAGCGAGGGTCTGGAAGAGATGATCGAGAGTTCGGTCATTAACGACTCGGTTATCGCGGACACCGTGGAGGCTATTATCGGGGCGGCGTACTTGATCGACCACGACCTGGTCTTTCGGACGATAGATGAGATCTTCAACCCCGCTGAGGTCGATACCGACGAGTTGCGAGACTGGAAGACGCTTCTTCAAGAGACACTTCAGGCCGACGGGCTAAGGCCAACTTACCGGGTCCTCTCCAAGCAGGGACCGGCGCATCGGCCGAGCTTCACGTCAGCGGTCTCTGTCGAGGGACGTGAGGTATCCACCGGCGACGGAAACTCCATAAAGGAGAGCGAGCAGTCCGCGGCTCGCGCAGCTCTAGAGATATTAGGCATCCGCCCCGTGCCGCGTTCGGCCGTAGAGGTACACGTAGGCGCTTAGCGCCCGCAGTCGCGCGGCCCTCCCAGAGCGGTGGTTTTCGCGCGCTCACCTGATAGCGCCGTGGGGCAGCACGGCGTGTACGCCCTTAACGTCGTTGACTACCTGGGTTATGCGGAGGTCAACCGCCACGCTTGCCAGCGCAATGGCCCGACGACGGTCGATAGCCATCAACTTGGTCATGAGGTCGAGCATCGCGTCCACGGCGAGGAACATTGCCTCATCGAGGTCGCGGTGGAAGCCGAAGGTGATCCAACCGGCAGGCGTAAGCGCTCGCGGCGTCCGCAGTTGCAGGTCTCGGCGCAAGTGGAAGGAGAGCTCGACGCGCTCCATCGGGCATTCTATGGCTGTACCGCACACTTCGCCATCCCCCTGAGCAGCATGGCCGTCGCCCACGGAGAAGAGGGCTCCCCGCACCGCAACGGGCAAGAAGAGCGAGCTTCCCGGCACCAGCTCTTTGCAGTCTATGTTGCCGCCGGTGACACGCGGCGGCCGGGTGGGATGAAGGCTTGGTTGATCGGTCGGCATCCCCAGGACGCCCATGAACGGGCGGAGGGCGACGGTGTGTCCGTGCTGCTCGCGCCCCACGAGGAGGTCGGGATCCAGGGTCCAGTTTAGCTCCTCTTCGCGGTCGCCCACGCCGAGGCGTTGATTGAACTCTTTTGGTAATGACCCTCGTGAGATTGTCCGTCCCCAGGTACCGGTTCGCAGGTCTACGATGCGTACCTCAAGAGTCGTGTCGGGACCGGCGTCTCGTATTTCTATAGGCCCGCACAGCGCATGGCCGTCACCGCGCCATTCAGGGCGGAAGTCTTCGAACTGCTTGCGTTCTCCCGTCGCTTTGGATGGCTCCAGCCCCCATCCCGATTCGAGCGTGCTAAAGATGACTGTGTCCCCGGAATCTATGGTTAGCGCCGGCGGCAGATCGCGGGAGAAGGCACCATGTAATGTCTGTTTTTCCGCCTTGATCCGGTACGTTGCCACTCATGCCCTCCTGATCTGCTCATCTCCGAACGATTACGGTTGCCAGTATGGACGAAGATCCGCGAGAACGCCGAGCGTGACAAATTTCATCCTGGATTTCCTTACCGGGGCCTACGAGGAGGAAAGATTTTGACTAACGTTGGCGGCCCATTTGCGGGTCTTTCGCGTGCTTTACGGAGTAAAACTGCGTAGAATGCTCGTGTAGTGCTTTCGGCGGTCTACATCAAGGGGTTCAAGACTTTCGCGCGGCCGGTTCGTATGCCGCTCGAAGCGGGCGTCACGGCGATAGTAGGTCCGAACGGTTCTGGCAAGAGCAATATCACGGATGCCGTGTTGTTTGCGCTGGGAGAGCAGAGCGCGGGAGTGCTGCGGGCCGGGACGATGGGAGATTTGATCTTCTCCGGCTCCGAGACGCTTCCCGCGTCCGCCGCCGCCGAGGTGACTCTCGTCCTGAATAACGAGTCGGGGTCTATCTCACTCCCATACCAGGAAGTCTCGATCTCACGCCGCATATCACGTGGCGGAGATACCGAATACCGGGTCAACGGTTCCCGCGCACGCCTCGCTGATGTCCGCGCTGTCGCGGGCGAGGCGGGCTTGGGCCGTCACAGTATTCTTCGTCAGGGCGCGGTGGATGCGATAGTTGCTGGAGGAGCCGCGGCGTGCCGCCAGGCGCTCGAAGAAGCAGCCGGACTCGGTTTCTACCGCCGCCGCCGCATTTCGGCGAGCCGTCGCCTGGAACGTGCCAGCGTCCAGCTAGAGCAGAGCCGCGAGTTAGAGGCGGAGCTTGCCGGCCAGTTGCGCCGCATAGAACGAGAAGCCGTGGCCGCCCGCGAGTACCGGGAGATCGAATCCCGCTACCGTAAGCTCTCCCTGGCGCATCTCTACGGACTAGCCAGCCAGGGACTCGAAGAGCGCCGCGACAAGCTCTCGGAGAGCGAACGTCTGGTGAAGGACTTTTCATTGCGAGAAGCGGCGTTGAAGGAAGAGGAATCCCGCTTGATGCCGGAGTTGCGCGCCATCGAAAGGACGATGCGCGAACTGGAGTCCAGAACCGAACGCCTGGACGACGAGGCCGAAAATCTGAGGACCGAGTCCCTCTCCGCCGACCGCATTCTGTTACGCGTCGAGGCGAAGACTGGTGGAAACGACGATGGTCGGAGGCTCGCTTCCCGCCTCCAGGCCGAGCTGGAACGAGTATCGCGCGCGCTCGTGGCGATGGAGAAAGAGATGGATCAGGTAGAGGATCTCTATACCGCGAAGCGTAATGAACGCGACCAACTGCGCCAGGCCGTGGCAAAGGTCCGTGACCGGATCGCGGCGGCGGAGAAGGCGAGGTCCCGCCTAGCGGGCGAAGTGGAGAGTCTGCGCGGACGCCTGGAGCGCGGAGCCCTGCGAGAGACGAACCTTTCGACTCTCCCGGACAATTATCTGGATGAGATGGCTGGGTTAGCAGCTGAACTCGAAGGGTGTTCCGTCTCCGGGCTGGAGTCCGCTGGTAGCGGACTCCGGAGTTTGTTAGAGAAACACAGATCAAAGCTGGAAGAGAAGACCATGCAGGCCAGCCGCCGTCAGGGCGCCATGCAGGCGGCCCTAGGGCGCGCTGAGTCCAGCATACGTGCGCTAGCTGATCTGGAATCCAGAGATGGAATGGGGACGCGCCTGCACGAAGTCATCCGTCCGCGCCCAGGTTTCGAAGGCGCGATGGAGGCCGCTCTGGGCGACTATGCTGGCGGTCTGATGGCCGAAAACATTACAGAGGGGTTGAAACTCCTCTCCTACAGCGAACGTGTGGCCTTGAGACTGGATGCGAGCCCGATGGAAGAGAAAGAAAACCCTCCCGGTCCGCCGCTGCTCGATTGCGTAGAGATACTGGACGAGCGGTACGCCCCAGCAGTAGAACGCATTCTCGATGGGATCTACGTCGTCGATGAACCCGAGAAGGACCATCTGGAGAACGGACACGTCATCGTCACCCGCGGCGGTCTGCGGCTTACCCGGACGAGCGTAAGCCTCGGCGCCGAGGGAGGACGCTTCTCGCGCGGCGCGCTTCTCGCCAGCGAGCGTCAGCGCCTGGAGTCGTTGAAGACAGGGCCGGGTGAGATCCTCTACGATTGCCAGGAAGAACTCTCCAACGCTTCGGCGCGTTTGGAACCACTCTCCAGGAAGAGCGGGACGGCTCTGACGCTCGCGTCCCGCGTGAACCGCGCTCTCAACACGCTCGCCCGTGAGACGAAGCTCCGGCAGATGCGGGCCGAGCACGCCCGCGACGCGGCGCTATCCGCGGAGCGCGAGGCGAACAGACTCAATGTTGAGCTTGACCGGATCGAACGAGACCTCTTGCTGGCGAACGAGACCGCCGAACGTATAAGGACTGAACTCTCCGAGGCGACTTCGGCATTTGAGAACGCGGAATTTTCCTATGAGGAGACAGCCCGGCGACGCTCCCGGCTACTGTCAGCCATCTCCGAGGGACGGAAGCGCCACGAGGGGATGTCTATCCAACTGCGGCGCCTTGGAGTTAACACGCGTCACGACGAGGCCGGCGCCGCGCGAGTCGCGGCCCGCGCGGCGAAGATCTCGCGTAAGCTGGCTGTCGCCGCCCGCGAGCACCGCAATCGTCTACGTTCACTGCGTACCGAAGCAGCCGAGCGCCACCGGAACGAATCCGAAAAACGCGCCACTATCTCCCGGAGAGCAGTAGAGCTTGCCGGACAACTAGCGACCGCCCGCGCCGAGGCCGAGCACGCGCGCATGGACCTTCGGACCGCCGAGACCAGTGCCTCCGAAGCGCTGGAGGAGATACAGACCGAGTGGGGCGCGACCCTCGACGAAGCGCGGCGCGAATCCGAAGAATCGTTGGGCGGCGATGAAACCGAGCGTCACCGCCTCGCCCGTAAACTCAAGCGCTTCGGTGACGTGAACTTGCTCGCCCTCTCCCAGCAAGAACAACTCCGCGAACGCTACCAACTCATCTCCGAGCAACGCTCCGACGCCGAAGCCGCCACAAACGAACTTAACCGCATAATACTAGAGGTAGATCGAGAGATAGAGACGCGGTTCTCGGAGACCTTTAGTGGGGTGCGGAGCGCGTTCGCGGAGATAGTGCCGCGGATGATAGCAGGGGCGGCTGGGGTCCTGGATCTCTCGGAGGAGGGTGTGGAGGTGGGGTTGCGTCTCGGACGCAAGGGCTGGAGGCCACTGCACGTTCTCTCTGGCGGGGAGCGAGCGCTGCTGGCTCTCTCGTTCTTATTCAGCATCTTCCTCAGCCGTCCCGGAAGGACGTCGGGAGCATTCTGCATACTCGACGAGGCAGAGGCGGCGCTGGATGATATTAACCTGGCGCGTTTCATCGCTGTGGTAGACTCTTACCGCTCGAACGGCCAGTTCCTTCTGGTGACACATCAGAAGCGCACGATGGCCGCGGCGGACGTCCTCTACGGCGTCGTTCAGGATGCCGCCGGAGCTACCACGGTCGTATCGAAACGTATGCAGGGAGATTAAAGCTAGTACATGGCTCGTTCGTGGCGTAACTTTTTCAGGAAGCACAAAGAGGAAGACCAGGAGACCAACTCCGCGGTAGCTACCGAGACCGAGCCTGCCCCGGAACAGGAAGATGTCCAAGACGCAGCCGGGGCGGAGACCCTCCCGGCCGAACCGGAAGTCGTGGAGCCAAAGCAGGAAGAGGCTGAAGACATAGCTCAGGCTGACCTTGAACCTCTAGAAGTGGAGATCCTAGAACCCGAGCCTGAAGACATCGGAACATTCTCGGTGAAGGATTCAGTGGCCGAGGCGGGGCCTGAAGAACCGGTTGCCGAAGCACTAGAGCCAGAGCCGGAGACATCGGTAGAAGCGATTACCGAGCCAACGGAGCAGGAAGGCGCCGGATGGTTTGGGCGGCTGCGGCGCGGGATGTCACGGAGCCGGGAATCGTTCGTCGGGCAGTTGAATGCGGCGGTCGCGGAGTTCCGGGACGCTGAGGACGAAGAGTTCTGGGAGAGGGTCGAGGAGATCCTCATCTCCTCCGACGTTGGGGTGCCGACGACCGCGAAGCTCGTGGCGGAGTTAGAGCAGGAAGCATTGCAGCGTAACATCACCAGCGGCAAGGAGTTGCGGCGGCTCATGATCGAGCACGCCACCCGGATGCTCGAAGGTCCCGTCCAACTGGACATCTCGCGCAAGCCGACGGTGATCCTGATGGTCGGCGTGAACGGCACCGGCAAGACGACGACGACCGGCAAGCTCTCTCGCTTCCTCCCCGGAACCACGATGTTCGCCGCCGGAGACACCTTCCGGGCGGCGGCGATCGAGCAGCTTCAGACCTGGGGCGAGAGGACCGGAACGCCAGTCATCGCGCGCGAGCGCGGCGCGGACGCGGCGGCCGTGGCCCACGACGCAGTCGAGGCGGCGAAGAGAGAAGGCACGGATGTGTTGCTCATAGACACGGCTGGACGCCTGCACACCAAGGTCAACCTCATGGCGGAGTTGGACAAGGTCACGCGGGTGATCGGGAGGCAGCTTCCGGGAGCGCCGCACGAGGTGCTGATGACGGTTGACGCCACCACGGGACAGAACGGGCTCAGGCAGGCAAAGATGTTCCAGGAGGTCGCCGGTTTGACGGGGATCATCCTGACCAAGTTAGATGGAACGGCAAAGGGCGGTATCGCGCTCGCCATAGCGAATGAGATCGGGGTGCCGATAAAGTTGATCTCCGTGGGCGAGAAGGTCGAGGACCTTCACCCGTTTGACGCCCGCGAGTTCGCTGAAGCGTTGTTTGGAGATTCATAGATGTTTGATACTCTGGGAGACAGACTAAACAAGGCCCTGGATGGGGTGCGCGGCAGCGGCAACCTCACCGAGGACCAAGTAAAGAAGGTTACGCGCGAGATCCGCTTGGCCCTGCTCGAAGCCGACGTAAACTACGGCGTCGTCAAGGAGTTCGTCTCGAACGTGCGCGAACGGGCGACGGGCGCCGAGGTCTCGAAGGCGCTCTCTCCGGGGCAGCAGGTCGTCAAGATCGTCAATGAGGAGCTGGCGAACCTGATGGGCGGCACTTCCCACAAGCTCTCCTTCGCGTCCAGGCCGCCCACGGTAGTGATGCTCGCGGGCCTCAATGGTCACGGCAAGACTACGACGGCTGGCAAGCTCGCGCTCTTCGTCCGCAAGCTCGGCAAGAACCCGTACCTCGTCGCCTGCGACACCTACCGCCCGGCGGCCATAGACCAGCTACAGCAGATCGGCAAGGAGCTCGGCGTACCGGTCTACACGGAGGGTACGGAGCCGAAGCCGGAGGAGATCGCTGAGCGCAGCATAAAGGCCGCGCGTGACGGCGGATACGACTTTGTGATTGTCGACACTGCGGGCCGGCAGGTCGTGGACATGGACATGATGGAGGAGATAAAGCGGGTTCGGAGCGCCTCTAAGCCGCACTCCGTCCTCCTGGTCCTCGACGTGGTAACAGGCCAGAACGCGGTGGACGTGGCGCAGGCTTTCCGGGAATATGCGGACTACGACGGGATGGTGCTGACCAAGCTGGACGGTGACGCCCGCGGCGGCGCGGCGCTCTCGGTGGTTTCCATCACAGAGCGGCCGATACGGTTCGCCTCCGAGGGCGAGAAGATGAGCGAGTTCGACTACTTCTACCCGGACAGGATGGCGGGCCGCATCCTCGGGATGGGCGACGTGCTGACGCTCATTGAGAAGGCCGAGAGCCAGATGGACCGGGAGCAGGCCGAGGCGCAGGGCAAGAAGCTCATGAGTGGCAAGTTCACGTTCGAGGACTTCCTGCAGCAGATGCAGATGATCAAGAAGATGGGGCCGCTCTCGGGTCTTCTAGGTATGATCCCCGGTCTCAACAAGCAGCTCAAGGACGTCGAGATAGATGACAGGCAACTCGGCAGGGTCGAAGCCATGATAACATCCATGACCGTCCAGGAACGCCGGAACCCCAAGCTGTTGCAGAACCCGAGCCGGGCGCGTAGGATTGCCCGCGGCAGCGGGGCAACCCAGCAGGACGTGCAGAAGCTCGTCAAGCAGTTCAACGAGATGCAGAAGATGATGCGGCAATTGGGCAAGGGTGGCGGAATGCCCCGGATGCCGGGACTCAGGTAGAGAGTAACAACGAGAAAGGTGAGAGTATGGCGGTAAAGATAAGGCTCGCGAGGCACGGTTCGACCAAGGCTCCGTTCTACCGGATAGTGGTCGCCGATTCGAGGAGCCCGCGAGACGGCAAGTTTATAGACAGGGTCGGCACGTACAACCCGCGTACCCAGCCGTCGGAGATCCAGGTCGACGCCGAGAAGGCGAAGGAGTGGATCGACAAGGGCGCGCAGCCCACGGATCAAGTCCGGAAGCTGCTCAAAGTCTCCGGCGTTCTCTAGGAGATAGACGTGGCGCAGCTCGAAGAGTTGGTACGCATCCTGGCACGGTCTCTTGTTGACAAACCCGACGAGGTAGAGGTCACGAGCACCGAGACGGACTCTCGGGTGGATCTGGAACTGCGGGTCGCCGACGATGACATCGGCAAGGTCATCGGACGCCAGGGGCGCACGATCCGGGCGATCCGGACAGTCGTCAAGGCCGCTTCGGTGAAGGCGGGCAAGCGCGTCAACGTGGAGGTCCTGGACTAGGTTCGTGGAGGGGATCCCCGACCCGGTAGTCATCGGGATCATTGGCGCACCCCACGGCGTGCGCGGGACTATACGGGTCCGGGCGACCGGCTCAGGTTCGCATCTGCGGGAAGGCGTCGAGCCGCTGGTGGGAGAAAAACGGCGTCGCATTCGAGCATCACGTCCTACGCCCAAGGGTTACCTGATAGACCTCGAAGGAATATCGAGCCGCCCGGAAGCGTCCGGGTTGCGGGGCATGGAGATGATCCTGGACCGCTCGGAGCTGGACGCGCCCGAGGAGGAGGAATACTACGTGGCGGATCTGATCGGTTTGGAAGTCGTTGACCCGGTCGGAGAGGTTTTTGGCGTTGTCATAAACGCTTTCCAGACCCCAGCCCACGAGGTCCTGGTCGTTCGAGGCCAGGATGGCGACGCTTCCGCGGAGACCTACATCCCGTTCACGATGGAGCACGTCCCCGAGGTGGACCTGCAATCCCGGCGGGTCGTGGTCCTCCCGCCCGAAGGCTGATCTCGTGAAGAGTATCGACATATTCTGCGTTTTTCCCGAAGTAGTGGATGCTGCCCTGCGCGCCGGTGTAGTGGGCCGTGCAATAGAGCGGGGCGTGGTGGACTACCGGAGCTTCGACCTGCGAGACTACTCGCCCGGAGGACGGATCGACGACATGCCCTTCGGCGGTGGAGCGGGCATGATCGCACGGGTGGACGTGGTTGCGCGAGCGTTGGAGGAAGTCTACGGAGTGTCAGCCAGGCAGGTCCAGGCTAAACGTCGGGTCGTGCTAACGGAGGCATGGGGCCGGACACTCACGCAGAGCTACGTCGAAGAGGTAGCCACAAGCGGCGAGGACATGACGGTTATCTGCGGCAGGTACGGGGGGATGGACGAACGAGTGCGGACAGAGCTTGCTACGGAGACTATCTCGCTGGGCGATTTCGTTATGTCGGGTGGGGAGATCGCAGCGGCGGCGTTGTCGGACGCGGTGATCCGTCGTCTCGAAGGTGTTCTGGGGAATGCTGAGAGTCTGATCGGAGAGTCTTTCTCGGAGGAGGGTGTGATCGGACCGCCCCAGTACACTCGTCCCGCGCTCTGGGATGGAGAGGAAGTCCCCGGCGTGCTATTATCCGGCAATCATGCGGAGATCCGCGCCTGGCGCGAGCGTGAGGCGCGAAAGAGAGCGCGAGCGAGGACGGACGAGAGGTCCGAAACCAGCTCTTCAGTTATTCCCGAGAGAGGAGACGAATATGATAACGAGTGAGAACTTGCAGCAGAAAGACGTGACGTTCCGTGCTGGAGACACCGTCCGGGTGCATTACCGCGTCATAGAGGGCAACCGGGAGCGGACCCAGATCTTCGAGGGGCTGTGTATTGCCCGGAAGGGTAGCGGTATAGGCGAGACTTTCGTGGTCCGGAAGAACTCTTTCGGCGTGTCCGTGGAGCGCATATTTCCGCTCCACTCACCGAAGATCGCCAAGATAGAAGTGTCCTCCCGCGGTGCTGTGCGGCGCGCGAAGCTGTACTACATCCGCGATAAGATCGGCCGCAAGGCCCGCGTGAAGAAGGCAAAATAGCACCTGTCCCGGAAGTGGCGAGCGTGAACGGAGGGAGTCGCTCTAAGAGCGGCTCCCTCTACGCTTTTGATGCGGCTTGGACCATCGAGCGAAAGGCTCCGCTGGCCGGGGCGGATGAAGCCGGAAGGGGCGCGCTGGCCGGGCCGCTGTTTGCGTCGGCGGTAATCCTGGGCGGCGAAGTGATCTCGGGGATCAACGACTCCAAGACTCTCAGCCTTCCGGTTCGGGAGAGGATGGTGAGCGAGGTGCTGCGGTGCGCGAAGGCCGTCTCGCTCGTGGCGATCCCGGCGTGGTGGATCGACGACCATGGAGTCGGGGCGGCGAACCGGGAGGCTCTGAAGCGAGCCATTGCGCTACTTGAGCCGCACGCTGGATGCGGTCTTGCTGATGGTAACCTCCTGCTTGGCCCAAAGATAGAGTGTCTGCCGAGGGCTGACGGGACCAGCGCGGCGGTCGCGGCGGCGAGCGTGGTGGCGAAGGTGCTGCGCGACGGCGCGATGCGCGCGCTGTCCGAGGAGCACGCAGGATACGGGTTCGAGCGGAACCGCGGCTACGGTACGCCCGAGCATCTGCGGGGACTGGCGGAGGCTGGCCCTTGCCGCGTACATAGGTTGAGCTACGCGGGGGTCGGGAGCTGAATAAGCGCCGGATCGGCGACCGGGGAGAGCGGATCGCGCTGCGGTATCTTGAAGAGCAAGGTTACGTGCTGGTCGAGAAGAACTACCGCACGCGCCACGGCGAGATCGACCTCATAGTACGGAGAGATCAACCTCATAGTACGGAGAGATCAAACATTAGTCTTCGTCGAGGTGAAGCTGCGCCGGGGGCTCGGCTTCGGAGATCCGCTGGAATCAGTGACTCCCCGCAAGCAGGCCACGATTCGCTCGATAGCCGAGCAATATCTTGCCGAGTATGAGCCTGAATTCGACGAACTGCGTTTCGACGTGGTTGGGATTCTGTTCCGCGACGGATCGCCTGAGATAAACTATGTGGCAGATGCTTTTTAAGCGATTCTTCCTATGGAATATCTTTAGATTAGTATGTTTCTTCCGCCAAGGCATGTTGCTATATAATTTGTGATCTACAGTGCTCGGACCGGCGTACTCATACTGCCGGTGGGTGAGTTTGCGGGCGAGGAAGGATGCTTTAGGTAATGTCGGTGTGCCGGGCGCGGAGCCTGACCCTTTTAGGTATAGATGCTCTGCCGGTCGAGGTCGAGGTAGACATGAGCGCGGGCCTTCCGGGCTTCTCCATCATCGGGTTGCCGGATGCCGCGGTCCAGGAGGCACGTGAGCGAGTGCGTGTTGCGATCTCGAACAGCGGCTACAAGTTCCCGACGAAGAAGGTGATAGTCAACCTCGCGCCGGCGAACCTTCGTAAAGAAGGACCGGCCTTCGACCTGCCGATTGCCCTCGCCGTGCTCGCCGCGTCCGGGACCGTACCCCTGGAAGTCTTGGAAGGGGTCGGCGTTGTCGGCGAGTTGTCCCTCGACGGAGGGTTGCGCGGTGTTCGCGGCGCGCTCTCGATGGCGGAAGGCGCCCGGCGCGAAGGATTGCCACGTTTGATCCTTCCAGAGCCCAACGCCGCGGAGGCGGCGTCCATCGGCGGCGTCGGCGTTTACGGAGTGCGGACGCTGCGAGAGGCCGTGGATTTCCTCGGAGGCCGGACCCAAGTCTCGCAGGCAACGGCTGCAACTAACGGCCATCGGGAAACCCTCGCAGCGGAGAATGACTTCGCGGACGTCGCGGGGCAGCGTTACACTAAGCGAGCCCTCGAAGTGGCAGCGGCTGGGGGACACAATATTTTAATGAGTGGTCCGCCGGGCTCGGGGAAAACCATGCTCGCCCGAAGACTTCCAGGCATACTACCGCCGCTCACGGTGGAGGAGAGCATCGAGGTTACGAAAGTCCACAGCGCCGCCGGTGAAAGCCGGGGCTCTCTAATTCAGACGCGGCCTTTTCGCGCTCCGCACCATACGATCTCTACCTCCGGGCTTGCGGGTGGCGGTAGCAACCCGAGGCCGGGAGAGGTGTCGCTCGCGCATCATGGGATTCTGTTTCTCGACGAGTTCCCGGAGTTCGGCAGGAACACGCTCGAAGTCTTGCATCAGCCGCTGGAGGATGGACATGTAACGATCTCGCGGGTCGCGGCGACGTTGAGTTATCCGGCGAGGGTTACGCTCGTGTGTTCGATGAACCCCTGTCCGTGTGGATACGCGGGAGACAAGCGGCGGGCGTGCCGCTGCTCGGCAGGACAGATCGAACGTTACCAGAGCCGCATCTCCGGGCCGCTGCTCGACCGGATCGACCTGTTTGTCGACGTACCGCGCCTCACCCGCGAAGAGCTTCGCGCAAACGAGCGGGCAGAGCCGTCTGAGGTAGTGCGGGGGCGGGTGGCGGGTGCCAGGGAGACGCAGACCGGGCGGCAGGGTGTCCCCAACTCGGCGCTTGCGGGGCGTCGTCTGCGCGAAGTATGCGCTTGGCGGCGATGTGGAGTCACTCATGTCGCGAGCCATAGACCGGATGGGACTCTCCGGGAGGGGACACGACCGTGTCTTGAAAGTGGCGCGCACCGTCGCGGACCTCTCGGGCGAGGAAGGCATAGGCGTCGAGCATCTTGCGGAGGCGCTCAACTACCGGAGGTCGGGGCTCGTTGATCGGTAGGGAAAAGTCCGCGTACCTCTTCCTCTCGCTGCTCCAGTCGCGGACTGGGAGCAGTGTGATCTCCCGCCTCGGCGAACTCCCACCCGAGACGATTTTGAAGATGTCCTCCGGCGAACTGGCCCATAAGGTGAAAATGACCGAACGCGCCGCCCGCGCTTTCGACGAACTGAAACGCAGCTTCGACCCGCAAGCAATTCTGGGAAACCTTTCCGCCAGAGGGATAGACGTGCTGACTCTGGCCGACGAAGAGTTCCCGGAACGTCTGCGCGAGGCGCCGGACCCTCCGCCCGCGCTCTTCGTGGCTGGGGGATCCGGCGCCATGACTGACGGGATCTCGGTTGCAATCGTCGGTTCCAGAAAATCGTCCGTGTCGGGAGAGGAGACGGCCCGGAGGCTCGGCCGGGCGCTTGGAGAGCGTGGCGTTTGCGTGGTGAGCGGTCTAGCCCTCGGCATAGACGCCGCGGCGCATCGAGGCGCGCTGGAGGCTCGCGGACCCACCATCGGGGTGCTCGGATGCGGCATAGACGTCGTATATCCGAGAAAGAACCGGGGACTGTTCGACGAGGTAAAGCGCAGTGGCGCCGTCGTCTCCGAGTACTATCTGGGGGAGGCGCCGCTCGCGTGGCGGTTTCCGGCTAGGAACAGGATCATCTCTGGCCTGTGCGACGTGATCGTTATAGTCGAAGCCGCGGAGAAGAGTGGAGCATTGATCACGGCGCGCCACGCCCTGGAGTCCGGGCGCGACGTGTGGGCCGTGCCGGGACCCATTGGAGCCGCCGAGTGTAAAGGCTCGAACAAGCTTTTGAGCGAGGGCGCGGGAGTTATCTGGGATATCCAGGATTTCGTGGACTCCGTCGCGCCGGGACGCTCTGGACCTCTGGGCCTAAAGCCAGCATTGAGGATGCGCCGGTACCGGCGGAGTTGCCGGAAAATGAGGCCGCCGCGCTACTTGGCGTCGGGTTCGAGCCGACGGAAGTAGATGTGATCTCCGCGCGCAGTGGGATCTTGATGGGCGAGTTGCTCTCCGCGCTGACGATGCTGGAGCTGAAGGGCTACGTGGATCGAAGCTCCAGCGGTGCTTTTACGAGGACCACGGCTTCGTGACGAATAGAACGCTGGCGCGGCTCTGGTCCGACTACACTGGCGCGCGCGTTCGGTTGCGCGAACTGAAGGAATCCTCGGAGGCGCGCGTCCGGATCGAACGCGAGACGAAGCAACTTCGCGACCGGTTGCTGCTGAACTATGCGCCGCTCGTCAAGTACACTGCCGGTCAGGTGGGAGCCCGCATGACGGGTCTCGTAGAGCAAGAGGACTTCATCTCCTGGGGGATACTCGGACTCATCAGCGCAATCGAGACCTACGACCCGAACAAAGGAACGAAATTTCAATCATATGCGATCTCCAAGATCCGTTGGTCCATACTGGATGAACTGCGGAAGCAGGATTGGATACCTCGCCGCGCCAGGACTCGTATGCGAGAGATAGAGCAAGTGAAGCAGAGCCTGTCGCAGCAACTGCGGCGGGCGCCAGCGGATGAGGAAGTCGCGGAGGCGCTGAATTTCAGCGTCAAGGAGTACAGTTCGTTTGTTGGTGAGTATGCGCGATCCAACGTGGGCTCTCTTGATGCAAGGCTGTTTTCAGAGGATGGCGCCGGGATTGATTTTCGGGACCGCGTTTCGGATCCAGCATCCGCTGAACCTGACCAGAAAGCCGAACAGGCGATAGCAAGGGAACGCCTCGTGAGCGCGCTCAAGACCCTCAAAGAGCAGGAGCGCGTTGTGGCGACCTTCTACTTCTACGAGGGGCTGACGTTAAAGGAGATCGGACAGGCCATGAACCTTACAGAGAGCCGCATCTCTCAGATACTGCGTCGCGCCCTGGACCAGTTACGGAACATCTTCCCGGATAGCCGCGCTTTTTCCTCCTTTCTGTAGCAGCTTGCGGCTCTTGACAGGCTAGAAGCCTTACCCTTCGTGTGCTAACATCTTCGAGGTTTTAATCACACACGCTCGCGAAAGGGTCGAATACCCAGGTGGTGGTCCGTGGAAGTTATATCGGATTGCGATGCGCGGGCGGAGGTCACCAACCACCTGAAAAAGGAGAGAAGAAGTTTTGGAAAGCACAGCGGAAAGAATAGGCGTTCGAGACCTGCTCCAGGCCGGGGTCCACTTCGGGCATCAAGCCAAGCGCTGGAACCCGAAGATGAAGCGCTACATCTTCGCCCAACGCGCCGGAGTCCACATCATCGATCTGGACCAGACGCTTACGCTTCTGGACAAGGCTCTGTCCGTTATCCAGGGCGTCGCGGAGGCCGGCCGCGAGGTCCTCTTCGTCGGCACCAAGAAGCAGGCACAACTCACGGTCGCTGAGCAGGCGATGCGTTGCGGGCAGCCATACGTGGCCGAGCGCTACATCGGCGGCATGCTCACGAACTTCCAGACGATCCAACCGCGCATCCAGTACTTCAAGGGTCTGGTCACCGCGGTCGAGCAGACGGCCGAGGAAGACCGAACGGGACGCGAGTGGTTCGCTCTGTATCGCGAGTATCAGAAGCTCCGCCGCAACTTCGCCGGCATCACCGAGATGGAGCGTCTGCCGGGTGCGATCTTCGTCATAGATCCCAAGCGTGAAGAGCTTCTCGTAAAAGAAGCCAACCGCCTGAAGATACCGGTCGTCGCGCTAACCGACACGAACTGCGATCCGGAGGTTATAGACTACGTCATCCCCGGAAACGACGACGCAATCCGTTCGGTTAATTTGATCTCTAAGCTAGTAGCGGACGCCGTTCTGGCCGGTACCGGCGAGGATGAGGTTCCGGTCGAAGACCGCCCGGTTCCGCCCGTCGTCGAGGAGGCTCAGGTCTCCGAAGAAGTTATTGAAGAAACTCCGTCCATCGCTAGTAACAGCGCCAATGGCGCAAGCTCCGGGGAAGCAGCGCCGGCTGAAGAGCCGCAGCCCATGGAGACCGAAACCCCCGCGCCGGACTCTTCGGTGGAGCAGCCCGAAGACGCCCCCGTAAGCGAGCCAGAGGCTGAGGTAGCCGCTTCGGGAGATGAGGCAGCTGTGTCCGTCGAGACAGAGGCGTCCGACACGGAAGCACCGGGCGAAGAAGCCGTAGTTGATGAAGAAGCTGAGGAGGAGTAGAGACTTTGGCGAGCATGATAGAGAAGATCAAACAGCTCCGCGAGGAGACCGGCGCTGGAATGATGGACGTAAAGCGGGCTCTGCAGGAGTCCGGCGAGGACATGGAAGGCGCACGCAAGGTTCTGCGAGAGCGGGGACAGGCCCAGGCCCAGAAGAAGAGTTCCCGCGCGACGAACGAGGGCTTGATCGAGTCCTACATCCACTTTAACGGGCGGGTCGGTGTCATGGTCGAGGTCGACTGTGAGACAGACTTCGTCGCCCGGACCCCGGACTTCAAGGGGTTTGCGCGCAACGTGGCCTTGCACGTGGCCTCGATGAACCCTCTGTGCGTCGCTCCCGAAGACATCCCGCAGGATGCCCTGGAAGAGGAGCGGTCCATAGCCGAAAAGCAGGCTGCCGAGATGGGAAAGCCGGAGAACGTAACGCGCCAGATCGTTGAGGGACGCATAAAGAAATGGGTCTCCGAGCAGGCCCTCCTCTCGCAGCCTTTCGTGAAAGAGATGGATAAGACGGTCGGCGACCTGCTGCAGGATACGATCCAGAAGGTCGGCGAGAACGTCGTGATCCGGCGCTTCGTCCGCTACGAGTTGTAAAGCATAGTGGAAGAGGTAAGCCCCGTAGGTGGTGAAATCGGCAAAGGCGGAGCCTCCCATTCCGAGCTAGGCCCCGTCAAGCGCGTCGTGCTGAAGCTTTCGGGCGAGAGTATGGCCGGCAACTCCGACTACGGTATAGACCCCGGCAGTCTGCAGTCCACCGCAACGCAAGTGCTGGAGGCCATCGAATCGGGTGTCGAGCTAGCTATAGTGGTTGGCGGAGGAAACATCTTCCGGGGATCACAGGTCGCCGATGCTCTGGGGATAGAGAGTGCGACGGCGGACTACATGGCGATGCTTGGGACGGTTATCAACGCCATGGCCCTACAGGCCGCCCTGGAAGGGCGCGGCATCGCGACCAGGGTGCAATCCGCCATACAGATTCAGGAGGTGGCCGAGCCCTATATCCGGCGCAAGGCCATCCGGCACCTGGAGCGCGGACGCGTGGTAATCTTCGCATCCGGGACCGGAAACCCATTCTTTACGACGGACACCGGCGCAGCCCTGCGAGCCCTGGAGATAGGCGCGGACGCCCTGCTAATGGCGAAGAATCGCGTGGACGGCGTGTACGATAAGGACCCGCTCACGCATCCCGACGCGGTCCGGGTGCCGCGTCTCAACTACATGGACCTCCTTTCCAAAAACCTCTCTGTCATGGACCACACCGCGGCTACATTGTGCAGCGGAGAGAACCTTCCCATAGTCGTATTCGATATACTTAAACCCGGAAATCTGCACCGCATTTTGAAGGGCGAGCCGGTGGGTTCGCTAGTGTGGAATAACAAAGATGAAGCGGGCGGGGGAGGAGTATAAATGTCGGACGTTATAGACCTTGAGATCGCTGAACGGCGGATGAAAGGCGCCCTCGAATCCGTTAGAAACCACTTCGCGACTATTCGGACGGGACGGGCCAATCCAGCGATTCTGGACAGGATCGAGGTCGAGGTGTATGGGTCCCGGATGCCGATACGCAGCGTAGCCAACATCAGCGTTCCGGAGCCCCGGTTGCTGACGGTGACGCCCTTCGATCCTGGTTCTCTCAAACAGATCGAACGCGCCATCGAAAACTCGGACGTCGGCCTGAATCCGCAGAACGACGGCAAGATTCTGCGATTGCCCATACCCGAGCTCACCGAGGAGCGGCGCCGCGAGTTGATCCGTCTGGCACGTCACATGGCCGAGGAGGGCCGAGTCTCGGTGCGGAACGTCCGCCGCGACGAGATGCGTGATATCTCCGAGCTACGCAAGGAAGGCGAGGTCTCCGAAGACGATGAGCGCCGGGCCGAGCAGGAACTCCAGAAGCTTACGAACGACTACGTGAAGCGCATCGACGATGCCGTCTCGGACAAAGAGTCCGAGCTCTTGGAGGTATAGGCGCTGGAGCCTGTCCGAAAACATCCTCCCAAAGCTCTCGCGGAGCCTCGCGTCTTGACCGGGTTGGATCCCGCCAGGACGCCACGCCACGTCGCCATTATCATGGACGGTAATGGACGCTGGGCTCAGAAGCGTTGGCTGCCCAGGGCGGCTGGACATCGGGTCGGGGTCGAAAACCTCCAGCCGATGATAGAGATCGCGGCTCAGGCGGGAGTCAAGAACCTGACCGTGTACGCCTTCTCGACCGAGAACTGGACCAGACCGGAAGAGGAAGTGAGCGGACTCATGTCTCTCTTCCTCGAAAAAGCGAAGGTCAAGATCCCCGAGATGCACGAAAAAGGCGCCCGCCTCCGGTTTCTCGGTAGGCGAGAGCATCTCTCCAATTCGCTGACACAGGTGATGCGGGACGCCGAAGAGCTAACTTCTAACAACGACCTCCTGAACGTGTACATAGCGCTCAACTACGGCGGAAGGTCCGAGATAGTGGATGCCGCGCGGCGTATGATCTCCGATGGTCTCGCGCCGGATGAGGTGGATGAGACGACGTTCTCCCGCTATCTCTATGCCCCCGAGATCCCTGATGTCGACCTCGTCATCCGTACGAGCGGAGAACTCAGGGTCTCCAACTTTCTGCTGTGGCAGATCGCCTACGCCGAGTTTTACGTCACCGACACGCTCTGGCCGGATTTCTCCCAGGAAGAATTTCTTCGGGCCATAGAGTCTTACGCCTCCCGGTCCCGGCGCCGGGGTGGCGTCTAAAGGACCGGACAAATGCTTTGGTGGCGCACCGTCACCGCTCTGATCCTCGCTCCTATCACCCTCGGGGCCATACTTCTGGGGACCTGGGCCGTTCTCCTTCTCGTCTTGCTCGTGGTCGGGCTTGCAGCCTACGAACTCTCGCGCGCCCTCCAGCCCTTGCCGTTTCCAGCGGCGCTGGGAGCGGGTGTACTACCGGTGCTACTCTCCATCCCCTATGAACTGCCCGGCATTATGGCCGGAGCTTTGCTCAGTCTGCCGTGGGCGCTATTCTGGCTCGCCGGGAAGCCCGAGGCCCGGACGCTACGGGCGGTTCTTGCGATACTGCTCATGGCGATATGGGTCGGCGCTCCTCTGGCCCATCTGGGACTCATTTCCGAGCGCCCCGACGCGGTACGGATACCCTTGATCCTGATCGCCGTAGTCGGACCCTGGGTCTCGGATGCCGGCGGCTATTTCGCCGGACGCCTCTTCGGGCGCCATCTCCTCTTCCCGACTCTGAGCCCAAAGAAGACCATTGAGGGTGGCGTCGGGGGCCTCTTGCTGACGACGCTCGTCGTCGGATGGGTGTCTGTGCGGTACCTGGGCTTCCCGGTTCCCCAGGCGGCTATGTCCGGCGCCGCCATCTCGATCCTCAGCCAGAGCGGAGACCTCTTCGAGTCCATCCTGAAACGCATCCTGGACATAAAGGACCTCGGACGAAGCCTCCCCGGCCACGGTGGAGCCCTGGACCGGGTAGACAGCCTGCTCTTTACCGCCCCGGCGGTATACTACATATCTCTGCTTATATGATCTTCACCTACATGACATCCCTCACGTGAGACGACGCCTCACTATCCTCGGCTCGACCGGCAGCGTAGGCACGCAAGCCCTCGACGTCGTGCGCGCGTACCCCGAACGTTTCGAGATAGTCGGCCTCTCCGCCGCCTTGAACGCGGAGCTTCTGTTGGCCCAGGCCACCGAGTTCAATCCCGAGTATGTCGCCCTGGAGAATGGGGACCCCGCACCACTCGCAGGATGCAAAGCCGAGCTGCTGACTGGTCCCGGCTCCGCCCGCGAGCTTGCGAAAGCACCAACCGACATGGTGCTCAACGGCATCGTCGGCTTCGCCGGCCTCGCCGCCACCGTCGCCGCGCTCGAATCCGGTCACCGCGTCGCCCTTGCTAACAAGGAGTCGCTTGTGGTCGGCGGAGAGTGGGTAATGAACCTCACCAAAAATAACCGCATAATACCCGTAGATTCGGAGCATTCGGCGATCTTCCAGTGTCTGCAGGGTAAAGAGGGGGTTGACGAGGTATTGCTCACCGCGTCTGGTGGGCCGTTCTTCGAATTCGACAAGGCGCGGCTTCTGGAGGTGGGGCCGGAGGATGCGTTGAAGCATCCTACGTGGAGTATGGGAGCCAAGATCACCATAGACTCCGCCACGATGATGAACAAGGGTCTGGAAGTAATAGAGGCGCACCATCTCTTCGGGGTCTCTTACGACGCAGTCCGCGTCGTCGTGCATCGGCAGTCGGTGGTGCATGGAGGCGCTATCTTTAACGACGGTTCCGTCATCATGCACGCGGCTCTACCGGACATGCGATTGCCGATTGCTTACGCGGTGTTCTATCCGGACAGGGTGGACGTGGGCGCGGAACGTGTCGGATTCGATGGGATGTCGTGGACTTTCGACGAGCCTCGCAACGACGTGTTAAGGTGTCTACCGCTCGCGGTGGAGGCGGGACGAGTTGGTGGCGCGTATCCGGTAGCGCTCAACGGGGCTAACGAGGTGGCTGTCGAGGCTTTCCTTGAAGGCGGGATACAATTCCTTCAGATAGCCGATGTGATCGAGGAGGTCCTTGAGACGGTGCCGGAGTTTGGAGAGATGAATAGCATGGAGGCTATAGAGAGCGTGGACCGCTGGGCGCGGGACGAAGCCGGGCGGCGGATTGGGGAGTCCGCGCGCCGATGACAGTCATCGTTGCACTTCTCGGGCTCGTCTTGTTGATCGTCATCCACGAGCTGGGCCACATGCTCACGGCGAAGGCTCTCGGGGTGAGGGTGCCGGAATTCGGAGTCGGGTTCGGGCCGCCGATCTTCAAGAAGAAGATCGGCAAGACGGTCTACTCGCTACGAATAATCCTTCTCGGCGGCTTCGCGAAGATGGCCGGGATGAACGACGATGACGAGGGACCAGATACCTACCCGGCCAAAGCCGCGTGGCGTCGAGCGCTCATCATCTTCGCCGGGCCATTCGCCAACATCTTGGCCGCCGTGGTCATACTCGCTCTTACGCTGATGATACAGGGTACTGTTGCCGGGAAGCCGGTGGTCAAGCAGGTAGAGCCCGGCTCGATGGCCGACAAGACCGGCATTCAAGCCGGAGACCATCTACTCGGCGTGGATGGGAAAAGGATAAAGGAATGGGACGGCTTTACGAAGGCAGTTTCAGAGAAGCAGCCGGGACAGAAGATCTCCGTAACCGTCGAGCGAGATGGGAGCGAGAAACAATTTTCTGGCAAGCTGGGCGCGAGCCCGGACAACAAGAACCAGGCGCTGGTCGGCGTACGCCCGGAGATCGAACGGACCACCTACGGTCCGGTAGAGGCGACAGGCATGGCCGTGAGCACGCTCGGCAATATTACCGTCAAACTGGGGAGCTTCGTCGGACAGCTCGTGACCGGCGAGCAGAGCTTCTCAAAGAACGTCACGGGGCCGGTGGGAATAGCCTCGGTCGGGAGCACGGCGGTGTCTCAGGGCTTCTTCCCGCAGCTTCTGGCGTTTATCAGTCTGAACCTCGCACTGTTCAACCTGCTGCCAATGCTGCCCCTCGATGGTGGGCATTTGTTCTTCATAGCGGCGGAGAAGGTGATGGGCCGTCCGGTAAGCAAGGAGACAATGGGTAAGGTCGCTGCCGTGGGGATGGCGCTGGTGCTGGTGCTGTTCCTGTTCGCAACTTACTCGGACCTTAGTAAAATCTTTACCGGACAATCGTTCATACCGGACTAAAATAACTACATCAACATGAACTTGGGAGTGAGATGACAGAGGCAGTAGTACAGGAACGTCCGATTACCAGTCGCCAGATAATGGTGGGTGACATCCCCATCGGAGGTGGCGCACAGGTCGCCGTCCAGTCCATGACGAACACGATGACCAACGATGTGGAGGCGACTGTTCAGCAGGTCTACGACCTAAACGCCGCAGGCGCTGACCTGGTGCGGGTCTCCGTCAACGGCTCGAAAGCGCTTGCGGGGTTCAGGGAGATCGTGTGGCGCTCGCCGGTGCCTCTGATCGCCGACATCCACTTCGACTACCGGATGGCTCTGGGCGCTGCCGATGCTGGTGCGGCGTGCGTCCGAATCAACCCCGGCAACGTGGGGAGCGACGACCGCTACCGGCAGGTGATCGAGAAATGCCAGGAGACCGGCGCCGCCATGCGTATCGGTGTCAACTCCGGCTCTGTCGAGAAGCGCTTCTGGGACCTTCCGAAGCACGAGGCGCTCGTCGCAAGCGCGCTGCACAAGGTCGAGATCGCCGAGGAGATGGACTTCTTTAACTTCAAGGTCTCCCTCAAGGCAAGCCACGTACCCGAGATGGTCCAGGCTAACAGGAAGTTCCGCGAGCACTCCGACGCCCCGCTGCACCTGGGCGTCACTGAGGCCGGGACCAAGCTGCCAGGCTCCATAAAGAGCGCGGCGGCGTTGGGACAACTGCTTCCCTACGGCATCGGGGACACCATTCGCATCTCGCTCGCCGAGGACCCGGTCGAGGAGATACCGGTCGCCTACCACATCCTCTCCGCACTCAACCTGCGCCACCGCGGCCCGAACGTCATCGCCTGCCCGAGTTGCGCGCGGACTTTGGGCTTCGACGTGATCGGGATGGCGAGCCAGGTAGAGAACAAGCTCAAGCACTTCGAAGACCACTTCACCGTCGCCGTCATGGGTTGCATCGTCAACGGTCCCGGCGAGGCTAGAGATGCTGACTACGGAGTGGCGGGCGGCAAGGACGACGGCGTGATCTTCTCCAAGGGCCAACCCTTGCGGAAGGTCGAGCGCGACGAAATCTTCGACGCTCTCTTCGAGGAGATAGAGAAGGACGGAAGGAAGTAGCAGTCAACAGTTGCGATGAATTTACGGTTGTGTAAAGCTCGTTCTCCGTTAGACTTCAGTTAGCACTATCAGGGGAGGTTGCAAAGTGAGTTCCGAAGAGAACACTAGGGCTGAAGTGAATCCAGAGCGCGCAGAGGAGCAGTCTACGCAGGAGAATTCAACGGAGCAGCCCGCCTCTCGACCAGAAGGATACCCTCCTACGTCTGTGCAGTTTGAGGGACACGATGTCGTAGAGAAGAGTCGAGGGTCGTCAGAAGGCGAGACGATAGATCTGTCCCGTAGCGAAGATTCAGATTCCGAGCGATAAGACGCGAACGCTAGATGAGGCGGTAGGCGACAAGAGCCGCGACCACTAAGACCACTTCCACAGCGGTCGCAATGAGAGCGTGGCGCGTGTATTTAGCCTTGTCTCCTAGTATCGACTCGTTGGCGGAGTACGCCTCGCCGATTTCTCCGATTAGGGCATTTCGGACATCTTCTTCCTCTTTGTCCCAAGATTTGGGTTGCTGATCTGCTCTCATAGCCCAATGGAAGCGATCAGGGTCTATGCAGGAAAAAGTCCAGAATGCGGTTAGCGCATAAGGAATGAGAGGTACTAAGAAAAGTAGAGCTTTCAGCCCAGTCACGTTGATGGTGGATAGTCCAAGCAACCCTAGCACGATGCTGGCAGCGCTAAAAATACGCAATATCTTGTCATCTAACTGAGAAGCAAACTCCATCTGTTGTTGCGGTGCTTCCTTGATGTGATCATAAATCAATTCCCCTGCTAGCTTGGGATTATCATCCTTCGTTGAATCTGGTTCTTTATTCATCGTGTTCCCTTCCTATGGAACTCGACATTACTGAGTTCTGGCTGCAATCATATACTGAGATACTGGATTTTCGCTGTTTGTCATCGTCCACGATTCGTGTTCGTTCGCGGGTGCTTCTCGGAAGCCCACTGCCTTGTAACCTACATACTCTGGTGTAAAATACGGCTTGTTGTACGGGAGCAAGGGGTCCTCGCGGACTCGTTGCTTTTTTAATGTTCGGAGAAGGTGGTAACGACGACCCGACTTGAGAAGTTATCGGCGGTTGTGGAGCGGACTCTTCCAGAGGATGCGGAGCTCGTTGAGGCTCGATTTTCCGGGGGACCGCTGCTTACGCTGCTCGTGGACCGGGAGGACGGTCCCGTGGACCACGAGTTTACTTCACGGGTCGCCGCCGCCGTCTCTCCGGCGCTCGAAGGTGAGGGGTACGAGGGTATGATCGAGGTATCCTCGCCGGGAATCGAGCGTCCACTTACCAAGCCGGAGCATTTCCGGCGCTTTGTCGGACACGAGGCGAAGGTGAAGCTCGGGGAGCCGCTGGACGGCCAACGCAACTTTATCGGCGTCATAGAGCAGGCCGGGGAAAAGACTTTCAAACTACAACTCTTAGAGGGGGAAGCGGAGGTGGAACTGCCGTTCGGTTCCGTAACCCGCGCGTACCTCAAGGAGGACATATAACGAGATGAACACCGCACTTTTATCAGCACTACATGAGATCGAGATAGAAAAAAGCATCCCCTTCGAGACGGTGAAGGGCGTGCTGGAAGAATCTCTGCTCGCCGCCTACGAGGGGCGGGAGGGGGCCGAGGAGGGGGCCGAGGTCGTACTCGACCAGGAGACGGGCGACCTTCAGGTGATGAAGGAAGGCGAGGACATAACGCCTCATGACTTCACCCGCATAGCGGCCCAGACGATGCGAACGACCTTCTACCAGCGTTTGAATGAGATCAACAGCGCCCAACTCCTGGAGGAATACGGCGACCGGATGGGCGACGTGGTGACCGGCATCGTCCAGCAGGCGCACCGCAGGATGACGCTCGTGGACCTCGGAAGGGTCGAGGCGTTGCTCCCGGCGAGCGAGCAGGTCTCGAACGAACGTTACGAGAACGGGCAGAGGATCAAGGTCTACCTGCTGGAGATCCGGGAGCCGGGCCGCGGTCCGGGCCTCACGGTCAGTCGGCGTCACGAGGGACTTCTACGGGGTCTCTTCGAACTTGAGGTACCGGAGATCTACGACAGGCTCGTGGAGATCAAGGCCGTGGCCCGCGAGGCGGGGCTACGCTCGAAGGTAGCCGTCTATTCGAAGGAGAACGGGATAGACCCGGTCGGTGCGTGCGTTGGTCCGCGCGGTAGCCGCGTTCGGGCCGTCGTCTCGGAGCTACGAAACGAGAAGATAGACATCATCCAGTGGGACCCGGACCCGGCGCGGTTTATCGCGAAGGCGCTTAGTCCCGCGCGGGTGCGTGAGGTCTACCTGGATGAAGACGAAAGGCAGGCGGAGGTCATCGTGCCGGACGACCAGCTCTCGCTGGCGATAGGCCGCGAGGGGCAGAACGCCCGCCTCGCCGTCAAGCTGACGGACTGGAAAATAGACATAAAGCCCGAGAGTCAGGCAACTGAATTCGAGGACGAAGAAGAGGAATGGGAACCGGACGAGGATTCCGCGATGCACCGCTGCCGCGCGGTCCTCTCCAACGGCCGGAGGTGCGCGAACATGGCCTTGCCCGGCTCGCTCTTCTGCGGCATCCCCTCGCATCAGGAACAGGCGGCGGAATTTGAGGGCCTGATCGAGGGCTCGCGGGAGGTAACGGATGAGTAAGCGCGTATACGAGATAGCTAGGGAACTGAACCTGGAGAATAAAGAGGTAATAGGCCTTCTCAAAGAAGCCGGTGTAGAGGTAAAGAGCCACTCTTCTTCGGTGGACGAGTCGGTGTTCGAGAGGATCTTCGGCAACGGTAGCGTCGATATACCGAACGGCCGGACGGAAGCCCAGGAGACAGAGGCCCAGGAGGCCAGAGTCGAGGCGGAACACTCCGGCCACGGCGCTACGATCTCCGACGCGCCGGCCGAGGAGCGGGTGACGGTACCCGATGACAATCAGAAGAAGCAGAAGGGAGGAGGCTCCAGGAAGCGCCGCCGGGTCGTTATCGACGCAAGTGCCACGAATCGGGGACCGCGTCCATCAGCCGCGCCCGTCGCTCCGAGAGAGGAAAGGCCCGCTCCCGTCGAGGAGAAGCCCGAGAGCAGCGCCGTGCGTGTCGAGCCGGGCGCGACGGTCAAGGATCTCGCGGACGCGCTGGACATTCCTCCGACCCAGATCATCAAGGTGCTCATGGGGCTTGGCGAGATGAAGACCGTTACCCAGACGCTCTCGACCGAAGAGATAGAGCTCATCGCGGAGGAGCTTGGCGCTGAGGTAGAAGTTGGGGCTATCGAAGAGCCCGCACCCGAGGAGATCCTTCCTGAGGACGACCCTGCGGACCTCGTCGAGAAACCGCCGGTCGTCACGGTCATGGGGCATGTCGATCATGGGAAGACCTCACTCCTGGACCGTATCCGCAAGGCCAACGTGCAGTTGGGCGAGGCCGGAGGCATCACGCAGCACATCGGCGCGTACCAGGTCCAGAGTGGCGACAAGAGGATCACCTTCATAGATACTCCGGGCCACGAGGCGTTCACCGAGATGCGCGCTCGCGGCGCGAAGGTGACGGATGTCGTCGTCCTGGTCGTCGCGGCGGACGATGGGATCATGCCGCAGACGCAAGAGGCCATAGAGCATTCGCGGGCAGCCGGGGTGCCGATGGTAGTCGCACTGAACAAGATCGACGTACCCAATGCGAACCCGGACCGCGTTCTGGGACAGCTCTCTGAACAGGGGCTCATGCCGGAGTCTTATGGCGGCGAGACGGTGACGGTGCCGGTCTCCGCGAAGACGGGTGAAGGCATTGACGAGCTTCTGGAGAACATACTCATCGTCTCCGAGCTGGAGGATTTGAAGGCCAATCCCAATGCTCCGGCGAGTGGGTACGTAATAGAGGGCGAGCGGGACCCCGGCCGCGGTCCGGTCGCCACGCTGCTCTTGAGGCGAGGCACGCTCCACAAGAGCGATGTGGTTCTCGCCGGTACAGCCTACGGCCGCGTCCGGGCGATGTTGGATTACACCGGCCAGCGTATCAAGGAGTCCGGTCCCGGAAGCCCGGTGGAGATACTTGGTCTCTCGGGAGTGCCGGAGGCCGGTACACGGTTCGAGGTAGTGGAGCACGAGCGCGGCGCTCGTGATAAAGCTCAGCAGGCCGAGGCGGCGATGAGGAGGCAGGAGCTTGCCCAGGGTGGTTCACGGAGGACGCTCGAAGAGCTGCTCGGCGAAGGTGGCATGCAGGACCTCAACCTGGTCATTAAGGCGGATGTCGCGGGTTCCGTGGAGGCTCTCAAGGAGGCTCTCTCCAAGCTCTCGACCGACGAGGTGCGTGTGAACATCGTGCGCTCGGGCGTCGGGGCGCTCACGGATTCGGACGTCATGCTGGGATCGGCCAGCGATGGGATACTGCTCGGGTTCAACGTCCGGCCTACCAACACGGCCAAGCAGGTCGCGGAGCGCGAGGGCGTGGAAATCCGTACTTACGACGTGATCTACAAGGCGCTCGAAGAGATCGAAGCGGCCATGCGCGGTATGCTCGCCCCCGAGATCTCCGAGAACGAGACTGGAACGGCCGAAGTCCGCCAGACTTTCCGGGTCCCGAACATAGGCCTCATCGCGGGGTGTTACGTGACGAGCGGAGAGATCTTCCGCTCCAACCGCGTCCGCGTGGTGCGCGACGGTACGGTCGTCTACGAGGGGAATATCGCCTCTCTGAAGCGGTTTAAGGACGACGCGCGCTCCGTCCGTCAGGGCTTCGAGTTCGGTATTGGCGTCGAGAACTTCAACGACGTGAAGGATGGCGACGTGCTGGAGTTCTTCGAGATCGTCGAGACGCCGAGGTAACCTCGACCTTTGTTCTGCACCATAAGGCTGGAGTTGGAGTTGCCCTTCGCCTCCAGCCTAAAGGACAAACGTCAGACTATACGCTCCCTGAAGGACCGGCTGCGCCGCAAGAACGTCTCCGTGGTCGAATCCAACCATCAGGACTCGTGGCAGCGGGCGACGATAGAGTTGGCGCTCGCCGCTGTATCGCACGGAGCAGCAGAGGAGAAGCGCGAGGAGATCCGGCGTACCCTCCTCAACTACGAGAGTCTCGCCGTGATCGAATGGCGCGAGGAGTTTTCGAAACTATGAGCGAACGAACCCGCAAGATAGAGTCCCAACTGCGAGAGATCGTGGGCGAGGAAGTCTCCGACCTCTCCGACCCCCGTATCCGCGGTCTCGTGACCGTAACGGCCGCGCGCGTCAGCCCGGACCTGGCCCACGCGACGATCTTTTACAGCGTCCTCGCCGGCGAGGACGAGGAAGAGGCACACGAGGGTTTGCAGAGCGCCGCTGGGCGCATCCAGTCGGCCATTGGACGCCAGATGCGGCTGAAGCGAACGCCCCGGCTCCATTTCGAGCCCGACCCCGTGGTCGAGCAAGCAAGCAAAATAGAGGCAGCTTTGAGGGAGGTAAAGGCGGATGACAACCCGCACGACAGGTAACGCGATAAGCGAAGTAGCGGAGTTCTTGAAGACCCTGGATAGGGTCGCTATCACCACGCATGTTGGCGCCGACGGAGACGCCATTGGCGCATCCTCGGCGCTCTTGCGCCTGATGCGTACCCTGGGAGCGGAGGCCGTCTTCTGCCACGCCGAAGAGATCCCGAACTATCTGCAGTGGCTCATCCCCGACGCGTTGCGCGAGCTACCGCTGGACCATGATCTGCTAGTCGTCGACACCTCGCGCTCCGACCGCGCGGGAGTCGAGATCCCGAATTCCGGCGCCCGGCTTAACCTAGATCACCACGAGGACAACCCGTTTTACGCTGAGTTCAATCTCGTGAAACCCCGCGCCGCCGCGAGCGCGGAGATAGTAGCCGAACTCTACACTGAACTGGGCGTTGCGCTGGACAAGTCTTCCGCCGAGGCTATCTACACCGGCGTCAGGACCGATACCGGCGGCTTCCGCTTCCGCAACATCTCACCCGAGGTACACGAGTTGGTCGCGGAACTCTTGAGGGCCGGAGTCGTTCCGGCCGAGGTCGACGACCGCATCAACAGAACCGGAACGATCCAGCAGCTCAACATCGTAGGTGCCACGCTCGCCAACGCGATTCAGTATGGTGACGCTATCATCGCGACCGTGGACAAAGACGACTACGAACGCACCGGCGGCACGGAGCTCGACTCCAAGGAGTCCATCGACGCCCTTCGTACTGTCTCCGGTGTGGACGTAGTGGCGCATCTGCGCGAGGTCCCGCAGGGTACTAAAGGCTCTCTGCGCTCCGAGACGGTCGACGTTGGTGAGATAGCCCGCCGCTTCGGCGGTGGGGGACACAAGCTGGCGGCCGGCTACACCCGTCCTGGTATGCGCCCAGATGAGGCTCGTAAAGAACTTTTAGAGAACCTCGAAGGGGTCGTGAACCTGCGAGACGTAAGATAACCGACCGGCCTCTCTCCGGCGCTCTACTGCTGGATAAACCATCCGGCATTACGAGCGCCCGGGCCGTATCACTCATAAAGCGACTACTTCCCCGGAAGACCAAGATCGGTCACACCGGCACCCTCGACCCACTGGCTTCGGGCCTCCTGGTCCTCCTCATCGGCCGCGCTACCCGACTCTCCCGCTACGTCACCGGCCTGGACAAGACGTATACCGTGGCCGCCCGCTTCGGCGCGACCTCGGACACCCTCGACGCGGAGGGCAGCATCGTCCAGCTCGACGCACCCATGCCGGATGAACACGAGATCCAAGCCGCCCTGGAGAGTTTCACCGGAGACCTCCTTCAGACCCCGCCGATGGCCTCCGCCATCAAGGTAGGTGGCGAGCGTCTCTACAGCCTCCATCGTAAAGGCATTAGCGTCGAGCGTGAAAGCCGTCCGGTAACGGTACATGCTCTGGAACTGACCTCCGTGGACCCGGCCGCCCAGAACACTTCTTTTGAGATCTCCTGCGGCAGCGGAACTTACGTCAGATCCTTAATCTCCGACCTTGCCGCCTCCCTCGGAACCGGCGCTTACCTGACCGCCCTCCGACGCACCTCCGTGGGCCACCTGACTCTCGAAAGCGCCATGACGCCCGACGAACTCACCTCCGAAAACTTATATAAATGCATAATACAATCAGGTGATGTAGTAGCGCATTTGCCGTGGCTTGAGGTTGGTTCGGAAGAAAGAGAAGGCATCTGTAACGGGCGGCCGATCTTTCCTTGCGAGAGGTTAGGGACATTTGTGGTGGGTTGCGGCGAGGAGCTGTTGGCGATCTATCACGGCGATGGGACTGAGGCTCGGGCGGAGGTCGTATTGTGCGGGGGGTAGTGGTCGCGCTCGGTAACTTCGATGGGGTTCATATCGGGCATCAGGTGGTTCTGCGGAGGGCCGTGGAAGAGGGCAAGAAGCGCAACGCGAAGGTTGTCGCGGCGACCTTTGATCCGCACCCTCAGGCTGTGCTTCGTCCTGGCAGCGAGCCCAAGTTGTTGACTACTTTGGCCCAGCGGCGTGAGGCATTGATGCTGTACGGCGCCGACGAAATGTATGCTATATGCTTCGACAGAGAGCTGTCTAAAAAGAGCCCGGAGGAGTTCGTGCGGGACGTGCTCGTGGGAGATCTCGGCGCGCAAGTCGTTGTTGTTGGAGAAAACTTCCGCTTCGGATACAGGGCTCAGGGTGACGTCCGGGACCTGGAGCGGCTCATGGCCTCTTTCGGTGGAAAGGTCCATGCGGTTCCTTTGCGGGCGGTGAATGACGAAGAGGAGATCAGTTCGACCCGCATACGCGCTTTGATTGCCGCAGGCGAGATCCGGTCGGCGGCGGGCCTTCTAGGGCGTCCATACGTGATTCGTGGGGAGGTGGTCGAGGGCGACCGCCGGGGAAGGACTATCGGCTTTCCAACCGCGAATGTGGTCCCGGATCCATCTATCGTCGTGCCGGATCGTGGTGTGTATGCTGGATCTGTCCAGGTTGGCGAAGAGCGCTACGCCGCGTGTACGAACATTGGAGTAGCGCCGACGTTCGAGCGGGGCGAGAATCGGATCGAAGCGTATCTAATGGACTTCGGGGGGAATCTCTACGGACGTGTTGTCGACGTGAGTTTCGTGGAGCGGATACGGCCCGAGAAAAGGTTCTCCGGTATCGAGGAGCTCAAGCGGCGGATCACGCGGGACGTTGAGGAAGCCCAGAGGATAATGGCTGACTATGGGACTTGATACTTGTGGTAGCATATGGCGTGAACTAGAGTGAGATAAACACAAAGACATCAAAGAGGAGAAAGAAGAAGTTGGCGGTAATCGAGAAAAAAGAAGACACAATCCGGGATAACCGGACTCATGATAACGACACGGGTTCGCCCGAGGTACAAGTAGCGGTGCTGACCAAGCGCATAGCCCACCTGACAGACCACATGCGCGAGCATAAGCACGATTATCATTCACGGCTCGGCTTGCTCAAGATGGTCGGCAAGCGTCGCCGGTTGCTCAAGTACCTTCAGAAAAAGGACGTGGAGCGCTATCGCGCGCTCATCGTCAAGCTCGGCCTACGCCGGTAAGTCGCGTTCCGAGAACAACCCATAGCAAGAGGAGAATAAGAATATGCGTTTAGAGATTCCCGTCGGCGAGCGCTCACTCGTGCTCGAAACCGGGAAGTTGGCGAAGCAGGCCGGCGGCGCGGTTACGGTAAGGCTAGGCGACACGATGTTGCTGTCGACCGCTACCTGCTCCGCGAACCCGCGTCCAGGCGCCACCTTCCTGCCCTTGAGTGTAGATATCGAGGAGCGCACCCCGGCCGCCGGTAAGATCCCCGGCGGCTTCTTGAAGCGCGAGGGTCGTCCTTCGGATCGCGCCATACTCACGTCACGTCTCACGGATCGCCCACTGAGGCCGCTCTTCCCGAAGAGCTACTACCACGACATACAGGTTGTAGGCACTGTCCTGGTGGCAGACCAGGATACCCCCTACGACACCGTGAGCATGGTTGGGGCTTCGGCGGCGCTTGCGCTGTCGGATATCCCTTGCGCGGCGGTCATCGGGGCGGTGCGTGTCGGACGTTCACTCGATGGCGATTTCATCTTCAACCCGACCTACGATCAGATAGCCGAGAGCGACCTCGATCTCGTGGTAGCAGGTACGAAGGATGCGATCACGATGGTGGAGGCTGGCGCTAACGAGGTGCCAGAGGAAGTTATGGTCGAGGCGCTTCAGGCGGCTCAAGAGGTCATTCGGTCTCAGGCCGAGGCTATAGAGCAGTGGGCCAGCGAGCACGGCAAAGAGAAGCAGCAGATCGACAGCGCGGAGGTCAACGCGTTCATCGATGAGTTGCGCGAGAAGTATCTGGGGCGCATGAAAGAAGGCATCGTCCAGACTGATCGCCGCGCCCGCCACGACGCAATAGACGATCTGCGCGACGAGTTGCTTGAGAGCCACGAGGAAGAGGAAGCCCCATTGATCCTCTCCGCCCTCTCGACGCTTGAGAAGGAGGCGTTCCGCGAGCTTCTGCTTCAAGACCGCAAGCGCACGGACCTGCGGGCGATGGATGAGATCCGTCCGACCTCCGCGGAGGTCGGTGTGCTGCCGCGGGTCCACGGGACCGGGCTCTTCACGCGTGGCGAGACGCAGGTTCTAAGCTCACTCGCGCTCGCCGACCTGGGCCTGTCGCAGCGGCTCGATACGCTTGAACCGCAGCTCACCAAGCGATACATGCACCACTACAACTTCCCGCCGTACTCCACCGGGGAGACGGGACGTCTCGGAAGCCCGAGGCGGCGCGAGATCGGTCACGGTGCTCTCGCCGAGCGGGCGCTCCTCCCCGTGGTTCCCTCCGAGGACGAGTTCCCGTATGCGCTTCGCATCATCTCCGAGGTCCTCGAATCGAACGGTTCGTCCTCGATGGCGAGTGTCTGCGGCTCGACGCTGGCGCTCATGGACGGCGGCGTTCCGATCAAGGCGCCGGTAGCCGGTGTGGCGATGGGCCTCGTGAAAGAAGGCGATGCCTACGTCATCCTGACCGACATCCAGGGACTCGAAGACCACCTGGGCGACATGGACTTCAAGGTCGCCGGTACCAGTGACGGCATCACGGCGCTCCAGATGGACATGAAGATCACTGGCGTCTCCGCCGAGCTTTTGAAAGAAGCGCTCGGACAGGCTAAGAAGGGGCGGCTGGAGATACTGGAGACCATGCGTGGGGCAATCTCCGAGGTGCGCTCCGAGGTCTCCAATTACGCGCCGAGGGTCGAGGTCTTGAAGATCCCGAAAGATAAGATCGGGATGCTCATTGGGCCTGGTGGCAAGACCATCAATGCGCTTCAGGACGAGTTTGGGGTGAACATCTCCGTCGAGGACGACGGTACGGTCTACGTGGCCGGCGAGGGTGTCGTGTCCAAGGACGCGGCTTCGGCCATAAAGGGCATGATGAAGGACGTCGAGGCCGGGGAGATCTACACCGGCAAGGTCGTCAAGATCACCAACTTCGGCGCCTTCGTCGAACTTACGCCGGGACGTGACGGCCTCGTCCACATCTCGCGCCTCGCGCCGGGCAAGCAGCGCGTCGAGCGCGTCGAGGACGTGGTCAGCGAGGGGGACCAGATAAAGGTACGCGTTCTGGAGATAGACAAGCAGAAGCGCATCTCTCTGGAAAAACTGGAGGACTAACCGTTGAGCGATCCCAACGTAAGGCAGAAGGAGCTTCCGGGGGGACTCAGGATCTTCTCGGAGCCCCTTGATGAGGCCACGAGTGTCTCTCTTGGGGTTTGGATCCGTGCGGGAAGCCGCGACGAGAAGGACGAGGTCGCTGGTATCTCGCACCTCATGGAGCACATGCTCTTCAAGGGGACGCCGGACATGGACGCCCTTCAGGTCGCCCAGGCGTTCGAGAGCATCGGCGCCCAGGAGAACGCTGCGACGGGTGAGGAGTACACTGTCCTCTACGCCCGCTTCCTGCCCGAGCACCTGGAGCGCGCCCTGGACATCATGAGCGATATGGTGCTCCGCCCAACGCTCACGGATCTCGAAAGAGAGCGGGAGGTGATCGTCGAGGAGATCAAGATGTACGAGGACCGTCCGGACCAGATGGCCGACGAGTACCTTTCGTCCCTGATCTTCCACGACGACACCCTCGGACGCCCGATTATCGGGTCCGCCGAGACCGTCCGAGGCGTCGACCACGACACCTTGAAGAGCTTCCACCAAGACACCTACACTGGCTCGAACGTCTTTATCATCGGCGCGGGCAAACTCGACTCGGAAGGGTTCGAGAGGATGGTCGAAGAGAAGCTGTCCGGTCTGCCCGGAGGCAAGCCGTTCGTCCGCGAGGCGGATCCCAAGCAGCCCGAAAGCCGCTTCTTCTACAAGTTCAAGGAGACGGAGCAGTATCACGTCTCCCTGGGCTCGCTGGGTATTCCGGCGAAGAGCGAAGACCGCTATGCGATGGCGGCGCTGAACAACGTTCTCGGTGGCGGCATGAGCAGCCGGCTCTTTCAAGAGGTGCGCGAGAAGCGCGGGCTGGCCTACGCCGTCTACTCCTACCACCAGGGCTACTCTGACGCCGGGGCGATAAAGACCTATGTCGGCTCGACTACGGGAAACGTCGAGGAGGCCGTAAAGATTATCGCCGAGCAACTCGAAAAGGTGCGCGAAGAGTTGGTCTCCGAGGAGGAGCTTGACCGAACCAAGCAACAGCTAAAAAGCTCAACGTTGCTGGCTCTGGAGAGCACCGCGGCGCGGATGACGCGCATCGGGCGGAGCATCATAACCGGCGCGGAGTTGCTGACGCCGGAGCAGATTTCCTCCCACATCGAAGCGGTCACGCCGGAGCAGATCCGGCGTCTGGCCGAGAAACACCTGAACTTGAACCACATGTACTTGTCCGCCGTTGGGCCGAAGGAGCTCGACCTCGGACAGCATCTGAATAGAAACTAGCCGTCAGAGATCGACCAACGAAAAGAGGCTGAACGCTGAGGGCTACTAAAGGAGGTAATTCACGCTGTTAGACAACAAGACCTTACAGGTCATTCCCCTTGGAGGACTTGGGGAGATCGGTAAGAATATGACTGCTGTTCGCCAGGATAGCGGCATCATCCTGGTCGACGCCGGTATGGCGTTCCCGGATGAAGAGATGCCCGGCATCGACCTCGTTCTGCCGGACTTCAGCTACCTGCGCGAGCACTCCGATGAGTTGAAGGGTATCGTCCTGACCCACGGCCACGAGGACCACGTCGGAGCCGTGCCTTATCTGCTACGGGAGTTCAACGTCCCGGTGTACGCGACGAAGCTCACGCTAGGGCTGCTGAGGAGTAAGCTCCAGGAGTTCGGCATAAAGAAGGGTGACCTTCGGGAGATAAAAGCCGGTGGCACCCAGAACCTGGGCGGCTTCGGGCTGGAGTTCATCAACGTCAACCACTCCATCCCGGACGCCGTTGCCATCGCCATCCGCACGAGGGCCGGTTTGATCGTGTTTTCAGGCGACTACAAGATCGACCTGACCCCGACCGAGGGCGAGCCGATGGACCTCGCGCGGCTCGCGGCACTCGGCAGCGAAGGCGTACTGGCGTACTTTGGGGACTCTACTAACTCCGAGCGGCCAGGTTACGTGCCGTCTGAGCGCGTGGTCAGCGAGACGCTCAACAAAGTCTTCGAGGATGCGAATGGCAGGATCATCGTGGCGTCGTTCGCCTCGCACATCCATCGGGTCCAGCAGGTCGTCGAGGCGGCCAAGCGGCATGGCCGTCTCGTCGGTGTGACGGGGCGGTCCATGATCCGGAACGTCCAGATCGCGCGCGAACTCGGCTACCTCGACCTTCCCCAGGCGATGTACGTGGACCAGCGGGACGTCAACAAGATCCCCGACTCGGATATAGTCGTTCTGATGACGGGCTCTCAGGGCGAACCGCTGGCGGCGCTCTCCCGTGTAGCCAACGGTACGCACCGTACCATCGAGGCCGGCGAGGACGACACCGTCGTGATCGCCGCTCACCCGATCCCCGGTAACGAGCGCGGTGTATCGCGCACCATCAATAATCTGATGAAACGCGGCGCGCAGGTCTGCTATAGCCCACTCATGCCGGTCCACGTCTCCGGCCACGGCGCGAAGGAGGAACAGAAGATAGTCCTCTCGCTCCTGAAGCCGCGCTATCTTGTCCCCGTACACGGAGAGTTCCGTCACCTGTACCATCACGCCAACACCGGTATGTCCATGGGCATTCCGAAGGAGAACATCTTCATCCTGGAGAATGGTGCGGGTGTGGAGTTCAACAACGGCAACGCGAAGCGGATGAAGCCCGTCGAGGCCGGCATGTTCCTGGTGGACGGTGGGGGACTGGCCGACGACTCGGAGAGCGTTATTCGCGAACGCCAACAACTCGCTGAGGACGGTATGTTCATCGTGGTAGCCCGCATCAACGGCCAGACCGGCCAACTGCTGGGGCCGCCTGACGTGATCTCTCGCGGCTTTGCGAACCCTCAAGGGTCGAATGGCCTCGTCGAGGAGTCTATCGAAGTCGTGGGCAAGACTCTCGAACTCACCGCCAAACAGCGCCTAACCGACTGGGGTGAGCTAAAGAACGCGATCCGCAAGGACCTCTCCGGCTTTCTCTCCCAGCGCACGCGTAAGCGTCCGATCATATTGCCGCTAATAGTTGAGGTATAACCGTAAACTAACACTATATGGTGTGATTGAACGTTAGCTGTAATCTTATGCGCTAGACTACGGTACATGCCAACGAGTAAGAGCGCACCAAAGAAGTCCACGAAAACCAAGAAATCTACCGGTAAGCGGCACCGGGGTTCCAGCTCTCGCTGTGGGGGGAGCTGGTTTTCCCGCTTCAGAGAGCGGCTGGGGGATCTCTGGTCATCGCGGGTGGCGGGTGGAGCACTCCTGGCGCTAGGGCTGTTCTTTACCGCCGCTTTCGTGAGTGGCCGGGGAGCTTTCCTTGGGGAGACGGGGCTTTTGGCGGTGACCCGCTTTATGGGGCTCGCGGGGGTTTTGATCGCGCCGCTGGCCGCGATTGCTGGGGGCCTGATACTTATCAAACGCTTGCCGGGGATCCGGGCTCTTGGCGTCGCGTTGCTGCTTCTCGCCATCTGCACGACACTAGCGGCCACATTACCGCGAGCGGTGCTCTTCGAGCCTGATTCCTACGAAGGAGCGGGCGGGATAGTCGGTAGTGGTATCTACGGAGGCGTGTACTGGACGGCGGGCATGGTCGGGGTGGCGCTCACTCTGGTCATGCTCTATGCCGTTGGTCTTTCTCTCGTTACAGGAATCGGCTTCGGTTTGGCGTTTGCGAAGAGCCGGGACACCGCGAACTCCCTGGCGGAGCGTCGCCGGGAACGCAAGAAGCAGATTGAGATCGAAGACAAGAATCTTGGCAAACCGGTCAAACAGCGCAAAGATGTACGTAAACCTGAACCTCAAGGCGTTGTTGACCTCTACCCGGAGCTAGACAGAGAAACTGAAGGACCGTCCCTTCCATGGGAGCAGAAAGCGGAAGAGTTGGAAGTGGTACTCCCTCAAGAAATCCAGGCTTCAGGTCTTACGGAGAATAGAGTTCCTGAGCCGGGAGAGTATGTGCCGCCTTCTATATCGCTGTTGAGCCTGGGGCGCGGAGGACCGGAGAACGACGCGGAAGGGACCAGCCGGAGGCTGACTCAGGCTCTCTCTGACCTTGGGGTCAAGGCTCAGGTGATCCGCGCGGTCGTGGGACCCAGGGTTACGCGTTACGAGTTGCGGCTGGGAAGCGGCGTCAAAGTAGGCAAGGTTAGCAACTTGCAGCAGGACATCGCCTACGCGCTGGCGGCCACGGAGGTCAGGATCCTCGCTCCGATCCCTGGAAAGAGCGCCGTCGGGGTCGAGGTTCCGAATACGCGGCCCGCCACCGTTACGTTGGGCGACGTGTTTCAGGAATACCCGGAGGGCAACGACTGGGCGCTCCCCGTGGGACTTGGCAAGGATATTTCGGGTCGGGCGGTATTCCTGGACCTGGCCGAGATGCCGCATCTCCTGGTCGCAGGTACGACGGGCAGCGGCAAGAGCGTAATGCTCAACGGGCTGCTCACGTCGCTGCTGATGACTACCGATCCCCGGCAGGTCAAGATGGTCCTGATAGACCCGAAAAGGGTCGAGCTCTCCATGTTCGGGCGGGTTCCACACCTCATAACGCCGGTCGTGACGGACGTGAAGAAGGCGTCGAATGCTCTGGGATGGGCGGTAGCGGAGATGGAGCGGCGCTACGAGGTGCTGGAGAAGATGGGCGTTCGCTCTCTGGAAGGCTATAACGCGCGCAGCGAGAACCAAATGCCCTATGTGGTCGTCGTGATAGACGAGCTAGCGGACCTCATGATGCAGGCCGCCTCGAAGGTGGAGGATGCGATCATCCGCCTCGCCCAGAAGGCGCGGGCGGTCGGAATTCACTTGGTGGTCGCGACGCAGCGGCCCAGCGTGGACGTGATAACGGGCATGATCAAAGCCAACATCCCGAGCCGTATTGCCTTCGCTGTATCCAGCCAGGTGGATTCACGAGTGATCCTGGATGGCCCAGGCGCGGAGGCGCTTTTGGGTATGGGAGACATGCTCTACAAGCCGGTCTCCGCAGCACGTTCGTCTCGCGTGCAGGGCGCTTTTATCTCCGAGACGGAGGTCGAGAAGGTCGTCTCAGCCAGCGCGAAAGCTGCTCGCGGGGATGCCGAGCCGCGCTACGTCGAGGAGGTTACGGAGGCAAAGGCGGACTCCAAGAAGCCCGAGGAGCCGGATGACGAGCTGTTGCTGGAGGCGGCGAGCTTTGTGGTGTCGACTCAACAGGCGTCGGTCAGCGCGGTACAGCGCCGCTTCAGGGTAGGATACTCGCGAGCAGGAAGAATAATCGACTCGCTCGAACGCAAGGGTGTCGTGGGGCCTTATGAGGGCTCGAAGAGCAGATCCGTCGTGGCGAACGAGGTAGAGTTGAGCAGTATATTCGATGACGGCTCGGAATCAGAGCGGGCGCTGGAGAGCAGGGAGCAGTCTGGCGAGAGCTGGTAGCTTTTATGGTAGTCTAATAAAACGCATGAGTGACGAAGAGCAGAGGCTTTATGAACGCGATGGGGGCGTTGAGATCGGCGCTTTGCTCGAGAAAACGCGCAAAGAGCGTGAACTCTCGTTAGATCAGGTAGAGCAGGCAACCAAGATTCGAAAGCGATACCTCAAAGGCCTCGAACAGGGTGATTATGGACCGCTTCCCGACGCCGTCTACGCGCGGGGTTTTCTGAAGACCTACGCTAACTATCTTGGTTTGGATGGCGAAGAGTTGGCCGAGCAGCTAAAAATTCTGCGTAAGCCGCGTCGGGAGCATCACATTGATTACTCAGACTTCCGTAAGACCGGATTCGATGAAGCTCTCATTAACCCGGGCGGCCTCGTCGGCACCGACCGTCGTGGCGTCTCGGGTGCCACGATCCTAACCATAATTGTCTCTGTTCTGGTGATCGCCCTTGTTATTGGGGCTCTGTACTATGTCGGGAAAGGCTCTCAAACCTCCACACCGGGCGAGAAGCACTCGTCAGGTATTCCCCAAAAGTCGAACTCGCAGGGATCCAACGACAATGCTTCAAACTCTAAATCTGGTGGCAATTCAGAGGACAAGTCCAAGAAGGGGACGGACTCAGCCACCTCTGGGAAGGATGCTAAATCAACCAAGCCAGAGGCGGCGCCTCTTGATAGCCTGCGTGTGGCGGTTAGCGTCAAAGGGTCCCCCTCCTGGTGCAGTATACAGTCCGATGGCAAGGTCGCATACCAGCAGGTCGCGCAACCCGGTTTCTCGCAGACGTTCGAGGCCAGGCAGAAGATCGTTATTACGACCGGGAACGCTGGCGCCCTGGCCGTCGAGGTCAACGGCCAGGATATAGGCTCTCTTGGTGGCGACGGCGAGGTAGTGACCCGCGACTTTACCCTCAAATCCGCGAGTTGATATCCCGCCATAAGGGGGTTGGGGCAGTGTGGAGCTACAGTATAATAAGGTGCAACGAATACTAATCTTCAACCAAAATACTCTGGAGGACTCTGTTGGACAAAAGTAAAGCCATAGGCGCGGCTGTAACCCAGATCGAACGCCAGCACGGAAAAGGCGCCATCATGCGTATGGGCGACCGGGCGATCCAGAAGATCCCCGTCATTCCCACCGGCGCCCTGTCTCTGGACCTCGCGCTCGGGGTTGGCGGACTGCCGAGGGGCCGGATCGTCGAAATTTTCGGTCCTGAATCGAGCGGTAAAACGACCCTGGCCCTGCACGCCATCGCCGAAGCGCAGCGTAGCGGCGGTCTCGCCGCCTTTATCGACGCCGAACATGCCCTGGACCCGGCATACGCGCAGGCCATCGGCGTTGACCTGGAGAACCTCTACTTCTCCCAGCCGGACAATGGCGAGCAAGCCCTGGAGATAGCGGATACCCTGATCCGCTCCGGCGCTCTCGACCTGGTGGTCGTGGACTCGGTCGCTGCTCTCGTGCCTAGAGCTGAGATCGAAGGTGAGATGGGAGACTCTCACGTGGGACTCCAGGCTCGACTAATGAGCCAGGCTTTGAGGAAGCTCTCCGGTTCGCTGAACCGTTCTGGGACTATGGCCATCTTTATCAACCAGCTGCGGGAGAAGATCGGGGTGATGTTTGGCTCGCCGGAGACGACTCCAGGCGGGCGGGCTCTGAAGTTTTATTCGAGCGTGCGGCTGGATATTAGGCGTATCGGGGCGCTGAAGAACGGCAACGATACGGTTGGCAACCAGACGAAGGTCAAGGTCGTCAAGAACAAGGTCGCTCCGCCTTTTAAGGTCGTCGAGTTCGACATCATGTATGGCGAAGGCATCTCCAAGGAGGGGAGCCTGCTGGATATCGGGATCGAACAGGGCGTGGTTCAGAAGTCCGGCGCGTGGTTCGGGTACGGTGATGAGCGTCTCGGGCAGGGAAGAGAGAATTCCAAACAGTTTCTCAAGGAAAACCGGGAGGTCATGGAGCGGATCGTTACGGATATCTACGAGAAGCTCGGACTGGAGCGGCCGGAGTACGCTGCCACCGATGGTGCAGTGGAACCGCAAGAGCCTGCCGCGGAGAGATCCTCCATCGAGGAGCCTGCCGGCCAGGCGCTCTAGGGTTCGCTACGTCACATAGGCCGTCTTCATGCCCGAGGTGACCGGCGTACACGAACGGCGTGGGCGAGCCAGGGTGTTTGTCGAGGGAGAGTTCTGGGCGGAGATAGACGCGGGCGTTGCGTCGGAGCGCGGCATTTACAAGGGGGCCGTACTCTCTCCGGAGGAGTTTTTGGATGCGCGGGTGGCGGGGGAGAGGGCGCTGGCAATGAGCCGCGCTCTAAATTTCCTGGGATATAGAGCGCGCTCAGAGAGAGAAGTGCGCGACCGTCTGAGACGATACGGTTACGACGAAGCCACTATCGACGTAGTCCTCGAACGTCTCAAGGAGCTTGGACACCTGGACGACGAAGACTTTGCCCGGAATGCGGCGCGGCAGAAAGCGCGAAAGTATGGTCCACGCCGGGTAGAATTCGACCTTCGCAAGGGGGGAGTGGGGTCCGAAATCGCACAGGAGGCTGTCCAAGAAGCGTTCGCGGATCTTTCCGAGAGTGAATCCGCTCACTCGGCGGCGGCCCGGCGGTATAATACACGGGAAGGCTCCGACGCCGAGGCGCGCAGGGTCTATGGCTTCTTAATGAGGCGTGGTTTCTCGGCCGATGTTTGCGCCGAGGTAGCCCGGAAGTATCGCGGGCAGGACTCGCCGGAAGCCGTATTGTAGATACTGGAATTTGATGCGGCCGTCACCGCCGCGAACGTGGGAGTCACGCCCGGTGGAACGGCGCTTTTGGAGGACAACCTGTGAATGCTCTGTTATTGGTCCCGGGGCTGGTCGTCGCCCTCGTCGTCGGCGTCGCCCTGGGTTATTTCATCTACAAGTCTCGAATAGAAGCTCGTCAGGCGGAAGCTCGCGCGGACGCGCGCTCTATTATTGAAGATGCAAACCGGCAGGTCGAGACATCGCGTCGGGAGGCCGAGCTCGCGGCGAAAGAGACGGCTCTCAGAGTCAAGGATGAGGCGGAGGCGGAGATCCGGGGCCGCCGGGCGGAGGTGGCGCGGGTCGAGGAACGCCTGGATAACCGGGATACCGCCCTCGACCGCCGTGAGGGAGAGCTAGATGAGCGCCGACGCCGTCTCACGGAGTCCGAAGAAACTCTGCAGCACAGAGAGGCTCAACTCAAGGATAGAGAGTCCGAGCAGCTCAAGGCTCTTGAGGAGATCTCCGGTCTGACCCGCACTGAGGGGGAGCGCAGGCTCTTCTCCGGGCTGGAGGCGGAGCTCGAGGACCGTCTCGGGCGCATGGTGCGCGATAAGACGATGGAGGCCGAAGAGAAGGCAGACCTCGACGCGCGGCGAATAATCTCCACCACGATGGAGAGGATCGCCTCGGACATTACCTCGGAGTCTACGGTAAAGGCGATCGCTCTGACCTCAGATGATATGAAGGGGCGTATTATCGGCCGCGAGGGACGCAATATACGAGCCTTCGAGACGTCGACCGGAGTAGATGTCATTATCGACGACACGCCGGAGACGGTTGTGATCTCCTCCTTCGATCCCGTCCGGCGGGAGATAGCGCGGGTGTCGATGGAACGGCTCGTGCAGGACGGTCGCATCCATCCCGGCCGTATCGAGCAGATCGTCGCCAAAGCCAAAAAGGACGTCGAGAAGGAGATGAAAGCCGCTGGCCGCCAGGCGGTCTACGACGCGAAGATCACCGGCGGCATCCACAACGACCTCCTCCGGCTCCTTGGAGCGCTGAAGTACCGTACGTCCTACGGTCAGAACGTCCTCGCGCACTCAGTCGAGGTTGCGAACCTCTGCGGCATGATGGCCCAGGAGTTGGGCGCGAACGTCAAGATAGCCCGCCGGGGAGCCCTGCTGCACGACGTCGGTAAGGCAATCGACCATGAGGTAGAGGGAACGCACGCTATTATCGGTGGCCGGTTTGCCAAGAAGTCCGGCGAGACGGACGATATCGTACGCGCCATAAGCGCCCACCACCATGAGATCGAGATGGAGACGGTCGAGGACGTGCTCGTCGCAACCGCCGACGCTATATCCGCCGCGCGGCCGGGCGCCCGCCGCGAGACGACGGAGACTTACATAGAACGCCTGCGGTCTCTGGAAGACATTGCCCTCGCTCACCGCGGAGTGGATAAAGCTTACGCTATACAGGCGGGCCGCGAGGTCCGGGTGATGGTTCAGCCGTCGGAGGTTGATGATCGCATTGCCGCCAAGCTCGCCTTCGACATCTCGAAGCAGATCGAGCAGGACCTGGAGTATCCAGGACAGATTAAAGTTACAGTGATCCGGGAGAGCCGGGTGAGCGAGGTGGCGCGGTAGCGGAACACTACAGAGAGGGGCCGTACAGGGACCTCGGAGGTGGCTTCGCCCGGCTTACCGGGGTCGAGAGCGCTCGGCGCGGCCCCTCGCGTATCAACTCCGTCGAAGACGCTCTCGTGGAACTTCTGCGTAACGCGCGGGACGCTAGGGCCAAAAATATCTATGTCGCCTCTGTCCTGCGCCGCCGCCGCTATCGCACCCTGACTGTGATCGACGACGGGCATGGCATCCCGGATCGTTACAGAGACCTCATCTTCGAGCCCGGCGTAACTACCCGGCATCTGGATCCCTCATACGAACCCAGCGGGCTGACCGGCGTTCCACATGGCGCCGGCCTCTCTCTCTACCACATCAGGGAACTCGCCCTGAAAGCCGCTGTGATGTCCACTAACTCTCCTACCTCTGTAACCGTTACCTTCGACACGCGAAATATCCGCGAACGCTCCCTACAATCTGACACACGGCCTTCCCGCACAAACCTCCTCGCCGCAATGCGCGATTTCGCAACGAACTGGGTCGATAACCCGCTCCACGTCAACCTCTACTACGGCAAGCCCGCCACAATACTGGCTACCATGCTCAATAACCGCATAATACATACCACTGATAGCTCGACCGCGCTGATGGATAAGGCGAAAGACCTTGGGCTCGAGATGTCGTTTAGAACGGTGCATAGCGTAAGGGAGGGTAAGGTATCCATTGCGCGAGCGCTCTCCAGCAGCATACCGCCGCAGGTGGTGGGGAAGAGAAGAGAGCATAATTCCGGAGGCGGACCTTTGCTCAGGCTGGGCGAAGAGGAAATGTCCGGCATCAAGGATATACTGGGGCGCGCGGCGAGAGGAAGTTACCTGGAGTTAGAGGACCTCGGGTTCGAGTCGAAACCTGGTGAGATCTCCGTGAGGGCCCGAGTATACGAGCCGGAGGACGAGTATGAGTGAGCTAGCAGCGCCGATCAAACTGACCAGTAAACCCGCAAACCACCCTGGCAGAGCCAGAGACGAAAAAACAGCGTGCATAAGAACATTCGGTTGTCAGATGAATGTACACGACTCAGACAGAATACGGCGAATGGTCCTCGACGCCGGATACGCAGAAGTTCCAACTTATGAAGAGGCGGACCTCGTCATCCTAAACACCTGCTATGTGCGCGAGAATGCCGTGGACCGTGTACGCGGCCACCTCGGAGAACTCACACGCCTCCGTCGCGAAGGCCGCGTGAAGAGAGTAGCCCTGACAGGTTGCATAGGCGCCGCGCAGGAGTCCTCCTCCTTACAGAGGCAATACAACGTAGACCTTGTCTTGGGAACGCATAATACATACGAGTTAGCAGAGTTCGTAGGTCTTCCAACAATGGAGCAGACTTACACACCAGACCTACCAGGTACAGAGGACGGCCACAGCGCATTCGTCACGATAATGACGGGGTGCAATTATCAGTGCAGCTATTGCATAGTCCCAACGGTAAGGGGGCGTATGATCTGCCGCCCGATGGATAGCATTACGGAGGAGATACAGAGTCTGGTAGAGAGCGGTACGAAGTACATCACGCTACTTGGACAGACAGTTGACGCATGGCGAGAGGACGGCAAGAGGTTCTGCGACCTCTTGGAGAGAGTCGCGGACATAGCGCCCAGAGTGTGGTTCACAACGAGCCATCCGTCCAACATGGAGGACAGGACGCTGCGTTTGATCTCCCAGAAAGACACCTTAGTAAAGAGGCTCCACCTGCCGGTCCAATCGGGTTCTGACCGGATGCTCAAGTTAATGCACCGGGGATACAAAGCGGAACGGTACCGTCGGAAGATCGAGGTCTTCAGAGAAGCATCCCCCGAAGGTACGCTAAGCACAGATGTCATAATCGGACACCCCGGTGAGACGGACAGAGACCACGAGGAGACTTTAAGACTGATCGAGGACTGCGCCTTCGACTCCGCTTACGTCTTCAAGTTCTCGCCCAGACACGGTACGGAAGCAGCCCGGATACAAGACCTGGTACCAGAGAAAATAGTTCAAAAAAGGTTCTTAGAAGTGATGATGTCCATGGAACAGGGTGCCCTAACGAGGAATAGAAAGAAAGTAGGGGATCTAGAAGACATATACATACGTCATGGAAGACATGTCAAAGGCGAGGGACACGCAATAGGAGAAACCTGGCAAGGTCACACGGTACATCTGACGACAGACACGGAACCCGGCGATTACGTGAGAGCAAGAATAGAGTCAGCAGGACCACACGCTTTGTATGCCGGAGAAGAGATAGGCCTCAAGTAAACTGAACAGAAGAAAGAAGAAAGTCTTTGCGGTATGTGGCCCAACCGCAAGCGGCAAGAGCGAGGTAGCGGATAGCGTATCGGAGCTTCTGACGGAATGGTACGCTCAGAAAACGAGAACGCTCGTAGTTGATTCTATGCAGGTGTACCGTGAGATCCCCAAGATAACTAACCAGGAAAGGAGGCTTCCGGCAGACCTAGTCGGGATAGTTTCGGTCGCGGATAAGTGGACTGTAGCCAGACACAGAGAAAAAAGCGACGAGATCATCGAAAGTACGGACATCCCTTTTGTGCTGGATGCGGGGACAGGAATGTACCTCAACTCGATATTGCTCGACACAGACCTCGCGCCGGAAGTTCCACCCGAGGTCAGGAACAAAGCGCAATCACTCGCGAGAAACTCACTAAACCCTCGTCGAGCCTCACGGGGGATTGAGTTGGATCTTACCGGCGCAACCAAAAGAGGTTCTATTTGGGATGGAGATCTTCGGTACGATACTGTACTGATATATCTCAGACCTGATAAGACAACTCTTGACTCCAATATCTCTCCTAGATCCCGTCAACTCACTCTATCCGGCTTCGAAGAAGCCAGGGAAATTATGGACCTGGACCGCGAGGGAATCACTCCAAACGATTCCGTGAAAGAGTCCATAGGATTGAAAGAGCTAACGGATCACCTGAATGGAAATACATCTATAGAGGAAGCGGAACAGAAGATTTGTTCGAGGACCCGAAAGCTTGCGAGGCGTCAGATTCGATGGTTCGATAAGCTAGCCAGAACTATCGAAAGTCGAACGGATCTCCTCATAGTCGAGGACTTATCGAATCTCGATCTCAAGCATATATTGCATGATACAATGGAGGGATGAACACGGAGAAGATAGGGCGCGCGATAATTACTGGTGCGGGTGATAATCGGCATATGAATGAGTTAGGCCGGTTAGCCAGTACGTTAGGCGTCGAGGTTGTGAGTGTCGTCGAACAGAACCGTAGAGATGGCGCCGGGTATCTGGGGCGTGGGAAGCGCGAGGAGCTCGGAGATCTGGTCAAAGAACTGGACGCGGATTTTGTGATAGCTGATGATGAGTTGACGGCTTCGCAGTCGAGAGTTCTGGAGAAGGCGACTAAGACAAACGTTGTTGATAGGACAGAGCTCATAATCCGCATCTTCGAGGCCCATGCCGAAGACTCCGCCAGCAAGCTAGAGGTAGAGCTTGCCGACCTCGCGTACCGTTTGCCACGCGTGAAGGGCCGTAACGAGGCTTTGAGCCGCCTTGGAGGCGGGGTTGGTACAAGGGGACCTGGAGAACAGCAGCTCGAGTATGACCGCCGCGTAATCCGTGAGAGGATGCGGGTCATAGGAAACAAGCTAAAAGAAGAGCGGTCCTCCAGAAGCGTTCGAGGAATGAAGTTAAAAGAGCATGGTCCGCCAACCGTAGCTCTAGTCGGCTATACGAATGCTGGAAAGACAACCATCCTCAATGCACTCAGTGGAGCAGAACGCTCCACCAGAGACTGGCTATTCGAGACCCTTGAGACAACCACGAGACTTGTCGAAGGACGGGCTAATGGGAATGTATTCAGACCAGACATAGTAGTCACGGATACCGTTGGATTTATAAGAAAGCTCCCAAAGCAGCTGGTTCACTCCTTCGAGAGCACCGTGGAGGCGGCAAAGTCCGCCGAAGTTCTGGTGCTGTGCGCAGACGCGTCAAGCTCAGAGTTGAAAGATGAGATCCAGACCTCCATGGAGATAGTGGCTAGCAATTCGGTTCAAGATCAAGGCGAAGGATCCAACTCCAGAGTGATACTCTGTCTTAATAAGGTAGACCTAATTTCGGAGAGTAGCTACTCAGAGCTGCGAAACTCCTACCCGGAAGCGGTTATGATCAGCGCTATTAATGGCGGCGGTGATGCTCTTCTGGAGCAAATATACTCTGTTATAGCGTCAAACCGAGAGAGGATGGAAGTCATGATTCCTCACTCAGAGTATGCCAGTGCAAGCCGCCTATACAGCATTGCCGAGATACATCACTCTGAAAGCACCAACCAGGGCGTTAAACTAGATATAACCGTACCGAAACGAGTTGCCAATAGATATGCGTCCTATAGAGTCTCCTGAATCCTCCCTCACGAAAACAGCGCTCAAGATCTATCCGCCACCTTCAGAGGAACTTGCGATAGAGAACCTGTATACGGACCTTGAACTTCCTTCAGAGGGAAGTCTCGACTCATCTCTCCCATACCTATACACCAATATGGTGAGCACCCTGGACGGCAAGATAGCCATAGAGGGTAAGGCCAACGACATAGGTGAGGCCGGAGACCGCCGCGTTATGCGAAACCTCCGCGCTATATCAGACGGAGTCCTCAGAACCGGCAGTACACTTAGAGCAGAGAAGATCCTGTCTGGAGTACCACACGACTTGTCTATCAGGCGCGTGGATAACGGTCTATCACCTCAGCCCTTTGAGATAATCTTAACCAAGACTGCGGACGTCTCGATCCTCCAAAACCTCATAGACTACGACCCGACGAGGACTATACTTCTAACCGGTGAACGGTCAGAGCCCTTGGATCTTACACTCACCCTGAGAGATCTAAAAGAGAAACACCATATTAGAAGACTGCTCATGGAGAGCGGACCCACCCTCAACTATTCACTCGTATCGCAAAACCTCCTGGACGAGATATTTCTAACCATCTCCCCAAAACTAGTCGCCGGCCTCCCTGCTGGATCATTAAACATCCTAACCGGTGAGCTACTCCCACGAGAAGCGCAAGTAGCCCCGAGGCTGTTATCAGTTCATACAATGAATAATGAACTGTTCCTACGCTACTCACTTCGTTAAGCGAGTCAGTTTCCGATAAGTACAATTCTCGGAAACTGACTCCATGCCGTCTTGTCGCGCTTTTTCAGTTCATCTCAGAAAAAGCAGTGGTCTATATGTAGCGTCCCGAACACGCCTTTGTGGACATGTAGTTGAGAATGAGATAAACAAGAGTAAACCTTTGACTAACGTTCATTAATTTCCTTATAATATTCATTAACATGTTCAGCGTCCTGCCTACGACTCGACGCACGAGGAGGTTTGGTGAGTGGTTTGAGTTTCCTGGTAAAGGTTGCGCTTATCTGTCTGGTACTGGCTTGCGGTTTCACCTCGCGTGTTGTTTGGGCTTATGTGGATTTCGGTTCACCTAATGGAAGTCTAAATGCCGCGCAGGCTCAGAGCTCTGATATTAACTTGTCCGCAAAGGATCGAACAACTACTGGTACTAGCGGTACCAGTAGTGATACCCAAAGCACTGAGCGAACCGACTCTTCGCAGAACGCCAGTGGAGATCAGTACTCAACCAAAGCAACGCGAAGGACCAATACTCGGGAAGCGCACTCATGAATGCTGGTGGTCCCGAGACCGGACCCGTTCCCCTTATGTCGAACGGCACTTGCCCGATTGAGTACCCTGTAGAACACAAGGGCAGTTGCTACAGCGACTAAGCTTTTCACGGTACTATAGTAGCAATATGCTTTACATAGGTAGTGTATTATATTGATATGCTTTGCTGGCAAGCTCTTCTGCTCGGCGGATATAGCGCATAGTGGTTTTGGGATCTGAGTGGCCGAGGAACTGTTGGATCACTAGTAGTGGCGCCTCGTTTACGGCCATGTTGGTCCCTACGGTGTGGCGAATGGAGTGCGGAGATATTGCTTTGGTTATCCCAGCCAGGTGGACGTATTTCTTGACGATGTACCGTATGGATCTCGTGGTGAGCTGTTTGTCCTTACCCTCCCTGGACGTGAAGAGTGGCTTTCGCGCGTCGGCATGCGAGCTGAAGCTTCGTTTGGTGAGCAAGACGTAGCGCTGAACAAGCTGCCAGAGGTCTGGTGAGATCGGAACGTTCCGGATCTTGTCTCCCTTTCCATGGATGCGGAGTAGGATCTGGTCTTCTCCGACCTCCTGGAAGTCTCCGATTTTAGCCTGAATTACCTCTGCTTCTCGAAGGCCGCACCCGGACATTACCGCGAGCATTGTGTAATCCCTATAGTTGGAAGAACGAGCCGAGTTGAGCATACGCCTCAACTCCTGCTCCGTAAGGACATTGTAAGATGGGTCCTGGCGAACCCTGGGGCTCTTCGCGAAGAAACGCAGGGCTTCCGGGTTAACGGTGGTTGCGCCACCCATGTAAGTAAAGATCAAAAACCGCCGAAGCACCGCAAGTTTCTTCGCAGCCGTGGCCGAAGCATAGGTCTTTATCAGATGCTCTCGATATAGAGATATGTCCTCTGCCGTGATTCCCGACAACTCCTTCCCTAACCTATCATGCATGTACGAGACGAACATCCGTATCTCAGTATTATAAGTTTTTTTCGTTTGCGGACTGGTGAGGGTGCGCAAGTAAACGGCGATCAAACGCTCGATGACAGGTCCTGCCGTGGCGAGGGGCTCAGTGCTTAGGCGATCAGGAAGGTTATTGGTTTGGGTCATCGTAGTTGATCACGGAGAACACGTCGTAGGGCACCAGGCGTTGCCGGCCGTTGAGGTAGCCGAGCTCTATCAGGACGGCGACGCCAGCAACGATACCTCCGGCGCTCTCAACGAGGTCGCACATGGCCCGGGCGGTGCCTCCGGTGGCGAGCAGGTCGTCGCTTACGAGGATACGCATACCGGGCTGGACGGAGTCGGCGTGGGCTTCGAGTGTATCGGTGCCGTATTCGAGATCATAGGTGGCGGAGATGGTTTCGCGTGGTAGTTTGTTGGGCTTCCGAGCCAGGATAAGACCCTTCTTCACCCGGTAAGCAAGGGCTGTCCCAAACACAAAGCCGCGAGCCTCAGCGGAGAGTATGCGATCATAGTCGAGGTTATCCACAGCGGTCGCGAGCCTGTCTACGGCGGCGTGCATGGCGGGGCCGTCCTCTACAAGCGGCGTGACGTCTTTATAAGAGACACCCGGCTTTGGGAAATCGGGTACGGTTCGAATGTAAAGCTCAAGATCAAGTTGATCCCGCGGAATGGACATTACGTCGCAAAGGAGTCGACCATGCTGGCCATCATCAATTCCTTTAGCCGAGAATCAACCGCGGCAAGATGCCGGGCCTTATTCATCGCCTCGGCCACGCGTTGCTCGTCCCCACTACGCAACTCGGGGTTGAGGATCTGCTTGAACATCGCGGCCTCGCGATCCACGGCCGCCATAATACCGCGCAGGTGACGCGGCTGAATGGAGTATTTAGACATCTCAAGAGCCATGCGAGCTATCTCGACGTCCCGCTGGGTAAGGTCTCCACTACGCCCTATCACCCCGACGGTCATCAAGTCTTCGACGAACCTCGTATCCGCCTCAAGCGCATCGGAAAGCTCCTCGCTGGTGTACGTCCTGTCCTCCAGCACACGAGAAAGGTCTCCAGAAGCATCGCCAGTACTCAGGACCGGCGCTCCACCCTCTATGCGCTTCTTTATGACCTTTAGCGGTAGGTATTCCTTATCCTGGAGGGTCAGGATGTACTTCAACAACTCCACGTCCTGACTGGAGAACAACCTGTACCCGCCACGAGTCCGGGTGAGGTTGATGAGCCGCCGCCGCTCGAGGTAACGGATCTTGCTCACCGAGAGAGTGGGAAAGTCTTGTCTCAGACGCGCCACTACTTCGCCTATGGTGTAACTATCCTTGTTGCCGCCGTTGTCCACTCTCACTCCCATCCTCTACTGCAGCTTCTCCGCCAGACTGTTCTGGCCGCCCCTCGCGCGCACTTAAGTGAACACGAATTTAAACCGATACTTGCCTACCTGTATTTCGTCCCCGTTTCTCAGATCTACGGAGTCTACCCGGACTCGGTTGACGTAGGTGCCATTGAGACTGCCGGCATCGTTTATCCGGTAGCCTCCATCACCACGAAGGATCTCGGCGTGATGCCTGGAAACCGTTACGTCATCGAGAAACAGGCTACTCTGCGGGCTCCGGCCAACCGTCACCACATCTTTGCCTATGTCGTGCATCCGGCGACCGGCCGTGCCTTCCACTTGGTCGAGCTCTATCAGAGCAGCGCCGTTTGCGTCATCAGGGACGGCAAGTGATTCTTCCTCCTCAGCGAAACTGGGTGAGTAAGAGACGGTAGACTGACCATGATTCAGGCGCGCGCCGCATTCCGCGCAGAACTTCATGTCCTCGTTGACTGAGGACCCACACTCGGGGCAGGTGTTCACGACTCTTCACTCTCTCGCTCTGCGGGTGTCTCGCCCATCAGGACACGAGCCAGGTCCTCCGGCGAAAGAGCGGTCCCACCACGCCGAACAAGCTCAGACCGTATGACGTCTATCCTCCCCTGAAGGATCCGCCTCCGGTAGCTCACAGCCCGCTCCTCCTCGGCCAACTCTACCAGCTTCCCGCTGAGTTCCTGCTCAGGCACGGATGTCAGATCCTCAGAGCCTTCCCAATCAAATTCTCCAGAGATGTCTCCCGAAGGGAACCTGTCACTCATAAGCCAAAGTATAACCTCAGCTGAACCTGAAGTACAGTCTTAGATCAATCTTTGTACATGTGAATAACGACGACGGCCCTCATCGAAACTCTCCTCTTTTCAACATTCGGAAGATACTGAGTACGTATAGAGCCGCCGCAACGAGAGAGAGGATAAAGCCCGCCTGGAAAATGACGTCTCCTAGTTCTCCTGGTTCGAAAATCACAACCGCAACCGCCGTCATCAGCAAGGCGGTCGCCGCCTTTCCTATCGGGTTTACCCGGACTCTACCGCCAAACACGAAGCTCCCGAAAAGGGTGAGAATATCTCTTCCCACGAGTATCGCGACAGCCCACGCAGGTAAGAAACCATGCGCGGCGAGTACGATCGCGGAGCTTGAGAGGATGAGTCTATCCGCGATGGGATCCAGCATCTGACCGATCCTGGTTGGACCACGCCGCCGCGCGATCCGTCCATCTAGAAAATCTGTTATCGCCGCGACGAGGAAGACCGCTAACGCTATACCGTCATCCTTCGCGAGAAGCAGCGCGACGACTACCGGCGCCATCAGGATACGGAATAAGGTAAGGGCGTTTGGAACCGTGAGGACCCGATCACTAAGAGGCTTTATATCTCTCGCTACAGGCATTCAGCGCCTCCGGTTCCCTAGCGGCTGCTCTTCACTCTTAGCCTGACACTCACCCCGTAGAGATCATACCTTGCGCGAAGCGAATTCTCCAAGTAACGGAGATAACTCTCCTGTACATCCTTGGGCCGGTTGGCGAAGAGCGTGAACCTGGGGGGCGCGCTACCGGTCTGCGTCGCGAACCTTATCTTGACGCCTTTCGCGGGCGCGCTCTTTCCGACGGCCTGGTTAATAAACTCGGCGATCTCGTGTGTGGGAACTCGGAGGTTGTATGCCCGATAAAGGCGCGAGGCGAGAGGCAGGACGCTCTCGACCGCGTCGCCCGTCAAGGCGGAGATTGAGATGGACGGCGGCTTTAGATCCGTCATCCTGGCAAATAGCGTACCCTCTATCTCCTTTATCCTTTCGGGTTCGACGAGGTCCCCTTTGTTAATAACGACTCCGCACGAGGAGCCAGCCTCTTCTATCTGCCGCGCGAGCTGCAGGTCGCCCCCAACAAGTCCCTCGACTGCGTCGACCAACAAGAGGGAGACGTCGGAGCGCCGGATTGCCTCCTGTGTCCTGAGCGCCGAGTAGAAAGGTACTCCCTCAGCCCGCTTCGCGCTTCGGTTGACCCCAGCGGTGTCGAGCAGTATATACCGCTCGACTTCGTCACCCGCGGCGGCCTCTACCTCTCCGGCAACAGCGTCCGTGGTCGTGCCAGCCACATCGGAGACGACAGCACGCTCCACTCCCAGAAGGCGGTTCAGAAGCGTGCTCTTTCCCACGTTCGGCCTCCCAATTATCGCCAACCGTGGCAGTTCGTCTTCTTCGTCCGTGTCGAGATTCGGCAAAAGCGACACCATTGCATCCAGCAGGTCCCCGGTCCCCGTGCCGTGCAGGGCCGAGACCGGATACGGTTCTCCCTCGCCGAGAGTGTGGAAGAGGTGCCGGTCGGCGTCGTCAGCGGGGTTATCCAGCTTGTTGACGGCGAGAACGACCTTACCGGAAGCGCGCCGCAGCTCGCGCGCTATCGCGGCATCTGCCTCAGTGGGACCAGTGCGCGCGTCAGTGAGGTGGAGGATCACATCCGCCTCTTCCAGGGCTACCCTGGCTTGAAGCGTCACCAGAGCCTGTAATCCAACCTTTGCCTGCGGCTCCATCCCGCCTGTATCAACCAGCGTGAACTCCCGCCCAGCCCACTCCGCGCGACTGTACGACCTGTCGCGGGTCGTACCAGGTTCTCCTGAAACCACCGCCTGCCGGCGGCGCAGGATGCGGTTCACGAGCGAACTCTTCCCCCCATTCGGTGCGCCTACTATGGCGATTACCGGCAGCCGACTCACTTCTCTTCCTCTCTCTCAACTGAACTGTAATCCTCCGGCAAAGTGTAGATCTCTCGAAGTATCAGATCCGCGGCCTCCCTATAGGATTCTCTACCGCGTGTTGTATTATCAATATTTATCGGCTTGCCGATATAAGCGTGCCATTTGGCGCCTCTTATGCGGGCGGCGGGACCGGGGATTTTATCTATGTAGACGGGTAGCACTGGGGCTTTCCCTCGGACGGCGAGCATAATGGCGCCGCTCTTGACCTCGGGGGAGACTCCTTCTTTGCGGCGGGTGCCTTCCGGGAAGATGCCGAGGGTCCAGCCTTCGGAGAGAAGCTTCAGGGCCATGCGGAGGGCGGAGCGCCCGCCCGAGGCCCGGTCTACTGGAAACGAACCGATGAAAGCGAAAAACTTGCGGAATGGGAAGACGAAAAGCTCTTTCTTGGCCATCCACTGCAAGCGGCGCGGCACGGCCATACAGACGAAGACGGGATCGAAGAACCTAGCGTGATTAGCGGCCACTACCAGAGGACCGCTCTTCGGCGTATTTTCCTGACCGTGTACCTCGAACCCCAGGAATATCCGTGCCAGAGTTCGCAGGAGACCGCGAAAGAGCCTGTATCGGGGAGACATCGCATCCGGCGCGCCCGAGCCTTTCGAGAGCGACGAGGTCCTCACGCGCCCCTCCGAAGGTCGCTCGCGAGATCCATGACCCGCGACACCACTCCGTCGAGGCTGAGGGCCGTCGTATCCAGTACGACTGCGTCCGCGGCGGGCTTCAACGGAGAGGCCTGGCGCTCGGAGTCCTGCTGGTCGCGCACCTTCATAGCCTCCCGGATACGCTCCAGCTCCGACTCGCGGCCACTCTGAACGGCCCTCCGGCGCGCCCGTTCCTCGGGGGCCGCGGAGAGAAATATCTTCAGGTCCGCGTCCGGGAGTACGACTGTGCCGATATCCCGGCCCTCGATGACGGCCCCACCCTCCTGGCGCGCTCTGTGGGCCGCCGACCGCTGAACCGAGAGCAGGACCTCGCGCAATTCGGGATGAGCGGACACCTTGGAGGCGGCGGCGGCGACCTCAGGGGTCCGCAGCTCCGGTTCGGGGACCGGGTGTCCGTCGATCCTCGCTCCTTCCGCGTCCAGCTCGATACGGGTGGCGAGTCCGGCCAACTCGGGGCCATCTCCGAGGTCCACGTTTTGCCGAAGGGCGAGCATGGCAACGGCGCGGTACGCGGCCCCGGTGTTGAGGTTTGCTATACCGAGGCGTCCGGCAACGTCGCGCGCCACCGAGCTCTTCCCGCTACCGGCGGGACCATCAATAGTTATAATGATACCGGCCATTAACTTCGGAAGTATAGCCGATAGCCGCGATGGTTCACCTCAGAGATTCGAGCTGGCGGAAGTAGTCTGGGAAAGTCTTCGTGACGCAACCTGGATCTTTTATGCGGATACCGGGCGCCGCGAGGCCCGTTACCGCGAAAGCCATCGCCATCCTGTGATCTCCGTAGGTCTCGATGAGGGCTGGACGGACTGCGCCAGGAGTTATACAGAGGCTATCGGACCTCTCCTCAACCTCGACTCCAAGCCGTCGAAGTTCAGCGGCGACAGCGGAGACTCTGTCCGTCTCCTGGTGGCGAGTGTGCTCGACGTTGGTGATGAGGGTGTAGCCTTCGGCGAAGGACGCTATCGCCGCGAGCGTCATCATGGTGTCGGAGAACTCGTTCATGTCCACCTCGACCCCTCGTAGACGCCGGGGACCGCGCACTTCCACGTAGTCTTCGCCGATGTCCACGGCGCAGCCCATGCGGCGCAGAACCCCCGCGAACTCCAGGTCTCCCTGGGCTGACCCCGCGCCCAAACCCGGTATCTTCACTCTTCCAGTGGTTACGGCGGCGGCGGCCATGAAGTACGAAGCCGCGGAGGCGTCCGGCTCGACCGTGTACTCCCGGCGCCGGTAAAAACCAGGGGATATGGAGAACTCTCCGTAGCCGCTTCCAGTTTGGACCTCCACCCCGAAAGCCTCCATTACGTCCAGGGTGATGCCGATGTAGGGTCTGGAGACCAGGTCCCCGGCTACCTTTAGGGTCACGTCATGCCGCGCATAGGGAGCGGCGATGAGGATGCCGCTCAGGAATTGGCTGCTCTTGCCTCCCTCTACCTGCGTGGTTCCCCCCGCGATACCTCCTCCCCGAATGGTTATCGGGAACGCGCCCTCGTCGCCCGCGTAGTCGATTTTCGCTCCTAGCTGGCGAAGCGCCTCCACGAGGTCCTTGACGGGCCGCTCCCGCATCCGGGGGACGCCGTCGACGTGGTATGGGCCGGGACCGAGCGCGAGAGCAGGCGGTAAGAATCTCGCTACAGTACCAGCGTTTCCGACGAACACTTCGACGTCTCTTGCGGGTATCATCCCATTTCTACCTTCGACTGTTACCGTGGCCGCTTCGCGGTCCGCGTGTACGGAGAACCCGAGTTGGACCAGGGCGCGCATCAGCCAGTAGGAGTCGTCGCTGAAGAGCGGGTTGCGGATGACGGAGACCCCATCGGCGAGGGCGGCGACGATCAAAGCCCGGTTCGTAACGCTCTTGGAGCCGGGAATCCGGGCGGTGGCGTCGACGGGACGATCCAATGGCCTGATCTCCAATTCCTCGGGGAAGGTCCCTTGAACATCCTCCACGGAGAAGTCCACCCCAGGAATGCCAACCACGGGTCTACCCCCCGCGGGTCTCACTTTAGAGCCTCGATCTCTTCGTCACGGATGGGTCGAAGCTGTCCTTCAGCGAGGGTCCCAAGGACCACCGGACCGATCCTTATCCTCTTCAGGGCGATGAGTTCCAACCCAACAGCCATACACGCTCTTCGTATTATGCGGTTACGGCCTTCTTGGATGGTGAGGTTGAAGCTGGTTTCGTGGGGGCCGCGGGTGAGATGCGTAAGCTTTGGGGGTAGCATCTTGCCGTCGTCGAGGTCTGGGCCGGCGGCCAGGGCGTCGAGAGTTTTCTGAGGGGCGGGACTTTTGACGGTTATCCGGTACTCTTTTTCGATCTCCGAGGACGGGTGGGCGATGTGATGGGCTAGTCGGCCGTCGTTCGTGAGGAGCAGCAGACCGGCCGTGGCGGCGTCGAGGCGACCGACCGGGACCAGGCCGGGGACATACGGCATCAGGTGGCGGACGGTGAGGCGGTCTCTGCCGGGTTCGTCTTTCATCGTGGTCAGATAGCCGGTGGGTTTATTCAGGGCGAGGTAGGTGTGATCCGCTGGGAGCGTGACGAGGCGATGATCTAGTAGGATTTCATCTCTTGGTGATGCGCTGTCACCGAGAGAGGCAACCTCGCCGTTCACCGTGACGCGGCCGGCGGAGATCAAAGCCTCTGCCTTGCGGCGGGACGGCGCGGCGCCCCCACGAGCGAGAAAAGCCTGAAGACGCACTATGTGCCTTCCTCCGGGGAGCCGGAACGCCCGGAGCCGTCTTTCTCTTCCGCGGCCCCGACCCGCTCCCTGACGCGGGAAAGCTCCTCGGTGTTGACGAGAGAATCGAGCGGCAGGAAATCCTCGCGGGAGGCCGCGCCGGACGCGGCAAGGAACTCTTCGTTTACGTCGAGCAGAGCGGGCGTACCGGGACGCTCGGTGGCCGTGCCAGTCTCGGAGAGCAGGCCGCGCTCTATCAGGTTGCGGACGACCGCGTCCGAGTTGACGCCTCGGGCGGCGGAGATCTCCGCCCGCGTTAGAGGGCCGAGGTAGAGGGCGCAGGCGAGCGCCTCGTGGGCGGCGTTCGAGAGCGGCGCGGGACGGCCCTCCTCCCGGAAGCGTTCGACGGCTGCGGCGCACGCGGGGTTAGTCGCAAGCTGATAACCCCCGGCGACGCTCCGCAGCACGATGCCGGACATCTCCGGCGAGTAGCGCTCCGAGAGAATGGCGAGCGCGGCGCGCAAGTCTTCCCCGGAGATGTCCGTGACGGACTTCAAGCTCGCGGCGGAGATTGGACGCGGACTTATAAGCAGGACCGCTTCGATCTTCTGTGTAGCGTGAGCTTCGGCTTCGGGGATCATGCGACGGGTTCCAGGATAAGTGGGCCGAGAGGCTCGGTCTGGGTAAGCCTCAGATGGCCCTCGTGCGCGAGTGAGAGGGCCGCGGCGAAGGCGACAGCGGAGTGCAGGCGATCCATCTCCCTGGTCAGCACTTCGTAGGAGATAGGACCGCGCGCGAGGGAAGTCCGGATCAATGCCGCAAGCTCCTGGACGGTCACGGTGATCGGTCCGAGGTGCCGGACGGGAGGCTCGGCGAGCCGCGAGAAGGCCCTGCGCGCCACCTGCTCGATGCGCCCGGGCTTTACGCGGAGCTGTCCGGGACGTGGTTTCACGGTATGCGCGCTCGGATAGAAACCGGCGTTCGCCTCGAACCGGTCTCTCAGGTGCTCGGCCCCGCGACGTATCTTGAGGTAGACGGTGAGACGTTCAGCGAGTTGCTCGGGAGAGAGCGCTTCTTCCTCTTCGGTCTCTTGCTCGGCCTCGAATAGCGGAGAGAGCGTGCGGGTCTTGAGTAGCACCAGGAAGGCGGCGGAACTAACGAAGTCCGTGTCGCGGTCCAGGACGTTCGGGTCTTCCGGGGAGCGATGGGAGAGCAGGTAGTGCTCGACCAACTCGCGCAGAGGGATCTCGAAGATCTCCAACTCGTCTTTCAGGATCAGGGCAAGCAGCCACTCGTAGGGGCCGGAGTATACGTCTAGCTCGACCGTAAAATCGGCGAGGGCGCGTCCGGGGATCTCCATCCGGGAGCGCTCCGTCATTGGACTTCCCTGTGCAGGGGGAGCACGGAGGAAATGGGATGATGCTCGATGCCGATAGACAGGCCGAGCCTGGCGTCCACGATCCGTCCCTCCGCAAGGACCACACCCTGCCTGATCCCAGGGTTCGAGTTCAGCGTGTCGATCAAACCGACTCCAGAGATGTGACGGACGACGGGCAGAAGAGAGTTGGAGAGAGCCCTGGTCGCGGTCACCGGGACCGCCGCCGGGACGTTCTTCACGCAATAGTGGGTGACGCCGACCTCCACGAACACCGGGTCCGCCAGGGTCGTAGTCCTGGAAGTCTCGACGCAGCCTCCGTAATCCACGTCCACGTCCACTATTACGCTCCCGTCTTTCATCTCCTCCACTGTTTGTCGGTCCACCAGCGCCGGAGTCTTTGCACCCGACACGAATATCGCCCCGATAAGAAGGTCCGCCCCGAGCACGGCTTCTCTTATCGCCATGCTGCTGGCAGCCATGGTGGTGACGTTGCGGAGACGCGCGCCCTCCAGGGTCCGCAGACGGTCGAGGTCGCGGTCTATAACCTCCACGTCCGCACCGAGACCGCTGGCCATCCTCGCGGCGCCGGAGCCCACGATGCCGCAACCCAGAATTACGACCCGGCCGGGTTTTACGCCCACAGCTCCGCCTAGCAAGATGCCGCGTCCGCCCTCCGGCTGCTGCAAGTAATGAGCGCCTATTTGAGGGACAAGCCTGCCGGCTATCTCGCTCATGGGAGTCAGGATAGGCCGTCGGCTGTGGTCGTCCCGGATGGCCTCCATGGCGAAGGCGACGCACTGGGCATCCAGGAGGGCCTTCGTAAGCCCAGCGTTCACCGGCAAGGAGAGGAAAGAGATCAAGATCAAACCCTCCCTCAAATACCCGTACTCTTCTTTTACCGGGCCGTAGACCTTCGCGACGATCTCTGAGTCCGCGTAGACTTTCTCCGGCTCCTCGACAATATGCGCCCCGGCCTGCTCATACTCTTCGTCGGCGATGCTCGACTCCGCGCCGGCGCCGGCTTCGATCAGGACCCGATGCCCGGCCCGAGTCAACTCATTGACGGCGTAGGGCTCCAGGGCCACGCGGCTCTCTCCCGGCGTCAACTCTCTTACTACCCCGATCCTCACCCGTCCCCCTCCCCGAGCGCCACGGCGACCGCCGCCGCCGCCGCATCGAAGAAAATCCTATCCTGACTGTAGCTTCGGCCCATACTCCCGAAGGTTACCCCGAAGCGCTCCTCTAATCCAGCCGCGTCAAACGACGCGTTCACATACGAATGCAACTCCGGCAGACCTTTTACAAGACCCTCCGGCACTCCGTCAGGGATGGCGACCCGACAGCCCCCGAGGGTGGCGGAGAGCGCCGCCCGTGTATGATGCGATACGCCCCGGTGACGGGTGCGGGCGTCGACCAGCGAGATCCGGGGCGCGAGTACCGGCTCCGCCCCCAGAGAAAGCGCGGCGTTCAGCGCGATGGCCGACGACATGCCGCCGTGACCGTAAGGTGTGGCCGTCCCTATGACGCCCGGTCCGATCCCGGCGAGCACGAGATCCGCGTCCGCGGCGGCCAGGAGTCCCGCGTACACGTTGGGCGATTCAGCGTCCCCGCCGAAACAATTTCCACATGAGATGACCGTATGAAGCAAATGCCTCTCCTTAAGTTGCCTGACGCTCTCGCTGAAAGCGACGGGCAAGGCTCCCCCTTCCTGCCAGACGAACGCAACCCGGCAGCCGGGCCAGAGAGCCGCGGACGCGCAACACGCCGGCGCCAGGTGCGAGTGCAGCGGCAGGACGACTACGGGAACGCCGCCCAGAGTCGCAGCCTGCGGCGCAGACGATACAGGGAACTGAAGCGGCGTGTACGGCAGCTTTACGAAGTGATCCTCGTTCTCCGGCGCCTCACCGCCCGAGGACGGCATGATAATCGCCACGCCGCCCGTACCAAGCCCCATCTCCAGTCCGGACGTGTTCGCCAGCACTATCTCACCCGGAGATGGCGCCGGTCCAAGACGCCGGTAAAACAGACCGGGTACGGTCTGTCCCGCCAGTGGTCCATCGAGCAATTCCAACTCCGCCCGGTTCCGCTCCTCCGATACGGAAACCACCCGCGCCCGCCGCATGACCAGACTATGTCCGGGCTGGCTTCCGGGTGTCAGGCCAGTCTCCAGTACCGGTGCGTTCGGAAGAACTCTCCCAACTCTTCCTCGGCGTCCCGCGCGCCTACCGAGGCGGCCGCGCCGGGAGCGGGGGTCCACGAAGGCCCGAACCGTACCGGGAATCCCGCCTCGCGGAGGTCCATCGCGAGGGCCTGCACAATATCCGCCCGTACAACTCTCGTACGACGTTTATATATGGCGCTGGTCTCCAGGACCGCCTCCGAGAGGGTCGCTGTTTCGGTGATGGAGCGCAGGACGCTCTCCAGAGAGGCTCCAAGGTCGGCGTCCGTCAGCGCTTGGATCTCGCAGTAGATGGTGCGCGTGGCTGATTCGCGGTTTTTTGTCTCCGCCAGAGAATGCGTCACTACGCCTTGGAGCGGGGTCCATATTGGCTCCGGCGGCGTATCGCTGGCGCATCGCCAGGAGAGCGTCGCCTGAAAATCTAGCGAGCCGGCGATGCAGGTGGCGATAGTACCGGCGGGGTCTCTCGTAAGCACTACGGTCGCGTGGCGAGCCGGAGTCCGAGCCGCGGTTGCAAGGTTCGCCGCTGGGGTGGCGCCTCCTAGCGAGACGCCCGCTCCTCGGTCCCGGCGGGCTCGAACCCGGACGCTGGACGCCGTTTCGCCTCTCCGCAGGCTCCCACGAAGCCCTTGAACAGCGGATGCGGACGTAACGGACGGCTCCTGAACTCCGGGTGGAACTGGCTACCTATAAAGAACGGATGGTTCGGCAGTTCGGCGATCTCGACCAGTCGCCCATCCGGTGATGTCCCGCTGAAGACCATTCCGGCCTCGGTCAGGGCGTCCCGGTAGCCGTTGTTCACCTCGTAGCGGTGGCGATGGCGCTCGTTCACCAGATCCGTCTCGTAGACCTCCGAGGCCAGGGTTCCAGGCACGAGCTTGCATGGGTAGCGCCCGAGACGCATCGTGCCGCCCTTATCCACGCCGACCTGATCCGCCATGATATCTATGACCGGATGCGGCGTATCCTGGTCGAACTCCGTCGAGTTCGCCATCTCCAGCCCAGCGACGTTCCGCGCGAACTCGATCACCTCTATCTGCATCCCGAGACACAGCCCGAGATACGGCGTACCCGTCTCGCGGGCGTACCTCGCCGCCTCGATCTTCCCCTCCGTGCCGCGATGCCCGAAGCCCGGCAGCACCAGCACTCCATCGGCGTCCGCGAGCCTGCGCTCCGTGCATTCCCGGTCCCCGAGCGTCTCGGAGTCCACCCAATCGAACTCTACCTTTAGACCGTGAGCGCCACCCGCATGCCCCAGAGCCTCCACCACCGAGAGATAGGCATCCTGGAGCTTGATGTACTTGCCGATAATGGCGACCTTCACGCTGTCCTCGGCCGAATGAAGACGCTCGACCATCTCACGCCACTCCACCAGGTCCGCTGGCGGAGCCGGGATGTCAAGCTTCTCCATAACCAGGTCGTCGAGGCCTTCGTCGTGCAGTTTCAGGGGAATGTCGTAGAGGGTTGGCGCGGTCTCGGCGGGGATCACCGAGTCAAGCTCGGTGTCGGCGAAGAGTGCGATCTTTCGCCGGATATCCTCCCCGATGTGCCTGTCGGCGCGGCAGATGAGGATGTCCGGGGAGATACCGATCTCTCTTAGCCTCTGAACCGAGTGCTGTGTCGGCTTTGTCTTCAGTTCTCCCGCCGCCTCGATGTACGGCACGTAGGAGACGTGCATGTAGAGGACGTTCTTGCGGCCCACGTCGTTGCGGAACTGCCTTATGGCTTCCAGAAACGGCAGGCTCTCGATGTCGCCGACCGTGCCGCCGATCTCGGTGATGACTATGTCGTTTTCCTGCCCGAGTCGGCCGATCCTGCTTTTTATCTCGTTGGTTACGTGCGGGATGACCTGCACGGTCGCGCCGAGGTAATCCCCCCGCCGCTCCCGGCTTATAACCTCCCAGTAGACACTCCCGCTGGTTACGTTCGAGAGCCGGCCCAGGTTCTCGTCGAGGAACCGCTCGTAGTGTCCGAGGTCGAGGTCCGTCTCGGCTCCATCCTCGGTGACGAATACCTCGCCGTGCTGATACGGGTTCATCGTGCCGGGGTCCACGTTTATGTACGGGTCGAACTTCTGCAAGGCGACCCGGTAACCCCGGCTCTTGAGGAGCATTGCAAGCGCCGCCGCACTCGTTCCCTTGCCGATAGACGACACGACGCCGCCCGTGACGAAGATATATTTGGTCCCGAAATCATCCACTGTTACCACGCCCCCAACAATCGAATCGCCGTAATACCGATACCTCCTCTATGAGTGTGGAGATGGAAGACACCTCCGCGAGCACGGTGAGAGCCAGGATAACGCCCCCCGCAACCCACCAGACCGATCCCGATCCGCAGGCCACCACGAGGTAACCCAGTACGGCTCCATACACCGCCGCTCCCGCATCACCAAGCATAATACGCCCCCGCACGTCAAAATAAAATAGCGGAATCGCTCCTCCGGCTACCGGCGCAACGGCGAGAACCGCCGCATACGGCGCTACGACGGACAAAACCAGGATCGGAACACCCAGAAACTTGAGAGCGCGCCCCGGCCTAACGTCGAACAGGTTCGCCAGATTTACGCTCCCCGCCATCAAAACCGCCGCAACCACCGCCCTCAAACTAAACCCGAATAAGAAGACTCCGAACACGAGAGCCCCACCTCCCAGCGCGAACACCTTCAAGGCGCCGGTCGTCACCCTCCCCCGGACCAACGCCCCTAAATGTCCCCTGAATCCGCGATCCTCGACGCCACCCCAGAAATCATCCACGAACCCGACGATACCCGCCAGCACCGAGTAAAGGAGATACCCTATCCCCCCCACTCCAACCGCCAAAGAACCAAACAACCCTCCCACTAGCGTTAGTAGTATTATGGGTACAAAAACGACGCCGGTGGCGGTTGGGATAGTTTGTCCGGTGAAGTTCTGGCGTTTGGGGAGAAGTTTTCGCAGGAGGGCGAGGATCAGGAAGGTGAACAGTGCGCCAGAGACCAGTAGTATGGGGATCACCACGGGAGCCGTTCCCCGCGAATGGCTTTAAGGATGTCGAGGCCCTGCCTGGTGCGGTGGGCAAAGCCGGAGATGCTTCGACCGGTCGGGCGGTGGGCTAGAGGGATAGGTACGTCCTGGGGTGTGATCCCAGCGGAGAGGAGGTCCAGGGTCATGCCGACCTCCGCGCCGAAACCGGGGGCAATGCCGGGCAGAGATTCCAGGGCGGAGACGAGCAGGGCGCGTTGTCCGGAGAGAGGTTCCGCGGGAACGTAACCGAGAGAGTTGCGGGTTGAGATCTCTCGCCGGGCAAAGCTCTTCACGAGCCCGAAGCCGCCCCCGGTAGCCGCGCTGCGCGGAAAAGAGGCTATGGCGACTGGCGAGCCTTCGCTTAGAGATTGGAGTAGGTTCGAAAGCCGGGCCGCGGATTCTCCAAGATCCGCGTCGGCCAGCAGCACGGCGTCGGGGTTGTACTCGCGAGCGTGGCGTAGGCCGGTTAGAAGCGCCCGGCCTTTCCCACTCGAGGTCCCGGAAGAATTAGATCGCAGGACTTCGGCTCCGGCCTTTTTAGCCAGGAGAGCGGTCGCGTCCCGGCTGCCATCGTCAATTACGAGCAGTCTGTCGAGGCCGGGAATATCTCGCAGTCTATCAAGGGTTTCGGGGAGGCGTTCTTCTTCGTCACGCGCCGGAACAATCACCAGAGTTTCCAGGGTCATGAAGTTAGTTTAGCGGTGAGTACGTTCGGATGCGCGGATCAAACCTAGCCTGGCGGGGGGAAGAGGTCCGAAGCGCTCGATTTCGTGCCGTAGGAACCATCGGCTCCGGTGTCGGCTATCACGACCAGCGCGGCTCGTCCGGCGGGCTGATCGGCGTTGTCCACCGAAGAGATGCCGGTATCCTTGAAGAGCTGTATCTCCGACCGGCCCGCGTTGGAGCCTTCGGCGCCAATGACATTCAGCCCGTTACCCAACCAGGTCTCGATCATCGCCGTCTCGGAATCGCGGAGGATTCTGCCCGCGCCATTCGGCGCGCCTTCCGGCACGCGGCCGCCTCCAACGAGCACCACGGTATCGGGCGTTCCAGTATTGCTAGCATCCTCCATCACGCGGCGAGTATCGTCGGTGTAGACGCTCTCGGTAGTGGTGGTGGTTTCGCCCGTTATCTCGACGGTCGTCGCTTCGCTCGGGTCCGGTTCGGAGAGACGGATATTCGAGGTGATATTTGCTCCAGAGTCCGAGAGAGCGCTCTCCACCGACTGCACGGCGTCGTTCTGAGCCCAGGGACCGGCGACCAGGGCGACGTTCCGCCCCACGAGCTTGTTGGCGATCATGGTATCCGACATCTTCTCGGACATGTTGTTGTCCTGGTCGGTCCGCTCCTGAAGCTTGCCGATCTGTCCGCGCTGATCGCTCAACTGGTTACGGATCTTAGTTATCTCGACCTGTAACTGATCGCTGATAACGCCTCGGTCAGCCATCGCAACGCCCAGCAAGATGCCGATTGCGAGGGCCAGGAACACGGAGATCAGGGATATAAGATGGTATCTGAGGTCCGGCACGCCTCAGATACCCAGCAGTAGACGCAGCTTTATAGCGAGGATCTCGAAGATAGCGTGCACCGGGGTAGAGTAGTACACGATCACCGAGACGGCCACGAGCCCGGCCACCACCAGCGCTGTGAGCTGCCCAACCGAAACCCGGGAAGGATACAGCTTACTCACACCCTTGGCGTCAACCAGGCGAGCCCCCACACGCAGACGTGTCAGGAATGTCGAGGAAGCCCCCTTGCGCCCCTTGTCCAGGAACTCAACCAGTCCCACGTGAGTCCCAAGCGCCACGATCAACTCCGCCCCACATTGGTCGGCTACGAGTATCGCTATGTCTTCCGAAAGCCCCGGCGCGGCCAGAGTCCGCGCGTCCTTCACACCGGCCGCTTCTACCCGCTCCATGCCGGGCGCGGAGCCATCCGGGTAGGCGTGGACGAGTACGTGGTCCGCCACCAGCAGAGCCCTGTTCGAGGCGGAGTCCATGTCCCCGAAGACGAGGTTCGGCTTGTGACCGACTTCGAGTATCGCGTCGGCCCCGCCGTCCACCCCGATTATGAAGGGGTGGACATCCCGCAGATAAGGACCGAGAGCCGCCAGGTCCTGCCGGTAATCGTAGCCGCGCACAACGACCAGAACATGGCGGCCCCGTATCTCCTGCGCGATCTTCGCTGGGATTTCGAACCTGGAGAACAGGAGATCCTGCTCCTGCCGCATGAACTCGACGGTGTTCTGGGCGAAGCTCTCCAGAGCCTTCCCCACAACACTCCGGCTCTCCCTGAGCCGTGTCTCGGCGGCTTCTAGGTCGAGATGCGTACCAGCGGCGATCAACTCCCCGCCCTTATACACGCCGTCGCCTTTGAGTTCGATCTCATCTCCGCTGGAGAGCCGCTCGAAGACTTTGTATCCCACCCCGTCGAGTATGTAAATTCCCGCCCGCGCCAGTATGAACGGTCCCAAATTCGGATAAACCCCGGTCGAAGACCCCGCCGCATTCACCACGGCCCCCACGCCCGCTTCGACCAGTGTCTCCGCCGTTACCCGGTCGAGGTTCTCGTGGTTTATGACGGGGATGGTCTCAGAGTTTAATCGGGAAACGATATCTTTGGTCTTCTTACCGAGCACCGCCCGTCCGGTAAGACGAAACTCGCCATCCGAGCCATTCAAGCTCCAGCCGTTGCGTTGCTTCATCGCCGGCCTACCAGCAACTCCGAAGCGTGCGCCAGAGAAGCCTCATCAATGCGCCCGGAGAGCATCCGCGCAAGCTCCCTGCGGCGTTCCTCGCCCTCCACCCGCCGGACGCGGGTCAGTGTGCGGCCCTCCACCTCCTCCTTCGACACGACAATCTGAGAGCCGGCCTCCGAGGCGATCTGGGGTAGGTGCGTGATGGTCAGTACCTGGTTCCGCTCTCCGAGTTCCCGCAACTTGACGCCGACCGCTGTCGCCGTCTCGCCCCCGATGCCCGCGTCCACCTCATCGAAAATATAAGTTGCTCCCGGTTCGATCCGCTCCTGCGCCAGCCGGATTGCGAGCATGATCCTCGACAGCTCGCCGCCCGAAGCGTAGCGTCGGACCGCCAGCTCCGGCTCACCGGGGTTCGGCTGGATCACGAACTCCACCCGCTCCAACCCGGACGGACCTGGAGCCGCACTTACGAGATCCGCCCGGAAGATCGTGCCTCCCAGGTTCAGACCCGCCAGGTTCTCCTGAACCTTCCCCGCGAGCTGTCCCGCCGCCCGCTCCCGTCCCCAAGTGAGCTTCACGGAAAGTTCGTCGAGCAGCCTCTCCCCTTCCGCTATACGCGCCTCCAGCTCCGCCGTTTCCTCCTCCAGGTTGCCGAGCCGCGAAAGGCGTGCTTGCGCCTCTTGCAGACACCCTTCCACGTCCTCGCCATACTTCCGCTCCAACGAGCGCAGCGCGTCCAGACGGTCCTCCACCGCGTCCAGACGGTTCGGGTCCGCCTCCAACTCATCCACGTAGGCCCGAAGCTCGTACACCACGTCCTCCAGTTCCGCCGAAATTCCGGAGAGACGAGCCATCAGACCCGAAAGTCCCTCATCGTGGCTGGCCGCGCGTTCCAGCTCCGACGCGGCTCTAGCGGTGGATTCCATGGCGCCGCCCTCGTCCGAGGAGAGCGCCGCCGTAGCCGAAGCAGCGGATTCCAGGAGCCCGGTTACATTTCGCAGGCGGTCGCGCTCTCGCGTCAGTTCGGAGATCTCCTGGGCGCTGTAGTTCGCTTCCTCAAGCTCGGAGACCTGAAAGCGGAGGAAGTCAATCTCCCGAAAGCGGGCTTCGGCGCTGGTCCTGATCTCCTCTAGCTCCCGTCGTTCGCGCTCGACTGAGTACCAGAGTGACTTCCGCTCCTCCTTCGCTTTCACCGCGTCTTTGTCGAGGAAGTCGTCCAAAATGCGGAGCTGCTCTGCAGGCTCCGTCAACCGCGTCTGCTCCCTCTGGCCGTGGTAGGAGACCAGCCGTTCGCCGAGCGCCGCGAGAGCCTTGACCGGCACCGTCACACCGGCCACGTAACATCGGGAACGTCCATCACCTGTCAACGTGCGTCGAAGAACCAAACCTTCCTCCATACTCTCCTCTTCGAGCTCTTCCGCGAGGTCCCCCAGAGATTCAGACAGTATCTTCTTTCCCAGTTCGCCGGGCAAGATGAAAGTGCCTTCCACAGTCGCGCGCTTCGCCCCCGCGCGTACCGCCTCAGAGCGGGCGCGGCCGCCGAGAAGCATCTGCAAGGCGGTTGCGAGCAGAGTCTTTCCCGCGCCGGTCTCCCCGGTAATAGCGTTCAGACCGGGTTCCATCTCAAGAGTCGCCTCTTCGATAAGAGCTACGTTCTCTACAGAGATCTCCGTAAGCACCAGGTTAAAGTCCTCGCTATAGGAAAGTCCTTCGCACGGCCTGCCACCAGGTCCATTCGTCAGTCCGGCCTATTTTAACGCTTTCTCTTGACAGCCTGATCTCGACTCTCCCTCCCGCCTCTATCTCTAGTGGCTCTCCTCCGTCCAGAGACAACAGTGCGCTCCGGTCCACCAGCTTCAACTCCGCGACCTGATCCTCACCCAAGACCAGCGGCCGGCTGACCAGCGCGTGCGGAGCTATCGGGACCAGCACGTAGCACTGCGCGTCCCCCGAAATGATCGGTCCGCCAGCCGAGAGCGCATACGCTGTCGAGCCCAGCGGAGTCGCCGCTATAAACCCGTCGCACCGGAACGCGAACAACTCCTCCCCGCCAATAGCAACGTCTATGGAGACGATCTGATGCGGACGTTGCTTTATCAGGACAGCGTCGTTGGCGGCCAACTCCGTGTACTCTTCCCCTGGCACCCGCACTTCGAGCATCCGGTACTCCTGAATGTGCAGCGCGCCGTTCAGGACCTTCTCGACTCCGCCTTCGATGTCGTTGCGCAGCATCCCGGACATAAAACCGACCTTGCCGAGGTTTACGCCCAGAAGCACCTCCCCAGGATATATCCTCGAAGCCCGCAACATCGTCCCATCCCCACCAAGCACGAAAACGAGGTCCACGTCCCGCTTGGCCGAACCGCCGTCCGGGGCTTCGATCACCTGCTCTATCTCGACGCCGCGCTTCTCTAGCGCCCCAACGAGACACTCGAAATACCCCTGGCTTACCGCCGGGTTAGCCACGATTCCAACCCGCCTCACCGTGACCACCTCCCCGGACTCACCCACCATCCACTACCCCCCGAATGCGCTCTTCTTTAAGTATTATGGATATATTTCGCAATAGGTGTAGTGGATATTCCTGGTTTCCCGCCCGGCGTCCGACGACCGGAGCGCGCATGACATCCGCGGCGCCGAAGCCCAGGGAGGCGAAATGCTCGGTGGTTTTTCGGATCACGTTTACGTGTACCTTGGTATCCTGAACCAGGCCTCCGCGTCCGACTAGCTCCGGCCCCGCCTCGAACTGTGGTTTTACGAGAAGAACCGCTTCCTGAATGGAGAGGGTCGTGCGGAGCAAGCGTTCGAGCGCGACGAAGAGCGAGATGAATGAGAGATCCGCAACGAGAAAGTCCGGCTCGTATGGCAGCTCTTCTCCCGAGAGCTTTCGGACGTTGGTGCGTTCCATCACGGTTACGCGCAGGTCGTTACGAAGGGTCCAGTCCAGTTGACCGTAGCCCACGTCCGCCGAGATCACCCTATTCGCGCCGCGCTTGAGCAGTGCGTCGGTGAAGCCTCCAGTGGAGGCGCCGGCGTCCAGGCAGTCGCGTCCTCCCACGTCGATCTCGAAGGCGTCCAGAGCGCTGGACAGTTTCTCTCCGGCGCGAGAGACGAAAGGACTAGCCTGCTCGACGGTCAGCGGTTCGTCCGGGGATATGCGAGATCCGGCTTTCGTCACAACTTCACCGCCCACGCGGACGGCGCCCGCAAGGATCAAACCCTGCGCCCGGCTGCGGCTCTCGACGAGCCCTCGTTCGACGAGCAGGTGATCCAGCCGCTTCCGAATTCCCGCCACAACCCCACGCAAACCTAGTTCTCTCGATGACGCACGAAGAGCGCCATCTCCCCAAGCCCCGAGACATCTCCGTCCACCCGCGATAGGGCCACCATGGCCCTCTCCACCGCTGCGTCAGCCTCGCGCCGGGCGCCGTCCAGACCGTAGACACCCACGAAAGTTGCCTTACCTTGTTCGGCGTCACTCCCGGCGCTCTTGCCAAGCTCCGCTGTGGTCGAGGTGGCGTTTAGCAAGTCGTCGACTATCTGGAAGCAGAGCCCAAGCTCGTCGGCGTACTCGGAGATGGCCCTCTGCTGGTCCGCCTCTACGCCAGCCAGAATGGCCCCGATCCGGGCGGAGGACTTTATCAGGGCTCCGGTCTTGTACTTATGGATCATGTGCAGCGTCTCCGGGTCAGCGTCGGCGCCCACGCCGGTTTGATCCATGTCTATGACCTGTCCCCCGACCATGCCGTTCACACCCGTAGAATCGGCAAGCTCCCGCACGACCTCCACGACCTGCTCGCACGGTCCTTCCTGGTGGACCGTGATAAGGGTGAGAGCCTCGCCGAAGAAAGCGTCACCCGCCAGGATCGCCATCGCCTCGCCGTACTTCTTGTGAGCCGTGGGACGCCCGCGCCGGAAGTCGTCATCGTCCATGGCGGGGAGGTCGTCGTGGATGAGCGAGTAAGTGTGGATCAACTCGATCGCCGCCGCAGAGGGCAGAACGTGCGCCGGGTCCTGACCGAACACCCACGCCGACTCCATGCACAGCGTCGGCCTCACCCGCTTCCCACCCCCGAGCATCGAATAGCGCATCGCCTCCACCAGCCCGAAGAGCCGGGGCTCGTCGGAGAAGCGCAGCCCTTCGAGGTACGTCTCGAACTGACGGCGGTGCTCCTCCCAGCGCGCTCCGCTACCCGAATTAGCCATGCTCGACCTTATCTTCACCGAGAACGCGGCCCGCAACCCCGCGAAGCACCCCGCCCACGAACACGGGCGAGTCCTCGCCGGAGAATCCCGTAGCCAACTCCACAGCCTCGTTTACGGCGACCTCCGGCGGCACATCGTCCACGTAGAGTATCTCGTAAACCGCAAGACGTAGGATCGAGCGATCAACCGCGCTCATACGGTGGACCGGCCACCCCTTCGACACTTCGGAGAGGCGGGCATCGAGTTCTTCGCACTCCCGCTCCACGCCGTGTGTAAGCTCCACGGCGTAAGGATCCAACTCGCCCCTGTAAGAGCGCCACCGCTTGAGTATGGAATCTATGGGGCTCTCGTTAATGTCACTCTGGTACAGGGACAGAAACGCCTGCTTTCGGGCCGTTCGCCGGCTCATGCTACTCTCCCATACGTAAGAACCGTCAAACCCTCGTCAGATAACCTTTCGACCGGGTATCCACGCGCACCCGGTCCCCCTCGTTGACGAACAACGGCACCTGCACGACGAGCCCGGTTTCGAGAGTAGCCGGCTTGCTCGCGCCGGCGGCGGTATCGCCTTTCAAGCCGGGGTCCGTCTGCGAAACTTCCAGATCCACATGCGCCGGAGGCTCCACACTCACGACCTCCCCATCCGCCGAGAGGACGGTCGCTGTCCCGTTAGGCACTATGAAACCAGCAGCTTCGCCGAGCACGGCATCTGTAATCGGTGTCTGCTCGTACGTGTCAGCGTCCATGAAGTGAAACAGGTCTCCATCCCGATACAGATAAGTCATGTGCCTGGATTCCGTCTTGACGGAATCCAGCTTCTCGCCTGCCCGGAAAGTCTTCTCGATGACGGCTCCGGTGTCTATATTACGCAGCCGTGTCCTGACGAACGCCGCCCCCTTGCCCGGCTTCACGTGCTGAAAGTAGATTATCGTGAACCGCTTGCCATCTACCCGGATGGCGGCGCCGTTTCTGAACTGGCTGGTAGATATCATGCCTGCAACCCCTCAAGAACAAATTCGTACATTAATAAGGCTCCGCTAACCAAACAGAGCCCAGACGCCGCGCTATTATCGCACAAATCCCGAGCATTTAAGATCCGTATCCGTTGTAGTCAGTTGGCTATAATGTTGGGTGTTGATTCGGTCTTCGTAGCGGTTTGATGGCAGCCAGATAAACGGGATCAGCCGTCTACGTCAACGAGTCGATTAACCCCTACCAATAAGAAAAGGAGACGATAGTGGAGAACTTCACTCCCGTCAGCGGCCTGATCGGCGGCCTGCTGATCGGCATCGCGACAGCGATGCTGTTGTTGCTCAACGGCCGAATCGGCGGGATCAGCGGTATCGTCGGCGGCCTGTTGGCCACCAGGACTTCAGAGGTCGTCTGGCGCGCAGTATTCGTGGCGGGGCTCCTGCTCGGCGCTTTCGTCTACGTGCTGGCGACCGGCGCAACTATCCCCGTTAAGATGCAGGCGTCCCTGCCAGTCCTCGTGGTAGCCGGCCTCCTTGTGGGTTTCGGCACCCGGCTGGGCTCCGGCTGCACCAGCGGGCATGGTCTCTGCGGTATCGCCCGCTTCTCCAAACGCTCCATCGCCGCCACGGCGGTGTTCTTCGGTGTAGCAATCCTCACCGTGTACCCTACCCACCACGTCCTTTAAGGAAGCTGCCATGCCACGAATAATCGCCGCCTTGCTCTCCGGGACGATATTCGGTCTGGGTCTCGCAATTTCGGGGATGTCGAACCCCGCGAAAGTCGTGGGTTTCCTCGATTTCGCTGGCGACTGGGACCCAACACTGATGCTCGTAATGGGCGGGGCGCTACTGGTCACCATCCCAACGTTCCGCCTTATCCTCGCCCGCCCGCGCCCAGTCCTTGCGACCAGCTTCGCACTACCACCAAAGACTTCTATTGACGCACGTCTACTTGGCGGAGCCGCGTTGTTCGGCATCGGGTGGGGACTGTCGGGGTTCTGCCCCGGTCCGGCAGTAGTGTCTCTGACAACCGGGCTTACGCCGGTCTTCGTTTTCTTCGGAGCGATGCTGTCGGGGATGGCGCTCTACCGTTGGATCTTCGAGCGTCCCAGGTTCGCCTCTCGCGGCGACACGCCATCGCAAACGGCGAGTTCCAAAGGACTCGTCTCTTAAAGGTGGTACGCGAGCAGACATCCCGGCCGCGCCGCCAGGGCCGCGTCGAGTGAACGCTAGCCAGCGACCTCCGCCATAACCGTGTCGGAATCAGACGACGAAGACAGCTCCCGCCGCACCCTCGCGAGCTCGGCCTCGGCGCGCTCCATCTCCACCTGCTGGCGGCTTACGTGGGCGACGGTCGGGCTGCCGTCCGGGTTCTCGTACTCTACCGTCCGCCCCGTGGCCGGGTCCTTCCGCTGCTGCTCGGCCAGCCGCTCGTCGGCCTCGATGAGGGCCTTCGCGTAACGCTCGACCTCGTGGGAGAAGCGCACGGTGGCGGCGTCCACTTCGGCGTGCGCCCGCATCCCGCCGTCGGCGGCGACCGACACGCGCAGCCCTAGTGCCGCGTAAACCTCCCGCCGTAGCTGGGGCGGCATCCAGCCGATACCGAGCCTGAGTCCGGTGCCGAACGCCGCGAGCAGGGCCTCCTTCTGCCGGACGAGATCCTCGACGCGGCCCGTGGAGGCCTGTGCCCTCGCGAGTTCTGCCTCCAGGGTGCGGCGCTCGCCATCGAGGTTGGAGAGCCGACGCGCCAAATCGTCCTTACCCAGTATCCCGTCGGCGGCGAGGTCCACGAGGCGTTCCCGCTTGGCGTCGAGCGCGGTGATGGCTTCCGCGAGCGCCCGTCCGGTGATCTCCGGTACGTTGGCCGCACCCCTGGCCTCCGTGATAGCCGCGTCCATCCGGGCGGCGAGCTTGGCCGGGTCGTCGAGGAGGCCCTCGGCCCACCGGACGACCTCCGCCTCGGCGGCCTCGGCGGGAAGGCGCGGCCCGGCGGGACAGGCGTCCGCGCCCCACTTCCGCCTACTCTGGCAGACGTAGTAAGCGTACTTCCGGCCCGTCACCCGGTCCGCCCCGGTGGTGTAGGTCGTCAGGATGAGGCCGCAGCCCTCGCAGCGCAGGAGTCCCCGGAGCTCGTAGTACCGGTCGGCCTTCCGGCGCGGTCGGTGGCGATCATCGAGGTTCGCACGCGCCGCCTCGATAGTCTCGCGGGGAATACTGGAGGATGGCGCGGGCGTGCCGACCCACTCTTCACGCGGCTTGGCCTCAAAGCGCCGCTTGTTCGGGCTGTCCGGAGTCAGGGTCACACGGTTCTGACCGTAGAACCACAGTCCGTAGAGGGCGTCCGGGTCGAGAGGAGCAAGCACTTCCTCCCCCACACCCTGGCTCCGAAGCTCCTCCAGCGTGTGCGGCAGGTAAGCTTCGTTGCGTATCATCCGGGTCATCGAGACCGGGTGCCAGCGTGCACCAGCGCCCGGTGTCGCCACGGCCTCGGCCTCGAAGGTCTTCTTCACGTAATGTACCGTCGCCCCGTCCGCCACCAACGAGAACATCCGCCGGACGACCGCCATCGTCGGCTCGTCCACCACGAGCGCGCGCCGGTCGGCGGCGTAGGCGAACCCGTAGGGTGGGGTCCCGGAGCCCGACGCCTTGCCCTCCCTCGCCTTCTTGAGCTTGTTTTCCATGCTCTTCGCCGCGAAGGTGGCCTTGAAGAACTTCGCGATTTGGTCGAGCATCCCGTCGGTGAGCTCTCCGACCGGCGAGTCGTCGCCCTGGTCGTTCAGGGCCTTGAGCTTCGTGCCGTGCTCGGCGAGCTCCTTCTTGAGTAGGTAGGCGATGGCCGGTTCGCGGGCGAAGCGGTCGCGTTCCGTTGCGAGCACCACCGACACGCCACCCTGCGCGACGAGCTCGCGCACCCGAGTTAAACCGGGACGGCCGACGAACGCCGCCCCCGAGACCCCGGCGTCCTCGACGACTTCAAGCACGACGAGCCCGCTCGCCTCGGCATAGTCACGCAAACGCCCGGCCTGTTCCCGGAGGCTGTAGCCGCGCTCGGCCTGTCCCGGCGTCGAGACTCGCGTATACAAGACACAATTCGGCGCGTCGGTCATCATGATCTCCTCTCCGTTTAAGGACGAGGCCGGGATATAGACATCCGGCCTCGTGTGGGTTCCTACTCGTCTATCAGCCCGCGCTGGCTCTGAAGTCTTCGCTTCCGCTCGGTGGTGTCTGGTGCTCAACTTGTCTCCTCTCTGTTTGACGCTTTTATTGCTATCTGGTCAAATTTAACCATACAAAATATTTAGCAACAAGATAAAGTTGAGGTTTATCGAGAGTGTTACTCCGGCGGCTGTTCGCCCCATACCTCTCGATAAACCTCGATGGTCTCCACGCGACCGAGATCCCGCATCAGCGCCGCGAGCGCGTCCCGCGCTTCCTCTCGCCAACCCGCACCGGCTGGCATCGGGGAGCCCGGACTTGCGAGAAGCATCATCTCCTCCTGCGGCTCCTCTTCCGGAAGGCCATCAAGTCCCAATTCCTCCAGCGCGGCCTTGAACTCCGATACCTGCATCGGGTCCACGTTCAGAAAACGCGAGATGCGGCGGATGGTGTCGGGCTGTGGGGTGCTCTGCCCGCGCTCGATGCCGTAAATGGTCCTCGGCGCGACCGGTGCGCCCTTCGATAACCGCCGGATTCCGATGCCCTTCTCCTGACGGATCTCCTTTAACGTCCTAACATACTCCTCCATACGTTACCCTCCCTGTTTACGCCCACGCTGCGCTTTCACTTTCGTGACACGGGTATAGTAGCACGAATTCTGGTAACAAGCGCAATATCTTCCAAATATATGTTGACGCGGTAGCTATAGTGGTGTAGTGTCTGCTACGTTGTAAACACGGTACGGTGACACACCGTGCACGAGTAGAGAGGCAGGTAAAGATGAAGACAGTGGAGACAGCAACCGAGGCGGCTGACGAGATGAGGGAGGCGGGATGGACGGTTGCGCGTAAAGTGACAGTCCGGCACACGAGTGCAGCGGGCACCGCCTCTAGCGAGGTTGTGGGCAAGGTTCGCCTCACTTGGTATCAGCGCTTTAAAAAGCAGGCGCTCTATGCTGTCGCGACTCTGGACGATGCGGACCAGCGCGTTGCCTGGATACGTGGGCGGTGTCCCGAGCCCAACGAGGTAACGCATCTCTTGGCCGAGTACGGCGTCGGCGTCGATGGCGAAATATTCCTTCCGGACCGGGTTGTAGATCTCGACTAGCAGCACCGGACAATCAGCGAGGCCGCCCATCTGGGCGGCCTCCTCGAACATCAACTCAGAAGCGATAGAGGGGAATCAGATGACGAACGCTATTAGTCGCGTGGAGGCCACCGGGACCTACCCCGAGCCGACCTTCCCGGCCCGCTACGATCTGGAGGCTTGGTGCTGGCACAATCGCCACGCCACGGGTGAGACCGGAGAGGCTGCGAGGTTCGTCCTGGGCGACATGGCTCGGGGATGCTGGCCCGAGACCCGAAGCCTGGAACCTTTCCACCACGCCCATCACGGGCGCGGCGCTGTTGGGCGCGGGAACATCTTCATCGAGCACCTCGTCGGAGATCATGGGGCCGGGCTCGACTCACCGCTCGTAAGGATGGTTGTGGCGGCGCACCAAATGTATCTGCGCGACATGCGTGAGTTCTGGAAGCGAGCCGAACGGATACTCGGTCCGGCACCCGCGCTGGACGCGGTGCTGGACTTCTCCGGACGGTAGCAGCACGGACCGCGTGTAGCTCTCCCGAGTGTCCCGGATGTCCCGCCCGATGACACCCGGATGCCCTCACTATTTACGCTGTCACAAGGGCGGGGGTATCTCGTGTGACGCGAGCCACACGCCGGGATGCGGGTACTTGTGGGCGCACATAGCGGAGTGGTTTACTAGGTATATAGTAGCAAACAATACATAAAGGAGGTCGGAAATCGAAATGCAAACGGAAGTCCTAGGGACGCCGGTAGCGGTGCTCGTTCAAGAACACGGCGGGTTTACGAGGGCCGCCCGTGACGCCGGGATAGACGACGCGGTGTTGTACCGGGCGATGCACGGACAGGCGAACCCGAGCTACGCCACTCGGCTCAAATTGGCGCGGGCATTTCGTTGTCGCGTGGATGAGGTTTCCTACCCCGCTGACATGGAGCGGAGTTAGAGAGTTGTAAAGAAAAGCCCGCAACCCCGGACAAGGAAAGCGGGCGAAGAGAGGATATCTTGAGTAAAACATACCCGAAAGACGAGCGCAATTATGGGAGTTCGCCCGGCAATCCAACGTGGGTCCGCTACAGGGACAACCACCCAGAATCTTACGAGGACCTTACCCCGGCGCAGAAGGCCGTCGTCGCACAGTGGATAGAGGCGGGCCTTCCCGCCGGTGCCGGGTCCTACTTCTTAAAGCACAGCTTCGAGGAATCCCAGGAGGGCTTCTACATTTCCAACGGCCAGATGAAGGGAGCAATGCTCGCGGCGGGCTTCACCGCCGTGGACGCTACGGCCTTTAGCTGGGTATTCCGGGCGAGGGGGGACCGATGAAGCGGACCGACTTGGCGGAGAGTACCCAGGCATTCGTCCGGCATGTGCTGGGCGATACGAAAGGGTTTCTCGTCACCTACACCGCCCGCCAAAAGAGGCTGGAAGTCCCGGAAGCACCGGGAGGCGAATTAGTCTACCCTGACCAGCGTTCGTGGCAGTATCCGGACCGACTCGGTGATGCTGTGGACTACCTTCGCGCCGGATCGGAGAAGGGGCGCGACGCCTACTTCGCAGTGGTCTCTTACAAAGAAGATGGGAACCGCCGCAACACGAATGCCGCCGAAGTAGTGTCCTGCCTTTGGCTCGACTATGATGGCTATAAAGGTTCCCGGCCTGAAGGATTCCCCGACCCTACGGCTTACGTGACCTCCTCGCCGGGCAGCTACCACATGTACTTCAAACTCAGCCGCCCGATGCCCAAACAGGAGGCGGTCGGGCTCAACCGTAGGCTCGCAAGATGGGCGGGAATGGACCGCTCGTTGGCGGCTATCACCACGGTCCTCCGTGTCCCCGGCACCATCAACTACAAGCGCCACCCCGACCTCCATGAGGTGACGGGCGAGATTACCGGGGTGGAGCCCTACGACCCGGACGAGTTCGAGGCGCTCCTACCACCAACGCCCTCGCAACCCGAGCCGGAGTACGACGGTCCCGCCAACGCGGGCTTTGATCTTGAAGATTGGCTGGAGGATCACGAGGAGGCCAATGCCTCGCTCATCGAAGCGCGGCACGACGACGCCGCCCGTACCAAGTACGCCGTCGTGTGCCCCTGGGTTGACGAACACACGGCAGGCGACGAAAGCGGCAGCTACCTGGGGCAATTCCCGGACGGGGCGCTCTTCTTCCACTGCCACCACGGTCATTGTGATGGTCGGGGCTGGCAGGAATACCGGCGGTTCTACGAGGAGGATAGTATGAATCAGAATGTTGTAGATCTCCCAGGTGTCACTAAGCGGGACACTCGGGACACCCCGGATAGCTACACGCGCTCGGGGCAGCACGCGCTACCGCCTCCCGAACCTTTTCCGGTTGACGCGCTACCACCGGCCATGGCGCGGCTGGTGTCGGAGGCCGCCGCCTCGATGGGCATAACGCCCGACTTCTGCGCCGTCTTCGCGCTAACCGTGATGGGGAGTGCGGCAGGCACCAGCCGCAGACTACACCTCTCTAACGAGTGGAGCGAATACCCCGCGATTTGGACCTGCGTGGTAGGAACGCCGGGTGACAAGAAGACGCCCTCACTCAAGATAGCCAGCAAGCCCGCCTACGCCGAGCAGAAGTCCCTCGATCGGAAGCATCGGGAAGCCTTGGAGGAGTACAAGCGGGAGATTGCCGGATGGAAGGAACGCAAGTCCCAGGCGAAGAAGGGCGTGTTCAAGGAACCTGAACCCGAGAAGCCGGAAGCCAAGCACCTGTACGTCCAGGACGTGACGATAGAGAAGCTGGCCGAGATGCTCCAGCACGAGCCGCGAGGGTTGCTCGCCGCCTGGGACGAGCTCTCCGGCTTCTTTTCCGGGATGGACCAGTATAAGTCGGGCGGGCAAGGCAGCGAACGCTCCAAGTACCTCTCGATGTGGAGCGGCAGCGCCCTCAAAGTGGACCGCAAAGGTGACGAGCCGGTCTATGCCGATCCCGCCCTCGTGGGCGTCACTGGCGGCATCCAGCCGGACATCCTGCCCGAGATCGGCAGGCGCGGGCCGGGGTCCGTGAAGGGCGACGACGGGATGGTCCACCGCTTTCTGTTCTGCTACCCGGAGCGGTCGGTGGTCCTCGCCGACCTGACCGGATACGACGTTTCGCCCGTGACCAGCCTCCACTACGGCTTCCTGTACGACCAGCTACGAAACTTGGAGCACCACGAGAACGGCGAGCCGGTCACGGTACGTTTCACGCCAGAGGGAGAAGCGGCGTTCGACCGGCATAACCGGGCTATCCGGGCGGAGATGTACCGTCCCGGATTCCCGAAGACGTTGCAGGGTACATGGCCGAAGCTTGCGAGCTCCCAACTCGCCCGACTTTCCCTGCTCTTTTCGCTCTGCCGGGTTGTCTGGAACGACGAGCCCGAAACGGTTACGGAGGAGGATGTGGAAGGTGCCGTCCGGGTCATAGACTACTTCAAGTCGCACGCACGCAGGGCGCACTTCGCACTATATCCCGAAACGGAGGAGGAACGGCTCCTCCAGGCGGTGGGAGACCTGCTCGCCGAGAGGGACGACCACTGGAGGGCGACCCTCCCCGAAATCCGGGACGCTCTGCAAGCGAAGCTGGACGAATGGAACGTCGCCACCAACCTGCCGGAGCGCAACGACGAGCTCACCAAAGAACTACTGAGGATAGGAGAGACCGACGATAGCCTCTCCGTAAAGCGGGGCAAACTCCACGACGGGCGGTCTCGCGCCCTGGTGTTGCGGGCTGTGCACGGGGCGCGTTTAGCCTCAGGGAGTGTCCCGGATGTCCCGGCTAGTGACACCCTGCCACCCGTCGGTAACGGCGAGAAGCTAGTCGAGTACCAGCTCCGCACCGGCGGTCCGATGTTCCCGGCGGAGATAGCGGAGCAAACAAGGCTCGCCCACCGCACGGTCAAGAACGTCCTCTCCCGGCTCCGGCAAGTCCCGCACCCTCGCGTCGAGGACACCGGCAAAACCGACGAGCACGGCTCGAACCAAGTGCGCCTCATCGAGAGGGACTACGGAGCCAACACACCGCCGATCTAATAAACAAGCAGGCAACCAACAGAAAGGTAGGTCAAGAACATGACGAAGCGCAGACGCCGCAAGACCCATGTCTCCAAGCAGGATGTCAGGCGTTACGCCGACGAGATGGCGAAAACGACCACCAGCCACGGGACCAAGATTGACCCCGCCGCGCTGACCGAGAGAATTTGGGAGACTATCCGTTACTGCGCTCTCTGCTATCCGGGACGCGAGCCAGCCTACGTGTGGGGTATGTGGACTCCCAGCAAGTTCTCCGACCCCGTTGTTCGCACGGGCCTTGCCGACCATCAGGCACGGGTCATACATTACGGGCTCTGTTCAAGATGTTATCGGCGCAGAGATGCGCACACGCGGGTGGAGGAGGTATAGCTGACCGCTACCTTCCGGAAGCGAATCTGCGTGCGGCACTTGGCGCATCAGGCGTGTCCTACAGTAACGAAGCGTTCGCGGACGGGACGCGCTGGGTGGCGATAGAGAAGTGAGCGATTCCCGCTTGCCCCCCGTGGTGCCGTCCTTGACCCCCTGTGAATCGCTCTGCCCTCTCCGGTATATGCGCCCCACCCGAGCGAGAGAAAAGTCTCCGAGGGGACGTCAGCAAAAGTAGCGGCCGTAACAATCACGGAACCCGCATGTTATGCTGAATACTCTGGCTTTGTAACCGAAAGTGTCTCGGAGGGGAAGTTAGCATGGCTCAGACTACCCAGGAGGTAGCCGCAGGCGTACATCGATTCGCCGACGGCCTCGTGAACTGGTATTTGATCGAAGAGGACAGCGAACTTACGCTCGTGGACACCGGATGGCCGAAGAGCTGGTCCCGCATCGAGCAGGCGATCACCGGCCTCGGGCACTCCGTGCAAGACGTCCGGGCGGTGGTGCTTACTCACGGCCATCCCGACCACCTCGGCGGCGCGGAGAAGGCTCGTCGGGAATGCGATGCGCCCGTTATGGCGTACCGGGGTGAAGTCTCGCGCGTAAAGGGCGAGGCGCGAGGTTCGTCGCCGTTCGCCCTCATCCCTTCGCTCTTGCCGACCTTGTGGCAACCCTCCTCGCTCGGCTTCGTCCTCCGGGCGACGGGACAGGGCTTCCTCACGCCGACCTGGGTAAAGGAAGTAGAGCCATTCGAGGCCGATGTCGAGTTGGACGTCCCCGGCCGCCCGCGACCCATCCGTACTCCCGGACACACGGAGGGGCACGTCTCCCTTCTACTGGCGGATAAAGGAGTCCTGATCTCAGGAGATGCTCTCCTCACGCTCAACCCACTCACCCGCGAGGAAGGACCGCTCCTGCCCCCGGACGCCCTCAATACCGATACCATACAGGCGCGGGAGTCTCTAAGCGCCATCGAAAAGGTCGAGGCCGATACCTTGCTCCCCGGACACGGCGAACCCTGGACCGGGAGCATGTCCGATGCGGTAGCCCGCGCCCGTTGATACACTCGGTACAATAAGAGATAGCGGGCTTCACGGAAAGGGGCGGATGGGCGCACCGGCTGAACTTCACGGTCTGGTCGAGCGGTTCGGCAGGAACCTGGATGCTTACAGGTCCAGGGACTACAACGAGACGCAGGCTCGCGGGGACTTTATAGATCCGCTGATGCGTTTGCTCGGCTGGGACGTCCACAACAGTCAGGGCAAGCCTCCCGCCTACCGCGACGTGATCGAGGAGGACCGCGTCAAGGTCGGCGGCGGCACTAAAGCCCCGGATTACGGTTTCTACGCGGGCGGTACTCGTCGTTTCTTCCTCGAAGCCAAGAAGCCGAGCGTGGACATCGCGGGGGACCTCGCGCCCGCCGTCCAGCTACGGCGTTACGCCTGGTCGGCGAAGCTGCCGCTCTCCATCCTCACGGACTTCGAGGAGTTCGCCGTCTACGACTGCCGCTTCGAGCCGGTGAAAGAGGACAGGCCCGCGACTGGCATCCGTGTAGTGGTGGGTCCTCGGGTACGTTGAACCGATAGAGCTGTTCCAGACGTGGTTTATCTGAACACGCAACTCGCCGGGAAGTTCGTCGTACTGGTAAACGTCCGGCTGTCCCGCCCGCTCGCGCTTCTTGAGGCGCTTGGAGAATGTCTCGTAGATGCCCACGACAAGCCGATTATACTGTGTGAGAGGCAAATCCATACTGCTCCTGTGGGCAACTGGGCGGCACCCCATACTAGGCATGACTTCCGTATCCGAGATCGTCGAGGAGCTAAGTTCACATGACCGAGCGGTTGGTTAGGTTGAAGGGACACCAGTTCGATCTGGAGGAGTTGACTGAGCACTTCACGTCCGACGAACTCAACGTGAGGCGAGATGAGGACGGCCATTTCTACCTCAGGTCTTCGGACTTTACCCCGATGACTGATTCCGGCGATGTCGAGGAGCGAGGTCGGCAGCTCGTAGGGTACATCAACGGGGCCGCAAAGCTCTCGTTCGGACCGGGATACCGAGCGGTTGAGTTCGACGCCGCCGCCCGGATAGAAGAGGATGGACAACGCTACCATAGCGTGGGCTCGTCAATAACCATTTCAAGTCGGTCCCGTGTTTCCGGCAAGCCCTCAGTCATCAGAGCAGATGGGACCGTGGAAGGTGATGTTCCACAGCGTCTCGACGACGCTGAATCTCTCGTTGATCTCGCCGACCGGAACAAGAAGGTCGCGGACGCCCTGCGCTTCTACGTGCGAGGCGACTGGGCCAATTTATACAAGGCTTGGGAGGTGGTCTGCGACTTCGCAGGTGGCACCCATGCGGTCGTCAACAACGACTGGGCCGACGACGATGAGCGGCGGCGCTTCACGGGCACGGCCCAGAGTCGCGAGGAGCTGGGCGACGAGGCCCGCCATGCCAGCGAGAGGTTCAAGGCACCGCAAAATCCCATGACCCTGGATGAGGCGCAGGGTTTCGTAAGGTCCGTAATCCAGGCTTGGGTTGGTACACTGTAATGCTATGGTAGCTATATTGTACCTGTACTGCTATTCATCTCCGCCGAGTCTAGTCCATCCTACTTAGTCAAATCAGGGACGAGATGAGTGACCTAGCTCTTGAGGTTGATTCGGTGGGTACAGACTAACAATACGTACGGGTCCCTCGCTCTTCGCGTGGCTAAAGTGCAACGTCCATCCCCACCTTACCATCTGTGCCGATCACCGCTCGGAAATTCAGTCTCGGCGTTGTCCCGACTTGCGTGGACTCATGCCCACGCTACTCATGACACTTGTAGCGCAGCCGTCACCAGACTCTCTGTTATTAGTTCTCTACTTCACGTCTTCGTCGATTGTTACTGCCATGACCTCATCCGAGATGTCGAAGTTGGCGAAGACCTCTTGCACGTCGTCGTTCTCTTCCAGAGCATCGATCAGGCGAAGAGTCTGCCTGGCGGTCGAGGCGTCGAGGTCTATGCTGTTCTGGGGCTGCATGGTGATCTCCGCGTTCTCGTAAGTGACACCGGAACTGTCCAGCGCCTCGCGTATCGCCGTGAAGTCCTCCGGGGCCGTGACGACCCGGTAGTCGCTCTCCTGCTCCGCCACGTCCTCGGCGCCGACCTCCAGCGCAAGCTCCATCAACTCGTCCTCGTCCACGCCGTCCTTCGGGACCAGAATGATCCCCTTGCGCTCGAACAGGTACGCCACCGATCCGCTTGTCCCCAGCTTGCCGCCGTTCTTGGAGAAGATATAACGCACGTCCGAAGCGGCCCGGTTCCGGTTGTCCGTCAGGATCTCCGCCAGCACCGCGACCCCGCCCGGAGCGTATCCCTCGTAGGTGATCCTCTCGTAGGTCTCGGCGTCGGCCCCCGCACCCGTACCCTTGTCTATCGCCCGCTGGATATTGTCGTTGGGCATGTTACCGTCTTTCGCCTTCTGCACCGCGAGGCCCAGAGCCGGGTTCATCTCCGTATCGCCGCCGCCCTCGCGCGCCGCGACCGTGATCGCCTTCGAGAGCTTCCCGAAAAGCGCTCCGCGCTTCGCGTCGGCCGCGCCCTTCTTCCGCTTGATCGTCGACCACTTACTATGTCCACTCATATACTGCACACCTCCCGCAAAAAGTACTCGTGAAACCTCGTATCGTCTGTAAGTTCGGGATGAAACGCCGTCACCAGGATGTTCTCTCCCCGCGCCGCGACGACCCGGCCGTCCATCTCGCTCAAGACCTCCACACCCGGACCAACGTCTTCGAAGAACGGCGCCCGGATAAATATACCAGTGAACGGCTTATCGAAGCCCTCCACCTCAATGTCCTTCTCGAACGAGTAGACCTGCGGCCCAAACCCGTTGCGTTCCACCAGCGCGTTCATCAACCCTAACAAGGGTTGGCGCGCTCCCGTCGTCGCCGACGCCGCCAACACCATCCCGGCGCACGTACCCCACACCGGCCCGCCCTTATAGAAGAAGCTGCGGATGCCATCCAGAAGACCCGACGAGACCATCATCTTCCCAATAGTAGTAGATTCACCACCTGGAACTATGATACCCGCGAGATCCCCGAGGTCTTCAACCGTCCGCACCTCTACCGGCTCGACGCCTAACCTCTTCAGGATTCCGATATGCTCCTGAAAGTCGCCCTGAAGCGCCAGGACCCCGATCCTCTTCGGGCCTTCCCGCCCAGACGAGCCGTTTGTCTCGCTGCTACCAGCCACGAGTAGCTAACCGTTCTCCTTCCGCGAGCTCGCCCATCTCCCGGCCTACCATCGCCTCTCCGAGACCCCGGCTCACGTCCGCGATCACCTTCGCGTCCTTGTAGTTAGTCGTCGCCTTCACGATAGCCTGAGCCCGCCGGGCAGGGTTCCCACTCTTAAAGATGCCACTCCCGACGAACACGCCATCCGCCCCAAGCTGCATCATCAGCGCCGCGTCCGCCGGTGTGGCAAGACCACCAGCCGTGAACAGAACGACCGGAAGCCGCCCGTTCTCCGCGACCCACCTCACCAGCTCGTAAGGCGCCCCGAGGTTCTTGGCCTCGCTCATCAACTCTTCGACGTCGAGGACCCCAAGCCGCCGGATGCCGCCGACTATCGCCCGCATGTGCCGGACAGCCTCGACGACGTTGCCGGTTCCGGCCTCACCTTTAGAGCGGATCATAGCCGCCCCCTCGCCGATGCGACGCAGCGCCTCTCCCAAGTTGGTAGCGCCGCAAACGAACGGTACCTCGAAAGCCGCCTTATCTATATGGTGGGCTTCATCCGCCGGCGTCAGGACCTCGGACTCGTCAATATAGTCCACCTCAAGAGCTTCGAGGATTTGGGCCTCGACGAAGTGTCCAATGCGGGCCTTCGCCATGACGGGGATAGAGACGGCTTCCTGAATCTCTGAGATCATCTCCGGATCGCTCATCCGCGCGACGCCTCCATCCGCCCTTATGTCGGCTGGCACCCGCTCAAGAGCCATCACCGCAACCGCTCCGGCCTCCTCGGCTATCTTCGCCTGCTCGGCGTTGACCACATCCATAATGACTCCGCCCTTGAGCATCTGAGCCATCCCGCTCTTGACCCTGAAGGTCCCGGTACGCTGTCCGTTCTCGGCCATGCTTTTCTCCCATAAATGCTTACTAGAATATGTAAGACGTATCTTACTACCGGCGCACCGGCTCGCCAAATTGCGGCGCCCGGTATGGGGAGCGTCCTAGCGCTTCTTACGCTCTTTCGCGTACTCCTCGGAGAACTTCTTCAAGAACGCCCGGACCCCATGGCTCACCGCGCGCTTTGCCGCCGGGAGGGCGATGGTAGCCTCTCTCCGCGCAAATTCGCTCACCTTCTGAACCAGACGTCCTCTCATCGTTTCCTCCCGATGATTTCTCCGGTCTCCATGACGTCCCTACCCGTTACTCGATCTCGATTCGCTCCCGAGGCGCGAGATTTTGTTCCGGTGGATTCTCCGGTTTTACCAGCGCTCCAACGCCCCTCAGTGCCTCGAACCCGGCTTTACGGAAGTGGCGAGTAGCCTGCGCGCGGCGCTCTCCCGGCACCAGCACATAAGCCACCACGCCGAGCATTGTTCCTCTTCGCCGGTTGTCTTCTTCAACCATCCTGTAGCCTCACCTTGAGCTGATCTCCCTCAAAGCTCGCCCCGGCCGCCGACAGCCGGGCCAGCGCGTCCGGGAGAAGGATGTTCCGCCGATAGCCGCCGACCTTCACCAGCAACTCCGCTCCCTTTTTCGACAAGTCCACGTTCTTCTTCTCGACCAACGGCAGATGGAAGATCACCTCGTACCCTTCACCGTTCCTTACGATGTCGTGCGTGGCGCCTTTGAATAGCATCTCCAGCGGCTCCACATCTTCGAACACGTCCTCGGCCAGAGCGGCCAGCGCATCCAGACCGAACATCTCCCGGTCAAAGAGCCGGGCGGTAAGGATTGGAATCGGCGCGAACGATTCCTCGATAGTCTTCATGTGCCGCTCCTGCGACTCCCGCCAGTGAGCGAAGTACGGATCCTTAACCGATTCCGGCAGCAAACGGTTCACCACGACGGCATCCACGCCATAATCGTAGAGGTTCAAATAGGTGTAGGCCCGGCGCGCCTCGGCTATGACCATCTTCTCGGCGTTAGCCACCAGCCGCACCGATGCGCTCTCGCGGTTGGTAAGGATCTCCTCCACGCTCGCAATCGCTTCGTAGAACCTCTGTCCCGCGGCGAAGACGCTGTCTTCCGGCAAGGGCGGCAGGGAGCTCGTCCGGCGTGCGAATGGTCGGACCAACTTCGCGGCACGGCGCTGTATCGGGAAGATCTTCTCCACGTACCAACTCATGTGGTCCGGCAGGCTCAAGAGCTTCAACGTCTCTCCAGTGGGTGCGGCGTCGAGTACGAGCGCGTCGTACTGGCCTTCCTGCTCGTGACGCCGGACCATTAGAAGGCCGAAAATCTCGTCCATTCCCGGTAACATTGCGAGTTCCTCGGCGGCGAGCGACTCCGCGCCCTGCCACTGTAAGAGGGAGGTCATATAGCCCTGGATCTCGGTCCAACTCTCCTCGATCATGGCCGTGTGATCCATCTCCTGCGCCCAGAGCCCGGTCGCCATCTCTTTAGGGTCCGGTCCAATCTCAGTGTCAAACACATCCGCCAGAGAGTGCGCTGGATCGGTGCTCATCACCAACACCTTCTTGCCGTCCCGCGCTGCCTTCAGCGCCGTCGCCGCCGCCATGCTCGTCTTGCCGACGCCGCCTTTTCCGGTATAGAGGATGGTCCGCAAGTTACTGGATCATTCCAGGATTAGACACGAATGTCGCCGCCATCCCGACAGCCAGAAGCACAATCAGACCGAAGTACACCAGGCCAACCATTAGGCGGTGGCGAGTTTCGATCTTGTAGTAAGCCTGGCCCTCTGGCGTGTTACGCCCTCGCCAGCGACGCCACAACTCCATCCCGCCAAGGATTCCGATAAAGATCAAGATCGGATTCGGGTTCACCAATAGCAGAGCCACGATCCCCACGATCCCGACTAACCAGAATACCGGAGAGAGCGCCCCCACGGCACGGCCTCCGTCGAGCGGCAACATCGGCAGCAAGTTGAAGAGGTTCAAGAAGAACCCTACGTAGGTCAGTCCCAGGAACAGCGGTTGAGTCGTCAGCGCGTAGATTCCTAAAGCCCCCAGCGCTCCGAGAGTCCCAAGCACCGGGCCGGCGAGTCCCACGCGAGCCTCCGCGAGTGCGTCTTTGGGCATCTCTTTCATCGCCACGAACGCTCCGAGAAAGGGTATAAACATCGGCGCCGACGCTTCGATCCCTTCTCTCTTCAACTGGAGCACATGGCCCATCTCGTGGACCCAGATCAGAACGACGAACCCCACCGCGAACCAGACCGGAAACAATAGCGCATACGCTCCGACGCTCACGACCATGGTCAGCGCCGTCCCGAGAAACTTCACCTTGAGGAGCAAGAAAGCAAGCCCTTTGAGCTTCGCCAGCAAGAAACCAACCGCCGCGAGCGGAGCAAATAGCCTCTTGAGAAAGCTCCACACGCGTCCTTCAGGCTTTGTGGATTCATATCGGGGCTCGGGCTGACGCTCCTCGACATCACTACGAAAGATCGGTTCCCGCGCTTGGTCTCCGTGCGGAGAAGAGTATTGGTCCATAAACTGATTATACCGCCCGAAAGGCTTAGACCGGCGGCCGGCGCTCTCGCTCGAAGCTCTGCTGCGCCTCTACCGTCCGAATAGCCTCCGGGACCGCTTCCAGCCGGCCTCTGGGTATCTCCTCGCCCGTGTCGTCACAGATACCGTAGCTGCCATCGGCGACTTTTTCCAGCGCTCGCTCGACATCCTCCAGACGTCGCGAGACCTGTTCTTCGATAGTCGCGTCCATCTCGCGGGTAAAGATCTCCTGGCTCAAATCCCCAGAGTCTAGCTGAGTGTCTCGCTGTTCCTCGGCGCGCTCTTGCTCATCGTCGTTCATTCCTTGCTGAATGCCAAGCAGCTTCTCTTTTAGTTCCTCAAGCTGCCTCTCTTGCTCTTCCACGAATTTTTTGTCAAGCTTGGATCCAGCCATTCTCACTCCTTGTTTTCGGTTGTATATTCACCATACCCGCCAGAGATTATCATCCAATGACAGCGATGGCTCGCGGCGCAGGCTTCGAATTCGGTGGCGGCTGAGGTGGCCTGCGCCCCCAAGATAATAGTCTTTCGAACCGCGTCAAGGTCTGTTCGGCCGGTTTGGGATGCTCCCACAACTCCACTCTCAGCTCCGCGTCGCGTACAAACACCCGCACATGCGTCAACACGAATCGTGAAACGAATACTGGTGGACCCTTAATATGCGGTGAAACGGGCTGAAGCTGGCGCAGCCAGCATCCCGAATTAACCATGACGCGATGTCCTCCACCCGGTCTATCCAACAGCACCAGCGAGGGAAGATGTGTATGACCGGAAACGAAAACATCGATGGCACTCGACGTCTCGAATGGATTCATCGGCGGCAGAGCTTTCCCGTCGAGTACCGCCGAAATCTTCTTTTGCGAGATCTCAGCGGGCGAAGATCGTGCTCCGCGGCCCAGTTTCGTGCTTTCCAGGGTGCGGCGCACCGCGCGACGGATCACGAGGAAGAAAATCGCGAATATCAGGAGGATCAAGATCAAAAAGCCACCGATCTCAGTGAAAAGCTCGTGGAGACGAGGTAGTTCCTGATAGCTTTGCAAAGATCGCGTCGGGTCTTTCGAGGCGATGTTCAACAGGTAAGCGATAGTACGGTACGCTACGTAGGCTACCAGGAGCGGCAACAGTAGATAGGAGGTCGCTTTACCAACAAAGTTATAGAAATAACGGCTTGCAATCCATTGCGGTATCGCCACCAGGGGATACACCATCTTTACCTCGGAGGGGTTCAATCCGCGTGCCACCTCTCCAAGTGGCGCTATGCGACGGGTAAAGTCCATGACGACGTGGTGTCCAAGCGGCGTATCCAGTGAGTCTCCGTAATCTTCCACGGTGTTCTCGGGATCAAACTGGTTCCCATGCTCGCAGTAGACGATCCGGCGCTCTTCACCCACCTACATGCTAACCAGATAGGAGAAAGCGAACTCGTCGACCAAGCCCTGTTCTCGTAACGCCTCCTGCACCTTCGGGTTCCACCAAACCTCCGCGTCATGGTTACCAGGCAGATAGACAACGCGTTTTCCAACCTTGCTCTTGAACTGCCGCAGAGCCGCAAAGAGTTGCCCATACTCCGGCCTCATGATCGTCAAGGATGCCCGGTTCATGTCGTCTGGCACGGTGCCTATCTGGAGAAAATCGAAGAAGTCACCGGCCAGGATCAACTCAACAGGACCTTCGCATCGCCCCAACTCCAGAAATAGCGCCTCTAGCTCCGCCGGAGACTCGAACCCGTCACATCCTGGATCCCCACCAATATGAGAATCGGAAACGAAAACTATTAGTGGGTCGCTTGCTAGTTCGAGCGACAGGAGACCAGCAGGCTATCTATCGTGAAGTGGAGGAAGACGCTTCTTCTCGCAAGCCACAGCACACTCCACAAACCTCGCACGCAGTCCAGTCCGGCTTTGTTCCTGGAACCCGCCGACTCACCAACTGCCTTAGCGTATCCCCAAAGCCCATAAAAGCAACGATTGCACAGCCATCTGCTTAAAACAAGACGAATACATAGTTTTCGGCATAAAAAATGGGCGACGACCTACTCTCCCACAGGGAAACCCTGCAGTACCATCGGCGCTGGCGAGCTTAACTACTCTGTTCGGAAAGGGAAGAGGTGTATCCTCGCCGCCATCGTCACCCTTAATAAAATACGTATTCGGTTGTAAATCCCGCCCGGCGTTAGCCTAGAGCCAGCGCCTGATCTTTGAAAACCGTATAGCGCGAACCGAACCGTAAAGAACATTAAGCCCTCGACTTATTAGTACCACTCGGCTACATACATCGCTGCACTTACACCTGTGGCCTATCAACCTGGTGGTCTACCAGGAGTCTTACTCCCTCATGGGGATGGGAGATCTTATCTCGAGGCGAGCTTCCCGCTTAGATGCTTTCAGCGGTTATCCCTTCCGAACATAGCTACCCGGCGGTGCCCTTGGCAGGACAACCGGTACACCAGAGGTTCGTCCACTCCGGTCCTCTCGTACTAGGAGTCGCTCCTCTCAAATCTCCAACGCCCACGGAAGATAGGGACCGAACTGTCTCACGACGTTCTGAACCCAGCTCGCGTACCGCTTTAATGGGCGAACAGCCCAACCCTTGGGACCTACTCCAGCCCCAGGATGCGACGAGCCGACATCGAGGTGCCAAACAGCCGCGTCGATGTGAACTCTTGGCGGCTATAAGCCTGTTATCCCCGGAGTACCTTTTATCCGTTGAGCGACGGCACTTCCACTCGTTACCGCCGGATCACTAACCCCGACTTTCGTCCCTGCTCGAGATGTCTCTCTCGCAGTCAAGCTCCCTTATGCGTTTACACTCTACGCACGATTTCCGACCGTGCTGAGGGAACCTTTGGGCGCCTCCGTTACTTTTTGGGAGGCGACCGCCCCAGTCAAACTACCCGCCTGACACTGTTTCCTACCCGGATTACGGCGTAGGGTTAGAACACCAACACACTTAGGGAGGTATCTCAAAGGTGGCTCCACCGAGACTAGCGTCCCGGCTTCCAAGCCTCCCTCCTATTCTGCACAAAGTGGGTCAGCATCCAATGCCAGGTTATAGTAAAGGTTCACGGGGTCTTTCCGTCTTTCCGCGGGTACTCGGCATCTTCACCGAGACTACAATTTCACCGAGTCTATGGTCGAGACAGCGCCCAGATCGTTACGCCTTTCGTGCAGGTCGGAACTTACCCGACAAGGAATTTCGCTACCTTAGGACCGTTATAGTTACGGCCGCCATTGACCAGCGCTTCAGTCGCCAGCTTCGCCCGAAGGCTAACCGGCTTCCTTAACGTTCTGGCATTGGGCAGGCGTCAGCCCCTATACATCGTCTTTTCGACTTAGCAGAGACCTGTGTTTTTGGTAAACAGTCGCCTGGGCCTATTCTCTGCGGCTCCGAACAGCTTTGTAGAGCAAGTCTACTGACCGTCCAGAGCTCCCCTTCTCCCGAAGTTACGGGGACAATTTGCCGAGTTCCTTAACCATAGTTCTCTCGATCGCCTTAGTGTTCTCCACTCGCCTACCTGTGTTGGTTTTGGTACGGGCGCGCACATGACTCGCTTAGAAGCTTTTCCTGGAAGTATGGGGTGGGCCACTACGCCCTAAATGGGCTCGGCTCGGCCCTCAGCTTTCGCGGGGCCCGGATTTTCCTAGTCCCCAGCCTACGGCAAAGCCCGTGGTCTACCAGCGCCACGGTTGGCTTACCCTTCTCCGTCCCTCCATCGCTCAAACGCCATGTTCGCGGTGCAGGAATATCAACCTGCTGTCCATCGCCTACGACTTTCGTCCTCGGCTTAGGTCCCGACTGACCCTGGGAAGATTAGCTTTACCCAGGAACCCTTAGGCTTTCGGCGGACAGGTTTCTCGCCTGTCTCTCGTTACTCATGCCAGCATTCTCTCTCCTGATCCGTCCACGCCGGCTTACGCCGCCGCTTCGATCGTTACAGGATGCTCCCCTACCACTCCACAGCTAAAGCTGCAAAGTCCGTGGCTTCGGTAAACGACTTTTAGGCCCGAACATTTTCGGCGCAACACCACTTGACCAGTGAGCTATTACGCACTCTTTAAATGATGGCTGCTTCTAAGCCAACATCCTGGTTGTCTGTGCAGCGCCACATCCTTTAAACCACTTAGCCGTTATTTAGGGACCTTAGCCGACGGTCTGGGTTGTTTCCCTTTCGGAAATGAAGTTTATCCCCCACTCCCTGACTCCAGCGCTCTTACGTCTACGGTCTTCGGAGTTTGTCTGAGGTTGGTAACCTTGTGGGGCCCCGCGCCCAAACAGTGCTCTACACCCGCGACGAAACGCGCCAGGCTATACCTAAATATATTTCGGGGAGAACCAGATATCGCCGGGTTTGATTAGCCTTTCACTCCTATCCACAGCTCATCCGCTCGGTTTTCAACCCAAGTCGGTTCGGCCCTCCACGAGGTCTTACCCCCGCTTCAGCCTGGCCATGGATAGCTCACCCGGTTTCGGGTCTGCGGCATCTGACTGTACGCCCTATTCAGACTCGCTTTCGCTTCGGCTCGCACATTGCTTAACCTTGCCAGATACCAGCAACTCGCTGGCCCGTTATGCAAAAAGTACGCCGTCACAAATCTTAAAGATCTGCTCCGACCGCTTGTAAGCGTATGGTTTCAGGTACTATTTCACTCCCCTTGCGGGGTACTTTTCACCTTTCCCTCACGGTACTGGTTCACTATCGGTCACCGTTAGTATTTAGCCTTACGGGGTGGTCCCCGTGGATTCAATCCGGGTTTCACGTGTCCGGATTTACTCAGGTGCCAACTAAGGAGTCGCTCGAATGTCGCCTACGGGCCTATAACCCTCTACGGACGGTCTTTCCAGACTGTTCGGCTACCCGCGCGTTTTGTAACTCCCTGGCCGCCCTGCGGGACGACCATGTTGGTCCTACAACCCCCAATACGCAACGCCCGCAGGCTTTCACGCATCAGGTTTGGGCTATCTCCCCTTTCGCTCGCCACTACTCAGGGAATCGAGACTTTCTTTATTTTCCTCTGGGTACTCAGATGTGTCATTTCCCCAGGTTCCCTCCTCGCATCCTATGTGTTCAGATGCGGGTGACGGGTCATTACACCCGCCGGGTTTCCCCATTCGGAAATCCGTGCTTCATAGTACGCTTGCAACTCCACACGGCTTATCGCAGCTTGCCACGTCCTTCATCGGCTTTCGGTGCCAAGGCATTCACCATACGCCCTTATTATCTTAATGTTCTTGTTGGTACATTGGATCGCGCTATACAGTTTTCAAAGATCAGACACCTTCGCTCTCGCGGGTGCAGCTTCGCTTGCTCCAGAGCCAAAGGCCCTGAAAACTGAATAGTAGCTCCTAGACACTAAACAAACCTGTGTTCACTACGCCTAATCTGGTCGAAATATCCTAGAGCGGTACACCGAAGCGACGAGCTTAGAGCTCAAGCCGCTGTTGATTCGGTGTCCGATCGGTCGGATGTTGCCACCCTAACCTGCTCCCTAGAAAGGAGGTGATCCAGCCGCACCTTCAGGTACGGCTACCTTGTTACGACTTCACCCCAGTCGCAAACCCTACCTTCGCAGACCGCCTCCCAAAAGGGTTGGCTGCGCCTACTTCGGGTATTGCCTACTCCCGTGGTGTGACGGGCGGTGTGTACAAGGCCCGGGAACGTATTCACCGCGGCATGCTGATCCGCGATTACTAGCAACTCCGGCTTCACGCAGTCGGGTTTCAGACTGCGATCCGAACTTAGACGTACTTTGATGAGATTCGCTCCACCTCGCGGTCTTGCAACCCTTTGTGTACGCCATTGTAGCACGTTTCTAGCCCTGGGCGTAAGAGCCATGATGACTTGACGTCATCCCCACCTTCCTCCGGTTTGTCACCGGCAGTCTGGTGTGAGTCCCCAACTTAATGCTGGCAACACACCACGGGGGTTGCGCTCGTTGCGGGACTTAACCCAACATCTCACGACACGAGCTGACGACAGCCATGCAGCATCTGTGGCGCACCCTCGAAGGTCACACGTTTCCGTGCGCTTGCAGCGCCATGTCAAGCCCAGGTAAGGTTCTTCGCGTTGCATCGAATTAAAGAACATGCTCCGCTGCTTGTGCGGGCCCCCGTCAATTCTTTTGAGTTTTAGCCTTGCGGCCGTACTCCCCAGGCGGAACACTTAACGCGTTAGCTTCGGCACAGACAGATTCGACTCCGCCCACACCTAGTGTTCATCGTTTACGGCATGGACTACCAGGGTATCTAATCCTGTTTGCTCCCCATGCTTTCGCGTCTCAGCGTCAGGAATGGCCCAGCGAGCCGCCTTCGCTACTGGTGTTCCTCCCGATATCTGCGCATTTCACCGCTACACCGGGAATTCCACTCGCCTCTACCATCCTCTAGCCCGGCAGTATCCACTGCACGCCCAGGGTTGAGCCCCAGGTTTTCACAGCAGACTTACCGAACCGCCTACACGCTCTTTACGCCCAATAATTCCGGACAACGCTCGCCCCCTACGTATTACCGCGGCTGCTGGCACGTAGTTAGCCGGGGCTTCCTCGAAGGGTACCGTCAAGCTAGGGGCTATTAACCCTTCGCCCTTCGTCCCCAACAACAG